>Ga0310342_100002243_pt1 | contig 12382 bp, 11 predicted proteins | sample S15DNA20500_MG_FD_206155 | JGI IMG/M metagenome (GOLD analysis project Ga0310342, IMG submission 206155) | Marine microbial communities from station ALOHA, North Pacific Subtropical Gyre - S1503-DNA-20-500_MG | ecosystem: Environmental > Aquatic > Marine > Oceanic | place: Pacific Ocean: North... | reverse complement strand
CCAGTTTATCGGAGAGGGGGATGGTGACAACCTCGGTGGAGACTACACGCTCTCCAGTCGGGCTGTGGCCACCGCAGGAGATGTCAACGGAGATGGTGCCAGCGACTTCATCATCGGTGCGCCTGGGAACTCGACGGATGCGTCGTCCTCCGGCCGCGCCTACATCTTCCTGGGGGGGAGCAGCATGGTGTCCGCTGGGGAGCATCCAGTGACGGATGCCAGCTACGTTCTCACTGGAGCGGCGGGAGAGGAAATCGGACACTCGGTGGCCAGTGCAGGTGACGTGGATGGTGACACCAAGGATGACATCTTGATTGGTGCTCCCTTCTACGGTGGCAGTACGGGGCGTGCCTACCTGGTTTCGAGCCTGGACCTTGGACCCGCCTCTAGCCTTGAACTCCCCAGTGATGCCGACCATGTGTTCTATGGGGAGTCCGCCGGTGACTGGGCAGGTATTCGGGCTGCAGGAATCGGTGATGTCGACGGAGATGGTCGATCCGACATGCTGATGGGAGCCTCCAACAATGATGAGGTCGCTTCCAGTGCGGGCCGCACCTACCTGGTATTCGCCACCTCTCCCACCTCCAAGAGCTTTGATCTGGAAGATGCAGATCGGTACTTGAATGGGGAATCCGCCAATGACCTCTCAGGTCGCCAGCTTGGGCCCGCGGGTGACGTGAACAAGGATGGGTACGCAGACTTTATGATCGGTGCGACCGGAAATGACCGTGGTGGCTCAAACGCTGGTTCTGTCTACATCTTTGATGGTGGCGCGCTCTCTCCATTCGCCACCATCCTGCTGGCCAGTGCCGACTGGATTCTCACTGGAGAGGCCACTGGAGATCGGGCAGCGACGGACCTGGATTATGCCGGTGATGTCGATGGCGATGGTCGTGGAGACATTCTTGTGGGCGCACCCAACAACGACTCGGGCGGTTCCACGACCGGTCGGAGCTACCTGGTGCTGGGCTATTACCTGCCGGGCAGTGGAGTGATGACCCTGGAAGATGCGGCGTACTACTTCACGGGAGAGAATTTCTCCGACTCCAGCGGATCCGCGCTGGGTGGTGGCGGTGATGTCGATGATGATGGTCTGGATGATCTGCTGATCAGTGCACCGCTGAATGATGACGGTGGTGATGAGGCCGGCAAGGCCTACCTGTTTGTGTCCCCCTCCATCTTCGACTGACGTGGCCTTCGAGTACGCCTTTCGCGTTCGTTTCAGCGACGTAGATGCTGCCGGGGTGGTCTACTTCAGCCGCATCTACGAGTACTGTCATGCAGCCTTTGAGGAGCTGCTGCGGGCGGCGGAGATGCCGCTGGAGACCCTGCTGCACAACACCGGCTGGGGTCTGCCCTTGATTCACACCGAGGCGGACTACCATCGCCCGCTTCGCCTGGGGGAGGCGCTTCGGATCGAGGTGGAGGTGGTGAGTCTGACCGATAGACGAGTGGTCTTTGGATTTCGTATTCTCGATGCTGAAAACAAGGTCCGAGCCCGGGCCCGGTGCGAGCATGCATGTGTGAACATGGAGGACTTCCGGCCTCGAACGGTGCCCTCAGCGTTCGTCGACGGACTGGATCGTCTGGGCCTGACTCCGCAAGGCTGATCGTCTCAGCTTGCCCAGGGGACCTCGGGGCAGCTGCTTCAACCAGGTGTAGCTGTCTGGATGCTTGAAGTCCGGCAGGATCTGGGCGAGGTGTTGGCGCAGCGCGAATGCATCGGGTGTGGCGGCTTCTGCTGCTACGAGGAATGCCACCGGGCGCTGACCCCAGCGGACATCCTGACGGCCCACGACAGCGGCTTCAGCCACGCCAGGGTGCGCCTCGAGTGCTCTTTCGACCTCCCTGGGATCGACGTTCTCCCCGCCGGAGAGGATGAGATCTGTGCCACGTCCCTGGACGATGACCCGACCGTCGGCATCGAGCCTGCCACGATCCGCCGTCCGCCAGCGACCGCCGGGTACTGTGGGCCCGGTCACCACCAGGAATCCCTCCTCCACCTCCACCTGTGTGCCGGGCAGGGGAAGACCCACATCGGGCTCTGAGCGCAGATCACCCGGGGGTCGGGTGGCGATCTGCGATGCGGTCTCGGTCATGCCCCAGGTCAATGCAATCGGGAGTTCAAGCGCTTGGCATCGCGCCATGAGATCGGCGGGCATCGGTGCGCCGCCGATGAGGATCATCCGGAGCCTGGGGTGGAAGGGGCGCTGTGGGCGGGCATTCAGGACGGATCGGAGCATTGCTGGCACCAGCGAGACCTGGGTGACGGTGCCGGTATCCAGTGCCTCCGCCACCTTGCGGGCATCAAATCCTGGGTGGAGGAGCGCGGTGGTACACGCGCGTGCGGTCCGAAGGAAGATCGAGAGGCCTCCGATGTGGTGCAGCGGTAGGCAGCCAAGCCAGACGTCATCGTGTCTGTGGCCCAGGCGCTGAGCAGAGGCCTCTGCACTCGCAGCGATCTGTCCCCAGCTCAGCGGTACGGCCCGTGGGAGTCCTGTCGTTCCCGAGGTCGTCAGGCACAGGGCCTCTGCGTCGGGCGATGGCGTCCACGGCGGGCATAGATCAGGCGCCGCCACCTGGAGTTCGATCACGCGTTCGTGCGGCAGGGGGGTCTTGTCGGGTGTCAGAACTGCAGTGGGTTTTGTGACCCTCAGGGCCGCCTCTGTCGGGGCGCCGTGCGCCAGCGGTGTGGCAACACCTCCCATCCAGCCGATGGCGTGCATTGCGATGAGCCAGTCCGCGTTGGCAGGACCGTAGAGTCCGATGCGGTCCCCCGGCTGGAGGCCTGCCGCGACCAAGCCCGCCGCACGGGCACGAATGCGGGCCTCCAATGCCGCAGAGGTCCAGTCGTGCCCATCGGCGCGGAGGATGACCGTGTCGGGCATCCGCGCTGCTGCCGCAGCAATCGGATGAATCATGGTCGGCTCCAGGCGCCCAGATCCAGTCCCGGCCCGGTGGGCACCACGACATGTCCGTCCTCGACGACTGGGTCGGGGGCAAGGGGATGAGCCAGCCAGTCTCCGGTCATCAACCCGCACGGGAGCAGTGCCTCGCCTGGGATGGATGCAGCAATGTGCAGTGCAGTCCGGCGACCGACCCAGGTGTCGATGGTGGTAGTCACCAGGACCCAGAGGCCAGCCGCAGCTGCGGATCGCGCCATCTCCACCACAGTCTGGGGTGCGCCGATCAGCATCGGCTTGAGGACCACCGCATCTGCCCATCCTTCTTCGATGATCGTCTGAAGCTCTGCAGGAGTTCGTACCGATTCATCGGCTGCAATCTTTGGTCCCAGCCCTCGGAGGTCTGCCATCTCACTGGGCTGTGCTGTGGGCTCCTCCACCAGATCCACTTCCAGCTCATCGAGGCGACTCATGGCTTCATGCGCCGTGGCCAGTGACCAGGCCCGATTGGCATCCACTCGTGTCTGGATCTCATGCCCGACCGCCTCTCGGATGGCCTCGATTCGATCGAGATCCTCCTTCAGCGGTGCCCCACCCACCTTGATCTTGAGACAGCGGGCCCCCATCGCGACGGCCTGCTCAGCGCTTGCGGCGTCCCACACCAGGTGAGAGACGGGCACGGTGCGCGCAGGGACCCCACCCAGCAATTGGCAGAGTGGCTGGCCGGACCGCTGGCCCTCCAGGTCCAGCAGCGCGGTTCGAAGGCCATGTAGTGCTTCAGGGCAACCTTGCAGTGCCCTCGGATCATCTGCCCAGCCTTCGAGGGCGGCGGCGACCTCGGGAAGCGAGGAGGCACTCAAGCCGGGGTATGGCGCGGACTCTCCCCAGCCAGTTCGACCATCAGCACCCCCGACAGACACCAGAAATCCCACCCGCTCGGACTGCCCTCGGAGTGACCTGGCATAGGGGAGTCGGTAGGGATGAAGTACGATCTCCATCAGATGAGCGCTCCTGCACTGAGGAGCAGGCCGAATATCAATTCCACCCGTGCAGCTCCACCCAGGTGTGGATTCAAATCCGGGCCGTCTCTGGTCCAGATGGCCCGGGTCTCGCGGACTGCAAGGGGAAGCGCAAGCCAGCTGAGCATCCAGCCCGGGCCAGCCATCTCGAGTGCCACGACTGTGGCCACAGCGGCAAAGGCACCGGCCTGAAGGAAGGTGTACTCCCACCGCGCGGCAGTGCTTCCCAGGCGAACCGCCAGCGTGCGTTTGTTGGCGTGGGCATCTGTGTGCCGGTCCCGAAGGTTGTTGACCACAAGGATGGCGGTGGCCAGGAGACCCAGGGCAGTGCCTGCTGCCCACACATGGGCTGGCGCGGCGGCGGCTTGAACCCAGTAGGTACCGACCACCGCAGCCAGACCGAAGAAAAGGAGGACGAAGAGGTCGCCCAAGCCGACGTAGGCCAAGGGCAGGGGGCCACCGGTGTAGGCGACAGCGCACACAAGACTGCACAGCCCGATGGCCAGGATCGGCCACCCACCGACCCAGATCAGGTAGCACCCCACCCCGAGGGCGAGAGTGAGACAGATGGCGGTGCCGATGGCCATGTGCTTCGGCGAGATCCATCCCTGAGCGACCGCACGGGCAGGACCCAGCCTGTCCGAGTTGTCCGCCCCCTTCTGGTGATCGAAGTAGTCATTCGCGAAATTGCATCCCACCTGGATGAGCAGGCTGCCCACCAGGCACGCCAGGGCAGGGAGGATCTGCAGCCGCCCATCTGCTGCCGCTAGTGCTGATCCCACCACCACCGGGGCCGCACCCGCCGCGAGGGTCTTGGGCCGGGCCGCTGCAATCCAGGCCTGGGTGGGGCTGGGGCTGCTCATTGTGTGGAGCTCGCGGAGTCGACAGCATTGCGACGCATTCGGAGCTCTGTGGCGCGGTCGACCACCAGGTGAATCACGCTCAGGCCGGGCGCCCCATGCAGTGCGTGCTGCAGTGCTTGTGTCATCGCGACGGGCTGTTCAGGACACTCATATCTGACCTCTGCTGCTGCACAGAGCGCTTGGATCTTGGACTGCTGCGGGGTCAGGAACCAGCGCTGAAAGGCTGTCGGGTGTGTGGCGATGGGCAGCTGCTCAAAGATGCTTCCGCCCCCGTTATCGATCACGAGGACCACCACCGGGTGCTGGATTCCCCGGGCGAGCATCAAGCTTCCCTGGTCATGTAGAAACGCCAGATCCCCCACCAGCGCCACCACGGGTCCCTGGTCCCAGGCGGTGGCCAGCCCCAGCGTAGTGGCCAAGGTGCCGTCGATTCCATTGACCCCCCGGTTGGCGTGGGCCCAGATGGGGTGGGCCTGGTGTCGTCCAAAGGTGTCGAGATCGCGGATAGGCATACTGCTTGCCGCGTGCAGAAGGGTGCCCGCCGGGAGGGCTCCAAGCAGGGTCTGGACGAAACGCCCGGACCACCAGTCTTCCTGGCACCATGCATCCATCGCGACCTGTGCTGCAGTCTCGTGGCTGGCCCACCGCTGTACCCAGTCGCCGTCGGGTCGCGCCGAGGTGTGCTCCAGCAGTGCGGTGGCGAGCGGGCCGGGGTCGGCCTCGATCAAGGTCTTGAGTGAGTGCTCAGGGTCTCGCCATACTCCGCGTGGATCGATGGCGATGACGTCGGGTGCGGCGCCGACAAAGGACCGGAGTGCATTCGAGCTCGGGGTGCCGCCGAGCTGGAGAACAAGCTCCGGGCGGAGTGCTTGTGCGATCTCATCATCCCGAAGAAATGCATCATGGGTCGTGACGGTGGTGCCTGGGCGGTAGGACCGAAATCGTGCCGGAGACGTGGGGGTCGCCAGTACCGGCCAGCCCAGGTGCTGCGCAAGGTCCAGGATCGGATCGGCATTCAGTGAAGGATCCGGATCTGGACCCCAGACCACCACGCCACGCTCTGCCTCCGCCAGTCGTGCGGCGAGTGCGCCAGTGTCGTCTGCCTTCAGGTGGAGTGTCGGTCGCGCCTCCGGTCCCGTCTTCGGGCATGCCACCATGGCTGGCGCCTCTGGGTGCCAGAGTGGCTTGCGGTAGGGCGCGTTGATGTGGACGGGACCCGGCGCGACACCGTGGGCCGCAGCGATGGCGTCCTGGGCTGCTGTACGGACTGAGTCCAGGTTTCCGTCTGGAGGGGTAAGCAGGACACTGGCACGGACGTGAACCCCGAACAGTCCGTGCTGGTCGATGGTTTGCGGTGCCCCGCGCCCCTGCAGCTCCGGTGGTCTGTCAGCGGTCAGTGCGATGAGGGGGATGTGGGCGTGGAAGGCTTCGATGATGGCCGGGAGGTAATGAGCTCCCGCCGATCCCGAGGTACAGCTCAAGAGCGCCGGCGTCCCTGTGGCACGGGCGATGCCCAAGGCAAAGAAGGCGGCGGCACGCTCATCGAGAACCGAATGCAGGATGAGACGATGGTCGGACTGCGCCAGGGCATCCAATGCCAGTACGATGGGTGTGTTTCGAGAACCTGGAGAGATCACTGCGTGCCGGACGCCGCCGGCGACAAGGGCGCCGACCAGGGTGGCGGCGTGGTCTCGATTCCTCACCGCCTCTTCGGGAGCACTCACGACTCCGCTCCAGAGCGGAAGGTCAAGCCTCGACGAACAGTCTGAAGCTTGACCACACTCTCCTCCCACTCGTCTCGAGCATCGGAGTGGGCCACCAGACCGCACCCGGCAAATGCTGCCGCCTCATGCTCGGCCATCAATACGCTGCGAATGGCCACCACAAATTCTCCATTCCCCGCAGCATCTACCCAGCCAATGGGTCCGGCATACCAGCCACGGTCCAGAGACTCGTGGTCATCCAGCCACTGCAGCGCTGGTTCGCGCGGCAAGCCCCCTACCGCTGGGGTGGGATGAAGCCGGCGCAGGAGATCGAAGATGTTGGCCTTGTCGCGAAGGCGTCCTGAGATGCGGGTTCGTAGATGTTGGACATCCGGCAGTCGGACCACCTCGGGGGCGTCCGGCAGCACCAGATCCGAGACCACCGGCTCGAGTGCCTGTCGGATCGCGTCCGCCACCAGCTGCTGCTCGTGACGATCCTTGGGGCTCTCCAGCAGCTGGGAGCCCAGCGCATCATCATCCATGGCCTCACCGCCACGGCCGCGGGTGCCCGCCATGGCGACGGTCTCGACCTCGCCAGACCGCAGGCGCACCAGCACCTCGGGAGTGGCGCCCAGAAAGGCCTGGCCGTCCTTGCGCTGGATCATGAATGTGGTCGAGTCGGCTTGTCGTGCTCGGAGTGCCAGCGCGGTGCCCAGCGGGTCAAAGCGGGTGTCCGGCGATGTCCGATAGGCTTGAACCCGCGCCAACACCACCTTGTCCATGGTGCCGTCCATCAGCGAGGAGCGCGCTGCCTCGACCCGATTCTGCCAAGCGGTCCAGGCCTGTGTGTGCTCACCACCGTCCTGGACAGCGCCATTGGCCGGCGATGGAGTGTCCACCGGTGTGGCTGCGGTCAGCCAGCCCTGAAGCTTGGCCCGAAGGCGGTACAGCTCCGCCAGCCCCTTGCCTTGGGTCAGCGTGAATGCCGCCCGGGTGCCTCTCTCATCATGGATGACGAGGATCTCCGGCACGCAGATCGCGCCATCATTCCATCCTTGCCATTCCGGAGTTCGGTTCATGTCGGGAGAAAAGGCGAACCCCGCCAGGCAGACCGGCACGCCGCAGCGGACCTCTTCACCGGTCTCGGCATCGATCTCGCTGATCTTTCCCGAGATCTTCGACCACCAGTCGCTGGCATCGCCAAAGCGGTCTCCTCCACGGGGCCGCAGCTCCTCGGCGATACCGGCAGCCGTGAACACAATGGGTGTGCCGCCATTGCTGGGACCGGACCACGCCATCACCCGGGTGCCGCTACTCCGAATGGCGCGTACCAACTGCCAAGGCTCTGGGCATACCACCGGCTCCACCACCCTCACCAGCGGGAATCCATCGGCTCGCCGCGCATCGATCCAGGCCTTGAGATCAGACACGGGGCACCCTGGATGCGGAGATGATGCTGGCGACCGGCGGCAGCGTGGAACGATGGGACCCATCCAGACCATGCTCGGCGAGGAGCGTCACGAACTCATCTGCAGTGTGGAAGGCATCGATGGATTGATTCAGGTACCGGTAGGCATCTCCAAATCCGGTGATGACGCCACCCACCAGGGGTACGATCCCACGATTGTAGGTGCCCTGGAGCACCTTGGAGACCGTGGAGTTGGGCTGGAAGAAATCCAGCACCACCAGGCGACCCCCATCCCGCAGTACCCTGGCACACTCCGCGATGGCTCTTGGCAGCTCCGGCACATTGCGAAGGCCAAAGCCGCAGATGATGTGGTCCACGCTCTGGTCGTCGAGCGGCAACTCTCTTGCATCGGCTTGATAAACCTGGACTGGGTCCTCCGGCTGCAGCTTGGCCTGACCACAGGCGAGCATCTGAGCAGAGAAATCGATGGCGATGACTTCCTTGGCGCCTTCGTCCACGAGCATCCGTGTGAGGTCCAGGGTACCGGCGCACAGGTCCAGGACCTGGCCGAGTTCTCCCAGCTCACGAATGGCCTTTCGCCGCCAGATCTGGTCCAGGCCCAGGCTGAGGATTCGGTTGGCCAGGTCGTAGCGCGGGGCGAGCTGGTCGAACATGGCTTCGACCTGCGGTGCTCGCTCCGCTGACCCGGCGATGGGCGGTACGGTGCTCATGCGACGCGCTCGACCAGCTTGTGGGCCAGCGCCACCAGTCCGTCTCGATAGGGCGACTCCGGCAGGATGCTCAGTGCGGAGATGCCTGTCTGCACCTTGGTCTCGGCCACCTCAAGCGCGGCGTCGGTCGCGCCGCAGCCCAGGATCTGCTCGATGAGCGCGGGAATTCGCTCGGGGGAGGGATCGCCGGCCAGCAGGCGCTCCTGCAGCCCGGGCACCCGCGCCATGGCGATAATCAGGGGAAGCGTCATCTTGCGTTCCGCGAGATCCCGGCCGCGCCGCTTTCCAGTGCGCTCCTTTTGCCCGGTGTAGTCCAGCACGTCGTCGGTGATCTGGAACGCTGTGCCCACGCTCTCTCCGAAGGCCAGGAGCGCATTCACCGCCTCCGGGTTGTCCACACCCCACGCACCGGCGGCAGCGCACCAGCTGATGAGGGTGGCCGACTTCTTGTGCACGATCTGGAGATAGGTCTCGGGTGCCAGGTTCAGATTTCCGGCATTGAGCAGCTGGGTCACCTCTCCTTCGGACATCGCGGCCACGGTGGCTGCCAGGCGGCTCACCGCTTCGTAGCCCCCGTGCTCGGCCGCGAGCTCCAGGCCCCGGGCCACGCAGAAATCACCGGTGAGGATGACGGCAGGGTTGCCATAGACTCGCTGTGCTGCGGCCTTGCCGCGTCGCTCCCGTCCATCATCGACCACATCGTCGTGCAGCAGCGAGCCCAGATGCAGCAGCTCGCCGATGCAGCAGAGCTTGCCGATGTCTCCATTGAAGCCTACGGCTCGTGCCCCCAGTGCGGTGAGCATCGGACGCAGCCGCTTGCCGCCGGCCATTGCCAGGTATTCACCGATCTCGGAGACGGCCGGAATGGTGATCTGCAGCTGATTGTGCAGTGCCGCTTCGGCCTCGGCCATCTCTCCACTCACCAGCGCAAAGATCTCGTCCACGTCGGAGATGGTGGTGCGAGGCGCCCCTGCGTGAAGGCCTGTGGGGCGAGTACGTTGCGCCTGAGTTTGCATGGTCAGCCCGGAGTGCGATTTCAAGCAAAGTTGAAATATGTTGCCCCTTGGTTAATTCTATGAAGAGGCTTTTGCAATGACCCAGACGCAACACGGCGAGCCCAAAACATCGGCCAAGGATGCTGCGGCCGCAGTGGATCGCGCCCGAGTCATGGTCGGCGAGGCGGTCGCGGACCTCATGGCCTTCTGGAACTTCAAGCCCTCCATGGGCCGAGTCTGGGTGGCCTTGTATCTCTCACCGTCTCCGCTCTCCGCAGACGAGATCGTGGCCCGGACCGACTTGAGCGTCGGTAGCGTATCGATGACCCTGACAGATCTGAGAAGCTGGGGTGTGGTCAAGGAAGTCGACAAAGCGAAAGGAAAACGCCACTACGCCGCCGAGACCGACATTGTGTCCATGGTGGGAAAGGTCTTTCGGGAACGGGAATTGGTGCTCATCAGTCGGGCGATGAGTCACTTCTCCGAGGCGATGCGGCTGCTGGATACAGAAGGGCGCTCGAACCTGCCTGGACAGATGATGGAGAGTCGCTTTGTGGCTACGCGCGTGCAGCGACTCCATGGGCTCTCACGCTCGGGTCACCGCATGGTGGAGCAGCTGGTGCGTCTGGGGCGCATCGACATGGCGTCCATCCGACACAAACTGACCCGAGGCCGCTAGGGCACCGACGACTGCAGCCATTGGAGCATGCCTTCCAGCATGTCAGACTGCAGGGTCATCCCGGAGGTTCTGCCAAGCGTGGTCCTCTGTCGGGGATCGTTGGTCTTCCGTGGCGCTTGTCGGCTCCCGGTCTGACCGTAGTTCTCGGTGCGGTCCAGGTAGATCATATGTATCGGCTGCATGGCTGGTTCCCATCTGGGTCATGGTGCTCCAGCCTAATGAAGCAATTCTCATGCCAGATTCCAGATCTGCATCAATTGGAGCGCAGTGCCCTTTTTTGGTGCAGGGTGGGATCCCAGATCTGGGCCTACTGGGGCGTGAAGGCCCCGGCATCTGTGGGGCAATTCAGGGCTGGGCGCTGTATCCGGAGATTGTGTACCGCAGTCGGTAGTAGCTGCTGCTGCACTCCTGATACGCCGTCTCTGTCTCGACGATCAAGGATTGACCTGCCGCGAGTGGAAGGCCACTCTGAAAATGGTATCCCTGCGCGCTACCGGGGTGGTTGTAGAGATCAGGCATGCCCACCCCGAATTCTGCCAGCACGACATCTTCATCGGTCTTCAGGCGAACGGTGAGGCTGAGTTCGCAGCTTCTCGAGGTCTGGGTGAGGCCAAGGGTGATATCGGTGACGATCTTGATCTGGTCTGCCGGTGCAGTGAAGACGGTGGTGTTGGCAGCAATGCCCAGGTTTCCTCCGTGGGCAAAGACGGGGTTGGTCCCCAGCGATACGGATGTTCCTCCGGGGTACGCCCCTGCGGGCGTGGCCAGGGCCACTATCGGAATCAGCCACAAGATACGCATCGATACCCCCCTATCGGTCGTGGCTCCGATTGTACCAGTGGTGGCCGAGTGGGGGTGCGATCAGATCAATTCGCGCGCTGGGTCAGGGGTCCACCTGATGAACACTCGGTGCTGTGGGTCTGTACTGCATTCATGGGGTGCGTGGCGGGTCGGGGTGGCCGGATTCGAACCGGCGGCCCCCTGCTCCCAAAGCAGGTGCGCTGCCAGACTGCGCTACACCCCGTGGGCCTCCCGTTAGCACGCCGAGCCCATCTGTTCTACGTCGGGCGGTATTCGTGGGGGCAGGTGTTCCGCCGGGACTTGTCATTAGTGTAAGCCTGAGCGATGATTCTCTGGCCGTGGCCCAGGTGGGGCGCTGCAAAGAGGAGATGCGATGTGGTGGATTTTGGCGGGGCTGCTCGGCGGCTGCGATGACACGACGTTCTCAGGTGCGGAGATCGAGGGTGTGGATGGTGAGGGATTTGAAGGTGTGGTTCAGATCTTCGAGGCCAACTGCCTGGGCGGATGCCACGGCGCGGGGGCGACATTCCCCGACCTGGAGACGGACCCATGCGGCACCTTGGTCGACCAACCCTCCGACGGCTACACCGGAACCCTGGTGGCCCCCGGGGACGCCCAGGCCAGCGTTCTCTGGCACAAATTGAGCAACACCGGTGAGTTTGGCGGATTGATGCCAGCGGGTGCCACAGCGTTGCCAGACGACCAGATTCAGATCGTCACCGATTGGATCGAGGATGGCGCCGAGTGTGGGGAAGCGGACGTGGACACGGACACGGACACGGACACCGACACGGACGCCGATACCGACGCGGAAACGGACGCCGATACCGACGCTGACACCGAATCGGATACGGACGCGGACACCGACGCGGACACCGACGCGGACACCGACGCGGACACCGACGCGGACACCGACTCGGACACCGACTCGGATACCGACGCGGACACGGACTCCGATTCGGATACGGACACGGACACGGACACGGACGCCGTTGTCACGTTCTCCGATCTCTACCCTTCACTCTCCTTGCAGTGCGCGCCTTGTCACAATGCGGATGCGCCGGCAGGCGGGCTTCAGTTGACCCCGGAGTCCACCGCACACGACGAGCTCCTCACAGGATCGGCGGATGATGGTACGGACTATGTGAATCTGGCCACCCCGGAGGAGAGCTATCTCTACCTCAAGATCTCAGCAGCCCCGACAGCGGGCGATGGCATGCCGGATGACGATGGCCTGGAGCCTGAAGAACAGTCCACTGTGTTGAGCTGGATCGAACAAG
>Ga0310342_100002242_pt1 | contig 12382 bp, 10 predicted proteins | sample S15DNA20500_MG_FD_206155 | JGI IMG/M metagenome (GOLD analysis project Ga0310342, IMG submission 206155) | Marine microbial communities from station ALOHA, North Pacific Subtropical Gyre - S1503-DNA-20-500_MG | ecosystem: Environmental > Aquatic > Marine > Oceanic | place: Pacific Ocean: North... | reverse complement strand
GTCGATTCCGACGCCGACGACGAGCAGTTGGCCAACCTGGCCAGGCTGACCGAACGCTACTGCGTGGTGCTGCAGACGCTGGTCGGGTCGCCGGAGGTATCGGTCGAGTGCGGGGCGAGGTAGGGGCGGGCACACTCCTGGCCAAACCGATCTTGCCGACCGTGGCCCGGGCGAATTAAAACCCGCGATCGTTTCAACAAGGTCTTGCTCGTCCCGGTTCCAGATGACCTCGACGCTTTCTCCCCTGCGGATCGTCTACATCGTCGGTGCCGGTCGCAGCGGCTCGACCGTGCTCGATACCGTACTGGGAAATCATCCCGACGCCATCAGCGTTGGGGAACTCTCAAACCTGCACCGTTCGGCGTGGGTCAACAACGAGTTCTGTGCCTGCGGCGAACCGGCCGCCGACTGCGGATTCTGGGACGAGGTACGGACCAGGTGGCTCGAGTCAACACCGGGAGCGAGTGTCGAAGGTTATCTCGAACTGCGTGATCGGTTCGAGCGGTTCCGGTCGGCTGCGTTGTGGCGGACCGAAACGGCCTCTCTGTTTTGTTCGGCAGCGGCCCGACGTTACCTGGACCAGACCGGTCGGTTGCTCGAATCGATTGCCACGGTCAGTGGTCGGCGGGTGATCGTCGATTCGTCGAAGACGCCCCTGCGGGCTCGCTGGTTGGCTCGACTTCCCGGTGTCGAGCTCAGGCTGGTCCACCTGGTCCGCGACAGTCGCGCGGTGGCGTGGTCCAGGAAGAAGGCACTGGCGCGGGATGCCGAAGCCGGAGTGCAACACGACCTGGCCGCCCGCCCGGCATGGTACTCGGTCATCTACTGGACGGTGTCGAACCTGTTGGCTGCCCGGCTTCGACGTCGGATGGGAGAACGAGGGGTGCTTGTCCGCTACGAGGATTTCGTTGCGGACCCGGCGACACAGTTGCTGAGAATCGGTGATGCCTGTGGGATCGACTGCGAGGGCCTGGCCGGGGCGCTGCGGGCGGGCGAGTCGTTTTCGGTCGGGCACACCGTGGCGGGGAATCGACTGCGGATGGCTGGAGCGATGCGGTTGAAACCCGATTGGGACTGGATCGACCGGTTGTCCGAGGCGGACCAGCAGACCTGTTGGCGACTCTCGGGATGGCTGATGAAGCAATACGACTACCCACGAGCGGCGAAGGCGGCCTAGGCAATGCGTGACAAGAACCAACCGACCGGTTCAGCCGGCTGGGCACCGTGGCCCGTATTCGGTGACCAGGAGATCGCGGCGGTCAGCGACGTGCTGGCTTCGGGTCGCGTGAACTACTGGACCGGGCCTCACGGGCGGGAGTTCGAGCGCGAGTACGCCGAGTCGCTGGGCTGCCGGTACGCGGTGGCGGTGGCCAACGGCACCGTGGCCCTGGAATTGGCCCTCGAGGCGGCTGGCATCGGCCGCGGTGACGAGGTCGTCGTGCCCAGCCGAAGTTTCCTGGCCAGTGCCAGTGCCATCGCCGCCCGGGGTGCGATCCCGGTGTTTGCCGATGTCGATCGTGACAGCGGGAACATCACGCACGAAACGGTCGAGGCAGTGCTCTCGTCTCATACCCGGGGCGTGCTGGCGGTGCACCTGGCCGGCTGGCCCTGCGACATGGGCCCGATCCTTGCGGTGGCCGCTGAAAAGGGACTGCGGGTGATCGAGGACTGTGCGCAGGCACATGGGGCCGAGTATGGCGGCCGGCCGGTGGGCAGCCTGGGCGACGTGGCAGCCTTCAGCTTCTGCCAGGACAAGATTCTCTCGACCGGAGGCGAAGGGGGGCTGGTCGTGACCGACGACGAGTCGATCTGGCGGCGGGCCTGGAGCTACAAGGACCACGGCAAGGACTACGACGCGGTGCATGCTCCGTCGGCGGGTGCGGTGTTCCGGTATGTTCACAGCGGGCTGGGTACCAACTGGCGGCTGACCGAGATGCAGTCGGCACTGGGACGGATCGTGCTGAGGAAACTCCCCGGCTGGCTGACCGAGCGGCGGCGTAACGCGGGGGTACTGGCCGGGCGGCTGGATGCGATGGGGGCGTTGCGCGTGCCCGAGCCCGAGGCCCGCTTCGATCACGGCTACTACAAGTTCTATGCCTACGTGCGTCCCGAGTGGCTGGAAACCGGCTGGTCGCGTGACCGGATCGCCGCCGAGATCTCATCGCGGGGCATTCCCTGTGGCAGCGGGGCCTGCCCGGAGATCTATCTCGAGGCCGCCTTCGACGGAACCGGCTGGCGTCCGTCACGACGGCTGCCGGTCGCTCGCGAACTGGGTGAAACGAGCCTGATGTTCCAGGTCCACCCGGGGCTGGACGTGGTCCAGATGCACCGCGCGGCCGACGTGGTTTCCGACGTGCTGGGCCAGGCGACCGGTCAGCTGGCGGCGGCGGCCTGAGGATTCGTGTCGGGCCGGGGGTTATCGCATCCGGCCGGGTGAAACGTTACAGGTACTCGCGGCGGACCTTCGCCGCGATGCTCCCTCCGTCGTAGTAGCCGACGGAGATCTCGCCGACGTGTGTCAGCAGGTCGTAGGCCTTCCAGCGGTCCCAGCCGAAGTCGGCCTCCATCCACAGGATCAACTCGGAGTAGGCCCTCGCAATCGATCTCTCGGCCGGTGCTCCGCTGGTGACGGCCATGATCTCGATCTCGTTCTCGATCCGCGGCCAGGCCAGCGGCCGGTCTTTTTTCAACTCGACGGAGATCTCGGTCACCGCCGACATTTCGAGTCCGGTGGCCGAGAGTTCTCCGTGCCCCATCGCGGCGTGGGCGTCGCCCAGGAACAATTGTCCACCGGGGACGAAGACCGGCAGGTGAACCGTTGCCCCGGGTGCGGTTTCGCGGATGTCCATGTTCCCGCCGTGGGGTCCACCCGGACCGGTTGTCGGCACGCCCCACTCCGGCGCGGTGCCGATGCAGCCGAGCATCGGCCTGTAGGGAATCGCGATCTGCTCGCTCCAGTGAATCTTTCCGTCCACGATCGGACAGACGTGGCCACCGGGTGGCACGTCGGTCCCCAGCCATTCACACAGTTGTTTCGGGGCACCGGTGTAGGTCGCCGCCTGGGAACGCCAGGGATCGATGGAATGGATTGTCACGCAGAGCACATCACCGGGTTCGGCACCCTCGATCTCGATCGGTCCGTTGACCGGGTTGCTCTTGGGAACCCGGGACTTGTCACGCTGGTCGCCGGGCGCGGAGATCTGTCCGGAGAGCGCGTCCTCGGATTCGACTTGCAGGCGATCTCCCGCGGCGATCGTGGTGCGGGGAGCCAGGTGCCTAGAGAACTCGTAGACGAGCGGCTCGGCGGCGATGCGTGGGACGGGATTCTTCGGGTCCAGTGCGTTCATGAAGTGGGTCACTTCTTCTTCTTGGTTGGTTTCTTGTCGGCCGGTGGGGCCGGTGGGGTCACCGACAGCAGCAGGGCGTCGGCGATGCGGCGGGAGGGCTTCGGCCCCGCCAGGTGGACCAGCGGCAGGACCTCAACGGCGGGCTGGTCGCCGGAGGCCTTGGCGAGGATCCGAATCGGTGCCAGGCTCGGCTTGGTCCCGGCTGCTGCTTTCAGTGTGAGCGTGGCGACGGGTTTGTCGGCTGGCACGCTCACCGTCTCGACCGTCACCCCTTCGGGCAAGCCCTCAGCCGACAATTTGATTGGTGACTTCGAGCCACCCATGCGGACCACGACGACCTGCAGGGTTGCCTTGCCGCCGGCGGCGAGGCTGAGACCGGAGTGTGTCTTGCCGTCGCCGGTGACCGAGAAGGCCTGGATCCGCTTGCGAGGCGGACCGATCACCAGCTGGTACGTGCGGTCGGTCCCGAAGATGCTGCCGGCGAAGAGATCACGAACAACGATCGTGAATCGTCCGTCGGCGGGTGCTTTCCAGTCGGCGTGGGGGTCGTAGGTGGTGAAGGGAAAGTCGAAGCCGATTTTCTTGGGGGCTGCGGGAGGGGCGATGGTGGCCAGCAGCTTGCCCGACTTGTCGTGGACAATCGCCTCCAGCCGCATCGATCGGCCCAGCCGTTCGCCCCATCCTGAGATTTCCAGAGTCTCGCCCTTCTTCACGTCAACCGCGTACCAGTCGACGTCGGCGGAACGTTCGAAGTTGCCGCAGATTCGAACGGGGGTTTTGATCAACTGGGCAACCGAGGCGGTGTCGTTGCGGTCGGTGGTCTCGGCGACGATCGGTTCGTGCGAGCCGGTGACCCAGGCCGTTCCCGAGGACTTGTCCAGCCGCATCTGGAAACCGCCGCCGAGTACTCCGACGGGGCGACGGTCGGGCCATGCACGATGGAAGACCTTCTGGTCGACGGTGACCGACAGGGCCGAGAGACCCGTCGGAGGGTGAGCTGTTCCGCCGGGCAGATCGTGTCCCAGTAACAGCAACCGGCCGACGCCGCCGCAGAGCGCCGTGGGAGAGGTGGCCGTCAATCGGGGGCCGGTTTCCAATGTCAGCGTGTAGAGGCTGCCTGCGTCCTGCTGGAATCCACGGTCGACGACGGTGACCAGGTACTGGCCGTCGGCGGGTAGCCTGAGGGTCAGTGTCGGTTCGACCTGGTGGGCGAAGGAATGCGCCAACTCGCGGCCCCCGGGGCCGTGTACGGAGAGGATGGGTGAGACCGTGCCGTCAAGGCTCCGGGATCGGCACGTGAGATGGACCAGTTGGCCTGACCGTCCGCTGAAGCCAAAGACGTCGCGGTCGGCGGAGCGATCGAGTTTCGAAGCGGCGGTTCCCGGCAACGGGATGGCGGCCGCTTGCGAGTCGGGGGTTTCGGCGATGATCACGACCGGGTGGGTCACCACGAGCAATGCCCGGGGGTTGGACAGGCCCGTGGAGGTCAGCGTCCAGGTGTCGAGCAGCCCGGGGTACTCGAGCGGAAACCGGGCATCCTTCTTGACCTGGACTGTGACCACCGATTTCTTGACCGACTGGGTTTCGAGTTCGCCTCCCGCGGTGACCAGTTTCGTGAGCGTACCGAGATCTCCGCCGCTGACTGTGATCTCGGTCGTCTGCCCCGCCTGGACGACCGGCGGAAACAGCTGCGTGACCGAGGGTGGTGCGGCCCGGAGCGAGCTGGTCTTCGTGCTGCAGATGACCAGCAGGCCGGCCAGCAGCAGGATCGGTTGTTTGGAGGCGGAGGTGAACATCGGCGAGTTGGTTGGTTGTCGACGATGGTGTCTTCGGACGCTGGAGGAACAGTCGACAGGCTCCTCGGCAAGCCCCTATCATACTCGCCCCCGGCACCAGGCGGCATGGACTCGCGTGGCGAGCGGGATACTGCGAGGCAGTGATGGCCAAGAAACAACGACAACAGGACCTGAAGCAGGCGGCGGCCTTGCCGTTTCGACGCCGCAAGGGCGAGGTTGAATTCTGCCTGGTCACGGTTCGGCGTGGGACTTCCTGGACGATGCCCAAGGGGAACATCGAACCGGGGGAGCAGGCCGCCGAATGTGCTGCCCGCGAGGCGTTCGAGGAGGCGGGGCTGGAAGGGCAGGTGCTGGAGCCTGAGTTGTGCCGTTACGCTGATCGGAAGGGAAAGAAGGCGATCGAGGTGGCCGTGTGGCTGCTCGACGTCGAGAAAATCCGGAAGAAGTGGCCGGAAAAAAAGGTGCGGACCAGGCGGTGGGTCTCACCCCGTAAGGCAATCCGCCTGCTGGCGCGCCCGCGGCTCGTTGCTCCGGTCATCGACGCCATCCGCCGGCTCGGGTGCATCGACTGAGTCACCGGTGAGCTCAGCTCTCGTCTCGACCAGGATCGGTGCTCCCGCCGGCGATCGTGTCGGCGATGGTGATGCCCGAAAGATCCTCGGTGGAGGTCGGGTACTGCGGGTCGATTGTTGCGAGCGTCTCGACGATCGTGCGGGCGATTACCGTGTTGCGGTACCACTTGCGGTCAGCCGGGATGACGTGCCAGGCCGCGATGTCGGTCGTGCACTGTTCGAGAACGTCCTGGAAGGCCTGCTGGTAGTCGTACCACTGCTTCCTCTTTTCGAGGTCGCCGCGAGAGAACTTCCAGTGTTTTTCGGGACGCCGCAGGCGGTCCCGCATCCGTTCGGCCTGTTCCTCGGGCGAGATATGCAGGAAGAACTTGAGGATGGTGGTGCCGGCGGCGGACAGCTGCGCCTCGAACTCGTTGATCTGGCCGAACCGCTTTCGCCAGGTTGACTCGGGCACGAGTTCATCGACGCGGGCGACCAGCACGTCCTCGTAGTGCGACCGGTTGAAGACAGCGATCATCCCGGCAGCGGGGGTTTGTTGGTGGATCCGCCAGAGGAAGTCGTGCTGTCGTTCGAGTTCGGTGGGTTTCTTGAACGAGGCAACTCGAACGCCCTGCGGATTGACGCCCCGGAAGACCTTGCGGATTGAGCTGTCCTTGCCACCACCGTCGAGGGCCTGGAAGATGACCAGCAATGAGCGGCGTCTTTCGGCGTAGAGAGCCCGCTGCCAATCGTCCATCCGGTCGCGGAGCGTTTTCAGTTCAGCCTCGAACGCGTCCCGGTCGCCTTCGCCGGCGGTGGGCAGTTCCTGGAGGTCGACCGTTTCGCCGGGGACCAGGCGGTGCGAGAGGGGACCGGACATCGTGGCTTTGCCCTGAACAGTGGCCTACGCCATTCCCTCGGCTTCAACGTCGCGCGGCCGCCACAGATCGACCAGGTCCGCGCGGGGAATCAGCGTGACGTCGAACCAGTTCTCGATCGGCAGAACCAGTCGAGCCAGGGCGGCGGTCGACATGCGGTGGTGTTCCCCGCCCAGCAACAGGATCATCTCCTCGATCCCGGGATTGTGTCCAACCAGCAGTGCCCGGTCAGTCTCGTCGGGCAACTCGCTGACCACGCTGAGCCACTCGGCGGTTGAGGCGTGGTAGAGGTCACCGGTGGTGTGGATCTCGCTGTCGTAGCCGCAGGCGTCAGCGACCAGGTCGGCAGTGTGGCAGGCCCGTCGGGCACTCGAACTGACGACGATGTCGGGGACCAGTTCACGGTGACGGATCAGGCGGCCCATCAACGGAGCTGCCCGTTCGCCCCGGCCGTTCAAGGGCCGATCGTGGTCGCTGGCGACACCCTCGCTCCAGCTCGACTTCGCATGGCGCAACAACAACAGCGTCTTCATCGCGGGCAACAGTCCCTGGTCCAGTGTCGGTCCCGTGTTGATCAGGTCTCGGTCGTTTCTCGTCCGGGAGCACGGTGTGGCACGAAGCCGGTCCGGTGAGATTCCTCGCTGAGCCGCACTGCTTCGCAGGCCTCATCATACAACAGTTGCTGGCTACGGCTACCGAGTGAACCGTCGTTGGCCGGCTGGTCGCGGTCTTCAGCGAATCGTGCATTCTCCGGTGGCGGGTCATAGCCACCGTCGTCTCGCAGCTGGCGACCCCGGACCCGGTCAGCCAGGCAGTGTTCGAGCAGTCCGACCAGGCGTTCGGCGGCAGCGGGGTCGTCGATCGGCACCATCAACTCGACCCGGCGATCGAGGTTACGGGGCATCCAGTCGGCACTGGCGATGAACGTCCGTCCGGCACCGCCCTGGTGAAAGTGGAACACGCGGCTGTGTTCCAGGAACCGGTCGACGATGCTGATGACGGTGATGTTCTCGGAGAGTCCCGCTACCTGGGGCCTGAGGCAGCAGATGCCGCGGATGTTCAACCGGATCTCGACCCCCGCCGCACTCGCCTCGTACAACGCCTTGATCAACTTCGGGTCGACCAGCGAGTTCATCTTGGCAAGGATCCGGGCCGGCTGTCCCTGCCGTTTTCGCTCGGTCTCGGCCGCGATCAACTCGAGCAAGCGGTCCCGCAGTCCCAGCGGAGCCGCCTCGAGCAACCTGAACCGGCGCGGCTGGGTGAAGCCGGTGATCGTGTTGAAGAAGGTGGCCGCGTCGGCGCCGAGGTCGCGGTCGTCGGTCAGGTAGCTGATGTCGGTGTAGAGACGGGAGGTGTTCTCGTTGTAGTTCCCGGTACCGAAGTGAACGTAACGGCGGATGCCACCGGGCTGGCGTCGGACGACCAGGCAGAGCTTGGCGTGAGTCTTGAGACCGCGGATGCCGTAGATCACCTGTACGCCGGCGTGTTCGAGGCTGCGAGCCCACTCGATGTTGCGGGCCTCGTCGAAGCGGGCCTTTAACTCGACGATCACCGTCACGTGCTTGCCCAGCTCTGCCGCCCGGGCCAGTGCGCGAACGATCGGGCTGTCGCGGCTGGTGCGGTAGAGAGTCTGCTTGATCGCCAGGACATCCGGATCGGTTGCCGCCTCCTCGACGAACCGCACCACCGGATCGAAACTCTCGAATGGATGACACAGCAGCACGTTCTGGTCGGCGAGCACATCGAAGAGGTTGCGGCGGGGGTCGATTGTCGGAGAGGCCATCGGTGGCCAGGGGGTGTCCCTGAGCTGATCGAAACCGGTCAGCTCAGCCAGTGGGAAGAAGCCGGTCAGGTCCAGTGGTCCGGGGATCCCGTAAACGTCGGAGTCCTCGATGTCGAACTGCTGCTGCAGGAACCTGCGGGTCACTTCCTCGGCTGCCTCCGCGATTTCCAGGCGCACGCAGTGACTCTCCTTGCGGGCCTCGAGGATCTCCTGCATCCCCTCCATCAGGTCCGATGCCTCGTCTTCACGAAGACTGAGGTCGGCGTTGCGGGTGATCCGGAACGGGACGCACTCGAGCACCTTCTCACCCGGGAAGAATTTCTCGATCGACCACGCGATGACATCTTCGAGCAGCATGTAGGCATAGCTGCCGTCGGAGGGCAGGGTCAGCAGGCGAGGGCAGGATCGGCCGCAGGGGATCCATGCGAACCGGGGTGATCCGTCGGAGTCGTCGTCGAGACGGACCGAAACGCACAGCGTGCCGCCGGGCAGTAACGGGCAGTCCATGTCGACTCCGACGGCCATCGGAGTCAGCACCGAGTAGATTTCGTCGTCGACGATCTGCCCGAGCACGGTTTCCTGCGCGGGTTCGATCGAGTCGTGACGCACGCGGCGGATGCCCTCGGCCGCCAGCTCCGGTTCGAGTTCGTCTCTGAATCGGGCGTACTGGTCGGAGATCATCCGTCGCACGCGGAGGTTGATGAGCTCGAGCTGTTCGACGGGAGCCAATCCTGCCGCATCACGACCTCCGTGACCCTCGCGACACATCAGCTGCAGGCCACCGACGCGGACCATGAAGAACTCGTCGAGGTTCGAGGCGGAGATCGCCAGGAACTTCAGCCGTTCGAGCAACGGGTGTCCCGCGACGGCCGACTCGTCGAGTACCCGCTGGTTGAATTCCAGCCAGCTGAGCTCGCGGTTGATAAACAGGTCGTTGTGAGCGGTCATGTGAATCGCGTGGGGTCAGGAGTGGGCCGATCGAGGCGGGTGCGGGGGGGAGGGGCGGCGGCGGGTCAGCGGTCGGATTCGGAGAGCGAGGCTCCTCGCAGCAGGACCGACTTGCCGAAGATCTGCTGGAAGAGCAGCCCGTTGCGGTTGAGTGTGAGTTGTTCGATCGAGAGGTCTTCGATGCCGGGGATGGTGATCACGAGCCTGTTGTCAGACTTCTTGCAGTTGAAGTCCGAGACGCGTCCGCTGCGGGACGAGTCCAGGGCGGTGGCGACTCGCAGCAGTGCGGCCAGCTTGGTGACGGCGATCCGCTGGTCGCGGTCGAGCTTGGCGTAGCCCAGGTGGGACGGTTTGGGCGAGGCGCCGCGATGGTACCGTGCGACGAGTGCCACGAGCAGCATGTCGGTCTGGGTCAGTCCGAACAGGGCGCTTTGCTGGATCAGGTACATCGAGTGTTTGTGCAGGCTGCGGCCCGAGACGAATCGGCCGATTTCGTGAAGCAGTGCCGCGGTGTGCAGCAGCATGCCGAAGCGGGGTTCAAGCTGGTGTTCCTCGGCGAGTTGTTTGAAGAGCTGCTTCGAGAGGCCGGCGACGTGCAGGGCGTGCGATTCGTCGAACTGGTACTTGCGACCGAGGTCGACCGCCGAGCGGGTGACCTGCCGGGCAAAGTCGTCGCTCCAACCGTCCTCGGACGCCATCTCGCGCAACAATCCGTCACGGAGGTTGACGTTGCAGACGAACAGCTGGTCGCGGTCGAAGGTCCGGGCCAGTTCGAGATAACACAGCAGGGCCGGTCCCACCACGTTGGCGTCGGGGTAGCTGACCTGGAAGCGACGGACGATGTCGTCGGTCGAGAGTTCCAGGATCTCGTCACACAAGCCGGCGATTCCCTCGACTTTCAGACACACCAACTCGTCACGACTCCAGTCGGGCACCAGTTGCTGGGCGGCGAAGCGGATATCGCCTCCCAGCGCGACCACCTCGACCGGAGCCTTCCATGGTACGTTGCGGCGGACCTGGTCCATCGTACGACGGACTTCCGATCGCATCAGCTCGACCAGCGACCCGCGTGGCGCCCGTGTGAGTGATTCGCGGAGCCGCTGTGAGCCCAACTGGTAGGTGTTCGAATGGATCACGTCTCCGGCCTGGACCAACAGGATCTCGGTGTTGCCACCTCCCACTTCAGTCACGATCGATTGCACGTCACCGAGTGACGGATGACTCTCGATCATCGGCTGCACGCCGAGGTAAGTGATCCGGTTCACTTCCGCCTCGTCGATCGGCTCGATTTCCAGTCCCGTTGCCACGTAGACGCGGTCCAGGAACGACAGCCGGTTGGTTGCCTCCCGTACCGCGCTGGTCGCCACCACGCGGACCTGGTTGGGATTGGTGATGCCGTACTCGGCCACCAATCTCCCGTAACTGTGCAGAACGGCCACGCAATCCTCGGTCGTCCCTCTCCGGATGCGGCCACGGGTGAAGGTGTCGCGGCCGAGGTCGACATCGCGGGAAAGAGACTCGAGAAGCCGGATCGATCCGTCGCTGACGATCTCGCCGATCGCCATCCGAATCGAGGACGACCCGATGTCGATCACCGCGACGAGCCGGGTCAGCGGCGGTGCATCGGCACGGCGATGCGGATCGTGAATGGTGGTGACGCGATCGGTCATCGGTGAGAGCGGTGAGAGGAAACGGGGAGTGTGAGAATGACAGTATCCACGGGACCCCGGTCAACCGCGAGTCGTGGTCAGCCAGGCCCAGCGATCCAGTCCAGGACACCAGCCTATTAATAATCGATGGGGAGGGTCTTTTGAGCGAGAAACCGCTGGCCGGGACCGGGAGATTTCAGGCGGCCTGAGTCGTGTTGTTGACGATTTCGGTTTCGGCCCAGGCTGCGGCACCCAGCACGCTTGCGTCGTCGCCGAGTTCGGCTGTGACCACCTGGTAGGTGTCGCGGTACGACTCGAGCAGGTTCTTGTGGCAACTGGCCGAGACCGCGTTGAGGAAAATCTCGGGCATCGCCTCGACCAGCCCGCCGCCGAGCACGATCGTGTCGGGAGCCAGCAGGTGAACCACTCCCGCGGCCGCCACCCCGATCCACTCGGCCGCTTCGCGGACGATCTCCTCGATCACGGTGTCGCCGCTGTTGATCGAGTCTCTCAATGCCCCGCTGCGGATCGTGGCCACCTCGGTGCCGACGTGCTCGGCCAGGTGCGGGGCGTGGCCGCGGTAGGCGGACTGGGCGGCGGCGGCGGCGATCGACAGACGACTGGAGACGTGTTCGAGCGTGTGGCAACGGCCATTGCCGCGGGCCGGGGCACCCGGGTCGATGGGGAAGTGCCCGATCTCCATGCAGGTGATCCCGTGTCCGCGGAGGATGCGGCCTTCGTAGACGCAACCGCCGCCGATTCCGGTGCCCGGGAAAATGCCCACCACGCAGCGAGAGTTCCGGGCCGCTCCGAAACGGAACTCACCGTACACTCCCGCGTCGACGTCGTTGACCACCAGGACCGGGCAGTCCATCTTGCCGGCTAACCACTCGCCGACCGGCACGTCGCGCCAACCCAGGTTGATCGCCTCGTGGACCATTCCGGTGGTCATGTCGACGGGACCGGGGCAGCCGATGCCGATGCCACGGATCATGGTCCGGTCCAGGTCCGCCTCGGCCAGGGCGTCGTCGATCGTCTTGACGATCCGCTTGAGATTCTTCTTGGGCGAGACCGAGTTCAGGGTCGATCTCCGCGAGCGTCCGATGACCTCGAACGACGAATCGAAGACGCTGGCCAGCATCTTGGTGCCGCCCAGGTCAAAGCCAATCCACACGCCGTCCTGTCGACTGGTCATGTCACATCGCTGTTGAGTGGCCCGGATTGCCTGGCTCCAGCATATCCGCCGCGGCCTGGTGATGCGAGAAGGATGCCGGGAGGAACCGGGATGGTACGGGGATGGTACGGGGATGGTACGGGGATGGTACGGGGATGGGGGGTCTGAAAAAAGCGGAGAGGGCGGGATTCGAACCCGCGGTCCCGGTTACCCGAGACACGGCATTTCCAGTGCCGCACAATCGGCCACTCTGTCA
>Ga0310342_100002241_pt1 | contig 12384 bp, 10 predicted proteins | sample S15DNA20500_MG_FD_206155 | JGI IMG/M metagenome (GOLD analysis project Ga0310342, IMG submission 206155) | Marine microbial communities from station ALOHA, North Pacific Subtropical Gyre - S1503-DNA-20-500_MG | ecosystem: Environmental > Aquatic > Marine > Oceanic | place: Pacific Ocean: North... | reverse complement strand
GAGGAAGATGCGGCCGATCCCCTCGACGATGATCACCTCGTCGGAGAGCGCAGGCACGTAGGCGCCGCCGGCTGTACAGCCGCCGAGCACCACCGAGAGCTGCGGGAGCCCCGCTGCGGACATTCGGGCCTGGCAGTAGAAGGTTCCGCCGAAGTGGTCCTTGTCGGGGAAGACCTCGTCCTGTAGCGGGAGGAACGCGCCGCCGCTGTCGACCAGGTAGAGGGTGGGAAGGCGATTCTCCAGGGCGATCTGCTGGGCGCGGATGTGCTTCTTGATCGACGCCGGCAGCAGGCTCCCACCCTTTACCGTCGCGTCGTTGGCGATGAACATGCACGGGCACCCGTGCACGATGCCGATCCCCGTCACGATGGCGGCGCCGGGTGCCTGATCGTCGTATTGGCCGAAGCCGGCGAGCGTCGAGAGCTCGAGGAAGGGCGTGCCGGGGTCGACGACCATGTCGATGCGCTCGCGGGGCAGGTACTTGCCGCGGGCGCGGTGTCGCTCGATCGAGCGGTCGCGACCTCCCTGCACCACGAACGCCTGTCGCCCGCGCAGCGTGGCGAGCAGGCCCGCATAGGCGTCCTGGTTCCCGATGAAGACCGTCCCCTTCGGATCGATGTGGCTCGCAAGCGTGGGCACGAACGCCGAAGATAGTCGATTCGTCGGCCATGTCGTTCATGGCCGAGAAGCTCGCGTACTTCAAAGTGCCCGCCCACATCGCGCTTCGCGCCGCGCCGCTGCCGCGCAACGCGACCGGCAAGGGGATGAAGCACGTGCTCACGGGCGGGGGGGAGAACACGTTGGTCGGAGAGTCGATGGGCCGACGCGAAACCGGGGGGTCGGCGGCTCACAGGGCTCGCGTGATCGCAGCGCAGGCAGCGGTGCCGATGGCCGCCGTGCGAGCGGCGAGCGTCAGAAGGAGGGTTGGCGCCCAAAGGGGCGGTCGCGCCGCTGGAAGACGCTGGAGAAGACCGGCGGCAGTGTCGCAATCCCGCTGCGCTTCGGCGAAGGCCCCCCAGCGGACCCCGCTGCGGCTATGATGGAAACGACGGACCCGGAGGGCACATGAGCTTCGATCTGATCATCCGCAACGGCCGCGTCGTCGACGGTACCGGCCTCAAGGCCTACGCGGCGGATGTCGCCATCGCGGACGGGCGCATCGCGCGCATCGGCCGCATCAACGAGAGCGCGGCGCGGGAGTACGACGCGACGGGCCTCGTGGTCTCGCCGGGCTTCATCGACATCCACACCCACTACGACGTACAGCTCGACTGGGATCCCATCGCGACGCCGTCCGCGTGGCACGGAGTCACGACGGTGATGGCAGGGAACTGCGGCTTCACGCTCGCACCCGCGAAGCCCGACGACGTCGACTGGCTGGCTGGCATGCTGAGTCGCGTCGAGGGCATGTCACGTGCAGCTCTCGGCGAGGGACTTCGCTTCACCGGTGGCGGCTTCGCGGACTTCTGGAACCGCTTCAACGGGAAGATCGGCGTGAACGTAGGCGGCTACGTGGGCCACTCTGCAGTGCGTCGCTACGTGATGGGCGACGACGCGTCCGAGCGCGAGGCGACCCAGGACGAGATCGAGGCGATGATGGAGCTCGTGCGCCAGGGGATGCGCGAGGGCGCCATCGGGTTCTCGACGTCGCAGCTCGACATCCACGTCGGGGAGGACGGGCGCGAGGTGCCGTCGAACCACGCCTCCCAGGAAGAAGTGGTGGCGCTCTGCGGTGTGCTCTCCGAGTTCGACCACGGGGCCGTCGAGATCATCCCGCGCAGCTTCGCGGCGGGTTACGACGCGGACGACCGCAAGCTGCTCGTCGACATCTACCACGCCTCCGGCAAGCCGGTGGAGCTCAATCCGCTGATTCCGAGCACCACCCATCCCATGGGCTGGGAGAGAACGCTCGAGTTCGTCGATGAGATGGCGGAGCAGGGAGTGCGCCTGCACCCGATGTGCTCGGTCAACAAGCTCGAGGCGCACATGCGCCTACGCGATACGTTCCTGTTCGACGAGAGTCCGCTGTGGCGCGAAACCCTGTGCCTCCCCGAGCCGGACCGAATGAACGCGCTGCGCGACCCGGCCACGCGCGAGAGGCTTCGCGAGGCGAACGACGACCCCACGGGCCGCGCGTTCGTCATGGACTTCGATCGACTGATCATCGAAGAGGCGACCACGGAGGCCAACAAGCCTCTCGAGGGTCGCACGGTGGGCGAGATCGCCAAGGAGCGAAACACCACGGGCTTCGAGTGCTTCCTCGATCTCTCGCTCTCCGAGGACCTCGGGATGAACTTCTACACCGAGATGGACGAGGTCGCGACGCAGTTCATCAAGCACATCAACAAGACGGCCGTCGGCAATCCGATGGTGATGGCGGGCTCGAGCGACGGCGGTGCGCACCTCGCCTCCTTCGTCGGCGCCGACTACACGACCCGTCTGCTCTCCGAGTTCGTGCCGGATCCGCTCAGCCTCGAAGAGGCGATCTACCGGCTCACCGGTATGCCGGCCAACGTGCACGGCCTCGTGGACCGCGGCACGATCCGCGTGGGCGCCAAGGCGGACCTCATCTGCTTCGACGTCGAGGCGCTGCGGTCGGGTCGCGCGTACCTCGTCGAGGACTTCCCGGCGAACTCGTGCCGCTACGTGGTCGACTCCGAGGGCTACAAGCTCACCGTCGTAAACGGTCAGATCCTCATCGAGGACGGACGGCACACGGGAGCGCTGCCGGGCGAGGTGCTCCACGGAGCGTGAACCCGCCATGGAAGACGAGTGGCGGATCCGAAACGTGCTCGAACTCTACTGCCGCCACCTCGACGATTGCGACTACGAGGCGCTGCTTCCGCTCTTCGCGCCCGACGCCGTGTTCCTCACCATGGGGCAGGAGTTGAAAGGCCGGGCCGGGATTCGAGGGTTCTTCCCCGAAACCCCGGAACCGCTGCCCCCGCGCCCGGTGAGCCAGCACCTGCTCTCGAACTTCGTCATCGAGGTCGATGGCGACACCGCCACCGCTGAGACCGATTGGTGCCTGACGCGGCGCTCGGCCGATGGTCCAACCGCGATCATTCTCGCCGGCCGCTATCGCGATCGCTTCGCACGCATCGATGGCACGTGGATGATCGCGCACCGCCAGGCCATTGCGCTGGCGCGTTCCACGGAGAAATGATTCACGTGTCGGCGCGTTTTCTGGAGCTCCGCCCGCGATGAACAGCCAACCGCTTCCCTGGTGGAAGCTCGCAGCCTTCGGCTCCCCTGCGCTCCCGCTCGCGGCCATGAGCATTCCGCTCGTCGTCTACCTGCCGCCCTACTACGCGTCGGAGATGGGTCTCGGCCTCGGCGTGGTGGGCACCGTGTTCATGCTGACGCGGCTGTGGGACATGCTGACGGATCCGCTGATGGGCGTGATCTCGGACAAATTTCCGAGTCGCTGGGGACGCCGCCGTCACTGGATCGTGTTCTCCGTGCCGCTCATCGCGCTGTTCGGCTACACGACGTTCTTCCCCCACCGGGTGGCGGGTGAATCGGTCTCCACCGCGTACCTGTTCGGCACGCTCTTTCTCCTCTACATCGGCTACACGATGCTGACGATCTCCCACCAGTCGTGGGGAGCCGAGCTCTCCGGCGAGTACCACGAACGCACGCGCATCCAGAGCTGGATCCACCTGCTCTCGATGCTCGGGATGATGCTCGTGCTCGCCGCCCCCATCGCAATCGAGCTGACGGGCCGCGAAGCCATGGCGCATGAACGCATGGAGGCGATGGGCTGGTTCATGATCGTGTTGGTTCCCGTAGCGGTGGCCATCTCGGTGACCCTCGTGCCCGAGGGCAGTGTCCCCCCGCAGCCGCGCATCGGAATGAAGCAGGCCATTCGCATCCTCGCGGGCAACCGGCTGATGGTGCGCATCCTGATCATCGACGTCTTTCAGACCATCCCGGGCTCCGTGCGCGCCGCGATGTACGTGTTCTTCATGATGGAGGTACTCCATCAGCCCGAGTGGACGAGCTTCATCATGATGTCGTACTTCCTCGCGGCGCCGCTCGCCGTGCCGCTGTGGGTGCGCATCAGCAAGCGGTCCGGAAAGCACAAGGCCATCGCATTCGGCGTCCTGGGTCACATGCTGGTGACGCTCTCCTACCTGATCCCGGGCGAAGGCGATGCCCTGCTCTACGCCGTGCTCTTCTTTCTCTCGGGCATCGTGTACTCGGGCGTTCCCTTCATTCTCCGCTCGATGGTGGCCGACATATCGGACGCGGACAATGTGGAGTCGGGTCAGCAACGCACGGGGCTCTACTACTCGCTCGTCACGATGACGAGCAAGGTGGGGAGCGCGGTTGGCGTCGGTCTCGGCTACCCGATTCTCGCGCTGATCGGCTTCGATCCCGCCGGAAACAACGATCAGGCGGCGGTCGACGGGCTCCGGTACACCTACGTGATGATCCCGGTGGTCACCGACATCGTCGTGGCGTGGCTCTACTACACGTTCCCGATGGACGAAGCGAAGCAACGCGCGCTGCGCCGGGTGATCGACGAGCGCGACTCGGCGCTGACGCGGGCGGGCACCGACGCCTGAGCGATGTTCAGTCGGCCGCGGCGTTCCGCGCGCGCTCGAGATCAGCGCGCAGGTGACGCGCACCGAGGATCGAGTGCCCGGCGGCCCACAGGTTGAAGAGGCCCAGCACCGCAAGCGAGTAGCGGATCGCCTCGTCGCCGTACGACGCCTCGAGCAGGTCGTTTCCGATGCCGATCAGCTGCGGGCCGAGCCCGAGCCCGACCAGGTTGATGACGAAGAGGATGATGGCCGACGCCATGGCGCGCATGCGCAGCTGCGCGAGGCCCTGGGTGACGGCGTAGCTCGGAGCCGCGTAGAACTGGTTGAAGACATTCGCGGGAATGAAGAGCAGCATGGCGAGACCGGGGGTGGGGCACAGGGCAAAGGCCGCGAGGAACGGGACGAGCAGCGTTCCGCCGAGAGCGGCGATCCACAGGAGCCAGCGCTCGTCGCGCTTCGCGAGCGCATCCGTGAGAAAGCCGGCGCCCAGCGATCCGAGCGCACCGAAGACTCCCACGACGAGACCGAGTTGCAGGCCGAACTCGCCCGGGGAGAGACCGTGCACGCGCTCCATGAACGGCGCCGCCCACGTCGTCATGCCGTAGGCGGTGATCGAGTAGAGGCCCGCGGCGGCGAGCACGTGACGAAACGAGCGCTGTGCCAGGAGGTGCCGCACCACTTCCGCGAAGCTCGGCTGCTCGTCCGAAACGACGAGGTTCTCGACCTCGCCGCGCCGCGGCTCGGGGAGGATGAACCGGAGCATCACTGCGAACAGCGCTCCGGGCACCCCGACGATGATGAATGCGTTTCGCCAGCCGATGCTGTCGTGGAGCCATCCACCGAACGCCATCCCGGCGAAGATGCCGATGCTGGCGCCCATGTTGTAGATCGCCATGGCGGATGCGCGACGCGCCGGCGGAAAGATGTCGGAGATCATCGAGTGCGCGCTCGGCGTGGCCGATGCCTCTCCGACGCCGACCGCGACCCGCGCCACGGCCATCTGCGCAAAATTTCGAACGAGGCCCGAGCACGCCGTGGCGAGGCTCCACACCGCGAGTCCCACCGCGAGCACGAGGCGCCTCGGATGGCGGTCGGCGAGGCGCGCGATCGGGATGCCCGCGAAGGTGTAGAAGAGCGCAAACGCGGGCCCCACGAGGAAGCCCATCATCGTGTCCGATACTTCGAGGTCTGCCTTGATGGAGTTCAGGAGAATCGACAGCAGGTTGCGGTCGACGAAGTTGAAGACGTAGATGACGACGAGTATCGAAAGAACGCGTGTGCGCACCGGACCTCGCACTATACACGGCGTCAAACGCGTCGAGCGATGAACAGCCAATCCCAGGGCAATGGTTCTCCCATCCAGCGCGGCGGGCGTTCGAACTCCGTGGACCACGGGTACTCGACCTTGTCGACGTCGGTGCACTCGAAGCCCGAATGCGTGAGGGTCCAGACGCCTTCCTCGCGGAGGAAGTGCTTTGTCTCCACGTTCTCGATCCGGATGATGCCGTCGAGGAGCTCGCGCGCAGTGCGACGCGATGGGGGAATTCCGGTCTCGAGAGCTTCGGCGGGCGAGTAGCCGCCGCGCCGGTTCCATTCGACGAGGTGCCGGTTCGAGAGGAGCGCGCACTCGAGGGACGGGACCACGAACAGCACCGCGCCTCCGGGAGCGATGTAGCGCTTGATGCTCCGCAGGATGGCCGCGCGGACCGCAGCTTCGCGCGAGATCAGCACGTTCGCGCAGACCCCGAAGGAGGCGGGCTCGACGTCGAGTCGGAGGCGCGCCAGGTCGCCGCGCCGGACGTGCACGTTCGCGAGGCCGTCGCGCTCCGCGCGCGCTCGCGCCCGGGCGACGAGGGTTTCAGCGAAGTCGACCCCGGTGACGCGCCGGAAGCGCGGAGCGAGGAGCCCCAGGTAGCGGCCCACGCCGCAGCCGAAGTCGATGGCGTCTCGGCGGCGGTTCCGAAACTCGTCGAGGCGGCGGGGGATCGCACCGCGGAGATCGCTGGCCGCGGAGTCGAAGATCTCGTCTTCGTACGCGTTTCCGAGCCCCTGCCAGTAGCGCTCGTCCATGGCGGCGGATTCTCCGTGATTCCCGGCGACCGACTCGGGCAGACTGTAGTCGCGGCGCCAATTGGGGCCAATCACGACCCGGCACGACCGATCGCCAAGAACCGGAGGGAGAACCCATGACGGCAAGGAGTTTCGCGCCCCGCTTCATGAAGGTGGGCGTCCTCACTGCTGCGCTCCAGGAGCTGACGCCCCGCGATGTGCGCGATCCCGATCCCGATCGGGCCATCGAGGACTGGCTGGCGTTTGCTGCCGAGCTCGAGGCCGACAGCATCCAGCTCTCGGCGGCACTCCACCCGAGCGTGTCCGACGTCCCCGAGGAAGCCATGCTCGATCCGGTCGCAAACACGCTCGACCTTCGCGACGTCTGCACGCGGGCCCGCGCCGACCGTGTGCTCGCCGCCGTGGCGCAGACCGGCGTCGAGATCGCCGACATTGGGTACTTCGACAACATGCTCCACGGCGATCCCGCGATCCGCGCCGTGAAGCACGATTTCATGCTTCGCGTCTTCGACGCCGCGGTGCTGCTCGGCTGTCCCGCCGTGTGTGGCTTCGTGGGTCGCAACCAGTCGCGCAGCATCGAGGCCAATCTCGCCGACTTCGAGGAGTCGTTCGTTCCGCTGCTGAAAGAGGCGAAGGCCCGTGGTCTCGAGTACCGCATCGAGCAGTGCCCGATGCCCGGATGGACGCTCGACGATTCGTTCCACAACAACATCGCCTACACGCCGGGCACGTGGATCGCCCTCTTTCGCATCTGCGAACGCCACGGCGTAGGCGACCAGCTGCGCATCCATTACGACCCGAGCCACGCCATTCTCATGGGGCAGGACACGCGTTCGATCTTCCAGTATCTGCGGGACGAGGGCGTGCCGTTCCTGATCAGCGGCTTCCACGTCAAAGGACAGGTCGCGGATCCGAAGGGCCTCGCCGCCTGGGGCTACGGGGGCCAGACCCTGGGGCGTGGCGACTGGGTCGACGGCAAACCGTCGGAGAACCCCGCAGATCACGCGAACGCGTGGAACAAGCAGACGGCGATCTGCGAACACGAGCTTCCGGGGACCGCGCGCCACGATCCCCTCGCGTATCTCACGAATCGCAGTGTCGACTGGCTCGACCACCAACTGGCCGCGCGCGAGCTCCTCGAGCTGGATTTCGAGAAGGCTCCCCTGATCGTCGAGCACGAGTACCCGCCGGCGCGCGTGCAGGATCGCGAGAGTCTCAAGCCCATCCTGCAGGGCTCGATCGCGTTCACGCGCCGGATCGACGAGGCTGCCGCGTGCATGTACGCGCTGCAGAGCGAGGTGCTACCCGCTCAGGGGATTCCCGTACAGGGGGTGGGTCGGCAGGCGTACCGCTCGTAACGACCGACGCAGGGGGGACGCAAAGATGACGAAGCTCAACGTCGCGATGATCGGCTACGGGTTCATGGGCCGCACTCACAGCAACGCCTGGCGCCAGGTGGGACGCTTCTTCGACACGCCCCTCGAGCCGGAGCTCGCGGTGGTGTGCGGCCGCGACGCCGACGGGGCGCAGCAGGCGGCTGGCAAGCTCGGGTTCCACGCCCACGCCACATCCTGGGAGGAGGTGGTCACGAGTCCGGGGATCGACGTGGTCGACATCTGCACCCCCGGCGATTCCCACGCCCCCATCGCCATCGCGGCTGCCGAGGCGGGCAAGGTGGTGTTCTGCGAGAAGCCGCTCGCCAACAGCGTCGGCGAGGCGAAGCAGATGCTCGACGCCGTCGTGAAGGCCGGGGTGCTCCACATGATCTGCCACAACTACCGCCGCGCCCCGGCGGTGATGCTCGCAAAGCGCCTGATCGAAGCGGGACGCATCGGCGTGATCCGCCACTACCGCGGCACCTACCTGCAGGACTGGATCGTCGATCCGGAGTTCCCCCGCGTCTGGCGCCTCGAGAAGGCGAGGGCGGGCAGCGGAGCCCTGGGGGACATCGCGTCGCATTCCCTCGACCTCGCCCGCTTTCTCGTCGGCGAGATCAGCGAGGTGTCGGGCCTGCTCGAAACCTTCGTCAAGGAGCGGCCCCTCGAAGACGGCAGTGGCACCGGTGTGGTCGACGTCGATGACGCAGCCCTCGCCCTCGTCCGCTTCGAGATCGCCGCGATCGGCAGCCTCGAGGGCTCCCGCTTCTGCCCCGGCCGGAAGAACTACAACCGCTTCGAGATCAACGGCGCTACGGGGAGCATCGCCTTCGACCTCGAACGGATGAACGAGCTCGAGCTCTACGTCGAAGAGGGCCCCGATTCGGGATTCCGCACCATCCTCGCCACCGACGAAGCCCACCCGTACGTGGCTGCCTGGTGGCCTCCGGGCCATATCCTCGGCTACGAGCACACCTTCATCCACACCGTTCACGACCTGATCGCCGCCGTCCACGCCGACGTGCTACCGACGCCGAATTTCGAGGACGGCCTGCGCAACCAGCAGGTGCTCGACGCCATCGAGCGGTCCGGGGAGACGCGGGGCTGGGAGTCGGTCTAGGTCCGCCCGATCCCGATCCGTCGAAGGTCAGGAGTGTGCGCGGTAGAAGCCGGTGGGCTCCTGCCGCGCGCTTCCGTGCCGGAAATCGAAGATTCCCCGCAGAAGGCGTACGCTAACCCCTTGATGTCGCGGCGCATCGCCAGTGCACTCCTCGTCTCGATCGCACTCGCGGCCATCGTCCTGCGCGCCGCGAAGGCTCATACCACGGGCATTCTGTACGACGAGGCGGTGACCTGGTTCACGTACGCGTCGAGTCTCGAGGCGGCGCTCACCCGCTACGACTCCACGAACAACCACCTGCTGAACTCCATCGCCATCTGGGCGGCTCACGGACTGTTCGGTGGCTACGAGCATTTCATTCGCATCCCCTCGATGCTCGCGAGCGTCGGATTCGTGCTGGCCTGCGCGTACGCGTCGACGCGCATCATCTCCGATCGGTGGCTCCGGCTGCCCGTGCTCGCCGTGATCTTGTTCCACTTCTTCGTGTTCGACATGAGCTATCTCGCTCGCGGCTACTCGTTCGCCCTTGCAGCCAGCCTCGGGGCACTCGCATTCACCTTGTGGCTCGAGACGCGGCCGGCCAGCCGGGGCCTGCTTTGGCTCACCGCGTGCGTGATGGCGCTCTGCAACTTCGTGGCGCTGGGGTCGATGCTCACGAGCGTGCTCGCAATGCTCGTGCTGAACGCGGTCTGCTTCGGGCGTCTCTTCGTGAGGATGCGGGAGAGTCGGGTGCTCGTGGTGCAAGCGGCGGCGGTCGCACTCCTTCTCACCCTTGCAGCGAGTGGCGCCCTCTACTCCAGCGTGATCGACGACGTCGTGCGACACGGGTCTCGCGGGCAGGGGGCGATCAGCGCCTCCGAGTTCTTCCAGACGCTGCTCGATGAGCGACTCTTCGAACCTCTCGGAGATCCGGACCTGCGGCGGCTGGCGACCCGATCCGTGGCGGTTCTGGTCGCGGCGGCGCTGCTGGGCCTCGCGGCCCTGTGCTCGGGATTCGGGCGCTCCGACGAGCGGCGCGTGGAGAAGGCCCTCGTGTGGATCGTCGCACTCTCGACCCTGGCCGGCACGCTGTTCTACGGCTTCGTTCTCGAGCGCTCGCTCGGCCACCAGCGCAATCATCTCAGCCTGTATCCGATGATCTGGCTCGCGTTGGGTGCGGCCCTCGATTCGCTGATCGCGCTGGTGCGGAGCCAGCCGCTTCGCAGTGTGGCCGTCGTGGTCGTCGGACTGCTCGTGGCACCGTACGTCGCTCTCAACCTTCCCGATGCGCGCGAGGTGAAGTTCAACTACTGGTGGCGTCAGTCCAACGGGCGCTCCATCCTGCGCCGCCTGCACGCCCGGGATCCCGAGCGGGTCTGGGTCATCAAGGCGGTTCCCAAGCACCGATTCGCCCTCTACGCGATGCAATACTACCAGCAGTTCGGCTACCGCTTCCGAAAGGCAGGGGTCGACGAGGAGTTCGATCTCATCCTCTTCGACCTGCCCCAGCGTTACATCGAGTGAGCGAAACGCCATGTCGAACACCGAGGAGCCCCCCGTGAGACTGACGAAACCCAGGATCTCCCCGATTCCCGAATCGGAATGGAGCGACGAGGTGCGCGAGCTTCTCGCCGGCTTCGTGCGCCCGGACGGCCGCGTCTTCAATATCTTCGGAACTCTCGCCCACCACCCGAAGCTGATGAAGCGCTGGGTGGTGTTCGCCAATCACGTACTCGGCAAGCAGACACTCTCGCCTCGCGACCGCGAGCTTGCGATCCTGCGCATCGGGTGGCTGTGTCGAGCCGAGTACGAGTGGGGCCAGCACGTCGTGATCGGTCGGGATGCCGGCATCTCCGACGAGGAAATCGACCGAGTGACTTCCGGCCCCGACGCCCGGGGCTGGCCGCCGAAAGAAGCCGCGATCCTGCGGGCCGTGGACGAGCTGCACGACGACGCGATGATCACGGATTCGACGTGGAAGGTGCTGTCCGAGCACTATTCGACGGAGCAGTTGATCGATCTCGTCTTCACCGTCGGTCAGTACAACCTGGTATCGATGGCGCTCAACACGCTGGGCGTCCAGCTCGACGACGGGATCGAGGGGTTTCCCCGGTGAGGGCCCTCGGGAAGGTCGCCGCCGTGATCGGTGCGGGCCAGACCCCCGGCGAGACGATCGGGAACGGCCGGGCCACGGCGATCCTCCTCGCGCGCGAGGGCGCGAAGGTGATGCTCGTCGACCGCCGCCTCGAGTCCGCGCGCGAGACCCAGGCGATGATCGAAGAAGAAGGTGGCGAGTGTTTCTCGTTCGAGGCGGACGTCACCCACGAGTCGGACTGTCGCGACCTCGTGGCGGCATGTGTCGAGCGATACGGGCGAATCGACATCCTGCACAACAACGTCGGTATCGGTGGCGGCGACGCAGGCCCCACCCGGCTCGAAGAGGCGGATTGGGACCGCATCATGTCGGTCAACCTCAAGAGCTGCTTCCTCACGTGCAAGCACGCGCTGCCCGTCATGCGCGCGCAGGCGTCCGGGAGCATCGTGAACATCTCGTCCGTCGCGGCGGTGTGTTCCGTGGGAATCGTGGCGTACAAGACGTCGAAGGCGGGGATGAACGCGTTCACGCACTCACTGGCCACTGGCAACGCCAGACACGGGATTCGCGTGAACGCGATCATGCCCGGGCTGATGAATACACCGATGGCCATCGAGGGCATCTCGAAGGCGCGGGGAATCGATCGCGAAGCTCTGATCAGCCAGCGCGACGCCTCCGTCCCCCTCGGCGCGAAGATGGGCACCGCGTGGGACATCGCGCACGCAGCGCTCTTCCTTCACTCGGACGAGGCGAAGTTCATCACCGGCGTGATCCTGCCGGTGGACGGCGGGCAGAGCGCGCGCATCGGCTGACCCTCGGATCGACGGGTCCGCCCCGTTGGATCCACCCTGGCGACCCGGAGCCGCTGACTTCGCAGCGAGTCGAAGTCGAGCCGTCGATCGCACACCGTCACGGCTCTGGTCGCGAAACCGGCGCGTCGCCGGTCGATTCCACGCGCTCCACGACGTAGCCGAGGGCCCGGAGGTTCTCGCGGGTGAGTTCGTCGACCACGGGCTCAGCCTCGTCGAAGAATCCGTGCACGCGAAAGTTCGCGAGAGCACAACGCGCGTTGGGGCTCCCCAGGAACGCTACCCAGACCGTACTCCCCGACGGCCCTTCCAGTGAGATCTCTCCGTCCTCGAATGACGGGTGATTCGCCACGGGCCAATCGATGGACTTCCAGCTCTTTCGATC
>Ga0310342_100002240_pt1 | contig 12386 bp, 10 predicted proteins | sample S15DNA20500_MG_FD_206155 | JGI IMG/M metagenome (GOLD analysis project Ga0310342, IMG submission 206155) | Marine microbial communities from station ALOHA, North Pacific Subtropical Gyre - S1503-DNA-20-500_MG | ecosystem: Environmental > Aquatic > Marine > Oceanic | place: Pacific Ocean: North... | reverse complement strand
CCTCGCCGCAACGGTTTTTAAGATCCAGCACAGCGAATAGTCTTGAAGCCAGGCTCCGGAAGCCGGCTGAACTCGACTCTCGTGGGACGGTTGTGCCCATCGTCGCAACGATCAGAACGACGGCCGCAGATACCAGAAATACGTCAGACCTAAGAGCCGTGCACCTGGCCCCACCGAACAACAGTGGTTGTCCGAAACAACGTGAAGGTTATTCGGGTCTCGCTGGCTGAGAAGGACGACGAGTGATGCTTCGGGCTCTTCGTTTCTCAGGTTCCTGGCCGGGGCTTCCGGATAGGGAATTGACTATGGCTAGATTGGCTTCTGTGGTCGTTATCAGCGGCATTCTCTTCATACTCGCAGCACCGGCGGGAGCGCAGTTTCCCCGGACGGTGTTTCTGGAGGAGCTGACCTGGACGGAGGTTCGCGACGCGATCCAGGACGGTGCGACCACTGCAATCATCCCGACTGCCGGCACCGAGCAGAACGGACCCCACATGGTTCTCGGGAAGCACAGGTTCATCATCGAGCATGCGGTGGACTTGATCGCTCGACGACTCGGGAACACCATCGTCGCGCCCGTTGTGACCTATGTCCCTGAGGGCGATGTCGACCCCCCGAGCGGCCACATGCGATATGCTGGCACCATCACACTACCCAACGAGTTCTTCGTGAAGCTTGTCGAGTACGCCGCGCGCAGTTTGGCGGCACATGGGTTCACCGACATCGTGCTGATTGGTGACAGCGGTGGCAACCAGCGGGGCATGGAGGAGGTCGCCACAACACTCAACGCCGAGTGGTCTGGCACCAGCTTGGAGTTAGACACCGAAGATCGGCGGAGGAACTGTTGGTGGATCGGGCGCACATGCTGACGCTGACCGCTCCTGAAACGACGGTACTTGTCGGTGGCATGCGTGTCCTGAATGCGAACGTCGGGCAGTCAGAACTCGGCGTCTTCACCAAGCAGTCTGAGATGTTGACCAATGATTTCTTTGTGAATCTGCTCGATATGAACACTAAGTGGCAGGCGTCCTCCACATCCGAGTACGTATTCGAGGGACGTGATCACCGGACGGGCGAGCTTAAATGGACCGGTACCGCCGTCGACCTCGTCTTCGGTTCGAATTCCCAGCTCCGAGCTATCGCGGAAGTCTATGCATGTGACGACTCGCAACAAGCGTTCGTGCGTGACTTTGTGGCTGCGTGGGATAAGGTGATGAATCTTGATCGCTTCGACCTTGCCTGATCTGAGCGAGTTGCTCGTAATTAAGTGATACTGGGCCGCCTGTCTGCCACCGGATGTTCCAGCTGGCTCTTGGACATCAAGAAGGAAAGATTGGAACGCTGATTCCTGGGTGATTATGCGGACGAGTACTACGTGCCGCGTTCTTGAATCTAATTACCGCGCGATCGCCACGAATAAGAATGTCGTGGCTGCCGTCGGCGTGGTTGTTGCCGCTGCGTGGATGCTAGTCTCAACACTGACTGCATCCGCACCAGCGGGGTTTCTATTGGCACCGGCTGTCCGGGATGCACTTGTCACCGAGGCCAACGAGCTTCCCCGGTTGCGTAGCCTACTTGTGTCGGTTGACGACGAACTGGTAGAGGAACACTATTTCAATGGCGCCAGCGAACGCCACGTCGCCAATCTTAAGTCGGCCTCGAAGACAATCATCTCAATTCTGGTTGGTATCGCGATCGATCACGGTCACCTGACAGGTGTCGATCAACCGATCACCGATTTCTTTCCAGACGAACTTGCGGATTCTGATCCTGTCACGCGTACTATCACGATCGGGGACCTGCTCAGCATGCGGTCTGGTCTTGAGACCACTAGCAATCGTAACTACGGGCGCTGGGTGCAGAGTCGAAACTGGGTACGGCATGTGCTCAACCGCCCGATGGCTGATGTCCCGGGCGGACGGATGATCTACAGCACTGGTAGCACGCATCTGCTGTCTGCCATTGTGACGAAAGCAACCAAGATGAGCACGCTTGAGTTTGGCCGGCGGCATCTCGCACGTCCGCTCGGTTTCACCCTGCCTGCCTGGTTGCGTGACCCTCAGGGCATCTACTTCGGTGGGAACGAAATGCAGCTCACACCACGTGCAATGGTTGAGATTGGGGAGCTGTATTTGCGCGGTGGTATGGTCGACGGACTTGAGCTTGTCTCCAAGGAATGGATCCGAGAGTCAGTGGTGCCGCGGACGCAGTCCCGTTACAGTCGGCGGCACTATGGCTATGGTTGGTGGCTACGGACGCTGGCTGGTTATCCCACGTCTTACGCTTGGGGTTATGGCGGTCAATTTATTTTCGTGCTCGCGGACCTCCGTGCGGTCGTCGTGGCAACTTCGTCGCCGATACCTGGCGAAGGCCGGCGCAGTCACCGCGGAGAGCTCGACCGGTTGATCGAACGTCAGCTGATTCCGGCGATCGCACGAGCACGACGTGTCGCCGAGTAATGAGGAGGGGTAGTGGGAGCTCGAACAGTCTATACGTGGGGTGTCACGCTTATTTTTTCGATCAGTGTGATGGTATTGATGTCGCCGTCGACCATCGCTCAGCAGAGTAACGGAACGCATCCACTCGTCACGCAAGCTGAGTACGACCGTTGGTTGGTGGAGTTGTCGAACTGGGGACGCTGGGGACCTGACGATGAGATGGGAGCCCTTAACCTGATTACTCCAGCTAAACGTCGTGCGGCGGCAGCGCTGGTGCAAGAAGGGTTCACAGTGTCGCTTGCCTCGACGGCGAGTACCGAGAGGACTATTGATAATCCTTGTCCGATCGATTGGACGATGTCGCGGGCGACACGGTCTGGCGCGTCCGACACTGTGTCCTACCCGTGCATTCACGGCCCGGGTACGACCCATATCGACGCGTTCGCGCACGTATTTTTTGACGGCAAGATGTGGAATGGGTACGACGTGAGAGACACGGTCACTATGGAAGACGGCGCCTTAAAGAACTCTATCTTAAACCTGAAGGACGGCATTGTTACGCGTGGCGTCTTATACGACATCCCACGACTCAAGGGGGTGCCGTATCTCGAACCAGGAACCCGTGTGACCGTTGAAGATCTGGAGGCGTGGGAGGCACGTACCGGAGCGAAGGTTGGCCCCGGTGATGCGATGCTATTTCGCTCGGGACGGTGGGCACGGCAGGACGCAATCGGGCCGTTCGACACGGGTAAGGAGTCTGCAGGGCTCGACAACTCGGTCATCCCGTGGTTGAAGGAGCGCGATGTCTCGCTCATCGGGTGGGAAACTCCAGGGTATGTGCCGCAGCTGCCTGGTGATCTGTCGCGGACCGCGTTGCACAATTTCGTTCTGACGATGCTGGGCGTGCCACTGATCGACCGAGCTGACCTCGATGCATTGGGCGAGGCTGCAGCCGCACGCAATCGGTGGGAATTCATGCTGACGATCGCCCCTCTACCTATCCCCAAGGGTACCGGGTCGCCGATCAACCCGATTGCGTTCTTCTAATCCCGAAGAGCATTTGCGGTGCTGAGACGCGCTGCCCTGTACGCAGGCATGTTGGTGTATTCCGGCCTCGTCTTCGTGACCGATTTTCCTCAGCGATACTGTTTCAGATCGCGAGGTCGTACGCAGACTGAGCGTGATACGAGGCTCTCAGCAGCAGCCGGGTCCGCAATTGCCATTATCTGTGGCCGGCACATCACCCGTGCCGGTTGGCCCATCCACGATGACGAACGAGCCAGCGTACGGTGAGCGAGACAACTTCTCCGCCGTATCCGTGCAGATCTCCACTGGGGTGCCACGCGGGAAGAGGTGGCCCTCTTCGTCGACCACCGCTTTCTGTGGCCCGAGGTAAATGGCGTGCTGGCCGACGTAGGTGCAGTTGAGTTTTTTCTCGAACTTGAAGCCACGAACGGTGATTGAGTAGAACTGGCAGTCTTGAACCTCCTTCCAGAACGACTTCTCGAGAACCGTAATTCCATAGAAGCCGGTTCGCTCCAGCACCGCGAGAAACCGTTCTTCCGTCAAGGCCCCACTGATACATTCGCCCCAAAGCTGACCGTCTGTTCGCATCCGCGGCGGGACCTCCCGGTCCGAGACGATGTCGGACACCACCATGCGCCCGTGATCATTCAGCACACGCCAGATCTCGCGAAAGACCCGTGGTTTGTCGGGTGAGAGGTTAATCACGCAGTTCGATGTCACGACGTCGGTCATCGCGTTTTCGAGAGGGATCTGCTCAAGATACCCTCGGCGAAACTCCACCACGTCGTAGCCGAGTGTGTTGGCCACCTTCGGTTGGCAATCTCGGGCGACGTTTAACATCTGGTCAGTCATGTCGATCCCGAACACGTGGCCCTCAGCTCCAACTTTCTTTGCGGCGATGAAACAGTCGATACCGGCGCCTGAACCGAGGTCGACCATTGTTTCTCCGGGTGCGAGACAGGCACTTGAAACTGGGCTCCCGCATCCGTAGAAACGATCGACCACCTCACGCGGAATATGGGCCAGATCGTCTTCGTCCGGTCGGGTTGGACAACAGAGTTCTGCCTGAGGTTTCTCGGCGGCCTGTCCGTAGAACTGTCGTATAGTCAGCCTGGATTTTTCTAGTACTTCCTCAGACAACACACAGGCCGAGCGCGTCGTCCGCACGATCGCCTCTTCGTCGTGAAGGGTGTGTTCTCCCATACCACGGAAGATGACCGGTCGGTCGAACCCTGACCGAGGCTGGACCGTTGACTGTTCATCACCTATTAACTCTGTTAGTGCGTCGGCCGCGAGTCCCTTGTACAGGTCGCAGTAGGGGTCATGACCAACAAAGCTATGGCGTATTCGAGTCCCTTCAGTGGAGTGTCTTGATGCCCAATAGCCGTGCTCTAGATCACCACCGCCACACAAGAACTTGAGCGTGCAGGTTCGGCAGGTGGGTTTTCGCTCGACCGTAGCCGTGCGGAGTTCTTGACAAATGCCACTGGTCTTCCAGATGGTCTCAAGACTTTCGGAGGACAGGTCTCCACAGCAAAGCTCGGGCACACCCGCCATCGAAGCTGAGGGATAGATGTGGCCGTCAGTATATAGACAAAGACTGTTCCACCCGGCCCCCGCCAAATCGTTCTTGACGCCTGGGGTAGCGTCCATGCGTAGGCGGAACTCTTCGATGTTGTCAATCGAGATGCCGACCTCGTGCGCAACGCGGCCAGCACTTCGAACCGCCGCAAGAATCTCGTCGGCTGACGGAAGATCAGAGAATGGCCCATCTAGAACGCGCCCGCGCGCATGGGGCCACAGCAGGTGTATGTTATCAATATTTAACGCCGCCGCACGTCGCACAATTGCGCTAAGTTCGCTTATGTTGTGGCGAAGAATGGTTGTCGTCAGTGTCAGCTTGAGCCCGGCGGCGACTGCCGCTGTCACGCCGTCGACGATACGCGCGAAGCTACCCCGGCCACGAATTGGATCGTTGATTTCAGCCGTTGGACCGTCCAGGCTTACCTGGATCCGTAAGGCACCATCGGCCGCGAACGCGGAGAGGCGCGTTAACCGGTCGCCGTTTAGGAGTGTGCCGTTGGTCAAGATGACCAGCTCGCGCCGGTGGGTATCTACGACATGTGAACACAGTTCGAGGATATCGGGTCGGGCGAGCGGCTCGCCACCAGTGAAGAAGCAACGTTCAACGCCGAGGTCGATTGCCTGATCGATCGCGTTCGTAATCCGGTCGGTCTGAAGTCCTTGACTCTGACTGGGTCCGGAGGAGACGAGACAGTGTCCGCAGGCGAGGTTACAGAAGTCGTTTACGTGGACCCACAACTCGTGCAGGCGATCGACGCTCAGGTAGGCAGCCCGGCCGAGGTATGGGGTCGTTACGGCACCATCAATCGAAAGAAATCCTTGGCGCACCGCGTCACGAGCAAATGTGTCGACGTGGAGCCACGCCCGGGTTAGGTCTAGACCGGTGTCTTGTGCGTAGTCTTTGACCACCTGTCCTAGTGGTGTCCGTCCATCGAAACGAGCGATAAGCCCGACTCCACGATCGTCGGTGGCGATCCAGTTCGGAGCCATCGGATCGAGAGCGACACGTGCGCTTGACATCGAAATAACCGAAAAGGTAGGGGCGCGAAGTAGTGTGCGATCGTCGAGGTGTGTGGACATGGTTGCCGGTAGCTTTCCCTTTGGACGCTCGGGCGTTTCCTTCGTGGCTACATGATGGTCACATTTCTAGTACGAGTGCAACGACTCTTATCGATCCCGTTTGGCATATCCCATCGATAAGGAAAATAACGACGGTTGGTATCCTCGGTGTCTGGCACCTCACTCCAAGGAACGTTATAAACAGGTCAGCGCGGTACATGGCAACGCTGATAGGCGTAGCTTCGCTTCGAGTGTCTTATTGCCGTTCTCGTGACAGTCACATCGCAAGACTCTTGTCCATAGGTTTGATAACGCTTGAATCTGGCCTTCGCGTATGTAGCGGAGTAGAGAAGAAAAAGATGGTGAGGCAGAGGCAGAGCGTCTGACGCTTCTATCTGACTGTCGCTACTAATGCTCTTGTGCGGACTTTACTTCGTCTCTAGTAAGGCCCGCTCGCGCTCGACAAGTTGACGTCGCAGGATCTTGCCTGATGGCACCTTCGGGATTGCATCGATGAATTCTACCTTCCGCACCTTCATGTGCGGCGCTACCCGCGAGGCGACGTGCGCCATGATTTCCTCAGCGCTCGCGCTGGTGTTATCCCGCAGCACTACGAATGCCTTGGGAATTTCACCGGCTTCTTCATCCGGGCTCGGGATGACGGCGGCGTCGGCAACAGCGGGGTGTGACAGCAGGGCCGCTTCGACCTCGGCCGGCGGAACCTGGAGGCCCTTATATTTGATTAGTTCTTTGACGCGATCGACGATGTAGAGATAGCTGTCCGCGTCGGTCCGGCCAATGTCGCCCGTGTGAAGCCACTGATCCTCGTCAATTATCTGGCGCGTCGCTTCCGGGTTATTGAGGTAGCCTTTCATCACCTGCGGACCTCTAATCCAGACTTCACCAGGACCACCTGGCTCAGTGTCGTCGTTCGTGCCGATCTTAACAATTCGATACTCCGTGTTTGGAATGGCCGGACCGACCGACGCGACCTTGATTTCGCGGTTGCGTGCGTTCGCGTGGGTGACCGGGCTCGTCTCTGTGAGCCCATAGCCTTGGCGCACGATGATGCCGTTGCGCTTGGCAGCCTCTTGCGCGACCGACTTTGGTAGCGGTGCCGCACCGCAGAGGACATCCGTAAGTTTCGATAGGTCGTATTTATCGATGAGCGGATGTTTGGCCAGGGCAAGAACGATCGGCGGTACAAGATAGGCCATTGTTACCCCGTGCTTTTGCAGTAGCCCAAGGAACTCTTCAAGGTCGAAGCGCGGCATGGTGACGATCGTGGCTCCTGCACGTAAGGCGCCGCTCATGATCACGACCATCCCATAGATATGGTAGAAGGGAAGGATTCCGATCAGCACTTCCTTCTCAGTGAGCCGCTCGACTGCGTTCGTTTGCACGAGGTTCGCTACAAGGTTTTGATGTGTTAGCATCACGCCTTTTGGCATACCCGTTGTTCCACTTGAGTACGGTAGTGATACGAGGTCCTCTCTCGGATCGATGTTAACGACAGGCGGGTCGCCACCAGCCATTAGCGAGGCAAATGGTGTCGCACCTTCGCTCTTGCCGAAAACAAAAATCTCTTTAATGTCGGTACCCTCGGCAGCCTGATGGGACTTCTCGAGAAGCTGCGGAATGGTCACTAGGAACTTTGCACTGGAATCGATCAGCTGTCGCTTGACTTCAGCTGGCGTGTACAGTGGGTTCATCGTGGTGTTCACACCCCCTGCTGTAGCGACTCCTATGAACGCGACCGCGTACTCAGGGATGTTCGGGCTGTAAATCGCGAGCACGTCACCCTTTCTAAAGCCACGCGCCACAAGGCCAGCGGCTGTCTGAGTGATCGCGGTTCTGAGCTGAGCGTACGTAAGCGTCCGATCTGTGAGACCGTCGATTAGAGCTGGCTTGTCGGGCCAGCGGTCGGCATGCTCGAACAGGTAGTCCTGCAGTGATACGTTCGGAACGTCGACATCAGGAAAGGGACTTTTGTAGATCATGGGTGTTCTTGAGTCGTCAAGTAATGCATGTTCCTCCATCGACCGGAATCACCGCACCGTTAGTGTACGCTCCCGCACGCGATGCTAGATAGATGGCAACTCCAGCCATCTCTTCGGGTTTCCCGATGCGCTGCAAGGGACAGGCCTTCTCGATCTCGCCGCGATACCGCGTTAGCACCTCGGCGGTCATCTTGCTCTCGAAGAAACCTGGTGCGACTGCGTTGACCGTAATGTGGCGCGGGGCCAATTCTACTGCCAGAGTCCGTGTTAGATGATGTACTGCGGCCTTACTCGCCGAGTAGGAAAAAGTGCCGGTACGAACGAGTTTCGGCACATGAAGCCCGTCCATTGAGCCGATATTGATGACCCGTGCAGGGTCTGTCTCCGTCGCGGCCTGTTCAAGCATCTGTGTCAAGTCGCGAGTCAGGAAGAACGGTGCACTCACATTGAGATCGAACACTTTCTGAAACCCTGATTCCGGAAACGTTTCGTACGGTGCTCCCCATGTCGTCCCAGCATTATTGACTAGCACGTGCAGATGCTCCTCGCGTTGGCGGAGTGCGTTGATGAGACCTGCGCGCCCACTAGCCGTCGCAATGTCAGCCGGCAGCGATACGCATGGTCCGACTACGGATAACTCCTTGGCCGCTTGGTCGCAGGCCGCTTTCTTGCGCGAGGAAATGTAGACCATCGCTCCGGCCTGGAGATATCCTCGGGCGATCATCAGACCGATGCCACGTGAGCCACCAGTGACCAGTGCAACCTTGCCTGTTAGTGAGAAGAGCGTGCCGACGTCGATGTTCATCATACGGACTCCTGATCTTAACGCACGATCCATCTATTCTCAGTGACTCGCGTAATGATTCCAGACTCAGGGTGTTTGATTCTGGGTGCGCTCGGCGACCACAGTCTGACTAGGCTATGATGATGCGATATTCGACGGTCGCTGCTTTACTCGCATTGCAGGACTCATGGCCCTGCTTTGGTAATGAGATACACACCACTCTTGACGCTAGTTGTCTTGACCGGAGGAATCGCTCTTGGTGCTGGGCAACTCGTTCGGTCTCCTGAACCCAGAATCCAACCCCTGAGTGAGGATGATGGAGCTTGGTCGGATTATGTGAATCAGGGCATCGAAGCGTTCGGTGTCGATGCATCCTCTGCATCCAATTTCCTCAAGACACTCGCGCAACATCCGCCCGCGTTGCACGGGATTGGTCCGCTGGCGGAGTACATCCGGCGTGACTCGATGGTGACCGCCGTCGACCAGACGCTGATGGGTCTGCGAGCGGCATGGTTGTGTGGGTCACAGGTGCTCTGGGCCGAGCTCGCTGCCGAAGGGCGTACGCTTGGGTTGAGCGATAACGACTTCCGCCGAATCGCAGAAGGGCCTGATGCCGGTTTGGGTGCCTGGGATGCGACGCTCGTACGGGCAACGGACGAACTGTATCGTGATTCGTTTCTTAGTGACAACTCGTGGGATATGCTCGCCACGCGTTACAACATCCAGCAACTTATAGATGTTATTTTCACCGGTGCGGAATACATCATGCTGTCGATGATGGCTAACAGCTTCGGCGTGCAGCCTGACGAGGGTTTCACGGATCGGCTACCGGTCGACGTCCCCCGCACTATCGTATTAGCCCGTGCGACACCGGTCAGACTCACCGCCGCGCGTCTGACACCGATTCCCAGGAACGAATGGGATGACGAAACACGGCAGCTTCTTGACCCCAACGATACCCAGGGACCTACGCTTAACCTATACGCGACGCTTGCACGTCACCCGCGGTTCTATCGTCCACGGGCTGTCCAGTCCGCATATATCCGTACCCAGGCCACTTTGTCTGAGAGGGTTCGTGAGATACTGATCCTCCGTATTGGATGGCTGTGCGGGGCCGAGTACGAATGGGCGCAGCACGTGCGGGCAGCGCGTCGCATTGGGATGACGGACGAGGAGGTTCGTCGAATTACTATCGGGGCTGATGCGCCAGGGTGGGATCCGTTCGAAGCAGCTCTGATCCGTGCCACGGATGAGCTGCACCGTGACGACATGATTTCAGACTCCACGTGGAATACATTGGCGGAACGTTACAGCACATCAGAGTTAATAGATGTGGTGATCACGGTAGCTGGCTACCGGGTGGTGTCGATGGCGCTGAACTCGATCGGGACCCAGCTCGAACCAGACCGCGACGGCTTTCCGGATCTCTAGCCTGATTCGAAGACCGTACGATCCGTCGTGTAGGTTATGATGATCCGGTCTGACGCTGTGGTGTGAAGATAGTCGATTGTATCGGTCATATTCCCACGCATCATGACACAATCCTTAGATGCCTTAGCGATCAGCCATTTCTGTTTCTAGTCCTGTGCGCCGATTCGTGTATCGTGGCCAGCATTGACCTGGTCACTCAATTTCCCCTCGGAAAAATCTGTTTGGTTTCGATCACTTCGTAACGTTCGAATACGTTGTGGATGATGTACGGATCTTCCGCGTAGATGATCTTGGCTTCGTCTAGGTTATTGGCCTCGAGGATTATGAGACTGCCCACCATTTCCTCTTGTTCGTTCATCAGCGGACCGCCGTAGCGCAAGCGGCTACCGGCGTCGAGTTTCGCCATGTGTTCCCGGTGTGCCGCTTGGTGACTCTGACGGCGCTTGAGCTCCAGAGGATGGTCATGTCCGATCAAGGCAAACAGTGGCATCTTATATCTCCCTATCTTGTTTGTGAGTGTGTTGTTATCGACGACCCACCTTACTCGACCCTCAAGGAGGTCAGGTGTCAGCGATAGCGACTGACACGTGTAAATAGTGGAACGGGCGGTATTGTATGTCAGGATCTGCTCCTGATGCTTAGGCCCGATTTGCCAACTAACACGAAGGCTATTGCGTCGTGGTGTTTCTACGACTGGGCTAATTCCGCATTCACGACGCTTGTCGTCACGTTCATCTATTCGGCCTACTTTGCGGATGCCTTTGCAGATGACCCTGGTCGAGGTGCGGCGCTCTGGTCGCGCGGCATCATGATTAGTGCTTTCCTCATCGCTGTACTTGCTCCAATTGCAGGCGCCATGTCCGATCGCGGTGACCGGTGGCGTTACCTGGTCGGCTGTACCGCTGTCTGTGTGATCATGTCGGTCGCACTCACCTTCGTCAGACCAAGCCAGCCAAACGCCGTGCTGCTCGCGCTATCGTTCTTCATTGTCGCCAATGTAGCGTTCGAACTCGGTATGGTCTTTTACAATGCTTTCTTACCAACGATCGTGACCGCGGATCGGATAGGACGTGTCTCTGGTTATGGGTGGGGGTTGGGCTATGCCGGTGGCTTGGGTGCTCTATTGGTAGCGCTACTGATCTTAGTGCCAGAGGTCCCGTTATTCGGCATTAGTACCGTGGACGGATTCAACTTGCGGGCGACCAATCTATTGGCGGCTGGCTGGTTTCTTGTCTTCAGCTTTCCAGCCTTAATCTTCTTGAAGGATGATCAGGCAACGCGGCAACCGCTGAGTATCGGCAAAGCGTTTACCGATCTCGCCACGACATTCCGTTGTTTGCGACGCTATCGCGAGGTTTGCATCTTCCTGCTTGCGCGGCTGTTTTATAACGACGGTCTCGTGACCATCTTTGCGTTTGGTGGCATTTACGCCGTCGGTACCTTTGGTTTCACATTTGAGGAGCTCGTTCTCTTCGGCATTGTCATCAACGTCGGCGCTGGAGTCGGATCTTTCGCGCTCGGTTTTTTCGATGACAAAATCGGGAGTAAAACCACGATCCAGATTAGTATCGTGGCGTTGGTAGCCGCGACAACTCTCGCGGCGGTGGCACAAGGTCGGATGTTGTTCTGGGCGTCTTCGATGTTACTCGGTATATTCGTGGGCCCGAACCAGTCAGCCAGTCGTTCGCTCATGGCTAGGTTTGTGCCGAAGACGCACGAGTCAGAATTCTTCGGATTGTTTGCGTTTTCTGGCAAGGTAACGTCGTTCATGGGACCGGCACTCTTTGGTGTATTGAGTGATGCTTACAGCCAGCGGGTCGGTGTTATGAGCGTGCTACTGTTTTTTGTCATCGGTGGTGTTTTGCTCTGGTGGGTAGACGAGCAGTCTGGAATTGTGGCGGCCGATCAGTGAGAAGGATCTGAGACATGTAAGATTGCTGCCGGTTGTGAGCACTTCGAACATGGCGTGGCCGTACGGCAAGTCGCCATTGTGTGTGCCATCCGGCTTATCAATCGGTATAGAGTCGACGTCGGGCGCTGCATCCCGCTCGTCGCGATGTGCTA
>Ga0310342_100002239_pt1 | contig 12386 bp, 13 predicted proteins | sample S15DNA20500_MG_FD_206155 | JGI IMG/M metagenome (GOLD analysis project Ga0310342, IMG submission 206155) | Marine microbial communities from station ALOHA, North Pacific Subtropical Gyre - S1503-DNA-20-500_MG | ecosystem: Environmental > Aquatic > Marine > Oceanic | place: Pacific Ocean: North... | reverse complement strand
GCCGAGGGCTGCAAACTTGAAGGGCTTCTTCATGAGGAGGGCTCGGTTGGTGTCGGCGTGTTGCCGACGCGGTTTCCACTCCCCGCGGCGCGGGTCATGGCGACTTCATCTAGTTCTCGAGCGAGCAAACGCTCGGTCTCGCGGTGGTGTTCGGACTTGCGTGCGGACTTCAAGCGCGTGAGACCTTCAGCCTTGCTGCGGAGCGTGACCCACTTGTCACGGGCTTGGTCTGCCGCTGCGGTGGCGTTGGTCTGATCCTGCTGTGCCGTCAGGACGAGGGTGTCGAAGCGGTCGGTGACTCGCTGTGCGGTCAGGAACGAGGAGGCCTGGTTGCCGCCAGCCCAGAGGTGCCGGAGCTCTTCCCGGGCGGCGACTCTGCGGGAGAGAGCCTCCCGAAGGTCGCTCTCTGCCCGGGCGAGCTCATCGAGAGCCCGCGCGAAGGTGTTGCGTGCAGCACGCTCCTGAGTGGAGCGGACCTTCTTCAGGCGCTCGAGGCGGAAGCGGAACGGCTTCATGCTTCATCTCCTTCGAGCCCAGCGAGGACCTGCATCGCCCCGACACATTCGTCGTAGGGCGTGTTCTCGAAGCGCTCCTGCGCGGTCAAGCGTTCGATGAGGGGGACGGCCTCGATCGCTTGATCCAGGGCCGGGTTGCTCCCGGGGCTGTAGGCGCCGATCTCGACGAGGTCGCGGCCCTCTGCCCATGTGGAGAGGATCTCGCGCAGCTTCGCGGCAGACTTCAAGTGGTCGCTGGAGACAAGGTCGGGCATCAAACGCGACAGGCTGGCCGGAACGTCAACAGCGGGAAAGTGACCTCGCTCTGCGAGATCTCGTGAGAGGAAGACGTGTCCGTCGAGGAGCCCACGCAAGGTGTCGGCGACGGGCTCGTTGGGGTCGTCGGCGTCGAGCAGCACAGTGAGCAGGCCAGTGATGCTGCCAGTCTCGGTGCGGCCCATACGCTCGAGGAGTCGCGGGAGCATCGCAAAGAAGCTCGGCGGATAACCACGGACGGTCGGCGGCTCTCCCGCAGCGAGGCCGATCTCGCGCGAGGCCATCGCAAAACGGGTGACCGAATCCATGACAAAGAGAACGTTCTTGCCTTGGTCACGGAAGTGCTCTGCGATCGTCATGGCGACGAAGGGAGCCATCTGACGCTCGATGGGGGAGCGGTCGCTCGTCGCAGCGAGGAGCACGGCGCGCTCGTTGCGTTCGCCGCCGAGGGCGTCGTCGAGGAAGGCGCGGACTTCACGCCCCCGCTCTCCGACGAGACAAACAACCACGACGTCCGCGTCGGTTCCGCGGGTGATCTGGGCCAGGAGCGAAGATTTGCCGATGCCTGAGCCCGCGAAGATCCCGAGGCGCTGGCCGCGACCCAGGGTGGTGAACCCGTCGATCGAGCGGACTCCGGTCTGGAGAGGTTCCGTTATGGGGGGGCGCTCCAGCGGAGAGGGGGCGTCTGCGTGCACAGGGCGAGAGAGCTTGGTCGCGGGGGTCGGACCTCCGTCGATGGGGGCTCCGAAGCCGTCTAGGACGCGTCCGAGGAGGGCGTCACCGACGGGGGCCTCGAAGGGGCGGCGCAAAGCCGTCACCCGTTGGTCGGGAGCGATGCCGCGCAGATCGCCGTGGGGCATGAGCAGGGTCTGGCTGCTGCGGAAGCCGATGACCTCGGCGTCCACAGGGTCGCCGTTCGTACGGTGGATACAGCACAGCTCACCGAGGGCGGCGGGCACACCCACTGCTTCGACCATGACTCCGCTCACGACCTCGACGCGGCCCTCGTAGAGGGGCTTCATCGAGTCGTCGACGAGACGGAGGAGGGGCTCGGTGCGGGTGTCGCTCACTTCGCGACCTCCTGCGTGAGGCGGTCTGCGATGGCGCGCATGCTCTCGTCTATGTCACGGACGACGACGCCTTGCGGTGTCTCGACCCGGACCGATCCAGTAGAGACGCTCTCGTCCGAGACGACCTCGGTGGCGGCACGGAAGCTGACCCCGGCCAAGCGCTCTGCGTCGCTGGGGGAGACGTGGATCCGGGTCGTTGTGCGACGTTCGGTAGTCGCTGCCAAGACCTCTCGAACGATCGCTTGGATGTCGTGGTGATCGGCGGCGAGCTCGGTGCGGACCAGGCGACGAGCGATGCCAACTCCAAGTTCGACGGCGACACGCGTGACCTCACCGACACACTCCTCGCGGCCAGCGTCGAGCGCCTCGGCCGCCTCAGAGAGAGCGGCGGCTGCGCCGGCGAGCGCCTCGGCTTGGCCGTCGGCGTAACCCTGGGCGCGGGCGGCGTCGAGCGCAACGTCGTGCGCTCGTTCGAGGTGGTCCTCGAGTCGACCGGGGCAGGCTGTGGCGCCTTGCGGCGAGGGGCCCGCGATGGTGATGCGGTGCTTGTTCGTCACGCGACGAGCTCCTCTCCGCCCCGCGAAGGCTTGAACTCACCGGCGTCGATCAGGGCGTGAACGGCCCGCATGATCTCGCCGCGCGACGCGAGGACGTCGGTCATGGGGACGAGGCCGGCGAGCTCACGCTCTTCGGCGACCATCTCTTGGACGCGCGTGGACAGGTTGGAGAGGACGTTCTCTTCAACCTCGGCGCCGCAAGCCTTGAGCGCAAGCGCGAGCGTGCGCGTGTCGACGGATGCGAGGATCTTCTGCATCGAGCGCTTGTCGACATCAGCGAGGTCGTTCCAGGTGAACATGTTCTCCCGGATCTCGGCGGCCATCTCCTCGTCCTCTTTCTCCAGGTTCTCGAGGATGGAGCGCTCGACGTCTTGTCGAGTGAAGTTCAGCATCTCAGCGATGGACTGGACTCGAGCGGGGCCTTCGGCGAGGCGGGTCTGCTCGTGGGTGCCTACCTGCTGCTCGAGGTGTTCCGCGAGGCTCGCGAGCGTCCCAGGTCGGATCGGGTCGAGGTTGGCCATGAGTTGGACGATCTCCAGTCCACGCGCCTCCTCCATGCGGCCGAGGACTTCGGCGGCCACGGCGGGCGTCATGTGGGCGAGGATCACAGCCACGATGGATGCGGTCTCCTCCGAGAGCGCCACTGCGATGCTCGCAGGTGAAGAGTCTTCGACCATCGCGAAGGGACGCTCCGCGAGGCGGCGGCTCTCGATCTCATGCGCGACCTCTGCGCCACGCTCTGGTCCGAAGGACTTGTCGAGCAGCTCGTTCAGGGAGTCCACCGGCGCACAGTCGACGCCGTAGCGGGTGTGGAGGTCGCGCGCGACCTCGGCATAGAGGGAGTCCACGGACTCGGGATCCGAGAAGGACTCGTCCAGCTCGAGCATGGCCTTCGCGACCACAGGGACAGCCGCGGGGTCCAAACGAGACATGATCTCTGCGGCTTGGTCCCGCTCGAGGCTGAGGAGGAAGGCGGCGACGCGCTGGTCACCGTGGGGGTCTTGTGTATTCATCATTGCGAAGCCGCTGTTTGCGGCTGTTCGAGAACCCAACGCGAGAGGATTGCGGCGACTTGGTCAGGATCGTTCTGGACGAGCTCTTCGACAGCGACCCGCGCGACGAGCTCCGGGTCCTGGTCTTCACCAGCGGCGCGCTCGCCTCTGCCTATCACCTCTTCCAGCGCCTTCTTCGAGCCGCGCAAGCTGCGGTAGAGGACGAAGAGGAAGGCAAGGGCTGCCATGAGCTCGAGGCCGTTGTTCATCGCCCACGTCTTCCAGGGGCTGGTCTCTTTAGGGGCGTCCACTGAACCGATCAGCGCGCCTTCATCGTCCCGCCCAACCCCCACGAACATCGTGGAGAGCGAGCTCATCGTGTCACCCCGCGTTTCGGAGAATCCGACAGCGGCTTGGACGCTCTTGGTGATGCTGTCGAGCTCCGTCGAGAGGGACTTGTCGACCATGAGGCTGACCGAGAGGTGCTGGAGCTCGGGTGTCGCGCTCTGCGTGTAGCGCAGGGTGCTGCCGATCTGCGTGTTGCTGTGCTTCTCGTCGACCTTGTCGCTGTTCATGCCAGCGCCGGAGCCGGCGCTGCCAGTGGCGTTCGTCTCAATGTTCGACGCTGTGCCCACGGCCCCACCGGCGCTGCCGTCGGTGCTGGTGCTGCTCTCGGTGCGCTGGTAGTCCGTGCTCGTGACCTTGTTATTCGGGTCATACGTCTCGGTGAGACTCTCAGTGGTGTCGTACTTCCACGTAGAGTCGACCATCACGTATGCCGTGCCATCACCGAAGACCTGCGCGAGCATTCCATTGACCTTGGACTCCATGTCGGCGTCGTAGCGACGCTTGATGTCGTAGGCGCCGGTCATGCCGAAGGCCTCTTCATCGAGGTCGCCTCCGTACAGCAAGCGACCGTCCTGGTCGGTGATGACAACCTGGGAGGTGGGAATGGCGAAGCGGCGGCTGACCACGGCGGCGATGGTCTGCGCTTGAGAGCGGCTGAGGATGTAGTCATGGACGAGGGTCAAGACCACTGACATCGTGCGTTCGTCGTCGCGGGCGAAGGGGCCACCCTCTGCGCCGCCGCCGATTTTCGCGTCGCTAACAAAATCGAAGGCGCGAAGCTGCTGTTCGCAATCCTCCCACTCACGCTTGCGCGTCACTTGATCGCGCTCGCTCTGCCCTCGGAACACCGAGCCGGAGCTGTCGTTGATGATGCCGCGGGCGCGAGGTGTGAGCGCCTTGTCGCCGTCGATGTAGCTTCGCGCGATGTATAGGTCGCGCTCGTCCACCTCGATGGTGTACGGACCGGGGAGCGGGCTCACCCGATAGGACACACCACCTTGGGCGAGCGCGAACGTGCAAGCGCCACGCTGAGTCTCGTTGAGATTGGACTCCAGCGTGACGAAGTTCGGCCGCGTCGCTGTGAAGGTGGTGAACCCGATCAGGCCGAGCATCACGAGAGTGCTCGCCACCATCCCGACGCGAGTGCCGGGGGTAGAGGAGCGGAACGAGTTGGCGAGCTTTTGGACGAGGTCTTTCATGTCCGGATATCAGGTGGTGAGAGGTCCGTCACACGCTCATGCGCATGACTTCCCGGTAGGCGTCGACGAGTTTGTTGCGGATAGCGAATGCGTACTTGAGGGCCAGATCGGACTGGCGTATCTGGACGGCGACCTCGTGAAAGTCCTTCTCTCCCTTGAGGAAGGACTCTGTGAGGTCGTCGACCTTTCTCACCTCGCTGTCGAGGTGGTGGATGGCGTTGCTGATGGAGGAGTTGGGGGTCTCGCTCACGCGCTCTGCGCCGAGCTGGGACTCGAGCTGCGACCGGCGATCGACGAGCTTCTTGCGGAACTCGTCCGCGAGGCCCTTGGCGTTCTCGGAGGGCTGCTTCGACGCAGCGAGCCGCGCGCCATCAATGAGGGCCCGCGCGATGCTGGGGTCGGATCCGATGCTGCGTGTCATGATTCAGGTCTCCGTTTGTGGTTCAGCGCGCGATGCGGAGGGCGCGTTCTGCCATCCGCACGAAGCTCTCTTGAGCTTTGAGGTTTGCCTCGTACGAGCGCATGGCCGTGATGAGGTCCGCCATCTCCTTGGTGGCGTTGACGTTCGGATAGCGCACGACACCGTCCACCGCGTCGGGGTGTGACGGGTCGTTGATCTCCTCGAAGGGCGTGTCGTGGTCGTAGCCGACCTTCGAGACGCGCACTCCCATGGGAGTCAACTTGCCAGCGTGTCGCTCGAGCACGGGCTCGAAGTGGACGACCTGGCGTCGGTAGGGGGCGGCCCCCTCACTCCCCGGCATCCGAGTCGTGTGCGCGTTCGCGATGTTGCTCGCGATCACGTTGATCCGAGCGCGTTCGGCCGAGAGGCCGGACGAGGAGATGCGGAAGCCGCGGAAGACGTCACCGAGATTCGTCATGGCTAACGGCCCTCCTGGACGCTGGTTCTGATCTGCTCGAACTGGGCCTCGAGGATCGAGGCGTAGGTCTCGTAGCGCATGCGGTTCTCCAACATCGCGCCCATCTCGTCCTCGAAAGAGACCGAGTTGCCGTCCGGGCTGGCGACGCCTGAGGTGTCCAAGACGCGCTCGGGTTCGATCGCGTCGAGCGAGTCGCCTCGCTCAAGGGCCTCTCTGAGACGCGCCTCGAACTCGACACGCTCAGGCGTGAACTTGGGGTTGTTGGCGTTCGCGAGGTTGTTCGCGATCACCTTTGAACGCTCACTCGAGGCGCCCAAGAGGCGCACGAGGAGCGGGTCGTTGAATTGAAGTGAGTCCATAGGGTCTTCCTCAGGCCACGAGACCTGATTGCCTCCAAACCTTCATTTTGTTGCTGAGCGTCCGCGCGGTGACGCCGAGGCGGCGCGCGGCTTCGGTCTTGTTGCCGCCGGTGCGTTCGAGGGTCGCGAGGATCGCGATGCGCTCGATGTCGGCGATCGGTCGGTTGGCGAGCATTCGGCCGAGATCCTCCTCACCGCTGCGCAAGTGCGAGTAGCGGCGGTCAGGCTCTGGCTGGATGGATGACTGCGACCCGAACACGAGATCCGAGACGCCGACCTCATCACCCTTGAGAAGGACGATGGCGCGCTGGACCACGTTCTCGAGCTCCCGGACGTTCCCGGGCCACGCCCAATCCCGCAGGCGGACGAGGGCTTCGTGGGTGAAGGACGGGACGGGGCGACCGGCCTTGGCCGCGTGTATGGCGGCGAAGTGCAGGACGAGAGGGGCGACATCCTCCGTGCGCTCCCGCAGGGGGGGCAGATGGATCGGCAGGACATGTAGGCGGTAGTAGAGGTCCTCTCTGAAGCGGCCTTCGGCCACCTCCTTGGGCAGGTCGCGGTTGGTCGACGCGATGATGCGGACGTCGACCTTCATCGTGGTGTTGCCACCGACCCGCTCGAACTCTTCCTCTTCCAAGACTCGCAGGAGCTTGGCCTGGAGAGCAGGTGAGATCTCACCGAGCTCGTCCAAGAGGAGCGTGCCGCCATCGGCGAGCTCGAAGCGTCCGGGACGAGTCTTGTGCGCGCCGGTGAACGCGCCCTTCTCGTGACCGAACAGCTCGGACTCGAGCAGTTGCGGGGAGAGCGCGGCGCAGTTGACGCGGATGAAGGGGTTGTCAATGCGCGGGGAGTTCTTGTGGATGAACTGGGCAACGCACTCCTTGCCGGTACCGCTCTCCCCCGTGATGAGGACGGTTCCCTTGGAGCTCGCGATGCGAGCGGCCGATGCGAGCACCGCCTTGGTGAGGGGGCTCTTGGCGATGAACTCGTCACCACCGGCGCCGACGAGCTCGTCACGCAGATACTCGTTCTCGCGCATGAGCTTGGCGGTCTGGGCGATGCGTTCGATGACCATGCCCAGCGTCTCAGGAGAGCAGGGCTTCATGAGGAAGTCCGCTGCGCCGAGACGCAGCGCCTTCACCGCGTCGTCGATGGAGCCGTGCGCGGTGACGACGACGGTGGGGACGTTGGGATGTATGTCTTGGAGTCGCTCGACGAGAGCGATGCCATCCATCTCCGGCATCCGCAGGTCCGTGAAGACCAGGTCGAAGGAGTCGTCGCTCAGAGCCTGCAGCGCGGCAGCTCCCGAGGGGACTGCGTGAGCTTCGTAGCCGAGGGCTTCTGTGGCGTGCGCGAGAAACTCGCGGGACAATTTGTCGTCATCGACGACGAGTACACGGTGAATGGACATGGATCAGTCTCGGGGGTTTGAAGGGATCCAGAAGGAAATGAAGGCGCCGCCCAAGTCCGATCCATTCGGATCGATCTCGAGCTGACCGCCGTGCAAGCGGACGATGGTCTCCACGAGCGGAAGCCCCAGGCCGCAGCCGTCGGCGCGCGTCGTGAAGAAGGGCTCACGGCAGCGGGCTGCCGTTGAGTGGTTGAAGCCGGCCCCGGCGTCTTCGACGCAGAAGGTCGTGCGATCGGAGTCGGCGGTCGCTGTGACGCGGACGGTGCCGCCCTCGGGCTGCACGTTCACTGCGTTCGCGATGAGGTTGCGCAGCGCTTGACGCAGCTTGATGCGGTCGGCGGTCAGCTCGGCGGCGGGGGCGTCGATTTGGATCGCCCACAGGGTCGCGTCACCCTCGACTGAACGTGCCGCAGCTTCACGGCACAAATCAGAGACCTCGAAGGTCTCGAGGTGGAGAGGTTCGGGGCGGGCGATGGTCAACAGTGACGAGATGATCGCATCGACCTCTCTCACGCCCGCGACGATGGAAGAGGCCCACGTGTCGAGCTCATCGTCACCGGAGAGGCGGTGCCGGATGAGCTCTGAGTAGCCTTGGACAGCGTTGAGCGGGTTGCGGATCTCGTGGGCGATCCCTGACGCCATCGTCCCCAAGGCCGCCATCTTGTTCATGTGGTGGACGCGCTCGGAGAGGTCATGCACCTCGGTGCGGTCGTCGACGATCTCGACGGAGCCGAGGCGTTCTCCGGCGGTGGAGACAACCTCAGAGCTCTTCCGGTAGAAGTGACGTTCACTGCCATCTGCAGCCGTCCAAGTGCACTCGCCGTCGGTGTCGGGCAGGGCCTCGCCCTCTGCGGCGGAGATCAACTCGTCGAAGGCCGCGTTGGAGCGGACGATGGATCCGTCAGCACCGCGCACAGCGACACCAGTGGGGAGTGAGGCGAGGATGGCCTCCAGCTCACCAACCCGTTGCTCGAGCTCATTCTCCATGTGCCGGGCGCGGCGCTCGAGGCGCTCATAGCTCGCGAGGAGGTCATCGGAGACAGCTGCGACAGCGCGCGCCATCTCGTTGAGGCCTTCGACGGTGGGCAGGTCTTTCTGCTCAGCGTTCACTCGTTCACTCCCGGCTTGATGACCGCGGTCGCGGTCGTGATGCGGGCGTTGAAGTCACGCTTCCAGACGAGGAATTCGCGGTTGCGCTCCGCATGCTCTGCGTACTCGGTGTCGAGCGGGCTCAGCATGACGTCCTCGTAGGCGACGATGGCCTCATCTGAGCGACCGAGCTTCTCGAGTGAGCAAGCGATCCAGAAGCGGGCTCCAGCTTGTTCCTTGGCTTGGGCGAGGTGCGAGAGCGCCTCCTCGTATCGTCCGGCCTTGTAGTAGGCGCGACCGTGGCGGACACGGTGTGCGGTGAAGCCCGACGGCTCATAGGAGATCTTCTCTCGTTGCGTGGGCGTCGCGATCGGCGCCTCCTGGGTGGCCAAGCGCTGGACGAGCTCTGCGCGCGCGCCTTGGTCCAATCCCGTTGTGGGGGGGACAGGGAAGGGCTCGGCGAGCGGAGGGGTCGAGGCCTTGGGCGTTGCAGGGAAGGGTCCGGCGACCGGAGGGGTCGAGCCCTTGGCGCTTATTGCTGCTTCCAGGGCGTCCCAGCGCATCTGAAGGCGAGAGACCTCTTCTCGGAGATATGTGAGGTGTTCATCACTCTCACGCGCGTCACGGGCGGGGGTCTCCGTAGCGTCGAGAGTGGTCTCGACCTTGCCGTAGTCGCCGCTCGTGAGCGACGTGTGCAAGCGCTCGAGTGATTCGATGGAGGTGCGAGTGTTGGCGAGGGCTTCGGTCAATCCACCAGCCGGATCCTGCTTGAGGGCGACGGCGGGGACGAGCACGGTGCCCGCGAGCCCGAGTTGGGCGAGATAGGTGAACTTCAGCATCTAGAGTCGACCTCCGTAGGCGTCGATGGCGTCTTCGTAGCGGCCAGCGGCTTCGTAGAACTCAGCCGCGATGAGATAGATTTGTGCACGGTCACCGCGCCGCGAGAGCATCGAGAGCCCCTCGCGCATTTCGGTGACGGCCTCGTCCACGCCGTACACCTGGTGAGCAGCGCGAGCGAGGAGGATGTTCAAGGCGAGGATGTCCGACTCTTCGAGTTGCCCGCGCTGAGACTTGGCTTGTTCGAGCACGTCGAGCGCACCCTGCGCGTCCCCGGAGTCGAGGCGTGTGCGGCCAAGGAGGACGAGCCCAGCGGGGGTGTCAGGTTCCATTCCCTCCGTGCTGAGGCCGAGGCGCGCGCGAGCTTCGTAGCGCAGGCCTTCTATCGCGCCCTCCAGGCCGAGTTCGACCGCTCGGGCGTAGATGAGATCCATGGCGAGCTGATCGCCCGCGACTAGTGCGAGACGAGAGGCCTCTTTGATGGCCTGCTCTCCGCCTTGGTGTCGGGACCAGGCGAGCCACGCGATCGCAGCGTCGGCTGGACGCCCGACGGCCTCCAAGGCCTGGGCGCGGAGCGGGAACACCTCGGGATCGAGGTAGCCCCTGTAGCCGAGGTCGTTGCAGTTGTCGAGGAGGACGAGGGCTTGTCCGGCGTCATCTGCTTCGTAGAGACAAGCGGCGCGCACGAAGAGGCGCTCGGCGCGTGTGGCGCGTGTGGCATCGACATCCTCGAGCGCCCAGATGGCGTCGAGCGCGTCGAGGACACGCAGCCCCTCTCGCCCTTCCGAGAGCTGGGCGTGACAGCGCGCGAGCTCGAGGAGACCGTGCGGATAAAAATCGTGTGCGTAGGGGAGGTTGCAGAGCTCGCCGAGCACCTGCTTCGCCTCGCCCCACTGACCTGCGCGCTGAAGGATGGCGCCGGCTTGGGAGAGCGCCTTGGGGACAAGGTCACTCTGTGGGTACTCCTCAGCGAGTTGACGCAAGTGCCCCTGCGCTGCGTCCGGGGCGCCGAGCTTCTCTTCAACGCGCGAGAGCGAGAAGAGGATGCGTGGTGAGGCGGAGGTGTTCGGGTGCTTGGTGAGCGCGGAGAAGAGGTTGCGTCGAGCGCGCTCCAAGAGCGCTGTGTTCGACGCTCCAGGGGTGGACTCAGGGTGGATGACGAGCGTCTTGGCGCGTCGCTCCACGCGGAGGCCGACACAACCCATGATGACGCTGAGGACTTCGCCGAAGGGGCGCTCGGTGAGCGCGAAGTCGAGCAGAGGCTCAGCGGGGATGCGGTCTGCGCCGACAACGGTCAAGGAGCCCACGCCGGGGAGGGGGCGAGCTTCGCGCATGAGCGCGCTGAAGATGGCTTGGGGGCTCGCCTGCTCGGCTTGGATTGAACAGAGCGTGGTGCCGTCAAAGGTCTCAATCGCGACCTGGACGTCGTTCGCTTGCGTGGCGAGGGCAAAGAGGAGCAGGAGGTTCATCCTTCATTCTCCTGGGAGTCGGTCCCTTGGATTTCATAGGACTCGGCGATCAACAGGCGGACAGCGGCTTCCGTAGAGGCGCGATGTTCTTTTGGGAGGGCGTCGACGCGAGCGATCAGTCGCCACGCCTTGGCGCGAGCGGTGTCGTAACGCGAGTGCATCAGGTCTCGCTTGATCTCATCGAGCGCGCGGGAGCTCGCGTCGGCGGGAGTCCCGAGGACCGAACTGTGTCCCTGAGCGCTCTCTCCTGAGCCCTCAGAGGGGGTGAACGTGCTCACAGCCTCGTCGAGCTGCGCGCGCTGTTGAGCGAGGTAGCCCTGGAAGCGCTGGTCCATCTCACCGCGGAGGCGGCCTTCGGACGCGTACCAGGTCCAGCCCCAGAGGAGGTTGCCGGCGATCAGGAGCGTGAGCGCACCCCAAACGACGCGAGAGTTGAAACCGCTCTCTGTGGTGGCAGCTGCGACGACCGGCTCCTCAACGGGAGCCTCTTCGGGGGTCTCCTCCAGCGAATCACCCATCAGGTCTGCGAAGTCGTCCGCGAACTCGTCATCGAAGCCCTCGTAGTCGAGGTCCTCATCCGTGTCCGCGCCCTGGGGCCTCGCCGGGTCGTCGAAGGAGCCCCCGGTCTCCGGAGTCGTTCCGTTCGCGGCCTCGGTCTGTAGACGCGCCGCCTCGATGAACTCGGGAGAGAAACCCTCGACCGGGGGGAAGTCGAAGAGGTCTTCGTTTTGTTCCTTGGGGAGATCACTCATGCTCAACTCCAAAGCGACGCCGTGACGGCGGCGCGTTGACTGGGTCCAGAGAGAAGTCGTCCGAGAACGACAGCGAGGGAGGGAGAGAGGTCTAGGAAGGAGCCTGCTTCCTGCTCTCGCACGACACTCAAGACCTGGCGTGAGGTCTGAGGCGTGAAGAAGTCGAGCTCAGAGAGGTCGACTAGACGGTCGTTGTCGAAGTCGGCACGGAAGATGCTCACGCGGAGGGAGACTTCAGTTCCCTCTCCGCGTGTAGAGGTGATGTCCATCCCCTCGGTGAGCGCCGCTGCGCGATCGAGCCCTCCGTCTTCGTCGCGCTCTTCGATGGCCTCGAAGCCAACACCAGAGTCGCGCAGGGAGACCCACACGTCGCGCTCTTCGAGCCGAGCGTCCATCTCGATCATTCCGCCGCCCGTTGGGTAGGCGTGATCGACGGCGTTCTCAGCGACCTCGGCGACGGCAGAAGCCAGGCGAGCGCGCGCGCTCGGGCCTACGCCACAGCGCAGCGCGAACGCAGCGATGTCCCGTGCGGAGCGGTCCACGGTCTCCTCGTCGCAGGGGTACGACCTGGAGAAGGTGGAGAAGGACGGGGTGGTGTGTGTGTTGCTGGAGTCACTAATCCGCTCGACACTGTTCATGAGTTCGTCGAGGCGGA
>Ga0310342_100002238_pt1 | contig 12391 bp, 13 predicted proteins | sample S15DNA20500_MG_FD_206155 | JGI IMG/M metagenome (GOLD analysis project Ga0310342, IMG submission 206155) | Marine microbial communities from station ALOHA, North Pacific Subtropical Gyre - S1503-DNA-20-500_MG | ecosystem: Environmental > Aquatic > Marine > Oceanic | place: Pacific Ocean: North... | reverse complement strand
CTCGGGTTCGTCGGTCGGCGCCACCATGAACGTGATGATGGCGGCCGTGCTGGCCCGGGGCCGGACGCGTATCCAGCCGGCAGCATGTGAGCCGGAGGTCACGGATCTCGCCGAGTGCCTGATCTCCATGGGGGCCCGGATAACAGGGGCGGGGTCGCCGGTCATCGAGATCGATGGGGTCGAAGGGCTCCACGGGGCCACGCACCAGGTCGTGCCGGACCGGATCGAGGCCGGAACCTACCTCATCGCGGGAGCGATCACCGGTGGGCGGGTCAGGGTCGAAGGCTGTCAGCCCAGGCATCTTGCGGCCCTGTTCGACTCCTTTGCCAGCGCCGGGGTTTCCCTCTCAGTGGGAGAGGACTGGGCCGAGGTGCTTCCGCCGGCCGGGACGGGCAACGGATTCCGTTCGCGGCCGACCGACATCACCACCCAGCCCCATCCCGGCTTCCCGACCGATCTCCAGGCCCAGTGGACGGCCCTGATGGCCATGGCGGAGGGCACCTCCATCATCACCGAGCGCATTTATCCGGATCGCTACATGCACCTGGCGGAACTGAATCGTCTCGGTGCCCACATTCGGCGCCAGGGCGCCTCGGTCATCGTGGAGGGGGTGCCCAGCATGTCCGGTGCCCAGTTGATGGCCTCGGATCTGCGCGCCTCGGCGGCCCTGGTGCTCGCCGGTCTGGTTGCCAGGGACACCACCGAGGTGCACCGCGTGTATCACATCGACAGGGGCTACGAGCGCATCGATAGTGCTCTTGAGTCCCTTGGCGCCCGGGTGCGCCGCCGGCCCGAGTGATGTTTGAGAGCCTGACCCGACGCCTCCAGTCGGCGGTCGAGACCCTGCGCGGGGTGCGGCGGCTGGACGAGGAAAACGTGGCCGAGGGCCTGCGCAGTGTGCGCCAGGCGCTGCTCGAGGCGGACGTTCATTACAAGGTGGCCGGGGATCTGGTGGAGCGTGTCCGCGGGGCCTGCCTCGGCGAGCAGGCCATGGCCGGGGTCGACCCGTCCCAGCAGTTCATCCATGCCGTGCATGCCGCGCTGGTGGAGGTCATGGGGCCCGAGGGAGGGCGCCTCACCACGGCCAAGACCCCCCCGTCGGTCATCCTCCTGGCCGGCCTGCAGGGCGCGGGCAAGACGACCACCGCGGCCAAGCTGGCCAAGCATCTGGCCACCAAGCAGGGCCGACGCCCGTTGCTGGTGGCGGCGGATACTCGCCGGCCCGCGGCCGTGGAGCAGTTGAAGGTCCTCGGCGAGCGCATCGGCGTGCCGGTCTTCCACCTTCCGGATCGCACACCGGCGCAACTGACGACCCTGGCCCTCGAGGAGGCGCGCACCAGCGGCCGCGACGTGGTCCTGATCGACACGGCCGGGCGTTTGCACGTCGATCAGGAAATGATGGATGAGGTGGCGGCGGTGGCCGAGAAGGCCCGGCCGGACGACACGCTCCTGGTGGTGGATGCCATGACGGGCCAGGACGCGGTGACCTCGTCCGAGGCCTTCCACGCCCGGCTGGCCCTGACCGGGGTGATCCTCACCAAGATGGACGGGGATGCCCGCGGGGGTGCGGCCCTCAGCCTGAAGGCGGTGACCGGTTGCCCGGTGCTGTTCATCGGTGCCGGGGAAGGCATCGACGACCTCGACCCATTCCAGCCCGAGCGGATGGCGGGCCGCATCCTGGGTATGGGAGATGTGGTCGGTCTGGTGGAAAAAGCCAGCGAGCAGATCGACTCGGCGGAGGCCCAGGATTCCTTCGAGCGCATGGTGAAGGGCAGCTTCACCATGGAGGACATGCTGGCCCAGCTGCGCATGGTCCGGCGCATGGGTCCCATGAAGAAGGTGCTGGGGATGATGCCGGGGATGGGCTCGATGCTCGATCAGGTGGATCTGGACGACCGCCGCTTCGACCGACTGGAAGCCCTGTGCCTCTCGATGACCCCCCGGGAGCGTATCCAGCCCGAGGTCCTGGATGCTGGACGCCGGCGCCGGATCGCCAGCGGTGCGGGACAGGGGGTTGGAGCGGTCAACGACCTGCTCAAGTCCTTCAAGTCCATGCGCAAGGTCATGAAGCAGATGAACAAGACGGGGATGGGGGCCAGGATGGGGATGAAGGGCAAGAAGGCCGCCTTGAAGGGACTATCCGCCCCTGGGGCCGGGGCCGCCATGGATGGACTCCTGGGAGGGCAAGGCGGTTTGGGCGCCGGTGGTGCCATGCCGGACCTGGGCGGTCTGCTCGGCGGCATGGGCGGGGGTGCCGGGGGAGGCTTGCCCGGCCAAGCCGCTACTGGGGGGCTCCCGGGACGTTCGGCCACCCGCAAGAGCGGGAAAGACAGGAAGCGAAAACAGAAGGGGAAGAGGAGAGGAAAAGGCGGGCGGAGACGGTAGACTTCCCGCCCAAAATCCAATCCCATGGCTGTAGTTATCCGAATGAAGCGTACGGGGCGTCGCAACCGCCCCTGTTACCGTATTTCCGTCGCAGACCGTCGCATGCCCCGTGACGGCCGCACCCTGGAGAACCTGGGGGTCTATGACCCCGCGTCTCCCAAGGAGGAATTGCGTCTCACCCTGAACGTCGAAAGAGCCCGTCACTGGATCGATCATGGCGCGATCCCGAGCGATACCGTTCGGTCCATCTTCAAGCGCCAGGGGGTGTATGCCACACCCGAGGGCGCAACGGAGACCGACGCAGCGCCCGCCAAGAGGGACCGCAAGGGGCGCCGCACCGCCACCGCGACCAAGACCCGCCGCCTGGCGGAAAAAGCCGCGCGAACGGAGGCAAAGGCCGGAAGACTCGCAGAGCGCGTCACGGCCAAGAATGCGGCAGCCCAGGCTGCCGCAGAAGCATCCGAGGCGCCGGAATCGGCCGCCGAGTGAGCGCCAAAACCACCAAACTCGCGGGCATCCTGAAGCGGGTCCCCCGCACATGGGAGGCTCCCAAGCGGCCGGCGGATGTGACTGTGCTCGAGTTCGGGCTGGTCTGTGTCCTGACCCGCCATCTTTCCGCCCCCCAGTCGGGTGCCACCCTGAGGGCAATCCGCAAGGCGATGCCGGACTGGAATGAGGTGCGCGTCTCCCAGATCCAGGAGTTCGCGGAGCACATCAAGAGCAAGAGCGAGGAAACTCGCTACGTAGTAGCGCGGGACATCCGCATCTACCTCCAGGAGGTGTTCCAGCAGAACCACGGCTTCGACCTGGAATTCCTGAGTGAGGACGTGGTCCAGGCGAACAAGTTCATTCTGGATCTGGAATTTTTCGGCATGGCGGCGGGCCACCATCTGATCAGCGAAGTTTGTGGCGAGGACGCCCTCGGGACCCTCGCCATCGGGCGCATCCTGGAGCGACTGGGTTTGATGCCCAAGACGGTCTCGGTGAAGAGGGTCCAGAAGGCGATGGACGAGCTGGTCCCGAAGGGCCAGAAGGGCTCGGCAGGAGTGACCCTCGGAATTGTCCTGGATGCCTGGTGCGAGGCGAAAAAGCCCGTCTGCTGGGAATGTCCCCTCATGAAGAACTGCGCCCACGGGGGCAAGGTCGACAGGGATTGGAGGATCCAGCAGAAGCGTCTTGCGGAGCAACGCGAGCGCGAGGAAGTCCGCCGCTTGCGCGACGAGGAACGCGACCGCAAGAGGGCGGCGCGGGACGCCGAGCGTGATCGCAAGCGCCGCGCAACGGAGGCTTCCAAGCAGATGAAGGCCAGTCAGAAGGCGCGCAAGGATGCTGAGGCCAAAAAGGCCGCCAAGAAGGCCGCCCGTGCCGCCGAGCGGAAGAAGGTGGCTGCCAAGAAGAAGGCCGCGTCCAAGAAAAAGCCGGCTGCCAAGAAGACCGCGACCAAGAAAAAGCCGGCTGCCAAGAAGACCGCGACCAAGAAGAAGTCGGCGGCCAAGAAGACGGTGACCAGGAAGAAGCCGGCTGCCAGGAAGAAAGCGGCCAAGAAGGCCACCACGAAGAAGAAGCCTGCGGCCAAGAAGACGCGCAAGAAATGATCGTGCTCGCCTCGGCTTCGCCGCGGCGCCGGGACCTGCTTCAGGGAGCGGGGCTCGCATTCGAGATCGAACCCGCGCATGTGGACGAGACCCCCGAGCCGGGGCTGGGGCCAGTGGAGACTGCCAGGTCCCTGGCCCTCCGCAAGGCGCTCCATGTCGCCCAGAAGCACAGCGGCGTCCGCGCCTGGGTCATCGGCGCCGACACCATCGTGGCCGTACCCGGGGGGGAGTCGGGGGTCGATTTGGACGAGGGCGCGTTTGACCTGCTCGGAAAGCCCACTGGACCCGAAGAAGCCAGCCGGATGCTCGCGCAGCTGGCGGGCACGCGGCACCTGGTCTGCACCGGCCTGGCCGTGGTCTGTTCCCACGATCTTTCCGTCTTCCAGGACGGGGAGGAGACCTGGGTGACCATGCGGCACCTGGAAGCGACCGAGATCGAGGCATATGTGGCCAGTGGCGAGTGGCGGGACAAGGCGGGGGGATACGGGATCCAGGATTCCGCAGAGGCCTTCGTCACCTCCCTGGAGGGCGGGGGCTTTGACAATGTGGTCGGCCTCCCCGTGGAGCGGACCATGGCGCTTCTGACTGCCGCGGGGGCTTGCGGCCCGGGTGGGGCGCGGATAGAGTTTCGCCCCCAATCCGAGGGCACGGGGGGCAGCGATTCGGCTGAAATCCCCTCTGAGCATGGCCCAGAGGACCGCAAGAGCAGGAACCGATGAAACAGGGCGTCCATCCGAACTACGAAGAGTGCACCGTGACCTGTGGCTGTGGAAACAGTTTTGCTACCCGCGCCACCGTCAAGGAACTCCGCATCGAGATCTGCAGCCAGTGCCATCCGTTCTACTCCGGGAAGCAGCGCTTCGTTGACACCGCGGGGCGCGTGGACAAATTCCTGAAGAAATACGGGCAGCCCGCCCCCGCCGAAAAGGGCTAGCCCAGCTCGCCCAGATTCCGGGTGGCCGGGTTGGGCTCTGGCCGTAGCCTCTGCACATGGGAATCTCCCCGGCCATCGCCCAGAAGTTGCGGGAAAAGGCAGAACGCCATCGCGAACTCTCGGAGTTGATCGAGGATCCGGAGATAGCCTCCGACCACAAGCGCTTCCCAGCCATCCTGCGCGAGAGGGGGCAACTCGAGGATGTCGTCGCTCTGGCCCGGGAACTGGACGGGATCGAGGCGCGCCGTTTGGACGCCGAGGAGGTCCTGGCCGACGAGGATGCCGATCCCGAACTGGCTGAACTGGCTCGTGAGGAGCTCGAGTCCATTCAGGAGGAGCTGACCCATCTCGATGAGAAGGTGAAATCTGCTCTGGTCTCCGACGAGGAACTCTTGCGCGAGAAGGTGATCGTGGAAATTCGCGCTGCGGCTGGGGGGGACGAGGCGTCCCTGTTCGCGGGGGATCTGCACCGGATGTACATGCGCTTCGCGGAGCAGCGCAACTGGAAGATCGAGTTGCTGGAGGCGAAGGCCACCGAGGTGGGAGGCTTCAAGGAGATCATCTTTGGTGTGCGCGGGGTCGGGGCCTGGAATCTGTTCCGATTCGAGTCCGGTGGACATCGCGTGCAGCGCGTGCCGGAGACCGAGAGCCAGGGCCGCATCCACACCTCGGCTGCCACCGTGGCTGTCCTGCCGGAGGCGGAGGAGGTCGACCTAGTGGTGCGCAACGAGGACCTGCGCATCGACACGATGCGGGCTAGCGGTGCGGGCGGGCAGCACGTCAACAAGACCGAATCCGCCGTGCGCATCACACACATCCCGACCGGGACGGTGGTGGTCTGCATGGACGAGAAGTCCCAGCACAAGAACAAGGCCCAGGCCATGCGCATCCTGCGCACGAGGATCTTCGATGCCGAGCGCCGTCGACTGCACGAGGAGCGGGCCTCACAGCGGCGGGATCAGGTGGGGAGTGGGGACCGTAGCGAACGCATTCGCACCTACAATTTCCCGCAGAACCGGGTCAGTGATCATCGCCTGGGAGAAAACTACAGCCTCGAGCAGGTCATGGCCGGGAAACTGGAACCCATCCTCGCGGCTCTGGAGGAACTGGACCGGGAAGAGCGGATCAAGGCTCTCTAGCCTGCGACCCGGTAGCGTTTCCCACGGGGGACGGTGGATCTGTCTCCGTGCGCACTGGAAACCCCCGGGCACACACGGGGTATTCAGGCCTGAACCCGCCCGGTAGGCTTGCAAGGGGCAATTCCAGGCCCAGACTGTGGCATCCTCCGAGGGCACTTGCAGTCCCCCCAGACCGAGCAATGACCATGAGCGACGAATCCGGCCTCAGCGAACTGGAACCCCTCTCAGAAGAACCCGTGCCCACCGGTGGACGTCCTTCCGTTGGCGGCACGACTGCCGAGCGCCCGCCCTTCAGGGAACTCGATCAGGCGCCCCAGCACCTGAAGATGGCGGCGGCCATCGTCTTTTTCAGCGGGCTGTTGCCCTGGGCCGGGCACGGTGGCGGACCGCTGGTCTTCCTGGGTGCCAAGGCCGGAGTCGTTCTGGGCCTCTGGCTCTGGTTGCAGCAGATCGACAACAACTGGGACGGGAGCGGAGCGGACGCCTTGAAGGGCCTGGCGAAGGCCGACCTGTTCAAGCCCAGGAAGGCGGCCCGGCCCCGCAGGGCAAAAGCCGGCCAACCGGTGACCTCGGTCTCCTCGCACTTTCCCACGGCGCTGCACGTGTTGGCACTGTTGACCCTGATTGGCTCCTGCATCGTCCTGCCCCTCATGGAGGACGGCTACAAAGGAGCCGAGGGGCCCATTCCTCTTGAGGGGATGGCCATGGCCGAACTGTGCGTGTTGGCCTGGGCCGGCGGGACGATGTTGCACCTGCGCGCCTACGAGCGCTGGGGCCCCTTCAACCCAATTTTCCCGATGATGTTCCTGGCCTTCGCGATCGGCGGGTTGTTCCAGGCCGGAATGGGGCTGGGATCGGACAGCGCATTCAAGATCTTCCAGATCGTTGGCGGCACGGCGGTTTCCATGGGTGGCGCCTTTGCGGTCTACACCATCGGCGAGGCCATGGTTGCCGCAAAGAAAGAGGGCAACATCAAGAAGGCCGCTGCCCTGGAGGCCCGACGCGCCGCGCGCTCCTCGCGCAGCAGCAACGGCAACTGACCTTCCGGTCGCGGACATGTCCACGCCGAAATCTGCGGGGGGGACTCCGCCCGCCTCGGCCGGGGAGATGGTGGCCAGGGGACGGGCCTTTCTGGAGAACAAGGGGATCGAGTCCGCGCGGCTCGAAGCCGAGTTGCTGGTGGCGAACGCCCTGGGCCTCGACCGGATGGGCCTGTTCCTGGCCCTGGACCGGCCCGTTGAACCGTCGGAGGTCAGCGCGGCCAGGGATCAGCTGGTGCGCCGGGCGAACGGTGAGCCCACCGCCTACATCACTGGGACGCGGGAGTTCTATGGCCGGCCTTTTGGGGTGGGGAAGGGCGTGCTGATTCCAAGGTCTGAAACCGAGTTGCTCGTGGATCTGGCACGGGAGCGCACGGGCGGACGCACGGGGGCGCGTATCGTCGATGTGGGCACTGGCTCGGGGTGTATCGCGGTCAGCCTGGCGCTGGAGTGCCAGGGCGCGACCGTCATCGCATCGGATGTGTCGGCGGTCGCCCTCGCCCGCGCTGCCAGGAACGTGACCAGTCTGGATGCCCGTGTGCACCTGGTCCTGTCCGATGGCCTCTCCTTTCTGCCGGCTGAGCCCTGTTTGGACCTGGTGGTCTCCAATCCGCCCTATGTGGATCCCGCAATGCCCGACACTCTGGGCCCAGGGGTGCTGGAGCATGAACCGGCTGAAGCACTCTTCGCGCCGGCAGGGGACCCCGATCACTGGATGCGCAAGTTGCTCGAAGAAGCCGTGCCGCGCCTGGTGCCCGGAGGGCACCTGCTGATCGAACTTGGCTTTGATCAGGCAGCGCGGGCCCGCGCCCTGGTGCAGGAGAATGATCTCGAAGCGCGCCTGCACGCAGACCTGGCTGGCATCGAGCGGGTGCTCGAGGTCGGACCGCGGTCCTAGCGACTCGCCTGGGAGCGGTTGACGTGTGCGGCGAGTGCCAGGCGAGAGGCCTCGTCGACGTCGTTCAGGAAGACGGCGATCTCGAAATGGTCGATCTGCGGGCTGATCGCCTGACAGCGAACGACCACGCCGCCACCATTGACCCGGCCGCCATCAGCCTCGCCGGCCACGGGAGGAAGGTCGAGTTCCATGCGCAGCACGGTCATCTCGGGGATGGGCCGGTCGAGGAAAAAGCAGATCCCTGCCCGGCTGACGTCCCTGAGGCGCGCCTCGCAACGGGTGCCATCCGAATCCCCCGAGCCGGCCAGGGTGATGGATATTGGCCATTCGACCGGCACCCGGGGGTGCTCGCGGCGCTCACGCCCATTGGTTTCTTCCGCGTAATTCACGCTCCCATCCTAGTTTGCCGAAGGGGAGGACGCCATGTCCCGGGGAGCGGGTTCCGTGCCGGGGAGTGGATCGCTACACTCGCTCCCATGTCGAGTTTCAACAAGGTCATCCTGATGGGCAATCTCACACGAGATCCCGAGCTTCGGTTCACTCAAAACGGGACAGCCCTCTGCAAGTTCGGTCTGGCGGTGAATCGCCGCTTCCAGAACGCGGAGAAGGAGTGGGTCGAGGAGGCGACCTTCGTCGACATCACCATCTGGGGCAAGCGCGGCGAGGCCTTCGCCAAGTTTCACTCCAAGGGCAAGCCGGCCTTCATCGAGGGCACACTGCGCCTGGACACCTGGGAGGACCGGGAATCGGGAGCGAAGCGCAGCAAGCTCTACGTGGTCGGCGACAACTGGGAGTTTGTCGGCGGCGGCAAGGGCGAGGGCGGTGGTTCTGCCCCGTCAGGCGGCGGTTCCGATTCGGTCCCGACTGCCGTGGGCGGGGACGACGCGCCCTTCTAGCCGGTCAGGTCGCTAGCAGTTCTGGCACTTGGTGGGCATGTCGCCGTTCATGAGACGGCGACGGAAGGCGCGGTATGGCTCGCCGTTCCAGATGTCGTCCCCATCTTGCTTGAAGACATTGCCCAGTCGCAGTTCCTGGCCGTCGTAGTAATTGCAGCAGGGGGTGATGTCGCCTTCGACCGTCACGTAGGTCATGTGCCGCGGCCAGTAGCACTCCATCCGCTCGGTCTTCGTCCAGGGCGTGTAGGCCCGCACGACCTCGACGTCCCGTCCGTCCAGGTCCAGTGCGTCCAGCCACGCCCGTTCCTCGCTTCCCAGGAGATGACGTTCGAGGGCCGGGTCGGGGACGGCGTTCATCTTGGTGAAAATCACCGTATCGACGCCGAGGGCCTCGGCATTGGCGATCATGTCCGGCACCTGGCGGTAGTTTGATTTTCCCAGGACGACCATGATGCCGATGGTCGGCGTGCTGGAGCGCAGTTCAGCCCGCGCCGCGACCAGATTCGTGACGCACTCGTTGAAGCGGGCCAGGGTGCCGCCCTTGCGCAAGCGCCGAAAGGTCTCCTCGTCGGCCCCGTCCATGGAGAAGTTGATGAGGTGCAGGCCTGACTCGACGATGCCACGGGCCATGTCGGGGTCGATCCTGGATGCGTTCGAGAAGGTGTGAACCTCCACTCCTCGTGCGGTGGCCGTGCGGACAATGTCGAGTACCTGTGGATTCAGGAAGACCTCTCCGATGCCCTGCAATTCGATCTTTCTTGCCTCGGGGAAGGCGTCCAGGACCCGCTGGAGATCTGCGGGCGACATGTGCTTTTCCGGGCGATCGTAGTCGGGAAGGGCAAGTGGGCAGGAGCCGCAGCGAAAATTGCAGATGGAAGAGGTCTCGACCTGGATCGCCTGCACGGGGAGGGGGTTGAACCCTGTGCGGGCCATCTCATCCCAGTCGACCGGAGACGGGGGGGGGTCTGTGGCTTCGTTTTCCATCGATTGTGGGGCTGTGCGGGCACGGAGGGACGAGGGTCGCCCTGCAACCATCGCCCATCCAAGCTCAGGGAGTGTAGCAGGAGACCCGGGGCGCCCCGACAGGCTTGCTCCCGGAGGCCGTGATGGTTGGGATGGGGTCCATGAATGTGACCATTCATCTCTTCGCGGGACTTGCGGAGCGCGCAGGTCAGCGGACCCTGGAACTGACCGGCCTGCCGGAGGATCTCACCGTGTCTGGCCTGAAGGCCGCGCTGGGTGAGAGACATCCCGAACTGGGGGATCTGACAGCAGTACGGGGCGTGCTTGGCACCGCCTACGCCGAGGATGGCGACCCGGTGCGTGGGGCGGGGGACGCGAGCTTCCTGCCTCCGGTCTCGGGCGGCGCGCCGGACCCCCTGGAAGCTGGGGTCTTCGAGTTGAGCGCAGACCCGCTCGATCCGGGTGCTGCAATTGTTCGTGTGGGACACCCGTCCTGCGGTGCGGTTGTGCTCTTCACCGGCATGACCCGGCAGCGCAACCGTGACCGGGAGGTCGAGCGACTGGACTACGAGGCTTTCGAGGGCATGGCCGGCCCGGAGATGGCGCGCATCTTCGAGGAGGTCCTGCGCTTGCACGGCCCCGACAGCGCCGAATCCGAGGAGCCGGCACTTGATCGGTCCCTAAGAATGCTGACTGTGCACAGGACCGGAACCGTCGGCGTGGGAGAGGTGTCCGTTCTGGTTGCGGTGGCCTCGCCGCACCGTGATGCGGCCTTTCTCGCTGCGCGCGAACTGATCGATCGGCTGAAGGAGCGCGTCCCTGTATGGAAGAAGGAGTGCTACGGGGACGGCCACCACTGGATCGGCGAGCGTTCCTGATCCGGGTCTGCCCGAGTGGGCCTGCCAGCCCTCAGAGCGAGAAGTAGTAGAAGAGCGCCAGGGCGGTGAATCCATCCTGGAACAGCCCGGCGTGGAGTCGGCGTTTGACTTCATCCGAGGGCATGATCCTCGCGCGGAGGATCTCCGTGGCGTCCAGTCTTGGTTCGGCGACCTTCTCGCAACCACGGGCGATGAAGATGTGACCGTAGTGGTTTGAGATCCCATTGGTGGGGAAGAACCCTCCACGGGGCTCCATGGAGGTCGGCGCGTATCCGGTCTCTTCGAGCAGTTCGCGGGTGCCGCCAACCGCCGGCTCTTCATCGACGTGAATGCGCCCGGCGGGAAGTTCCCAGTGGGTCGTTCCGTGGGGATAGCGGTACTGCCAGAGCATGACGATCGAACCGTCGGCGAGGACGGGCACGACGACAACGGAATTGGGCACTTCGAAGACGTGGTACTCGTGGTCCCCGCCAGTAGGTAGGCGGACCATGTCCCGCCGCAGACGGCACCATTCCGAGTCGTAGACGATCTCCGACCCGGTCATCTCGAAGGGGGAAAAAGGGGGCGGATCGTCCTCCGAGGAGGGGGTTTGGTTGCTCAGCTGTGGCCCCCGCTGGAATCCTCTGCGGGCCAGAGCTCGCGCCAGTTGCGGCGCGGGCTTGCCCCCCGGTCTTCGATGCGGGCCAGCAACTGCGGGGAGACCTTCAGGTTTTCCTCGGCTGTTTCTGAAAGAACCCGCCCGCAGGCGGCGACGATCGAATCCCCATCCAGACCCTGGTAGCGATACACCTGATCGGGCCGGCCGCATTTCGAAAAGCGCCGCACGGCCAGGGTCCGCTGGAGAACGCCAGCGATCGATCCGATATTGTCGAGCAGTCCCGCCTCGCCATCGCACACCGCGACGCAGGGGATGCGCCTACCGGCCAGCGAGAGCATGCCGGCGTCGGTCTCGATCGGATCCCCCGCCAGGTGGAGGGTCCCGTTCACGCCGAGACCGTTCCTGAGATGGTCGTAGTCGGATTCCTCTCCAAGAATGCCGAGCAGAAGTTCCGGTGACGTGACGGCGATCACATTGGCGAAGATCCCGCGCTCGAAGAGCTCGTCCGAAGCCTCGAGGGCCTCGGGGATCAGTGCGCCCATGGCGAAGATGTGCACCGCGTTGTCGCCGGGTTCGTAGCCTGCGTAACCCCGCCAGTCCCGCAGGTAGTAGGCGCCTTCCAGAACTTCCAGGCGTACGCTCGCCAGGATCTCGGCATCCGGAAGGGCCGGCAGGCTGTCCTGCTCGACGGATGAGGGCCATGCCTGGCCGTCACCGGAACGGGCAAGTTCCTGGGTGGGCTTGGTCGCCTTGTAGCGAACCTGCTGCCGCAGTTCGTTGATGAGCATCGCTTGCTCGATACCGCGGGTGACGCCGCGGATCAGGACTCCGCGCCGGCCGTCGTTGTCATCCACCATGTGGCGGCGGATCGCGTCGGCGAGGATCCAGTCCATCTCGATGGCAAAGGCCGGCTCCCACGTGATCAGATTCGGGATCTGGATATCGGACTTCCAGCTGTGCTGCGCGCCCTCCGCCGCCAGGGTGACTCCGCTGGGAGTGCCCATGATGACGAACTCGGCTCCCCAGTAGAGGTTGTAGTAGAGCTGGTCGAGGGCCCGTTTGATG
>Ga0310342_100002237_pt1 | contig 12391 bp, 12 predicted proteins | sample S15DNA20500_MG_FD_206155 | JGI IMG/M metagenome (GOLD analysis project Ga0310342, IMG submission 206155) | Marine microbial communities from station ALOHA, North Pacific Subtropical Gyre - S1503-DNA-20-500_MG | ecosystem: Environmental > Aquatic > Marine > Oceanic | place: Pacific Ocean: North... | reverse complement strand
ATTTCCAATCGAATCTGTAACGAGGTGCAGGGGATCAATCGCGTGGTGCTAGACATCTCCAGCAAACCACCGTCAACCATCGAATGGGAGTGAGCGGATGGGAATTTCATGGCTAGGGATCATCATTATTGTTGTTGTTGTTGTTGTCATCCTTCTGTTCACTCTCGGTGGCAGCAAAGGATCTGAGAACCAATAATTGAGAAGATCTCTTGAATCCGGGGTAAACCAAACTCAGGCCGTGAGCGATTGGAATTGGTTGGCTATGTCAGAAGGAGGCCATCGGATGAACTCAAACTTTTCTTTCCCAGGTCTCATGGAGATAGGCGTTATAGCCGTGGTCATTGTCGGAATCATAATCTTCTTCGTCGGTAGTCGCAGAGGCCCAGAGGACCAATGACGGGAAAGATCTCTTGAATCCAAACTATCAGGGAAACCTCGAAGGCGCAGGGTTACGAATTGCCATCGTCGTCTCTCGATTCAGCGGCGAACCGTGTCAGTTACTGCTCGAAGGCACCCTGGGCAGACTTCAGGAACTGGGGGTCGATGCCCAGAACATCGATGTCGCTTCGGTTCCCGGGGCCTTTGAAATCGCCGGAACCGCAAAACGGATCCAGCGCCAGAAAAATCACGACGCCATCATCACTCTCGGCTGTGTGATTCGTGGCGAAACCCCTCACTTTGATTTCGTCGCAGGCAGCTGTGCGACCTCCATCGCAAAAATGTCTGCCAAGGGCAAGATACCGGTCATCTTTGGCGTCCTCACCACCGATGATCGAGCTCAAGCGTTGGCTCGTTGCGGTGGAGACAAGGGACACAAGGGATCCGATGCGGCAGACACCGCCATCGAGATGGCAAACCTCTATCGAAACCTTTCCCCGACTCCAACCGAAACCAAGGAAGAACACTGATGGCTGGCGCAGGAACCCGAAGAAAATCCAGAGAGCTAGCCCTGCAATGCCTCTATCAATGGGACCAGCAACGCCACGAAGCCAGTCTCGACATCGCCGAAGAGGTGATGGATCAAATCGAGGCGGATCCCGATTCTCGCCCGCATGCCCGCTCCATTCTCGCGGCCTACTGGGCGAGACCAGCGGAGATCGACGCGTGGATCGATGCCTCCAGCGACAACTGGCGCATCTCACGGATGGCCGTCATCGATCGTAATGTTCTCAGGATCGCAGCCACGGAATTGCGCTGGATCGAAGACATTCCGCCACGGGTGGCGATCGACGAGGCCATCGAAATCGTTCGTAGATTTTCTACCGAGAAATCAGCTACTTTCGTCAACGGGATTCTCGACCGGCTACTGAAGGATGCGGAGCAAGAAGATGGTTCTCGGTAATCTGTTCGGCAAAAAGGGCGATACAGACCCTCCGGAAGAGGAAGAAAAGCTGGGGACCTTCGCGAGACTGCGTAGGGGACTCGGCAAGACCCGAGATGCCCTGGCTTCAGTGTTCAGTCTCGGTCGAAAGCTCGATGATGATCTTCTCGAAGAGGTGGAAACCATCCTGATCCAGGCGGACTTTGGTCCGACTCTGGCGTTGGATCTCTGCGATGACCTCCGAGAATCCTACAGTGATCGAGAATTCTCACCGGAGGAGGCGATCCCGTTCCTCAAAGGAAAACTCCGCGAAAAACTCGGCGAAGGTCACGGCATCGATTGGGCTGAAGAAGGCACCACCGTGATCGTGGTCGCAGGTGTCAACGGCGTCGGGAAGACCACTTCGATCGCAAAACTTGCTCACCAGTGGAGATCGGAAGGACGCAGCGTGGTACTGGCTGCCGGAGACACCTTCCGAGCTGCCGCGGTTGAGCAACTCGGTATCTGGAGTGAACGACTTGGTGTCGAAATGGTCAGGGGAAAAGCGGGAGGAGATCCTGCCTCCGTGGTGTTCGAAGCACTCGAAACCGCTCAGGAGAGACAGGCCGATGTCCTTCTCATCGACACCGCAGGGCGTCTCCATACCGAAAAACCACTGATGGATCAACTCGGCAAAATCGGCAGGGTGATCGGCAAGAAACTGGCGGGTGCCCCTCACGAAGTGCTTCAGGTACTTGATGCGACCACCGGTCAGAATGCCATCGGCCAAGCACGGGCATTCCATGCCGTGATGCCAGTGACGGGCCTGGTACTGACCAAGCTCGATGGCACCGCAAAGGGTGGCGTGGTGTTTCCGATCCTTCAGGAAGTTGGATTGCCGGTGAAATACATCGGCGTAGGAGAAGCGATCGAAGATCTACAGCCTTTTGATCCCGAGAGCTTCATCGAGGCTCTGTTCGACTAATTGGTCCGAGTTCCACGCAATATCATCTCGGCAGTCCCATCCCCATCGAGATCGGCGTTACCGACCGACGGAACGCCATCGATGTCTGTATCGAGGACTCCGTCTCCATCTTCGTCCCCTCCTCCACCACCAATGGAAACCCATTGCTGCTGCCGTGGAAGAACTCTCAGGGGCGGACGGCCAGCGGGAAGCAAGACTGCATGGTAGCGCCCTTGCTGACCCACGGGTTGAGCCAAGACCGCATCGCCAGAAGAGGTGCGACCAATAGCCAGTGGGCGTTTCCCATCGAACATACCCGGGAATGGTCCCAGCGAACGCTTGAGTAAAGCTCCTTCTCCAAAAGTGAGGATCAACAGACCGGTTCCCTCTGCCGGACGACCGATCCCCAGCAGTAACAATTCTTCTCGATTATCTCCATCGAGGTCTGCAGCATGAACTCGTACCTGGTCTGGAGGAGCAAGACCACGGATGACCGGAGCTGCCAGGTGAAGTTCGCCATCGGGCGCCACGCAATGGATTTGAAGATCCGCGGAAGTAAACTCATCCCCTCCACCACCGTAGAGACTCTGTATCCCCATCACGTCGGGGGCACCAGGCTCACCTGCCGCCTGTCCCTGAAGTGCACGCATCACTGAACCGTCTTTGACGACATGTCCGAGTCCCAGAACGTGCCCCGCTTCATGCACGATCACCGATTCCAGTCGAGGCCGCGGAGCCGGTTTGAGTCTCAAACCGGGCACAGGTCTCGCCGTTTGCTCAACGGATTCACTGAGTCTCCATGACACGGCAATGTTCAAATGGATGGAGAGTGGTGTCGAATCTCCTGAGCGTGGATTCTTCACCTGATGAGCGACCATTGCCTCGCCGATGCCGAATCGATAACAAGGACTTCCGTGATCGGAAGCCCGCCAACCGATGGTCAAAGTGGCTTCTTCATCGATCTTTGCCCGACGAAAAGAACAGGTCCCTGGAAAACTCCAGTACCCGAGAGCTTCCTCGATGATGTTCTCGGCGATCTCCACGTCGACAGGACAATCGGTTCGATCATGTTGCCACAGGATTCCGTCCGCCCCGGCCACTCGATCAAGAACCGTGTAGGGATAGACGAAGGCAGGGCCTATAGAGGGGCCGATGGATTCGCTCTGTTCGGGAGAGCGACACGAGGCGAGCAGGAAAAGAGCCAGGAAAAGAGCCAGGTACCATACCAGGGAACCACGGTTTCCCGGAGAGCGAAGCAAAACCTCGGGCTTCATCTGTGGCCTTTCACCTGTTGTCCCTGCTGACCATCGAGTACCGCTGGATGAAAAACCGCCCGCTGAGCCGGCGCAAGGGCACGGATCAGCGGGCGGTCCAAAATCGTAAAATCGCGTCTACAGATCGGACAGGAACAGTATCAGAGCTTCCTTCTCCTCTGCAGTGAGCGCGAAGTATTCCCGCATCATGATCGAAGCCTCATCCTCATGAGCCAGGATCGCATCTTCAAGGGTCGTCGCGCGACCATCATGGAGATACGGTGCGGTATCCCGGATACCCCACAGTGGCGGAGTGCGGTAGAAACCCACCGCCGCGCCATCCTCTCCCATTCCGCGGAAATCGTCGGGATGGATATCATGCAGCAGAAGATCGGAATACAGAGGAACCGGTCCATCGGTCCCTTCCATGGAAGGAATGTGACAGATGCTACAACCGATCTCGTCGAACAACTGTTCTCCCACGGCAACCTGCGGATCTGGGTTCCCTCCGCGTGGCGGATACGCCAGGTGAGCACAGTAGAAGAGCATGTCGACAAAATCATCGGGAGGGAACTCAGGATCAGGCACACTGTCGGAGTCACTAAGCAGTCCGAATCCGCGACCATCATCGACTAAGGTAAGGCCGACTTCACCGGTCGAGGCATCTCGGAGGAAATCGGACAGGGTCGGAACCTGGGACTTCCAGCCAAATTTACCCACTTCCATGACACCAGCGATATCGATCATGCGAGCCACGCCTCGGCAACCATTTCCATCGATGTCGTTAGGATCCTCGTGAGAAAGGACTTCCAGATCGGAGATCGTGTCGATGAGGCCCAACCCAAGAACGCTCGGTGTCTGACGTTGCTCAAAGATGTCCGCTGTGGGATCTGCATCTTCGCGTCCCGGAGTATCGGGACGACGACCTTTGCTCGCCACCTGTCCACCAGGGAGATCCTCGAAAGGTCCGGCACCGAAGTTATCAAAGCCAAAACGGGTGACATTGGTGTCTAATCCGCCGGCAGCACCGATCACTGGCTTCTGGTGACAAGAACGGCAGGAGTCAGCGTTGATATCGGGCGTGCCTAACCCCTCAGATTGTCGCCAATCACGGTCAAAAACTCTGCGTCCCCGGATCCATTGTTCCAACTCGGCAGGATCGAGTTCCCGATCAGGTCCTCCCAGCGCACCAACCGGTGGCACCGGGGTGTCGTCGTCGATGATCTCCGCATTCAGCGCGGTGATCGTCAAACCGAGGACCAAAAAAGCGAACAAAGACAGAGGCAGGAAGTATTGATTCTTCATAGGGCCTCCAGAAAACTGATCACCAGTTGTTGCTGGGTAGGAGTGAGTGCTTGATAAGCATCTCTGGATGCTTGTCCCTCACCGCCGTGCATCAAGATCGCATCTTCCATCGAGTCCGCTCTCCCATCGTGAAGCCAGGGTCCGTGAAGTCGAACTCCCCACAACGGCTGGGTACGAAACTCGCTATCGGTTGTTGATGCCGAAATGGTACTGAACTGAGGCATCCCCATCGAGATCCCATCGGCCAGCTCTGGTCCCATGTCATGCAGAAGCAGGTCGGTATAGGCCTCCACCGGACCCAGGTCCGATTGCAGAGAGGGTATGTGACACTTGTTGCATTCCATCTGGAAGAACAGAGTCTCGCCGTCTTGCTCATCAGGGCCCATCTCACCCTTCGGGGGTGGGGCCAGGAACATACTGAAGATGACGATATCACCAAAGTCCTGCACCGAAATCTCTGGGTCTTGTATCAAATCATCATCTATGGTTGGTTCGTCGAATCCTGCCGAAACCTGCATCATCGCGGCGCTGACGATACCGCCACTACCAAGGAATGGATCGGTGGTGATGCCCATCTGATTGTTGCTGGCTCCACGAAGGAACGCTTCCAGGAAGTTCGCCTGGGCTTTGAACCCAAATCTGCCCAGATTGCCAGAACCATCGGTGTTGAAGCGACCGCTGATCCCATCTCCATCGGAATCATCGGGATCGGAATTGCCGAAGATCTCACTGTTGGAGATCCTCTCAAACAGACCGACTCCAAGCTGGGGAGGAGCATTTCTCTGCACAATTGTGACCGGCTGATTCCCCACCTGTGACGGATCCGGAAACGCTGGCCGGGGGTTACCCGGCAAGGCGTAGGCAGGCATGACGATGCTTGGTAGCTCTGGATCCCAGATGGGCCCCTGACTTCCAGGCACTCCTACTGCAGCAAAGAAGAAGTTCCGATAGATGGGCGCAGAGCCGCCCGGCACCGGAGTACTGTGACAAGCAGTACAACTGGTTGCATTGTAAAAAGGTCCGAGCCCTTCCTCGGGCGTGAACTCCTTGCTCATCAGTTCCCGGCCACGAACGAAGGACGCAAAGGTCTCCAGGTCCAGCCCCAGAATCGCATCTCCGAGGTTGCATTGGGAGTAGGACTCACATGTGAGATTGTCCTTGGTCAAGTCTGGTCCACAGAGCCCAAAAGGAGATTCCGGAGCGTCCCCGTTGAGGAATAGGTAATTGATACTGACGATCGCATCCGCGATGTTCAAAATTCCGTCATCGTTGACATCCATGGCATCTTGACAGTAAGCCACGTCGCCAAGGAACATGTGATTCAACATCCCGATAGCATCGGAGATGTCGAAGGATCCGTCTTCGTTGACATCACCTCGCTCGAAGTCCCTCGCCAGCAGGTTGCCAGAAAAACACAGGCTTCCCGATAAGCAGAGGACCAGCAATATCGATATCGAAATGTGGATCTTCAAATCCCATTCCTTTCTAAAACAATCGGAGCGCACATGAGCCCGCACACTCCCCGCTGACCAGCGCCAGCGGTAAGAAAGCCCAGAATTTCAAAAAGAAACCAGAATTTCTAGGGTAGACCCCAGAGAGAGCAGTCTTTCAAGCACAAGCACACCCTACGATTCTACCCCCGGACAGTACAGTTCCATAGCCTCTACCCTGTGGCTATCTCTTCCCTATGACCGTACTTTCCTTGACTTTATCCCAACCGAGAGAGGCACGTTGAAGTGAAATTCAGCTCCAGCCACCCAATATCGCTAATGCAAGTGCTGCACTGAAGATAGCAACCAGCGGCTTGAGAACTCTATCACCACCCCGCAAAACTACCCGACCTCCGATCATACCGCCGAGTGCATAGGACGGAATCAGAGCCAGAGCTGTTTCAAAGTGAAATATGCCATGAGCCAAGTACCAGACACCCGCTGCTGTAGAAAGGACCATCACCAGCCATACCTTGCAACGCACGGCATCGACGATGGGCAGTCTCAAGGCGGTGGTCAGTAACAAGATGACGAAGGCACCGATCCCCGCGCCCATGAAACCGCCGTAGAGGCCGCAGAGGATGCAACCGAGGGCAAATCCGCCGCCACCAAGACTCCGACCTCCGGCTGCTCCTGAAGCAGGGGTCTTCAGGAGCAGAAATGCGGCGACCGCCGCCAGCAGCACTCCACCCATGACCTGCTTGAAGAGCTCGGTATCGAGGGTATCCATCTGGATCGCCCCCCAGGCACCGGGAATCGCCGACAAGAAAACCAGTACAAATGGCCACCAGCCGACTTTAGCCGAGCCATTCAACGGTGGACCATCGGTGCCAGCTGCCAAATTGCGCTGCTCACGATTCATCGTCCAGCCGGCCACAGCTGCTTGGATGGCGACACAGACTCGATTGGTCCCGTTGGCCACGAGAGGAGGAATTCCGACGAAGATCAACAGCGGCAACACCAGCAGGGTCCCCCCTCCAACGAGGGTATTGATGGTCCCCGCGACCACTCCGACCACCGAAATGAGAGCCAACTGAACCAGATCCAGATCCACTGCAACTCCTCCCTGGAGCCACTCTCTCACGAGAGAGGGGATCAATACAGCCAGGTTGGCTTGATTCTATCGGACGATCACACGATCCTTGCATTCCCAGCGGGGCCATACGGGCCCCGGGCAACAGAAGGGAGTGCTTCGGATGGATCCGGTGGTGAATGATTTTTCGATCCGTATCGCCACCCCCAATGGCACGGGAAGCCAGACTTCCAACACAGTCCTGCACCGTGCACTGATCCGCATGGGTCTGGCAGCAAACGCCAAAAACCTGTTCCCCTCGAATATCGCCGGATTGCCAACCTGGTTTCAGATCCGCGTCAGTCCAGGCAGCTGGCAAACGATGACCGAACAATGGCAAGTCCTGCTCCCGCTCAACCAGGCCACCATCGGTAATGATCTGCGCGAGAGCAGGCCGGGTACTGTCGTCATCGACAACAGTGACTGGAAGACTGCCGCAAGCGAGTTCGATGGTTTGGTTCGATATCCGATTCCCTTCGACCAACTCGCCCGCCAGATCGAAAACGCAAAACTAAGGCCCCGCCTCAAAAACCTGATCTATGTCGGAGTGGTCGCCCAACTATTCGAGATTTCGATGCAAGCAGTAGAAGACGCCTTGCAGTCGGTCTTCCCTGGTAAAGATGCGGTCGTCAAGCTGAACATCGAAGCCGCCCAGCTGGGATTCGACTACGCCACCGAAAACCTGACCAAGACAGATCCGTGGAAGTTCGAATCCTCAGATCAAGTCGGCGACAAGATCCTCATCGATGGAAATGAAGCCGCCGCTCTCGGTGCCGTGTGGGGTGGAGTTTCTGTCGTATCCTGGTATCCCATCACTCCATCTTCATCGGTGACCGAATCTCTCGAAAAACACCTGGCTCAACAAAGAGAAACAGATCCGGATGGAAAGCGTCGTTTTGTCGTCGTCCAGGCAGAGGATGAACTCGCGGCGATAGGTATGGCACTGGGAGCTGGCTGGGCCGGAGTCCGGTCGATGACCTCCACCAGTGGTCCCGGCATCTCCCTGATGGCGGAAAACATGGGACTGGGTTACTACGCGGAGATCCCTACCGTGATCTGCGATATTCAGAGAGTCGGACCATCCACTGGTTTGCCGACACGAACCCAACAAAGCGACATCCTCCAGATTGCATTCCACTCCCACGGCGATACTCGCTTCCCGATGGTGATCCCCTGCTCGCCGGACGAAGCATTCAGCTTCTCGTGTCAGGCCTTTGACCTGGCGGATAAGTACCAGACCCCGGTGGTGTTCCTGTCAGATCTCGACCTGGGGATGAACACCTGGATCACCGATCCTCTACAGGAACCCGTCAACGACTTCGATCGCGGCAAGATCGCCACCGATGAAGTACTCCAGAGGCTGAAGAACTGGGGACGGTATCGCGATGTCGATGGCGACGGAATTCCGTATCGCACGATTCCAGGTGTGACTTTGCATCCGGAAGTAGCTCACTTGACCCGAGGATCTGGCCACGACGAGGATGCAAACTACAGCGAATCTCCCGAGGTATACTCGGCCAACCTTGATCGTCTAGCGCGCAAGATCGACGGGATGGTGGCTGACCTGCCGGAACCGATTCGTGAGGATCGCGACACGTCACTCGGAGTCATCGCCTTCGGCACCACCGACTGGGCAGTTCAAGAAGCTCTTGGTGGCATCCAATCGCCTCCTTCGTACCTGCGGATTCGCTCCTACCCCTTCCATGCCGAGGTCGGTTCCTTCATCTCCGATCACGAACGGATCCTCGTCATCGAACAGAATCAGCAGGGCCAGATGGCCCAGTTGTTGAAGATCAACCACTCTCAGGATGCCGGCAAGATCGCCTCATCGAGGTATTACGGTGGATTGCCCCTGTCTGCCCGTTTCGTCCAGGATTCCATCGAAGAACAACAGGGTGTGGAGGTCTGATGAGCGAACAAAAAACTCCTGCAACCAACACACTTGGACTGACCAAGGCAGACTACAAGGGTCTCCCTTCCACGATGTGTAAAGGTTGTGGTCACGATCGGATCTCCGAGGCCATCATCCAGGCTTCTTATGACCTGTCGATCGATGGTCGCGATATCCTCAAGATGAGCGGCATCGGTTGCAGTTCGAAGACTCCGGCATACTTCCTGTCTCAATCGATGGGGCTCAACTCGACCCACGGCCGGATGCCCAGTTTCGCCACCGGAGCTCATCTTGCGAACACCTCGCTAACCCCGGTCGGGATCAGTGGCGACGGAGACACCGCCAGCATCGGTATGGGACAATTCGTGCACTTGATCCGTCGCAATCCGAAACTGGTTTACATCGTCGAGAACAATGGCGTCTATGGCCTCACCAAGGGTCAGTTTTCCGCCACCGCAGACCGGCAAAGCCCTTCCAAGAGGGGTGGCTTCCCGCGTGAGGAATCGATCGATCTGTGCGGAATGGCACTGGAACTGGGAGCCACTTTTGTCGCCCGCTCCTTCAGCGGCGACAAGAAACAACTGGTTCCATTGTTGAAAGCTGCATTGTCCTTCGAGGGCCTTGCTTTCATCGACGTGATCTCTCCCTGCGTGACCTTCAACAATCATGAAGGTTCCACGAAGTCATACACTCACCAGAAAGAGATGGGGGTCAACTTCCACGACCCCCATTATGTTGCCCCCCAGGACCCCATCGACATCGAATACGAAGAGGGCGAACTACACGAGGTCACTCTTCATGATGGTTCTCGACTGATGCTGAGAAAACTTGACCAGCACTACGATCCTGCTGATCGTACTGCTGCCTATCAAGGAATTCAGGAGACCAGAAACCGGGGCGAGATTCTCACTGGTTTGATTCACATCAATATCGAACAACCGTCGCTGTCAAAAACCACGGATTTGACAGCAGAGCCGCTCTCGTCGCTGGAACAGGGAGATCTACGTCCCGCAGCGGGAACACTGGAACAAGTAAACGGTACTTTCCGAATCTGACCTGCTACAGATTTCCAGCGAGCCTCTATCCGACCACCCGCAGTCCCTCGACCACGATTCCCGGTAACTTGCTTCCCCCGGTTTGTCGTTCGCCATAAGTATGTAGCTTCGCCAGCGACTCGGATCGAGATCCGATATCGATGAGTCCATCTCCCAGCAATCGAATCACAGAGTCATCGATGCGCACTGTCCCGATGGGTGCCACCGGTTCTCCGTTTTTGACACGAAGAGCAATCCAACGAGTGACTCCGGTCACACGGGCACCCTCCCGAGCAGCGAGATTGGTGTAGTGAACGTGCGACAACCACAAACCATCTCCCACCTGTGCACAAGCAGTCGCAGGGTCGGACTGTCCCGGGTCCATCTCCAACGCCGCAGGAAATTCCGCAGAATCAGCGCCGTTGTGAACCAGATCGTGCTCCTTGGCAGTACGAGGACTGGTCAATTTTTGCTTCCCCACCCCTTCGGTAACCAGATCCAGTTGCCCCGGAATGGAGTGACCATGACTGCCAAAGATGGGAGCACCGATGGTCGATGGATTTTCGCGGATAGACACCCTCGGATCGAGACGAGTCTCGTCGTAGAGAGGGGCCAGCGGACTCGAACCGGTCAAAACAGCCATCGCCGAAAAAGCGCCGCTCCACAGTACCGGCATCAGCAGGTCCTTGACCGCCTCCGGTTCCAGCCAGGCTCGATAGGCCCCGACCGGAGGAGTCTCGACCGGACGAGCGAGAATCTCCAGCATCGATTGAGCGTGATCACGATTGGCTCTGGCTGCGCTCTGGTTCCAGTTGTCACCAGCCCAGACCCACTTGGAGGCACCACCGCCGGGCAGGTGCATCGAGCCATCGATGACGGTGCAAGGCGCTTCGTACCATCGTCTCGACCCCAAAGATGTGGTGACCCCGCGATACATCGTTCCTGTGATGGCGATCCCACAAGTCTGGGCATCTAGGCAGTTTCCCGCGATGGCATCGATCAGCTGCTCGGGCTCTGGAATACGCCCCTGGCCCCGCTGCTCGTCGCGTATCGGATCGGGTAACTCAGGCAGATGGGGATCGACCGGAAGATCTCCCACCGCAGATGAAAGTCGGTCGACGATGGCCCGCAGTGGGGAACGATCTGCCGACACCGATCCAGACAGCATCACACTCGACTGGATCTCCCGACCATCTCTCCTGAGCGAAATGGTGACATTGCGCTGCTCGACCGATCCAGCCTGTCGAACAGTTCCCGATGAGATCCTGGAAAAGCCGGTCACTTCACCTGACAAACTGACGGTAACCTGTTCGCCTTCGCCGAGGAGTGACTCCACGTATTCGGCAACTTCATAGAACCAGGACTGCATCTACCCCTCCTTTCCGAACACCTCGAGCGCACGGAACCGACAGGCTGGCACCGCATGTCCAACGAAAACCATCTGATTCGGCTCCCCTTTTCCGCAGTTGGGCGTGCCTCGCACCTGCCAGGTATCCCGATCCCCTACAGCATCCAGGGAGTTCCAGAACGGGATGGTGGTACTTCGATATCCTGCTTCCTTGACTCTCTCACCAAGCTGTCCATTCTCGATGAGACGAGCATCCTCGACCCCGAACTGAAACTTCCAGCGATGATCGTCTATCGACCAGGACGAGTTGACATCGAGCCATACCCCCTTCTCCACCCCTGCAATCAGATCTTCCAGGGCTGTCTCCCCGGGCTCTACATTGAGATTGGCCATTCGATCGATGGGCGGGCGATTCCAGGAGCAGGCACGGGAAACCGCGATACCTTGCTGCATTTGAGAAAGACGCTGGGCACTGAGCGCGCCACCGATCCCTTTTTTGAGGATTCCATTCTCGATCAGATGGGTTTTTAACGCCGGAAGCCCCTCGTCATCAAATCCTGCGCTGCACACTTCCCCTGCCACGGTCGGATCGATAACAACATTGAGGATTTCCGGTCCCCAGCGCAGTGAACCAAAATCGCCAGTCTTGACGAAACTGGTTCCAGCGTAGTTTCTCTCATCTCCGAGAATCCGGTCCAGTTCCAGGGCGTGACCGATCGATTCGTGAACCTGCA
>Ga0310342_100002235_pt1 | contig 12397 bp, 12 predicted proteins | sample S15DNA20500_MG_FD_206155 | JGI IMG/M metagenome (GOLD analysis project Ga0310342, IMG submission 206155) | Marine microbial communities from station ALOHA, North Pacific Subtropical Gyre - S1503-DNA-20-500_MG | ecosystem: Environmental > Aquatic > Marine > Oceanic | place: Pacific Ocean: North... | reverse complement strand
AGTCCTGAAAGCTCCCTCCGATCAGTCCGAGGAGGACTAGAACGAGAACGAGGAAGAGCCAGTCGGCGAAACGCTTGCCCTCGAAGACACCGCGTATCCTGTGCGATTCAAGCGCGGACACCTCGGGCGAGTCTAGCCCCCCACGAAGCGTCACACGCCGGAGAGCAGATCATCCGAACGCTCCGGGAGGCAGAGGTCGACTGGCCAACGGCGCGCAGAGGGTGGCCGGGTCTGGATCAGGCCCGCGCCGCGGCGGCTGCGGCCTTCAGGACGGCCAGGTCTTCGTCGTCGGCCGCGACGAGGAGCGTGCTCTCCGGCTCGCGGAACTGCTCGGGAAAGGGCTCCCCGTCTGCGCTACAGACGCGCGCGCCGGCTTCGCGGGCGATCAGGGTCCCGATGCGGCCTCGGACGCTGACCGAGCCGTCGCGCACGAAGCGGAGCCCCGCGCGCACACCGGGGATCAACGGCGCCACCGAGATCGCACCACCGCTGGCCGGTGCAACCGCGAAGCCAGCGGCGAGCAGCACCCCGACCGCAGGAGCGGGCAGATCGTGGGAGACCAGCACCCGGCGCCCCTCGCGCTGGCAGCGCAGGGGAACGGGCTCCGAGTCGGAACGGCCGATCCGGGTGCCGCCGCCCCGGACCGCGTCCAGGAAGAGTTCCTCCCGCGGCAGAGCCACCAGGGCGCCGTGGTAGACGCCCTCGAGCGCGAGGCCGGCCATGATTGCGTAGGGCCCAAGGCCCTCCAGGTAGAAGCGGAGAGTGCCGTCTATGGGGTCGATCACCACGACAGCCGGGCCATCTTTCGCAAACCGGACCGCGGTCGGCGTGTCCTCCTCCGCCTCCAGAGCCACTCCGGGCAGGTCGGCGTGAAGTGCGGCGAGCAGGGTCTCCTGGGCAGCCATGTCCGCCGCGGTGAGCGCGGCCTTCACCGGCGTGGCCTCCCCCGCCTTCGGTCGGTTGGTCACTCGGCCCTCGAGGTCGCGGGCGAGCGCCGCAGCACGACGCAATGCAGGTGCAAGCGATGCGACGAAGTCCGCGGGCATCGGGAGGTTTCGCATGTTCGGGGTCTCGAAACGCTGAGCAGTCATTAGCGCCTGCGGGCGAGCGAGCAAGCCCCGCGCCTTCAGTCCGCACGCTGGGACACCGAACAGGCGGGGGACAAAGAGCGGCTGGAAGGACGAATATGTACAAGCTCGTCACACTTTTCCTCGCGATTGCAGCCCCGGCCTGGGCGGGCTCGCCCGCAGCGATCCCCGATTCCGGGCGCCACCGCGCCGAGGTCTCGTTCCAGGAATTCGCCACCGGGTGGATGGACAAGGTCCGGGACCTCGAACTGGAAGGCCAGGCGAGACCCACCGTCAGGGTCGGCGCCACGGAGCCCGTGGTGACCTACCGCGGCTTCGGCGAAGACTACACCGTGGAGCTCCAACCCACGGGTCACCCCGCGGCGCCCTATCTCGGGCTGCTCCGCTACACCGAACACGTCTACAGCTGCCGCGGCATCGAGGCGTCCGAGTGCAACGTCGCCGCCACGGTCCCCGTCACCGAGATCTTCCGCTTCCAGTACGGCCGCTGGAACTACTAGCCGGACAGCGCCGGCCTCTCCCACAGCGGACCCTGAAACGCAGAAGCGCGAAGTGTTCCGAGCGCCATGCGCCAGAACCCTCCGCGCTCCCCGGCGCCCCTTACCCCCCGATCAGGTGCGCCGTCGGTCTGCGTGCGGCTCAGCTACAGCCGCTCGTGCTTCCGCAGTTCGGACACTTGTAACAAGCCCCGCTGCGGATCATGATCGAGCCGCAATCGCTGCAACTCGGTGCGTCGGCCTGGTTGATCATGGCGTAGGCGCCCACCGGCTGCCCGGCGCCGCCAGCGACAACCGCCAGCTCCGGCTCCGTCCGCGACGCGCCTTGGAGACCCGCCGTCTCCGCCTGGGCCTCCTGCTCGTCGGCCACTTCCGGCTCGCCTTTGAGGAAGCGGTTGCCCAGGAAGCGGAACACGTAGTCCATCACCGACTTGGCGATCGGAATCTCACGATTGTTGGTGAAACCCGACGGCTCGAAGCGGGTGTGGCTGAACTTGTCCACCAGCGCCTTGAGCGGAACGCGGTACTGGAGCGCGATCGAGGTCATGGTCGCGATCGTGTCCATCAGGCCCGAGACCGTGCTGCCCTCCTTCGCCATGCGCAGGAAGATCTCGCCCGGCTGCCCGTCTTCGTAGAGGCCCACCGTCAGGTAGCCCTCGTGACCCGCAATCGAGAACTTGTGAGTGAGGGCACTCCGCTCGTCGGGGAGCTTGAGCCGCACCGGCCGCTGGACGTCGGACTCTGACTTCCTCTCTTCGTTGCTGCCCGCGCTGAGCGGCTGCGTCCGCTTGCTGCCGTCGCGGTACACCGCCAACGACTTCAGGCCCAGCCTCCAGCCTTCGATGTAGGCCTGGGCGATGTCATCGACGGTGGCGTCTTCGGGCAGGTTGACGGTCTTGCTGATCGCCCCGGACAGGAAGGGCTGCACGGCCCCCATCATCCGCACGTGACCCATCCACTCGATGCTGCGGCTCCCGTTGACGGATCGGAATGCGCAGTCGAAGATTGGCAGGTCCTGCTCGCGCAGGCCGGGCGCTCCCTCGATCGTCTCCCGCTCGTCCACGTGAGCGAGGATCGTGTCGACCGCGTCGTCGTCATAGCCCAGGCGGCGAAGCGCGGTCGGAACCGTGTTGTTCACGATCTTGAGCAACCCGCCGCCGACGAGCTTCTTGTGCTTGACGAGAGCGATGTCCGGCTCCACACCCGTCGTGTCGCAGTCCATCATGAACGCGATCGTCCCCGTCGGTGCGAGAACCGTGACCTGCGCATTCTTGAAGCCGTGTCGGCGCCCGGCCGCGAGGGCCGCCGCCCAGCTCGCGCGGGCCGCTTCGAACAGGTCCACCTGCACGCCGGAGCTGGGAATCGCGTCGGCCGCGGCCTTGTGCATACCGACCACTTCCAGGAACGGCTTGCGATTCATCCGATAGCGCGAGAACGGACCCATCGCCTCCGCGATCTCGGCCGAGGTCAGGTAGGCCTGCCCGGTCATGAGCGCGGTCAGCGAAGCCGCCACGTTGCGGCCCGCGTCGCTGTCGTAGGCAAGACCCGACGCCATCAGCAGCGCACCGAGGTTGGTGTAGCCGAGACCGAGCGGGCGGAACAGGTGGCTGTTGCGCTCGATCGCGAGAGTGGGGTACGCGGCGTGGTCGACCATGATCTCCTGACCGAGGATCGTGATCGCCACCGCGCGGCGATACGACTCCACGTCGAACTGACCGTCCTCTCCGAAGAACTTCATCAGGTTCAGACTTGCCAGGTTGCACGCCGTGTCGTCCAGGAACATGTACTCGGAGCAGGGATTGCTCGCGTTGATGCGACCCGAGGCCTTCACCGGGTTCCAGCGATTGATGTTGGTGTCGTACTGGACACCGGGATCGCCGCAGACGTGGGTCGCCTCGGCCATCGCCTGGAGGATCTCCCGCGCCTTGTACTTGCCGCAGGCATTGCGTGTCAGCAGCTCGTGCGTCTGCCAGTCGCCGTCGGAGAGAACGCCGTGCATGAACGAGTCGGTGACCCGCACCGAGTGATTGGCGTTCTGGAAGAACACCGAGTCGTAGGCGCCGCCCGGGACGTTGAAGCCGCCGTCGTAGCCCTGATCGATGAGCGCCCAGGCCTTCTTCTCCTCCGAGGCCTTGCAGTGGATGAACTCCATGATGTCGGGGTGGTCCGCGTCGAGGATCACCATCTTCGCCGCGCGGCGGGTCTTGCCACCACTCTTGATCACGCCGGCAAAGGCGTCGAAGCCCTTCATGAAAGAGACAGGGCCCGACGCAACGCCGCCGCCTGCGAGCTTCTCCTTCGAGGAGCGGATCTTCGAGAGATTCGAACCCGCCCCCGAGCCGCCCTTGAACAGCATCGCCTCTGTCTTGGCGAGATCCATGATCGAGGTCATGGTGTCGTCGACCGAGTTGATGAAGCAGGCGCTCGCCTGCTGGGGCGTGTCCTTGACGCCGAGGTTGAACCACACAGGACTGTTGAAGGCCATCCGCTGCGTCACCAGGATGTACTTGAGCTCATCGCGGTAGGCGTCGCGATCCTCGTCGGTGCGGAAGTACCCCGAAGTCTCGCCCCACTCCACGATGCGACTGACCACGCGTCCGATGAGTTGCTTGACGCTGTGCTCGCGCTCCGGTGTACCGACGTGACCGCGGAAGTACTTGGAGACGACGATGTTGGTGGCGAGCTGGGACCACGACTTCGGAACCTCGACGTCGGCCTGCTCGAAGACGACCCCGCCCTGCTCATCGGTGATCTTGGCGCTCCGCCGCTGCCACTCGACCGCATCGAACGGGTCCTCACCCCGCTGGGTGAAATACCGGGGAATCGAAAGTCCCTTGGGTTTGCGCTTCTCGCGGCGGCGGCCGCTCCCCGCGCTGACGTTCGCGCTTTCGGTCGCTCGTACCGTGCCCCCCGATCCCGTGCTCGGCGTCCCGTTCACCTTTCCCCCTGGCCTGGAGGCCCCTCCGACCTCCTTCTCTATCCACCCCTGAATCGTATCGCGGCGCGCCAGTCCGCTGCCGATGCCTACGTGTACCCCCGTGAAAACACGAACTCGCGGCCAGCCCCCGCGGGGCGCGCGCGGTCTTCGGAGACCAAGCGCCCGACCCCATGCGGCTCCCGTTTTCCGCCTAGGCCGGGCAAAGAACATCCCGGAGACGAGAGAGGCCCCGGTACGTCCGGGGCCCCCGAGCAAGGTTCAGGTCCTCCGTCCCGTTCCAAACTCGCTCCCCCCCGACGACCGCCTGTTTCAAAGAAACCCCCCAGGCCGCCAGAGAGAAATGTCTCATCCCCAGCCGGGCTTGTTACCGCCAGGCGCAGGGAGTGTCAACACGAAACCCACAAAATGTCGCGGTTCAGTGGGAGTGTTGGCACAACCCATTGAGTCTCGTAGCGATTCTGGTTCCCGGCTCCAGGGACGCGGCGCGCCCGGCGCGCTGGGGAACTCCCCCGCAGTCGTCCAAGTACTTGAAAATAAGTGGGATTTGCCTACTTCCGGGCATCGTCGTCCGGCAGCCCCGTGATCCGGATGCCGAGACCCTCGGAGACCTTGTACCGGACGTTGAGACCGATGAGCAGCGCGGTGATCTCCTCGACGATCCTGGCATTCGCCAGCGGGCCGCCGTTCACGGCCCGCAGGCCCGGGACCAGGTCGCAGAGCGACATGACCCGCTCCCGGGGCACCTTGGCCCCGGAGACCAGCACATCGCATTCCACCTCCTCCGCCAGGCGCTGGAGACGGTGCGCGGAGACGTTCTGAAACGCCGAGACGACGTGGACACCCGCCGGAACCAGGGCCTGCACGAGTTCGGCACACGAGCCCTGCCAGATCCCAACGGTGCGGGCGGCCCCGTCGCCGATCGCCGTCGCCAACGGCACGCCCATCGAGACGACCACCTGGCCCTCGGCCAACTTGTCCCGGATGCCCTTCACCGTGCTCACGAGGTGCTCGAAGGGGACCGAGAGAATCACGATCGGTGCACGGGTGGCGGCGTCTTCGTTGTCGAAACCTTCGATGTCGCCGTCCGGGATCTCCTTCCGGACCTTCGCGGTGGCGGCCTCGGCGCGCTCGAGCTTACGGGAGCCGATCACGACCGGGCGTCCGGCCTTCGCGAAACGAAGGGCCAGGCCGAGCCCCTGGTCTCCCGTGCCGCCGAGGATTGCGATGGCGTCCGGACGCATGGCGTGCTCCAGGAAAGCGTGCAGACTAGCCCAGTGGACGAAAATACGGGCGACGACGACCGACGCCATCACCCGACGGGAATCCGCCAGGCCGGCCCTCGCACGCTGGCGATCATCTGGGGCGACGGGCGCGAGAGCCGGTACGCGGTGCGCGCCCTGCGGCTCGCCTGCGCGTGCGCGAACTGCGTCGACGAGTGGACCGGCGCGGGGCGCCTCGATCCGGAGAGCGTTCCCGAAGACGTGCACCCGCTCCGCATCGAGCCCGTCGGGCGCTACGCGATCCAGATCTACTGGAGCGACGGCCACGACACGGGGATCTACCCCTACCGGCGCCTGCGGGAACTGGACACGCGCTAGCGCGAGTCGAGGGGGCCGGTCGGACTTCGCACACCGCGAGGTCGCGACACGCCCGGACCTTCGGCGCGCGGCCCATGGCCCTCCCGGGACTGCGCTTCTAACCTCGGCGGGCATGGCACTCGACTTCGAAGCGATCCGGGCCGCCGCCGAGGCGGCCGCCGACGCCGCGCGCGGCGAGACCCTGCCGCGCTTCCGGCGCGTCGGGTTCGAGACCAAGGCCGACGGGTCGCCCGTCACCGAGGCAGACAAGGCGGCGGAACGCGCCATCCGCGCGACCCTCGAAACGGCCTTCCCCGACTTCGGGATCCGGGGCGAGGAGTACGGCGGTGAGGCCACCAGCGACCGCCCGCAATGGCTGGTCGATCCCATCGATGGAACCATCGGCTTCTCCCGCGGCATCCCGCTCTTCACGACGCTGATCTCGCTCCTCGACGAAGGCGAGCCGGTGTTCGGGCTCATCGACTGCCCGGCAGTGGACGAACGCTACGTCGGCTGGAAGCGCGGAGGCTGTCGCCGAAACGGCGCCCCGGCGCACGTGTCCAGCGAGTCGGATCCGCGCCGGGCGATCGTCTCCCACGGCGATCCGTTCTGCTTCGAACTCTGGGATGCGATGCCTGTCTTCGAGCGCATGGCTCGGGAGTGCGCCCTGCTGCGCGGATACACCGACGCCTTCGGCCACGCCCAGGTGCTCGGCGGTGGCATCGCTGCCATGGCCGACCTCTACTGCAACGCCTGGGACGTCGCTCCGATCCAGGTCCTCGCCCCCGAGGCCGGTGGCCGCTGCGTCACCCTCCCCGAACGCGACGGCAAGCTCGGCGTCGTCTTCGGAAATCCCGAGCTGGTCGAAACCCTGCTCGGCTGGTTCGAGGCCGCGTAGCTCGCGATCTGCTCGGCGGGTTTCCGGGCCGCTACACGCTTCGTGGCCCGGCGAAATACCAGATCGCAAGGCCGACGAAGGGAAGAACCAGGATCAGCACCACCCACAACACCTTCTTGCCGGTGGTCTCGTCGCTCTGGAAGACGTTTACGATCGCCCACACGTCCCCGACCAAAACCAACAGGCTCAGCAGTGTCCCGAACATCGCTCTCCCCCCCTGATAATTGATCTAATTTTCGACCACCAGAAGTCGGGCGCTGCGGTGGGGCGGATGGAGCTGGCAGTGGACCTTGTAGATCCCCGGCTTCATCGCCGGCAGCTCGACGCGGTGCTCCTTACCCGCCGGCAACACCGCGTGGACGTGAGCCGCGTCGATGGAAAAGCCGTGGGGCGTATCGGTCGTGTTGAAGATCGAGAGCACCTGGGGCTTCCCGGCCTCCACCACGATCGTCGAGGGGATGAAGACGTTCTTCCCCTGCACGTTCGTGCTCACGATCTCGACCACGTCCGTTTCGCCCTGCGACTGCCCAGACGCGCCCTCGTGATGTTCCGCCGCCGCGGACAGGGCCAGAAGGCACGCGACCAGACCCCCTGCGATGAGCGAGCTTCGGATCACTGCGATGCCTCCCGGTCGCGTTGGGCGCCACGCTATCTTACGCCACCCTCTGCAGGAAGGACTCCCGATGACCACACTCCCCACGGCCGGCGAGGCCCGCCCGCTGCTCGAAGCCGCCGAATCGCTCGTCGCCCGGGCAGTTCAGCGGGCGTCCGAGATCACCGGCGCGGGCCGCGCCATCGACGATCACCAGGTGCTCTCGGAGCGTGTCGCCTACGCCGCCACCCAGGCGCGCGCCGCCCGGGAGCTCCTCCAATTCACCGATGAGGCGAAGCGCGATGGGCGGGGCGGAGAGCTGCTCGAAGGCCTCGCCGCGGTGGGCGTCGCCGAGCAGGTGCGCGGCCTGCGCGACCGCCTCGATCCCGCGATCGAGGACCTCGGGCTCGATGAGGCGGCTCTCGAAGAGAGCTTCGGCGCCGAGGCGCGCACCCGCCTGCGCCGGATTGGTCACGAGTCGGTGCTGCGCGAGCTCGGGCACCGCGTCTGCGCCGACCGCGGCCGACAGACGCTGCCCCTCGACGAACTCCTCGAACAGGTGCGGGAGGCGGTGCGCGATTTCGCGGACAACGAGGTCGCACCGCACGCCGAGCGCATCCACCGGGGCGACGAACTCATCCCGGAGGAGATCATCTCGAAGATGGCGGAGCTGAACTTCTTCGGCCTCTCCGTTCCCGAGGAGTACGGCGGTTCCGAGATGGGCAACCTGGCGATGATCCTCACCACCGAGGAACTCTCCCGCGCTTCGCTGGCCGCGGCGGGCTCGCTCATCACGCGCCCTGAGATCCTGACCAAGGCGCTGCTCCAGGGCGGCAGCGACTCGCAGAAGCGGACGTGGCTTCCCCGTATCGCTTCCGGCGAGGTGATGGTCGGAATTGCCGTCACCGAGCCGGACATCGGGAGCGACGTCGCCGGCGTGAAATGCCGCGCGGAGCGGCGCGACGTGGGGGGGCGCGACGTCTGGGTGATCAACGGCGCGAAGTCCTGGTGCACCTTCGCGGGACGGGCCGATGTGCTCGCCGTGCTGTGCCGGACCGACCCGGATCCCGCGCTCGGTGCGAAGGGGCTCTCTCTTTTCATCGTCCCGAAGGACTCCTTCGACGGCCACGACTTCGAGATGAAGCAGGAAGGCGGAGGGCGCCTGATCGGCAAGGCGGACGCGACGCCGGGCTACCGGGGCATGCACTCCTTCAGCCTCAACTTCGAGGACTACCGGGTCCCTGCGGAAAACCTGGTGGGCGGCGACGCGGGCGTCGGACGCGGTTTCTACCTCCAGATGGCGGGCTTCGCCGCTGGGCGGCTCCAGACGGGCGGTCGGGCCTGCGGCCTGGCCCAGGCGGCGCTCGAAAAGACCGCGGAGTACGTGGTCGACCGCGCGCAGTTCGGCCGCGCCCTCTCCGAGTACCAGCTCACGCAGTACACCCTGGGACGCATGGCTGCCCTCCTCGCCGCCGCGCGCGCCATCACCTACGCCGCGGCGAACGCTTTCGACGAGGACGAGCGCAAGGCGGCCCCGCTCGCGGCCCAGGCGAAGCTCCTGGCCTGCGACGTGGCCGTCGAGACCACGCAGCTGGGACAGCTCATGCACGGCGGCTGGGGCTACGCCGAGGAGTACCCGATCAGCCGCTACGTGGTCGACGCCCAGGTGCTGCCGATCTTCGAAGGCGTGAAGCCGATCCTCGAGCTGAAGGTCATCGCGCGCAGCCTGTTCGGCTGAGCGATCACTATCCCTCGATTTCGCCGGTCCGAGCCTCTCGTCTTCGGTGGCGAAGCGCGGAATAGATCGCGCACGAAGCGAAGACGGCGAAGCCGTAACGGTTGAACCCCGTTACCCAAGGGCCGTCGCTGTACCAGCGCCCTTCCGGTCCGAGCCAGCCCAGATACGCCAGCCAGAGCGCAAACGACGTCATCAGACCTGCGAAGAAATACGGAATCTCACGAACGCGGCCGACCTCTTCCAGCGAGCTAACCGTGCTGTAGCTCGCGACTCCCAGAAGAAACCCGAAGCCGTAGCGATTGAAGGCGAGATGTTCCTCCATCGGGGTGATCCATGAATCCCAGAAGAACCACCCGGTAGCGAGCCACAGGAGCACGGGAAGGAAGAACGGGTTGTCGAAGGGCGTCTTCGGCGGACGCGTCTCCTCCGACCCCGGATCCCGCGGCGCGCCTTCGGACATGGCGCGACCATAGCTAGGCGGATTGTCCCCTTCCACCCGTGTACAGTTCCGAGGCGCGATAGAAGCCGACGATTTCGCGCACGAAGACCTGCGCCACGGCCGCGACCGGCACGGCGACGAGCAGCCCGAGGAAACCCAGGAGGTTCCCTCCGATCAGGAGCGCCACGATCACCGTCATCGGGTGCAGGCCGACGCTGCTGCCGACGATCCGGGGGGTCAGGACAAAGCCCTCCAGGTTCTGGACGACGAAGTACCAGCCCGCCACTCCGGCGAGTCTCAGGCCCACCCCGTGCTCGAACACACAGAGCGCAGTGGCCAGTGTGAGCGCCAAAGCGCTTCCGACGTAGGGAATGAACGCGACCATGCCGGATACTAGGCCGATCAGCATGGCCAGCGGAACTCCGAGGATTGCGAAACCGACGGCGTAGAGCACCCCGAGGATCACGCACACCGTGAGCTGGCCCCGCACGAAACCCGCGAGGAGCTGGTCGACCTTCCGCCAGCGCGAAACGACCGCATCGCGGTAACGCAGCGGTATCAGCGAGACGAAGCCGTCCTTCACGGCCCCGAACTCGGAGAGCATGTAGTACGTGATCACGGGAATCACGAAGATCCCCACGATGGCACCGAGGGTGCCGGAAACCGTTCCCAGCAGTTTCTGGGTCCAACCGCCGATCCGCTCGACACCGATGCTCTCACGCACCTGGTGGAACGCCGCCGTCCATGAAGTCGGCACGTCGACGCCGAAAGAGTCGAGGCGCGGCAACACCCACCGGAGCGCCGCATCCAGATACGCCGGGAGGTTCCTCGCGAGCTCCGCGATCTGGCCGACCAGGGCCGGCAGAAGCACGAACAGGACGACACACAGAACACCGACCGCAACCAGCATCAACGCCAGGACGCCGAGTTTGCGGCGAACGCCGAAGCGCTCGAGCCGGCGCACGACCGGGTCGAGGAAGTAGGCGATACCCAGCGATATGGCGAGCGGCGTGAGTGCACCCTTCAACACGAAGAGGAGCGCGTAGAGCACCCCGAGGGACGTCGCTGCGACGATCGCGATGCGAATCGAACGATCGATGAACGCGCGGTCTCCGCTGGGCCCTGCGGTCGGTTCCTCACTCATGTGACGTAGAAGAACCGCAGCACCTCGACCATCGGAGCCACGTCGGCGGTGCCGGCCATCTCGCGGCAGGAGTGCATCGAGAGCATCGGGTTGCCGACATCCACGGTCGGAATGCCGATCCGGGCCGCGGTGATGGGACCGATCGTCGAGCCACAAGGCAGGTCGCTTCGCGAGACGAACTGCTGCGGCGCGATCCCGGCCTGTTCGCAGAGCAGCTCGAAGAGCCCGCTCGTGCGCGCGTCGCTCGCGTAGGACTGGTTCGCATTGGTCTTGATCACGGGGCCGCGGCCGATCACCGGATGGTGCTGGGGTTCGTGACGCTCCGCGTAGTTTGGGTGGACGGCGTGGGCCATGTCGGCGGAGACGAGAACCGAACTCACCAGTGCACGGGGCAGGCCCTGGGGGGCTCCGCCCTTGACGGCGGTGACCAGCCGTTCGAGCGCGTGTTCGAGCAACGGGCCGGCGGCGCCCTGGGCCGAGCGGCTCCCCACCTCCTCGTGGTCGTAGAGCACGAGAACCCGCGTGAAGGGCGGTGCGCCGGTGGCCGAAAGCAGCGCCGAGAGTCCCGCGTGGCAGGAGGCGAGGTTGTCGAGCCGCGACGCCGCCACGAACTCACCGCGCGCCCCGATCACCGCGGCGGGCTGCACGTCGTAGGCCATCAGGTCGAACGCCAGCACGTCGTCGGGCGACGTCTCTGCCACGCCCTGGGCGCGCAGCTCGGAAGCCACGAGCTCGGCGAGCGGCGGTGCGTCCTCGAGACCGGTGACCGGCACCAGGTGCTTCTGCGCGTCGAGCACGAGTCCGGTCTTCGCGATCTCGCGATTCAGGTGGATGCCCAGGTTCGGAACGCGCAGCAGCGGCCTGCCGAAATCGAGCAGTACGCTGCGCGCACCCGTCCCGTCCGCCGAGCGAAGCGTGACGCGCCCGGCGAGGGAGAGGTCGCGGTCGAGCCAGGTGTGGAGCAGGACGCTGCCGTAGGGCTCGACCCCGAACTGGCGGTACCCGTGCAGCGCCCGATCGGGGCGCGGCTTGAGCCGCAGATTGGGCGAGTCCGTGTGGGCCCCGACGATACGAAATCCACCCTCGGCCGGTGAGACAGCCCCGACCTCGAAGGCGACGAGGCTCCCCTCCCCGCGGACGACGTAACGACGGTCACCGGGCGAGAGGTCCCAGATGTCGCTCTCGGACACATCGCGGTAGCCCCCGGCCTCGAGGCGCCGCACGCACTCGGCCACCGCGTGGTAGGGCGTCGGCGAGCGGTCGATGAAGGCGAGGAGTTCCGCAACCGCGTCCGCCATGGCGGCAAGACCATAGCAGTGGTGCGGCAAGACCCGCGCAGTGGTGCGGCAAGACCCGCGCAGTGGTGCGGCAAGACCCGCGCAGTGGTGCGGCAATCCGGGCCGTGGTTCAATGGTGGGGAAAGAGTTTTCTGGCGGAGCCGGCAGGCGGCTCCTCGGGCGGCGCCGCCCCGGGGGCCGGCGGCCGG
>Ga0310342_100002234_pt1 | contig 12398 bp, 10 predicted proteins | sample S15DNA20500_MG_FD_206155 | JGI IMG/M metagenome (GOLD analysis project Ga0310342, IMG submission 206155) | Marine microbial communities from station ALOHA, North Pacific Subtropical Gyre - S1503-DNA-20-500_MG | ecosystem: Environmental > Aquatic > Marine > Oceanic | place: Pacific Ocean: North... | reverse complement strand
GCTCGCGGCGATCCGAAAGCGCGGAGGCAAGGTGATCGTCGTCGATCCGCGCCGCACCGGAACCGCGGACCGCGCCGACGAGTGGGTTGCGATCCGACCCGGCGCCGACGCGGCGTTGCTGTTGGCGTGGGCCCAGGTGTTCTTCGAAGAGGGGCTCGTCGATCTGGGCCACCTCGAGGGTCGCGTCGAGGGCGTCGATCGCGTTCGCGCCGCGTGCCGGGAGTTCACTCCCGAGGTGGTGGCGGAGACCTGCGGCATCCCAGCGGGCACCATTCGGCGCATCGCCCGCGAGTTCGCCGCAGCGGAGAAGGCCTCGGTCTACGGGCGCATTGGCCTGTGCAACCAGGAGTTCGGGACGCTGGCGTCGTGGCTCGTCGACGTCGTGAACGTACTCACCGGGAATCTCGACAAGCCGGGCGGCGCCATGTTCGGCAAGCCGATTGCGTGGTCGCTCACCACGCTGCGGCCGCCGGACTTCGCAGACGGTTACGAGTTCGGTCGCTGGAAGAGCCGCGTGCGCGGAGCACCCGAGGTGCTGGGCCAGGTTCCCGTGTCGTGCATGGCCGAGGAAATCGCCACGCCCGGCGAAGGCCAGATCAAGGCGCTGATCACGCTGGCCGGCAATCCCGTTCTGTCGTCTCCCGACGCTTCCAAGCTCGACGCGGCGCTCCCCGAGCTGGACTGCATGATCTCGGTCGACAACTACCTGAACGAAACGACGCGCCACGCCCACGTCATCCTGCCGGGCCTCTCGCCGCTCGAGCAGCAGCACTACGACGAGCTGATCTGGTCCTGGGCGCTCCGCAGCGCCGGCAAGTTCTCGCCGCGCCTCTTCGACCCGGAACCGGGGCGCCCGGAGGAGTGGGAGATCCTGCTGAAGCTCGCGGCGATCGCGCAGGGGCAGGCTCCTGGCGAGATCGACACGGAGGCGCTCGATCAGCTCTTCTTCGCCGGCATCGTGGCGCTGCTGACCGGGATCGAGGGCTCGGCCATCCACGGGCGCGACCCCGCCGAGATCGTGGAGCAGGCCGGCGGGCCCGGGCCCGAGCGGCTGCTGGACTTCGCGATCCGCACGGGGCCCTGGGGTGATGCCTACGGCGCGAATCCCGAGGGGCTCACGCTCGAGAAGCTCGCGGCGGAGCCCAACGGCGTCGACTTCGGGCCCATGGTGCCGCGGCTCGACGAGGTCCTCGAGACGCCGTCGGGTCGCATCGAGCTGGCGCCCGACTACATCGTGGGCGACATCCCGCGGCTCACGCGCCGCCTCTCGCGCCGCGACGCCGGCATCGTCCTGGTGAGTCGCCGCCACCTGCGGTCCAACAACTCCTGGATGCACAACGTCCCCGCCCTCATGACCGGACGCGACCGCTGTACCCTGCTGGTGAATCCGGGCGACGCCGGTGAGCTCGGACTCGAAGACGGCAAGCGGGCGCGCGTCAGCTCGGAAGCGGGGAGCGTCACGGTCGCCGTGGAGGTGTCCGACGAGATGATGCCCGGCGTCGTCTGCCTGCCCCACGGCTGGGGGCACGACAAGGCGGGCGCAAAACTCGGCGTGGCCTCCGCCCACGCCGGTGTCTGCAACAACGCGCTCGCGCCGGGTGAACTCGTCGACACGATTTCGGGAAATGCGGTTGTGAACGGGATCCCCGTCGAGGTGGTTCCCGCGTGAGCGAGTGGACCGTCGAGCGCATGCACGAGCTGGGAACGAAGCACGCCAAGCTCGAGGCCGACTGTGACATCGAAGGCACGATGGCGACGGTGGTGGAGAATCCCGTCTACGAGTTCCACCCGGCGGGCGTGCGCCTGGAGGGTCGCGAGCAGGTGCGGCGCTACTACGAGCACCTGCTGACACACTTCATTCCGAAGACGCGCGGTGTCACCCTGACCGAGGAGTGGGTCAGCGCGGCTTCGATCGCCCAGGAATACGAAATCACGCTAGAGATCGAAGGCGGACTGGAGACGCACCGCGTGATCGGCATCCTCTTTGCCGAGGGCGAGCTGCTCGGCGGCGAACGCATCCATTCGAGCGAGCGCTGCGCCCGGCTCATGCTGGGGGAAGCGCTCTTCGCGGAGCGGTCCAACCGGGACGCCTAGCAGGCTGGCGACGGACTCTTCGGGGGCGGCCGAAGGCGGTCGGGCCCCGGCGGATGGCTCGGCCTCGCGCTCGGTGTTTCCGGATCGGGGAAGGCGATTCATCTCGCCTGCGCTCGGTCCTGCGCTTTACTCCGCCGAGACCCCACCGCCTTCGGCCCCGTGTTTTTCGGCGGGTCGTTGATTCTTCTGGCGCATCCGCAAGCTCCGCAGCCGGTTGATCGCGGCCGCGATCTCGAGGCCGCGCGGGCGCGCGAAGTTTCCCGGGTGGTGTTCGTCGCGGTGGTGCGGGTCGAGGCTGTCGAGGCCCTCGATGTCGAAGCAGGCTTCAACCCGATCCACCACCTCGCGCAGCGTCGCCTCGCCGTCCACGAAGCGGGTGGCGGCGAGGTGGAGGGCGTGGCCCACCGCGCGGGTCTGGGAGCGCTCGACGAGCTGCTCGACGCAGCGCAGGTCGATCGCGTCGCTGCCGAAGAGCACGAGGTCCCTCTCTCTGGCATCGATCTTCACGTCGCGTCGGCCCCGGGACGGATCGAAGCTCGAGGCTTCCGGTACGCGCTCCGTCACCGCCTCGAAGGGCGCCAGCGCCTCGATGCGGCGTCCCGAAGGCGCGGCCTTCGCGATGGCGCGCGCCTCGCGCGTCGCCTCCTCGGGCCGGAACGCGCGCATCGCGATCACCGTGTCGGCCACCTCGAAATAATCTCCGCAGCCGCCCATGACCAGCACGGTCGAGACTCCGAGGCGATCGTGGAGCTCGCGCACCCGCTCGAGGAAGGGGGTGATGGGCTCGTGCTCCTTGGCCACGAGCGCCTGCATGCGCGCGTCGCGCACCATGAAGTTCGTGGCCGAGGTGTCCTCGTCGAGCAGCAGCCCCGCGGCGCCCGCCTCGATCGCCTCGACGATGTTGGCGGCCTGGCTCGTGCTGCCCGAGGCGTCGTCGCTCGAGAATTGCGCCGTGCTCCGGCCCTGGGGCAGGTCGGCGACGAAGGCGCTGATGTCGACCTGCTCCACCCGACGGCCGTCCTCGGCGCGGATCTTTGCGAGGCCGCGGTCGCTCACCACCCACTCGCGCCCGTCCCCGGGCACGTGCGGGTAGACGGCACGCTCGAGCGCGCGCAGGAGCGTCGACTTCCCGTGGTAGCCGCCGCCGACCACGAGCGTCACGCCCTGCGGAACGCCGAGGCCGCTGATCCGGTCGCGGGGCCCGTCGGGCCCATCGATCGGGTGGAGGAGCGGGAGCTCGACGCGCAGCCCTTCGGGCGCCTCGAACGGCACGGCCTCCTCCGCCGCGAGTGGGCGATCGCTGGCCCCGCTCTGGCGCGGCAGCAGCGCGCCATCGGCGACGAAGGCCACGAGTCCCCGCCCGGCGAGCTGACTGCGAAGGTGCTCCTGGTTCTCGACGCAGTCGACGAAGCGCTCCGCCTCCTCCCGCGGCAGCCGGTCCCAGCGAAGCGCGGCCGCGGCGAGCTCCGGCAGGTCGCCGCAGAGGAGTTCCTCGGCCTCGCGCCCGAGCACGCGTCGCCCCGCAGCCGGGAGACCGGCCTGCACCCGCAGCTCCACCCAGGCGTCGGTGACCACGCAGGCCGTCCGCTCGAGCACCTGCTGGCCGCCCGCGTCGATCTCGACCAGGCCGCTCTTGCCGCTGCCGCGGCGCCGTCCGCCGCGCACCGCCTGCGCCGCGCGGCGCGTCAGGAAGTCGGCCAGCGCCGTGCGGCGAACCGGGTTCGAGAAGAGGGGCGCGGGAAGCCCCGCGGTCTCCTGGGGAACGCGCAGGCGGAGCTTCGACGGGGCCGCGAACGGATCGCCCTGCACCCGGTCGATGTAGAGGGCGAAATCGGGCTGCTCCCAGCGTCCGCGCACGTCGCGGTAGGCCTTGTAGCCGCGCCCGTCGATGCGGTGCAGGACCGTGCGGAGGTCCTCCAGTGCATTTCCCATGCCCGTTAGGCTACAGGAGCGGCAGCTGCTCGCCGCCCGGGCGCCGGAAGTGGGCCGTCGAGAGCGGCGGCATCTCCTGGGCCAGCCCGGCGCGGCGGCAGGCCACCGCGAAGAGCGCGTGGGTCTGGTCCGCGAAGAAGCCCGTTCCCCGCTGTCGCACGTGGAAGCGCGGGTCGTTCAGGCGCCCGCCGCGCATGGCGCGCACGCGGTTCATCACCTTCGCACGGCGGTCGGGGTGGTGGTGCTCGAGCCAGGCTTCAAAGAGCTGTTTTACGCCGTGCGGGAGCTTGAGCATGACATGACGGACGCTCCGGGCGCCGGCACGCGCCACCGCCTCGACGATGGCGGGTGCCTCGTGGTCGGTGAGGCCGGGGATCACCGGCGCCACGAGCACCCCCACCGGAATTCCCGCGCTCGCCAGCGCTTCGATCGCCGCGATGCGCTGGGAGGGTGCCGACGCGAGCGGCTCGAGGCTGCGCTGGATCTCGCGGTCGAGCGTCGTGACCGAGATGTAGACGTGGGCGAGGTCGAGTCGCGCGAACTCCCCGAGCAGGTCGAGATCGCGCCGCACCAGGGTGCTCTTCGTCACTACGGTCACCGGGTTGCGCAGTTCGAGGAAGACCTCGAGGCAGCGGCGCGTGAGGCGCGTCTTGCGTTCTACCGGCTGGTACGGATCGGTGACACCTCCGATCGCCACCACCTGGGGCTTCCAGCGCGGCGCGGAGAGTTCGGCCCGCAGCACCGCCGGGAGGTCCTCCTTCACCAGGATCTTCGTCTCGAAGTCGCGACCGGCGGAGAAGCCCAGGTACTCGTGGGTGGGCCGCGCGTAGCAATAGCTGCAGGCGTGCATGCAGCCGCGGTAGGGGTTGAGGCTCGCGTCGAAGGGCAGGTCGGGGCTTTCGTTCCAGGCGACGGCGCGGCGCGTCGGATCGCGGTAGAACTCAGTGGGCGGCGGCGGCGAATCGTCTCCGGCGCTCGGCTGAGCGAACTCCTCACCGGGGTCGTAGATGAGTTTCTCAAAGCGATTCGCGGGGTTCTCGGTCGGCTGGCGGCGGGGAGCGGTGTGGGACACTTCGCGTCTCCGAAGGCGAAAAAATAGCGAAAACCGGTTTCCGGTCAAGCAGGGCGCCCTCGTTCTGGGCCTCGCGCTGTCGAGCGCGGGCTGCGTGGCGCCCTCCCAGTCGTATTGGCTCCCCGATACGCAGCCCGTCCGGCGCCTGGACTACGGCGACTGGGACCGGCTGTTGCGCGCCCACGTGCACCGGGGCGCGGTGGACTATCCGGCCATTGCAATTGACGGCGATCTCCCGGCATTCCTGGCTGCCGTGCGCCGGGCGCGCTTCACGCGCGATACCACCGCCGACGAACGGCTGGCCTTCTGGATCAATGCCTACAACGCCTCCGTCATCGCCGGGATCCTCGGCGGGCAGTCGCCAGCGACGCTCCTCGGGCGCAACGAGTTCTTTCGGCGCACTCGCCACGACGTGGGCGGCGACTCGATCACGCTCTGGGACCTCGAGCACGAGCGGATCCGGCCCGTCGGCGATCCGCGCACCCACTTCGCGCTGGTGTGTGCGTCGGTCTCTTGTCCGGCACTTTCGTCGCAGGCCTACGTTCCGCGCACGCTCGACGCCCAGCTCGAGGTCGCGACGTTCGCCTTCGTGAACGACCCCGCGAAGAACCGCTACGACCCGGTCGAGCGCGTTGCGCATCTTTCCGAGATCTTCGAGTGGTACGCCGAGGACTTCGAGGCTGCCGCCGGTTCCGTTCCGACCTACGTGGCGCTCCATGTCGAGGATCCGGTGGCCGCCGCGGGTCTCGCCGATGGCAGCTGGGAGGTCCGCTACATGGATTTCGACTGGAGCCTCAACGGGAGCCCGCTTCGAGCGGAGTAGGCCGATGCCCGAACTCGTCCTGCGCCCCGCTGCCGCCGGCGATTTCGTCTCGCGCTGCGACCTCTACAACCGCCACGTCTGCGAGTCGCCCGTCACATTCGACACCGAGGCGTTCACACCGGAGGCGCGCCGCCCCTGGCTCGAGAGCTTCTTCGGCCGGGGGCGCCACCGGCTCGTGGTGGGAGAGTGCGGCCAGCGGAGCCTCGGGTACGCCTGCCTCGGCACTCGGCCGTGCCGGCACCTCTTCGACCGGCTGGCGGGGGAAGACGTGCACCGCGCGGTTGCGGGGATCACGCTGCCGAATCTCGCCTCGGTCGCGCTCCATCGCCGCCTCGGTTTCGCGCCCGTCGGCGTGTTCGAGCAGGTGGGCTACAAGTTCGGGCGCTACTGGGACGTGCAGTGGTGGCAGCGCGCGGTGCGCTGAGAGGGAACGGAGGAGCCGCAGCGATGAACGGACGCGAAGACACGCACCTCAAGTCGGTGGGCTACATCCTGTGGATCTTCGGCTTCACGGGCTCTCACCGTTTCTACTTCGGCAAGCCCATTTCGGGAACGATCTGGTTCCTCACCTTCGGGCTGCTGCTCATCGGCTGGATCGTCGATTTCTTCCTGATGCCGAGTCTCGAGCGCCAGGCCGAGCTGCGCTTCCGCGCGGGCGAACTCGACTACACCGTTGCCTGGGTGGCCCTCACGTTCCTGGGAATGTTTGGCGTGCACCGGATGTACATGGGCAAATGGATCACCGGCATCCTCTACCTCTTCACCGGTGGATTCTTTCTGCTCGGCTGGCTCTACGACTTCTGGACGCTCAACGACCAGATTACGCTGATCAATTCCGAGCGAGCCGCGTGAGCGAGGGCGAGCGCTTCAGCGTGGCTGCCCGGGCGCGCAGCTTCCGGGACGCCTTCCGCGGTCTCGCGGTCCTGCTGGCGACGCAGCACAACGCCTGGATCCACGCCGTGGCGACGCTCGCCGTGCTGGCCATGGGGTTCTGGCTCGGCTGCACACCCCTGGAGTGGGCGGTGCTGGCGCTGGCCATCGCGCTGGTGTGGCTGGCTGAGGGTTTGAATACCGCGCTCGAAGCGCTCGGGGACGCGGTGTCGGCGGATCTCCATCCGCTCGTCGGACGGGCGAAGGACGTGGCCGCCGGCGCGGTGCTGCTGGCTGCGATCGGTGCGGCGGTCGCCGGCCTGTTGATCTTCGTTCCGAGGCTGCTCAGCCGGTTCGCGGGTTAGCGCGGGGTTCTAGCGCAGCGCCTCGCGCAGTTCGCGGGCCGCCTTGCCGCGGAAGCCGCGGTACCAGTCGAAGCGTTCGAGCGCCTGGCGCAGGGTGCGTGCGCCGCTCGGGACCGGGTGCTCGCGGAAGAAGCGGGCCACCTCGCGGCGGCGCGCGGGTGTGCGCAGGTGGACCGTCGTTTCGATCATGCGTCCGGCGAGGACCGATCCCATGCGCTTCTTCAGCCGGGGCCAGCGCGCGCGCACGAAGTCCCATGTCGCGTCGCGCGCCGCCGGGTTTGCGAAGAGGCGCCCGAGTAGGAATGCCACGTCCTGGGTGGGCACCGCCGGCGTGAGCGAGAGTCGGAGCGTGCGATCGACCAGCGCCGGATCGCGGAATCCGCCGAGGGCGAGAAGGAAGCGGCGTTGCTCCTGGGGCGTGTGCGCCGCCGCCATGGCGTCGACGAACTCGCGGTGTCGGTCGGCGTCACCCACGCGGGCGGCGAGTCCCACGATCGAGTCCACGAGATCCGCGTGGACGGCGCGGCGGTCGCGCAGGTAGCGGTCGCAGTGGCGGGCGGCCGCCTCGAGCATGGCGGGGCTTCCCGCCGCCGAGCCCAGGATCGAGACCAGTGCTGCGCGCGCCAGTCCTGTCGCCTCGTCCTCCCCCCGGCGCGGCTTCCAGCCCAGTTCGGCGAACGCGGAACCGAACCGCGCCTCGATGAAGCGCGTGAGCGGTTCCGCGCAGTCCGGCGCGGCGTCTGGCACCAGGTCGTGCGCCAGGAAGGCGAGCGGGCTGTGCAGCGCCGTCAGCACGTCGGGGTCTCGGTCTCTGGCGAAGGCGGTGACCAGTGCCAGGAAACCCGAAAGCGGAGCGCGCCCGGCGCGCACCAGGGCCCACTGGTGGTCGGCGAGCCCCATGCGCTCGATCGGAGCGAGGGCGCGGGGCGCGGCCAGGATCGCCTCGAGTTCGCGCTCGCCGTGGTGGGGCCGGAAGAAGCCAGACTCCTCGGCGTTTGCGTAGACGAGCCGCGGCGTCCGGCTCCCGAGCTCGAGCGTGCCGCGGGCTCCAGTCAGGAGGTGCCGTTCGAGGCGCCCGCGTCCGCCGCCCGGGCCCACGACGCGCGCGACGATCGGAACCGGCCAGCGCGGCGCGCCAGCTGTCTTCCGCTGCGGCTGCTCGGTGAAGCGCTCCTGGGAGAGCGCCAGGCGCACCCGTGAACCCGTGCTTCGAACACTCGCGCGAACCACGGGGTATCCGTCCCGCTCGATCCAGGCGCGGGCCAGCTTTTCGACGGGCTCTCCCGACGCCTCGCTGAGCGCGCGCCACAGGTCCGCAGCCACGGTGTTCCCCTCGCGGTGACGCCGGATGTAGCGGCGCACGCCGCGCCGGAAGGCCACGGCCCCCAGGTAGCGCTCGAGCATGCGCACGACGGCGGCGCCCTTCTCGTAGGTGATGAGGTCGAAGTTCTCGTTCGCCTCCTCCGCCGTTTTCACCGGGGCGTAGATCGGATGGGTGTGGCGCAGGGCGTCGAGTTCGAGCGCCGCTGCGCGGCCGTGCTGGAAGTCGTGCCACATGTGCCACTCGGGCTTCCAGTCGTCGACGACGGAGTAGGCCATCCAGGTGGCGAATGCCTCGTTCAGCCAGAGGTCGTCCCACCAGGCCATGGTGACGAGGTCGCCGTACCACATGTGGGAGAGCTCGTGGGCGATTACCTCGGCGGCGCGCTTCTTCTCGTTCGTCGTTGCGGTGGCGGGGTCGAGCAGCAGCAGGGTCTCCCGGAAGAAGACGGCGCCCGCGTTCTCCATGGCGCCAAACTCGAAGTCCGGCACCGCGACCAGGTCGAGCTTCTCGTAGGGATAGGGCAGGCCGAAGTAGCGCTCGAGCCGCGCCAGGGTCTCGCGCGCCGTCTCGAGTCCGAGGCGGGTGAGGCGCTCCTTGCCCGGCGTGTGCCAGGTGCGGATTACCGTCTTTCCGAGACGCACGGGCCTAGAGCGGTGCAGATCGCCCACAGCGAGCGCCACCAGGTAGGTCGAGAGGGGCGGCGTCTGTCGGAAGCGGACCGTCTTGCGCCCCTTCGGCTCGCGCCGGGTCGAAGCGATCGGCGCGTTGGACACGACGGCGTTGTTCGAGCCGGTCGTGACCGCGATGCGGAAGCGCGCCTTCATCGCAGGCTCGTCGAAGCAGGGGAAGAACTTTCGCGCGTCTGTCGCCTCGAGCTGCGTGAAGGCGTAGCGGCGCCTGCCCACCGAAGCACCGTAGAGACCGCACAGGTCCTTGCGCAGGCGGCCGCGGAACGCGAGTCGGAGCCGGGCGCGACCGGCCGGTACGGGATGCGGGAATCGGACCTCGACCATTTCGACCTGGGGAAGCGGTTCGATCTGGCCGCGGGTGCGGCCGCCTTCCCATTCGATCCGCGCGCCCGAGACCCGCAGCTCACAGGCGTGGAGCCGGATTGCCCGTTGGGGGCGCGCCAGCTCGATCGCGTGGGTCACCTCGCCGCCGAAGCCGTCGCCCCGGCTCGGGTCGACCTCCACGTGCAGGTCGACTTCCTCGGGGCGGACGCCACGGGCCAGGCGATAGGCGGGCTTGCGGCTGCGCGACTTGCTGGGCAAGACCGGGGTATCAGCTCGGGCTTTCGGGCGCCGGCGGCGGGAAATGGATGTACTCGTCGATGATCGCGAGGCCGAGAAGCGTGTCGTCGGGCCGCTCTTCGATGCGGCCGCGCGCGCGCAGGTCGGTCACCAAGGTTTCGATCACCCGGTCGCGGGCGAGATCTTCGGAGTGGTCGGCCACGAGCGCGCGTTCCGCTTCGTCCTGGTAGCAGTAGGCCTTCCACGAAATCGAGAAGCGCAGGTCGTCCCAGGAGTAGCGTGCGAGCGTCTCGTCGCCGTCGTCGATTCGCCACGCGCCGCCGCCTTCGTGCACCAGCTGCATGCCGAAGCGCAGGTCGGGCATCTCGCCGCTCCGCTCGGTCACCCGGTCCACGCCGTGGAAGACCGAGTCCGTGTCGAGCAGGATGGCCGTATTGTGTGCGGCTGGGGTCGCCACCGGCTCCCCCGATGCGCCTTCGGGATAGAAGACGAACTCTCCACCCGAGGGGCTGCCGAACCAGGCCACCCCGGTCGCGATCGGCATCCGCCAGCGGTCGAAGAGCCCCGAGTGGTGCATGGCCACGAGTAGCCACTGCGGATCCGTGCGGCGGCTCATGCCCCGGAACTCGGGTACGTCGGTGTGAACGGCGAGTTCCTGCCCGGGCACCAGGATGTTCGCGTACACGATGTTCGGCTCCACCACGGTGCACCCCATCACCTGGCAGGCCGCGGCGTGGAAGCCGGTGAAGTGCAGGAAGGGTTCGATGCCTTCGACCAGCGGCGCGTCGTAGGCGTACTCCTCGCGAAAGTAGTTGGTGCGCGCGATGAGACGGTGCCCGGATTCCGGGCGCCCGAAGCGTCCGCCGGTCTCCGCGAAGTTGACGGCGGCGTCGTGGCGCTGGGCGATGCCCTCGCCGAAGTCGTCCGCGATGCTCTCCACGGCGTAGGTGCCGTAGCGGCCGAAGCGCTCGCAGAGCCGGAGCATGGTCTCCGCCTCGTCTGCGGGGAAGAGCGGATCGAACCGGACGTGGGAGACATCGCCCATGGAGGGCCCCGATCCTAACACTTCTCCGTAGGCGAGGGCCGAGGTATGCTCCGCGGGTGCGGCTTCCCCCACCGCCCGAACGAAGGGGGAGACGCGTGGCGAACGCACCTCGCGAGCAGTGGTCGACTCGGGCGGGCTTCGTCTTCGCCGCCGTGGGCTCCGCGGTGGGCCTCGGCAACATGTGGCGTTTCTCGTACCTCACGGCCGAGAACGGCGGTGCCGCATTCGTGATCCTCTACCTGGGTGTCACGCTGCTGATCGGTCTGCCGGTCTTGTTGGCCGAACTCACGGTCGGGCGCGGCTCCCAGCGGAGCCCGGTGGCGGCGCTCCGGCACTACGGGGGCCGCGCGTGGACGCCGCTCGGCGTCGTCTTCGTGGCCGCGGGCTTCCTGATCCTCGCCTATTACGGGGTGATCGCCGGCTGGACGATCCGCTACGGCCTGATGGCGATCTTTGGCGGCTTTGCTGGCGTCGCCGAACAATTCGAGGACATCGCCCAGGGCCCGGACGCCTTCGCGTTCCACCTGGGGTTCATGGTCGTCACCATCGGTATCGTCGCGGGCGGCGTGAAGGCCGGCATCGAACGCACCGCCACGGTGCTGATGCCGCTGCTCTTCTTGATGGTGATCGGGCTCGCCGTGCACGCCGCGCTGCTTCCGGGCGCCGGGGAGGGCTACGCGTACTACCTCGACACGGACTTCTCCGAGATCCTCTCGCGCGACGTGCTCACCCAGGCGGCGGGCCAGGCCTTCTTCAGCCTGAGTCTCGGCATGGGCGCCATGATGACCTACGCGAGCTACCTGGGGCGTGACCAGAACCTCCCGAACGGATCACTGGTGATCGCCGGGGCGGACATGGGGATCGCGTTTCTGGCGGGGCTCGCGGTGTTCCCGATGATCTTTGCCCTCGGCCTGTCGGCAAAGGTGGGCGGAAGCACGCTCGGCGCCCTCTTCATCACGCTGCCCGAGGCCTTTGCCGGAATGGGCGGCGTGGGCCGTGTCGTCGGGCTGGTGTTCTTCGCCACATTGGTCGTCGGGGCGCTGACGTCGGCGATCTCGCTGCTCGAGGTGGTCGTCTCGGCCGCGATCGACGGCCTCGGCTGGGGACGCCGCAGCGCGGCGCTTCTGTCGGGCGGGGCGATCACCCTGCTCGGCGCTCCCGCGGCCTGGAGCCTCGGCGTGCTCGACGTGATGGACCAGGTGGCCAACAACATCTTCCTGCTCGGCGGCGGCCTGGCGCTGTCGCTCTTCGTCGGCTGGCGCATGCGGGATCCGGCGGGGGAGGTGGGTGTGGGCGCCGGAGGCGTGCGCTGGTTTCCGCTCTGGCGGATGTTGCTGCGTTTCGTGGTGCCGGCGGTGCTCCTCTACGTCCTGGTCGATGCGGTTCCCGGGACCCTGCGCGCGGTGCTCGCCCTGTTCGCCGCTTGAATCGGGCGGGCCCACGGCGCACACTGGGCCGCTTCACGGCCCACGGAAGTGCCCCCATGCTCGCCGCCGCGGACATCCCGTCGACCTCGACCCGCACCCCGGGTGCACCGACCCGGTGAGCCCGCTGCCGGTTCTCGAACCGAGTTGAAAGGGGGGGGGGGGGGGGGGGGGGGGGGGGGGGGGGGGGGGGGGGGGC
>Ga0310342_100002231_pt1 | contig 12403 bp, 11 predicted proteins | sample S15DNA20500_MG_FD_206155 | JGI IMG/M metagenome (GOLD analysis project Ga0310342, IMG submission 206155) | Marine microbial communities from station ALOHA, North Pacific Subtropical Gyre - S1503-DNA-20-500_MG | ecosystem: Environmental > Aquatic > Marine > Oceanic | place: Pacific Ocean: North... | reverse complement strand
ATGGCCCGCGTCGACGGTGCAACGGTGGGGGGTGCCAGTTTGGTATTGTCCGTTGCCGCTGCGGTCGCGCCAACCCGCCGCCGCGTCGGCGGGGTCGATGGGCGGGCCTGTGCGGCGCCCGCGAGAGTCTCGGATCCCTCATGGCATCTCGTTGACGGTCACGAATCCCGGCTCTATGCTTCAAAGAGCGATGTTTGCGACGATGAACTGGCGATTTTGACAACGCCCGAGGTCTTTGAACGTGGCGACTGAGCAGATTTCTGCACGCCGGTCATTTCGACATTTCTTTTTTCGCGGCTTGGCCATCCTGCTGCCCACCGTCCTGACGATCTGGCTCCTGATCGCCGCGTATGGATTCGTGCGAAAGAAGATCGCCAATCCGATCAACGCGGGCATTCGCGAAGGGATTATCCGCCTCACGCCCTATCCCCTGAGCGACACGTTTCTGGTCACCGACGAGGGCCTGTCCGCCGCCGACCGCAAGGCTTGGGAACTGACAGGCAACAGCGACAGGTGGCTTGAATTGCACGCCAGGCGGGTCGCGTTGATGGCCAAGTGGAAGGCCCACTGGTTCCCGATGGACTTGATCGGCCTGCTTCTCGCGATCGCACTGATCTACATGGCTGGTCGTTTCGTCGGAAGTTATGTGGGGGCAAGGCTCTACCGGCAGGGGGAGGCCTTGATCAAGCGGATGCCGGTGATTCGCCAGATCTATCCCTCGGTGAAGCAGGTGACCGATTTTTTTGTCGGGGGCGAGAAAGAGACATTCCGATTCAAGCGAGTCGTCGCCGTCGAGTATCCCCGCAAGGGTCTCTGGTCGATCGGGCTGGCAACCGGGGACGCGCTGGCCGGGATCCAAGGCGGGGCGGACAAGAAGCTGATGACGGTTTTCGTCCCCAGTTCTCCGACGCCCTTTACCGGTTACGTGGTCACGGTGCCGGAAGAGGAGACGATCGATTTGAACCTCACGATCGACCAAGCCCTGAGATTCACCATCAGCGGAGGCGTCTTGACCCCGTCGGCGGGGGCAGGGCAACTGCCGGTACACGGATCTGGCACGTTGTCCGAAAAGGCAACCGGTTAGCGGGTAGCATGATGACATGGTGATGGTCGATGCCCTTCCTTTCGGTCGGTACATGCGTGTGGGTGCGGGGCGTGGATCGAACCGAGACGGCATCGGATGGAAGCGTCGCACGGCATGGCCCGGGAAGACGAGGGGTCGACTGGGGAGCAACTGAGGGAGATCTTTCATGGAAATCAGGGTGGTTGGTCGGCATATCGAGATGACCACCGCGATTCGGGAGTATGCTGAAACCAAAGCGGCGAAACTGCCTCGATATTATGATCGTGTTCAGGCCATCGAGTTGTTGGCCGCGAAAGCCGATCACCACCACCAGTACGAGGTGGAGATCATCGTCACGGTGGACCACACTGACCCGTTCGTAGCCAAGGTCACCGGCAATGATTTGTACGCCTGTATCGACGAGTCCGTGGGTAAGATGGAACGCCAACTGACGGACTACAAGGAACGTCTCCGTAACCACAAGCACCACAAAGTCTGACGCCTACCATGAAACTTAGCGAACTGATTGTCTCCGATGCCGTGATCCCCGAATTGCAGAGTCTCCAGCGCGACGACGCGATCGGCGAACTGATCGATTCCATCGTGGCCGCGGGGGCAGTCGATGGCACGTTGCGTGACGACCTTGTGCGGTTGATTCTCGACCGTGAGAACAAGGGATCGACCGGTTTCGGCAAGGGAGTGGCCGTTCCCCATGTGAAACACGAAAAGATCAAGGGAATGGTGGCGGTGATCGGCGTCAGTCGTCAGGGCGTGGATTTCAATGCGCTGGACAAGGCGCCCGTCTACTCGATCGTCTTGCTGCTCTCATCGCAGGACAAGCCGGATGAGCATCTGCAGGCAATGGAGAACATCTTCTCCCACCTGCAGAAAGACACTTTCCGCCGCTTCCTTCGTCAAGCCTCCACGGTCGAAGAGATCACGGACCTGCTCCATGAGGCCGATACGCAGCAGCTCCAAAGTTGATCCAGAGACCGCGGGATGTTTTTTCAACCCAAACCGCCCCGGCTCCGGCCGGTGTGGGCAGCGACAAGGAACCTCGACCGTGGGCAGTGAGTCGGCCAGCGCGCTTGTCCTGATAAGCAATCCTCTCGGATTGCACGCTCGCCCCGCGATGTCGTTCGTCGACATCGCCAATGGATTCGATAGCGAAATCCATGTGCACAAGGGAGAGCAGGCCGTGGATGGCAAGAGCATCATGCAGATGATGATGCTCGCGGCGACCGAAGGGACCGAACTGCGAGTCGTCGCGGAAGGCTCTGATGCCGAAGAGGCCGTGGCGGCCCTGCAAGCGTTGGTCGACCGGCAATTCGACGAGAATTAGCCATCGACCGATTGCCGTTGGGCGCGTCGGTGCGGGCGCAGTTCCATGATGGGGGCCCATATCGCATAGAGGCCAAACGCCGCAGCGAGAACGGCTTGTGGCCAGATAAAGAGAAATGGGGCTACGAGGACGATCTTCGTGATCGTGTTGAAGCGAGCCTTCCCGCGGAAGTAGCGATTGGCCACGTGCGGGTACGCGAGACGGCTGACCATCGCCGCCGCCACAAGGAGCATGATCGCGACCATGCCAGCCCTCGCGCTGGTGATGGCCAGACGGCCCGCATCGGTTGCGTGCAACACGTGCTCGTGCAGGAGTAAGAAACTGCAGACGGTGCCCGCGGCACCGGGGGTGGGCATCCCGGCGAAGCAGAGGGAATGGTCGGTATCGGGGTGGGATTTCTCGATGTTGAACCTTGCCAGTCGCAATGCCGCACAAGCGACATAGATCGCCGCGATCACCAACGTCGCGCGGTCGGAATAGGCGTCGCCGACGACGGAGAAGAAGGGCAGGCGGGTTGTGCCTAGGCCGTCGTCGGGGCGGAATACCAGTTGGGCCGCGAGGAAGGCGGGGGCGGCGCCGAAGGTGATCATGTCGGCCATCGAATCGAGTTGCTCGCCCAACTCGCTTTCCTGGTTCGTCAAGCGGGCGATGCGACCGTCGATCGCGTCAAAGAACATGCCGATGAACACGAACACCGCCCCGAGGGTGAGCGGCGTCCATCCCCAGGGAAGTTTGGCGTCCAAGGCACGGCTGCCGAAGAAGATCGCGAGAAATCCGCAGAGCAGGTTGCTCAAGGTGAAGAGGGCCGGCAACACGGCCACCGTGCGCCGGCGCAGTTGCCGTCGGCGATTGCGACGCTGTCGCTGCACCATGCGGCGCCGCCGTCCCGGATCCTTCACCACGCTGTCGGGCATGTCGCCATTCTACTTGGACTACCGGTGCCCTTCCGCGTCTGCCGACCCCTCGGCGGTCGTGAAGGTCTCCAGTTCCGGCTTGGCGGGCCGACGGGGTTGGGCTGCAGTGATTAGAATCGTCCCACGTGTCGGCCTGTTGCGCTATGCCAGGGTCCTGGAGGGGGTTCACACATGGTCACCGAGGTGATTCGTCCATGATTCAGGGGACCCGGACACTCCTGCCTCGCTGCGGCGTTGCCGCGCATGCCAGTTCCCTGGTGGTACTGCTGGCCTGCGGGTCGTTGCTCGCCGTGGCGTCCCGGTTGGAGCCGAGCCACCAGCGGTTGGGCACACACCAGCAATTGGGATTGCCCGCCTGTGGCTTTCTCACGACCACCTCGCTGCCCTGCGCCACCTGTGGCATGACGACAGCTTTTGCCTACGCGACGAGAGGGGACCTCGCCAACGCGTTGATCACCCAACCGATCGGCGCGGCGTTTGCGGTGGCCTCGGCCGCCGCCGTATTGGTCAGCGGGTATGCTCTGGTCGTCGGTCTGTCCCTCGTACCATTGGCCAGCGCCCTCTGGCGTCCACGGCCCGTGCTTGTCGTGGCCGGGCTCATCGTGGCGTCATGGGTCTACAAGATCGTGATCTTCCATGCCTCGAGCTGAATCCTTTCCGTCCCGCGGCTTATGCCATCCCTCTTGTCGGGTCAGACCACCTGTCCTGTGGTTCGCGGTAGGCCTGCCGCTGTGGGCCGTCTTCCTGTTCGCGGCAGGAGGATGCGCCGCCGCCGGCTTCGTGGCCGAAGCCGTGGCAAGGGGGCCGAAGCAGGTCAACATCAAGGCCGCCTATACAGGTCTCGAGAGCAGACGGGTGGCGGTTCTGGTGACTGTGACCGAGGCGACACTGTTTGAGTATCCCGAAGCTCCGGTCAAGGTGGGGCGAGCGGTCAGCGCACGCATCGCTGCCAATGTGCCCGGTTCGCACCTCGTGACACCGGTCCAGATCGCGGCATTCCAGAAAGCGAACCCCCATTGGGACAGCGTGCCGGGCAGTGCCCTTATCGAACGCTTGGGCGTCGATCGGCTCGTCATGATCGACCTGTCGGAGTACTCGACGCACGAACCTGGTAACGCCCACGTCTTTCGTGGCGTGGTTGTGGGCAACGTCGACGTACTGGAAGGCGACGGACTTGATCCAAACAATGCCGTCTTCTCCCATTACGTGGCGATCCGGTTCCCCGAGGGAATGGCGGTCAGTGTCGTCGCTGAAGATGCCCCCACCATCGAACTGGGAATGCTAGACCAGTTCTCCCGCGCGGTGTCCGGGCGATTTCATGATCACACCGTGATTCGTGAATGACGCCTACGTCGTGGCCCGCCGGCATGGATTCGTGCGATGCGGTGATCCATCGGTGCCTAGAGCGGTTTCCTTTACCATGGCCAAGCCACCCCGATACGCGATCTTGCTTCTGGACACCGCCGCCATGGCCGTCATGCTTGGTGCCGGGGCGTGCAGCGTCATTGGATTCACCGCCGCCGCCGTCTTTCCAGAAAAGGTGAAAGCCGCGTATGCATTGGCAGACCGCCCCACGGTCGTCATCGTGGACGACCCCTCCGGTCTGTTTCACGATCGCGGCATTATGAACCAGATCGCCGTTCAGGTCGGTGACGATCTGGTTGCGCAAGCGGTCTTGACCGTCACCGTGCCGCCCGGCGCGTTGGCACAGCTTGAGGGCCGCGTGGGAGAGGCGTACAAACGCATGCCCATTGACAGCGTGGGCCAGGCAATCGGCGCCGAACAGGTGATTCATATCAACATCGAGTCGATCGTTGTGACCGCGGTACGGATGACGCTGGTGTGCCGGGTCAAGGTCATCGATGCCGTTCGCAGCGAGCGGCTATTTCCAGGGCGGAGCCCGACGCGAGAGAAGCCTACCCCGCGTTCCGTTGGACTGGTCACGGCCGAGATGGTGGAGCAGAAGATCATCGATATGGACCGACGCGCCCGGGCCCTGACGCAGCAGGAACTGGCCCGCCGAATGAGCCTTACCGTGTCGCGTTTGTTCTATAACTACGAAGTACCGATCCGGAACGAGTCGTTCCGTAACGGTCGTTCCTGAACGCGACACCGCGCACGGAATGGCGCAGCGAGCGCCCCGCCATGGAAGTCTGGCACCTACTCGACACCGGCGGCGGCGCGGCCGACCCCGCCACGCTTGAATTGCTTGCCCAGTCCCAGGGGCGACTGCCCGATGTGTCGCAACACGTCGTGCTCATGGGCGGAGCCAACGCCGTCTGCCGTGCCGAACAGGTGGGGTTGAGGCCGGCGGTGCATCTCGGCGTACCTTACGGACATGGCGTGCTGGGGTATGCCGCGTTGCGCCGTCGGCTGCGTCGATTGCCTACGCCCGACATCGTGCATTGCTGGTCACCCGGGACCGCGATGCTCGCGGCCGTGCTGCCCCAGCGTGCGGCCCGGATCCTGACCCTGACCCAACGGGTGGACGCTGGCGTGGCCCGCCGGCTCCGGGCCTTGGCCTGCGGACCGATAGCCCCCATGACCGTGCTCACGCTGAACGCCACGGCGCGGCACGCCCTGATCCTGCGCGGGCTCGATGCCCGTCGGGTGCATGTGCTTCGGCCCGCGGTCGACATGGCGAGGATTGACCGTGCCGGTCGCGCGACATTGCGAGAGCGGTGGGAGGTCGACGACGATGTGACGGTCATGGCCCTTCTGGCCGACCCCGTTGCGGTCGGCGACGCATGCTTGGCCGTCATGGTGGCGAGCATGGCCGACTTCGCGGAAAACGTGGCGAAGACGCGGATCCGCGTGCTCCTGCACCCCGCCACGCACGGCCGCCGAAGGGCCGTAAGGTGGATGCACGAAGTCGGCCATGGTCGGCGGGTGATCTGCGACGCGGCGGTGGCAGCGCCGTGGCGTGTGCTGCCCGGTTGCGACGTGGCGTTGTCGTCGGGCGTGGGTGTCGGGGGGCTCGGCCTGCTTTGGGCAATGGCGGCGGGGGTGCCGATCATCGCCGAGGCTTCCGACGCGGTAGGAGAAATCCTGGAAGACCGCCATTCGGCTCTGCTGGCTCCACCCGGCGACCCCAAGCGATTGGCCCATCGTCTCGGCCGTCTGCTCAGTGACGCGACGCTGGCATGGAAACTGCGTGACACCTCGCGTCACGAAGCCTACAGCCTCTTCGGTCGGCAGCATTACTGCCAGTGCTTGGGGACGGTTTACGCGCAGGTCGGCGCCGGCGAAACGGTCGACGTGCCCAGCCCGCCGGTGACCGGCGGGATGCGTTTCATGGGCCGTGCCTGATGCCGCCGGTCGCTTGCAGGCAAATCACCGAGATCACGGGACTCAAAACGGGAGGGTCGTGTTCAGCATCAGGAGAAGGGCGGTGCCTTCACCAATGAACACGAGCACGAGCGTGACGTAGAGGATGCCGGTGGCGGACTGGTTGGCGGCTCGGTTCACGCAATCGTAGATCATGTAGAGAAAGGCGGCAGGCACGAGGATGCCGACCGCGTAGCGTGCGGTGACCATCATCATCGTCCAGACCATGGGGGTTGCCGGGTCCCGCTGGTGCATCCAGGGACCGTACGCCGCGATCACGCTGAAAACTGCGCGGGCAAGCAGTGCCACGGCGAGGCACCGCACGAGACGACGAAAGGGACGTTGCGTCATTTCGTTGCCCGCCGTGAGGTAGGCGTGCCCGAGCAGCATGGTCATCAGGAACATCCCCAGGAGGATCGATGTCAGCGCTATTGCCGCGATCAAAGCGGCACCGGCGGTACCGGCTGACAGCAGATGCCACGTGAAGGTCCCGGAGTTCGGCCAGGTGCTGCCGAATTGTTCGGCCAGTCGGGCCTCACCACCCATCAGCATCACGGCGGCGTGTGTCGACAGCGGGAACGTTGCGACCGCGGCCCATCGTTGAAGGCGCCGGCAGTTCAACTGCACCGCGACAAGTTGTCCGGCGACCGCGAGGGCGGTCCCACCCAGAACGACTCCGACGGACGGAACCTGTGTGGCCGTGGCACCGTATTGCGCCACCACCGCGACGCCGAGAAGCGTGCCCGCCAGGATCCCTCCCAGCCGCAGCCAACGCAGCGTTACGGTTGCGGGGTTGCAGGTGGCCAGCGAGAGGCTGATCCCGCCGGTCATCATCATGAGTAGTGCCGGAAACATGCGGTGCTACTGAGGTATCTCTGGGTACCGTCCATACGTGGAGGCAAGCCACCCACCCCCGGCGGCTGAATGGCAGGTCCGATCGTCGTGATGCGACGAACTCTACGCGACGTCGCAGGCCATTGCCACGGCATGACGCCGCATGTGCCGCGTGGCATGCAGGGGGTGGAGGTACCAATGAAACGGGGAACAATGGGTTGGGGAACGAGGGGCCGGGAACGAGCGACTGGGCACCAGAAAGAGCGATCGGCGGACGGGCCTGTAGGTTTTGGTACGTACGCACCGGGCAGCGTTGTGGATTCTCGGCCACGGGCATTGTCTCCCGTTGCCTTGCGATGGAGACCAACCTTCCCACGCAGGCCTTTATGTGGTCGACGACTCTTGACAGGTTGAAGTGGGGCAGTAAACTAGGAAATAGAGGCAATGTCCGCCGTTATGGTCTTGGGGTCTACCGCGAGGTATCGACGGTGGCAAGGCTCTGAGGCCTTGAAAACGGCGAAACGGGACGATTATGGACGACGGCAAGATGACATCATGAAATTGCCCGGTGTACCATGGTGCACGCGGGGGTGCGTGAGATGATGGGCCGTTCAACGACCCATCACGGGGCAGGCGTCTCGGCATCCGGATCGGGCCATCCGCATCGGCGGGGCCACTACGGAAAGGAGCCGATGCGCATGGCGTAGGCGGCGGCTTGGATCGATATTCAGCCGTGCGATGGCTTGCCTAGGCCACGATCGCTTCTTGGAGCGTGTCGTGGTCTTGGTCGTTTAGGACGAGGGTGTTGTAGCCGAAAGCGTGTCAAGGAAATCGGTGATGAACTCGCAGGAAATGCTACGGCTCATCGACTCGATCTCGCGTGATCGTAACGTCGACAAGGAGTCGCTCTACACAGATATTGAGCAGGCGATGGTCTCGGCGGCTCGCAAACACTTCAACGCGATCGATACCGAGGAATTCACCTGTGAACTGGATCGCCTCTCCGGCAAGATCGTGATCCACCGCGAGGGTGAGCAGATCACGCTGGATAGTCTCGGGCGAATTCCGGCTCAAACGGCGAAACAGGTCATCATTCAACGGTTTCGTGAAGATGAACGCACCAGCATCTACAACGAATTCATCGATCGGGTCGGCGAGCTGGTTGCCGGGATGGCCCAGCGGTACGAGGGTGGGGCCCTCGTGGTTCAGATCGGCCGCGCCGAGGGCTTCATGCCGCGAAGCGAGCAGATCATGGGCGAGCAGCACCAGCCCGGGGAGCGGGTGCGTTGCCTGATTCTGGATGTTCGCAAGAACGAGAGCCAAGTCAAGATCGTGCTTAGCCGGGCGCACGCCGACTTCATTCGCCGCCTCTTTGAAGTCGAGGTTCCCGAAGTCGCCGAGCGCATCATCGAGATCAAGGCCATGGCCCGCGAGGCCGGCCACCGCACCAAGGTTGCTGTCAGTTCCATCGATTCACGCGTGGATGCGGTGGGAGCCTGCGTGGGCGTCCGGGGCAGCCGGATCAAGAATATCGTGGATGAACTGGGGGGTGAGAAGATCGACATCGTTCGGTGGAACGAATCGAGCCAGATCCTGATCCAGAACTCCCTGAAACCTGCTGAAGTACAGGAGATTTCGCTCTGCTTCGAGTTGGGGCGGGCCACGGTGGTCGTCAACGAGGACCAGTTGTCGTTGGCCATTGGCAAGCGAGGGCAAAACGTCCGGCTCGCGGCCCGACTCACAAACTGGGACATCGATATTCTCACGCCCGCCGAATTTACCAAGAGCCTCGACCACATGGAGGCCTGTGTGAAGTCGGTCGACGGCGTGGCCGAGGAGCAGATCGACCGTTTGGCCGCGCTGGGTGTGATCAGCGTCTTCGATATCGAAGAAGTCGGGGCCGAGTATTTGGTGGAAGCCATCGAGTGCGGTCTTGAAGAGTCCACCCGTCTGGTCGGAGCGGCCTCGGAGCGTGCGAAGCTCGTGGCCGAGGAACAGCAGCGCGAGAAGGAAGAATCTGAGAAACGCCGTCGGGAAGAAGGCGAAGCCGGTCCCGGCGCTCCGGGCGAAGCCCAAGCGGCAGCCGTACTTGGCGAAATTCTCGGCCCCTCGCCCTCGCCCTCGCCCTCGAACGAAGCCGATGGTCAGAGCATCGTGGAGATGCTCGAAAGCCGCCAGGCGGATACCCCGGAAATCGCCGTTGACGAGGCCGACCCGATCGTACCGGTGACCACGGCCACCGAAGATGAGGGCGTGTCGGCGGAGGCGGCGGAGGCGACGGAGGCGACGGAGCCTGTGGATCAGGCGTCTGAAAGTTCCCGCGAGGGTGATCACTAAAACGGAAGTTGTCCCCTCGCCGCCAAGGCGCGGAATTGTTCATCAGTCGAGCCAAGGAGCACTTTTTTGGCCAAGGTCAGACGCGTATTCGAGATTGCCAAAGAGCTCGGCGTCGCTAGCAAGGCGATCGTCGCGAAGTGTACGGCGGAGGGAGTCCCGGGGATTTCGAATCATATGTCCACGGTCAAGGTGGGGCTGGAAGCAACCATCAAGGAGTGGTTCAACGAAGCGGCCAGCAAGGTGGCCGCTTCGACGGCCGTGGAGACCGCCGACAAGGTGGACTTGACCAAGGCCCGCAAAGCTCGTCGTCGGAGCAAATCAGAGACCCCCCCAGACAGTGGAGGTGGCGACATAGCCGACACCGAGGCCGCGGTCGCCGTGGCCTCGGAGCCAACCGCCGTCGAGGCCCCGCTGGCACCTGAAACGGACGACTCCACCGATACGTCGGCGGGTGCCGGCGTGGCTGCCCAAGAGGGTATGGACGTTGGCACTGGGGTTGGCGTGGGCTCGCAGAGCGATGCTGCCACGACCGCGCCCGAAACGGAGGACACGGTTGCGGCATCCGCCGACGCGCCGCCGGCGATGGGCATCGTTTCCGGTGGCGAGAGTACCGAAGTCCCCGGTGAGCCGGCGACGCCCGGGATGCCTGATGTTCAAGCCGCGGGCAAGCCGAACGTACCGGACCGTCCGAAGGTGGTCATGCCCGCCGGCGACATGCTTCAGAAGCCCAAGGAGGCGCAGCTCAAGGGGCCTCGCGTTGTTCGCATCGAGCAACCCGACGTGGTGAACCCACCGCGTCCGAAGCGGGCGCCACCGCCGCCGGGTGGGCGTGGCGTCAGCGAGCCATCGGCCGGTTCCGATCCCTCCAACATCACGCATTCGCGGGGTCCCGCACGCGGTCGAGGGGCTGGCGACGACAAGGACCAGAACCAGGCCCGTGCCAAGCGTCGCACGTTGTCGAGCCGGCGAGGACGTTCGGCTGACGCGTTGCCCACGGGCCCGTCGAAGTTCAGTCAGGCCGATATCGAGGAACTGGACGCCCGCCTGCGAGGGGCCACGGGTTTCCTCAAGCAGCGACGTCGCGACTTACGCCGACGCGAGCAGGCACCGCACTTGGCGGCTAGCGCTGCGGTGACCGGTGGCGTGGTCGAGATTGCCGAGCCCATCACGATCAAGAGCTTGTCGGCCGCGACGGGCCTGAAGAGTTCCGACGTCATCAAGTATCTGTTCCAGAAAGACATCATGGCCACCATCAATTCCACGCTGGATGCCGATACAGCGATGGAGGTCTGCCTGGATCACAACATCGAGTTGATGGTCAAGGAATCGAAAACGGCCGAGCAACTCGTGGTGGCGGAATTTGAGACGCGAGAAACCATCGACGACCGGCGCCGCTTTCCCGTCGTCACGGTGCTGGGCCATGTCGACCACGGCAAGACCAGTCTGCTGGATCGCATTCGCAAGTCGGACGTGGCCTCGGGCGAAGATGGCGGTATTACGCAGCATGTCGGGGCGCATCGGGTGACGTTCACCGGTGGGGAGGGAACGGAAAAAACGGTTGTCTTCCTCGACACGCCCGGTCACGAGGCCTTTACGTCGATGCGAGCCCGCGGTGCAGGCATGACCGACCTCATCGTGCTGGTCGTGGCCGCCGACGACGGCGTGATGCCGCAGACTGTGGAGTCGATCAGCCACGCGAGGGCGGCCGAGGTGCCGATCATCGTGGCCCTGAACAAGATCGACGTACCGCAGGCCGATGAAGCCAACATTCGCAAGATCTACGGTCAACTGGCGGAGCACGGTCTGAATCCGGTCGAATGGGGCGGCGATACCGAGATCGTTAAGACCAGCGCCGAAGAGGGGACCGGGATCACCGAACTGCTTGATACGATCGACTACCAGGCCGAACTGCTGGAACTCAGTGCCGATTACGGTGGGTCAGCCCGAGGCGTCGTCATCGAGACGGAGATCAAGGAAGGACGTGGTCCGGTGGCCCGGGTCTTGGTGCAGCAGGGCCAGATGAAGGTGGGTGACTTCATCGTCGTCGGACGCGCGTTCGGACGCGTCCGCGATATGACTGAAGGTCGCGGGCGTAACATCCGTCTCGCCGGACCGGCCACGCCGCTGGAACTCAGCGGCATCGACGTGGTTCCCGATGCTGGCGACAAGTTCTATGTCACCGACACGCTGCAGAAGGCGGAGCAGATCGCCACGCAGTACCGCGACTCCGAGCGGCAGTTGCAACTGGCCAACCGGACAAAGGTCAGCTTGGAAAACTTTGCCGAGCAACTCATGGCCGGCCGTGTCAAGGAGATACGCGTCGTTCTGAAGGCCGATGCCCAGGGGTCCGTTGATGTACTGCGCAATAGCCTTGGGGAACTGGCCACGGACGAGGTCAAGGTCCGCCTGCTACACGTGGCCGTCGGCGGAATTACCGACAGCGACGTCGTCTTGGCCGATGCCTCCGATGCGGTTGTTATCGGGTTCCACGTGGTGGCCCCTCCCGCCGTGCGAGACAGCGCTGAACAGCGGCAGGTGGAGATCCGTGCCTACCGCGTGATCTATGAATTGATCGATGATATCCGT
>Ga0310342_100002230_pt1 | contig 12408 bp, 9 predicted proteins | sample S15DNA20500_MG_FD_206155 | JGI IMG/M metagenome (GOLD analysis project Ga0310342, IMG submission 206155) | Marine microbial communities from station ALOHA, North Pacific Subtropical Gyre - S1503-DNA-20-500_MG | ecosystem: Environmental > Aquatic > Marine > Oceanic | place: Pacific Ocean: North... | reverse complement strand
AAACAGCTCCGGTAAGACCGTCCCAGGGGGCCGCGCACACTCCTGGACCGCAAAATTACTGAGCGCCAAATCCAAGTGCAAGCAAGCTGCCGTGGAGACCGGACCAAGCGGATTATGGGGAGCGACCTGGATGTAATGGGTTTCACACCAATGGGCCACCTTGAGGGCTTCGGTCAGCCCTCCCACGATGCACAAGTCAATGCGGGCATAGTCAATAAGATCTTCTTCCACGACTTGTCGAAATTCCCACTTGGTGGCGTACTGCTCACCCATGCCGATGGGAACCCGTACCTGTTGGTTCAGTTTTCGCAGCGACTGGGGATTTTCACTGCGAATCGGATCTTCCACGAAAAACGGCTCAAACGGTTCAATGCCTCGGCAAAATCGAATCGCCTCGGCCGGATCGAGCCGGGTATGAACATCGACGATCATCTCGATCTCCGCACCCACCGCTTCCCGGACGGCGGCAAATTCGGCGATCCCGTTACGGACAGCCGCTCGTGGATCGAGGATTTCTCCATCGCTGGAAAAGTTGAAGCGGACAAATTTCCAGCCTTCGGCTACTTTCTGCAGCGCATCGGCCACCAACTCCTCGGTAGTCTCGCCAGCCACGTGCGGGTAGCAGACGACGCGATCCCGCACTTGTCCCCCCAGCAACTGGTAGAGTGGCACGCCCAGGGCCTGGGCCTTGATATCCCAGAGGGCAATATCGATCGCACTGAGGGCCGCTGCTCCCACGCGACTGGCGGGGAAAAATCCACAGCGCAGCATCATCTGCCAGAGGTGCTCAGTACGGAACGGATCCTCGCCCAACAAACTCGGACGCAGGGCCTCGACGAAACCTGACATCGCCTGCTCGCGCCAGGTAACTCCCCCTTCTCCCACGCCACGCAGTCCCTCGTCGGTCTCCACGATGACAAAAAAGAAATTCCGCTGATCTCCCACGATCACCGGTTTCACAGCTGATATTTTCACGACGCCCTTACCCTTCTAACTCGAACATCTTCACGAACATCATTCCTCGGCCGCGGCACCGGATGCAGTGGCGTCTGCCGCATCGGAGGAAACGTTCTCTTGCTCGCCAGCTTCCTCGCCCGATTCATCCGCCAGGGTCTTGGTGCAATCGATAAAGAGCCAGGACAAGGAGGAAATTAAGTAAATTCCTCCGAGCATGATAAACAGCATGGTCCAGCCACTGCCATATTCCTTGTTCGTGTAATTGAGTACCAGCGTATGAGAACCGGGATCTTCTTTCCAGAGAATGGCTATCGTTCCATTACGTTTCTTGATCTTGGCATCTGACAGCAAGGCACCAGCGGCCACGAACTCGCCCTCCTTATTAAACTTGATCACTTCCCGCCGGTCCTTGGCAATTTCAATGGTACCTTCGACCACTGAAACAATATTTTTTTGCGCGAGCTGGTAATTTGTCTGGTACAGGTCCCCTTCCGCGGTCGCGACGGCAACCGGTTGTACCTGGGCACTCTTGATGTCGTTAAGTTCTGCATAACTCTCAATCACCAGGCCCATCGTGGGGCCTGCCACAAAGCCGGCGATCGACCCCATCGTATTGATACAACCAAAGACCGAAGCCGTGTTGCGACCGGCAATGTCGGTGATCGAACCCCAGACAGCAGGCTGGCTCCAGTCGCCAAAGAACTTAACCAGGGCAAAGACCAGCACGATTGCCAGTGCCGAATCAAAATTCAAGCTGACAAAAATAAAGACCGTCGCCAGCATCTTCCCAATCAAGCCAATACTGCTGCGAGACCAGCGTCGATTACCCGTCTTATGAATCAACCAGTTCTGAAGTGTGCCGCCGAGCATACCACCAACCGCTCCACCAATCAGCGGCAGCGCCGCCATCCAGCCGGCACCCCCGATTTCCACGTTCTTGGTCGTTAATAGAAAAAAGGGAATCCAGTAGACATAGACGTTGTCGGCGTAAGCACTGGTAAATTGCTGCAGAAAAAACCACCGCATGTTGCCACTCTTGAGGACCTGAGACCATCGCAAACGGGAACCAGTGGCCTGCACCGCGTCGGGAGTGTCTTCGACGATCAATTCCGCTTCAGCATCGTTGGACCAGGGATGTTCTTTCGGCGAATTGCGAAACAAGAACATGAACAGGATCGCAAACAGGCAACCGATCACCGTCAAGATCAGGATCGCCGACCGCCAGGGCATTCCCAACGATCCGAGCATCCAACCCAGCAGGATAAAGCAGACAGCTCCACCGCCCCGTCCAAAAAAAGTGGCAATCCAGGCCTGCAACGTGGTCCGAATGTCATCGGGAAACCACAACTTGGAAACCTTGCTGAGCGTGGGATAACAACCGGCCTGGGTCAAACCAAACATGCCACGGGCCGCCAAAATGCCACCGTATCCCGTGGCCAGTACAATCGCCCCCATCGAGAGGGACCAGAGCATCATGATCGAGCCCAGCAGGACATGAGGCCCAAACCAGTCACAGAGAATCCCGGATGGAATCTGGCCCAAGGCATAGGTAGCACTGAAAATACTGTCCAGGGTTCCCAACTGGGTCGCGTCCCATTCAAATTCTTCGCTAATGTCCCGCTTGACCATCCCCCAGCTGTAACGGTGCAGGTAAAGCACGAAAGAAATACAGCAGGTGAGGGCAAAGATTAGCCAGCGAATCTTCGTGGGACGCTCTGCTGGAGGGGAAAGCGAGTCACCCGAAAAATCGACGTCGGATTGATTCGAATCGTTCTCCACGTCAAACTCCTAGTGAGTGACTTGCCGCTCTGCTCAACGACAGTTCTGGCAGCAGGCTGCTAACCATGCCTGCATCGTAGTAGCTGCCCAGAGGAAATGAAACCCAATGCCGGTCACGATCGAAAAAATACGTTGTATCCAAACCGCGCCGGCCGGTATTCGCCTGGTTATCGTGAAGGTGGAAACCAGCCAGCCTGGCCTCTACGGACTGGGATGCGCTACCTTTACCCAACGGCCCCTGGCGGTCGTGGAGGCGGTGACGCAGTACCTCGATCCCTTCTTGCGCGGTCGCGACATTGACCAGATCACCGACATCAACCAGGCCGCCAACATGAGTTCCTACTGGCGTAACGGCCCCGTCCTCAATAACGCGCTCTCGGGAGTCGACATGGCCCTCTGGGACCTGAAGGGAAAACAGGCCAGCATGCCGGTGCACGATCTGCTCGGTGGCAAATGCCGGATGGCTGCACCGGTCTACGTTCATGCCAGTGGCAACACGATCGAGGAAACCTGCAAGCAAGCCGGCGAACTTTGGCAGCAGGGATTTCGGCACGTGCGACTGCAAGTGGCCGTCGACGGCCAGGCAACCTACGGCACCAAGTCCGACCTGCAAGTGGCGGCAGAAATTGACAGCCCCACCAATCCTCATAATCTTTTTGAACCAGCCGATTACGTCCGGCTGGCGCCTCAGTTGTTTGCCACAGCGCGCGACCAGCTGGGCGATGAAATCGAACTGCTCCATGACATTCATGAAAGGCTCCCTGGCCCCCTGGCCCTGCAACTAGCCAAGGACCTGGAGCCGTATCGCTTGTTCTTTCTGGAAGATCCGCTGCCGCCGGAAGAGATCGACCACTTTCGCCTGCTCCGCCACCACACCCACATCCCGATCGCCATGGGGGAACTGTTCAATAACCCCAACGAGTTCGTCCCCCTGATCAAGGAGCGGTTGATTGACTTTATTCGTATTCATCTGTCCCAGGTGGGTGGCCTGACCAGCAGCTGGAAGATTGCCAACCTGTGTGAATTTTTCGGTGTCCGCACCGCCTGGCATGGCCCCGGGGACACCTCGCCGGTGGGCCACATGGCAAACCTGGCCCTCGACCTGGCCTGCCCTAATTTTGGCATCCAGGAGTACATGTTCATGGATGAAAAGACGCAGGCTGTTTTCCCCGGTTGCCCGGAACTGCGCGACGGCCAGATGTGGCCCAATGACCAGCCGGGACTGGGCATCGACATCGACGAAGAGCAGGCAGCCCGCTTCCCTTACCCGGATCATCCCTACCAGGGCGCCTGGCCGGCCATCCGTCGCCGTGACGGCGGCATCGTCAAGCCGTAACCGTAACACCAGCCGGCAGGAACAGACTAGGCCAGGCCGTAGAGCCTGACAGCGTTGTCGTGGAGCAGTTTCTTCTGGTCAACCAGGCTCCGCTCGGCAATGACTTCCTTGAGAGCATTGACCCACTGCAAGTAGGTAGCCGCGATCCGGCAGACGGGCCAGTCTCCTCCAAATACGACCCGATCCGGTCCAAACTGGTCCAGGCAATGGTTGATGATGGGAGCCAGGTCCGCGGAGCTCCAACCCTCGGGGGCCCGGGCCACGACCCCGGAGATCTTGCAGATCACGTTCTTGCGCTTGGCCAGCGCCTCGATACCACGTCGCCAGGGATCGGCCTCGTGCCAGGGTTCTTCCCCCCCGGCTGCTTTCGATTTACTAAACGCCTTGGGGTCGGCGTTGCCACAATGGTCGACGATGAATCGCGTGTCGGGGCACTGATCGGCCAGCTTAACCCCGTCACCAAGTTCGGTCGGCCGTATACAAATATCGTAGCTCTTACCAAAACGACCGAGTAACTGCATTGATTTAACGAACTGCTTTTCCAGGCACAAGCCCTGCTTGGTTGTCGGCGGATGCAGCACCTGGCGGACACCCTTGATGTAAGGATTGTCCTTGTAACGGGTGATGTAGGCCGCGAAGCCGGCCGAGTTCGGTCGTCCGGAAATGACGGCTCCCGCCGTCGGATGATCCGAGTTCTTGGAGAGCCGGATGACGTGCTCGGCTTCCTCCACTTGCTGCTTGGGATCGACGTCCACTTCCATGTAAACCGCTTTGACCACGTTGGAGCCCCGCGTGGCTTCCAAGAAATGCTTCGTGGTGTAACTCTTACGGAGCACGTCCGGGGCATCACCCAGCCAGGGCGGCTTAAACTTCGTCAGATCCCAAAGATGTTGATGGGTATCGACAATTGGTAAGCGGGCAGCTTTAACCGGCCGCCGACCGCGCCGCTGGAATGGTCGCACGGCCTGGGCCGAGGTTGCTGTAAGAAGTCCAGCTCCGACGCAACCGGTTTGCAGGCCGCGATGGAGAAAATCACGACGGGTGATAGTCATGATGGTAATTCCTCAAAAAATAATACAGAAACGAAACACTAATAAGACTTATCCATCCCTCTGTTCTAATTAGACCAGATGAAAAACGCTTGTCACAGTCCCTGCCAGCTTGCTAGACTTAAAACTGCGCTGATCGAAAACCTTTCCAAACGGTCCGAATTATCCATGTCTCCGTACCCGATTCGTCAAATCAAACAGTTGGATGCTGCCACCAGTCGGCACAGTCGGCGCGACGTATTGCGATTAGGTTCAGCGGGATTACTGGGTCTCAACCTTCCCCACCTGCTGCAGGCAGAACAGGCAGCGACCGTCAAGGCCATTGCGCCCCGGGCAGATTCCTGCATCGTGATATTCCTCAACGGGGGCCCCAGCCACCTCGACATGTGGGATATGAAACCGGACGCTCCCGCCGAGACCCGTGGCGAATTCAATCCAATTGCCACTTCGTTACCCGGGGTTCAATTCAGTGAACATCTGCCCAAGCTGGCAAAGCATATGCATCGCAGTACGGTCATCCGCTCCATGCATCACAGCGTGAACAATTCCCATGCGGCAGCAGTCTACGTAGCACTTACGGGACACGACCGGGGTGAACAGGGGGGCGGCTTTAAACCGACCGACAACCCGCCACCGGGGGCCGTCGCTGCCCACCTGCGACCCACTCCCGTCGACACGGTCCCCTACGTCTCGCTTCCCTACAAGACCAAGGAAGGAGCCAAGGGGCCTCCGCAACCTGGTTTCTACGGTGGCTGGATGGGGCAAGGATACGATCCGTTGTGGATTCTCAAAGATCCCAATGCCAAGGATTTTTCGGTACCCGAGTTTTCACTCAACCAGGACATATCGACAGAACGCCTGGAGAAACGGGCATCGCTACTCTCCAGCTATAACGACCGCCTTAAGGGAGATATTCAATCGCGCCCCTTTGCTGCCATCGATCGTTTTCAACAGCAAGCGTTCGATATCCTCACCTCGCGCACCGTGCAATCCGCCTTCCGTATCCAGGAAGAAAAGGAGAGTACGCGGGAACGTTACGGACGGAATATTTATGGACAGAGTGTGCTACTGGCACGGCGACTGATCGAGGCGGGAACACGGGTCGTCACCGTTTCCTGGGCACCCGATGCCAACGCCACCTGGGATACCCATGGTGGCAATTTCAAAAAACTGAAAAATACGCTGCTGCCACAATTTGATGCTTCTTGCAGTAGCCTGCTGCAAGATCTTCACGAGCGGGGCATGTTAGAGCGGACGCTCGTTGCCGTGCTGGGAGATTTCGGCCGCACCCCCAAGATCAACAAGAGCGATGGCGGTCGTGACCACTGGAACTTCTGCTACTCCATCATGCTGGCCGGCGGGGGCATTCGCCCCGGATTTGTCTACGGGGCCAGTGACCGGACCGGGGCCTTTCCCAATGATATGCCAACCACTCCGTCAGATATCATTGCCACCATCTACCGACTGCTGGGAATCGATCATCGCCGGGAGCTCTATGACCGCTTTGACCGGCCCCACCAGATCGTCACCAAGGGAAACGTGGTACACGATCTGCTGGCCTGAAGCGGTCCCGCGCATTACTCTTTACGCTTGCGATCGGGCAGCTTGCCATCGGGAAAGTTCTGCTTATACCAGCGGTCAAGTTCTGCGGACCAGGCAAAGCGACCCAGCTTGTTGCGGTCTAAACCCTGCAAATGCGGCTCGTCTGTTCGCTTGCTTGGGTGACGATATTTCCACGGTCGATCGCCAAAGATCTCTGCGACCATCTTGGCCAGGCCCGGATCGTACTTCTTTAACTCGGCCCTGGTGTCGACATGATTGTGGTCATGATCGGGAGGACGATTAGTATCGAACCAGCTCTGTACACCCTCGGCCCAATACTCAGCATGATTGGAGGAGGCATACTTGGTCTTCCAGAGCCCTTTTTTCATCGCTGCCTCGTAGACCGCCTCCAGGCGACCGTCAAAGGAGGGATCGACGCGATCAAGCGCCATATGATGAATGGCATGGGCAAATTCATGGATCAGGATGTTTTCCGTAAAGTAGGGATCTCCCGGTAGCGCTAACAGATTCTCTTCGCCACAACTGACCGCCGGTCGCTCTGGCGTGGCACCCAGTCCCCTGGCGCGACGATCCCAGAACCTGCTCGGCTCAAGATCCGAATGTTCCGGCACCTGCGTCGTCAACTCCTTCACTCCCATCACGACAAAGCGTGTCTTGTTTTGAACCAGTGCCCGCAACAGGTCGGGCCGCTTGTCGAGCATGCGTTCAATCAAGTAGGCAGCTTCCAGCAACGCGTAATCCGAGACGCGCTCGGAAGCAAGAATGGGGAATCCATCGATACTAATATGCTTCTTGTAGAACGGGGCCAGCTTCCAGTCGCGTTTGAGTTGTTTCGAAATCGGTTTGACTTGCCAGCGCAAGGCGGCAGATTTCGTCTTCTCCTGCTCCGCGACCGTGGAATCTGCAGTCCCAGGTAGAAGCAGGGACAAAACAAGTAACAGGCAACCGACTGCCCTGTCCCGCTTTCTTAAATTCCACATGCCCCGACCCTCCAATGGACGAACCTAGTTCTCTGGTTTGCGTAACAAAGACATTCGCTCACTGACCACCAGGTCAACCGAGTCAGCAAGTGCCACTTAAAACTCAGTTTAGTACGAAACAGACCCGACCGCCAAGGCACCAGGCGGAGAGTTGCTAACGAGCAGGAAAAGGTCGCTCCCTCTCCAGGAAACTCTGCCCTTTCAACACTTTCCTGGGCCGCCTATGATTCGTCTCAATGATTGATCCTCAAAAATCGACAGCTGCCGTGATGCCAAGCGAATCTCCCCAGCCGGCAACTTCTTCGCGCCTGGCGCTGTTAGCAACACTCTTGGCAATCGCTGCCGTCGCCTGCGGCTCAGTCATCCAGTCAACGATCGCTGACCCCTGGCTCAACGTCCTCTTCGTCCTGGTCCTCCTGCTCCCGATCCTGCGTGGGGAACTCAGTCGCCAGAACAGCTGGTTACGACAATACGATCAGGGCTACCGTCGCGCCCTGCTAGTCGCGGGGCTCGGCTGGGCACTGGTGACCGCCTGCCTCTACCTGGTCCGAATTCGTCCCTTCATCGGTGATGTCGACCTCTTCTACTACCTCTGTAACGCTCGTGACATGAATAACCATTCACTGACGTCGACCGATTGCTACAGCTATTTCCCGGGCGTCTATAGTTTCTGGAGAACCGTCATGCTGACGGTTGGCCAGCGCCTGGAAGCTATTCAATGGACTTACCTGCTGGTCATCCTCACGAACGTACTGCTGGTCGCTGCCATCGTCTGGCGACATAGCCGTTGCCTGGCCAGTAGCCTGTTCGCCGGCTGCTGGCTGCTGGTTCTCACTTCCCGCTTCCAGGCCACCACCGGAGAGACCGAGTTACTGGCGACCATCCCCCTGCTGGTCGCCGTCCTCTACTGGTCCGGCCAACCGCTCCGGGGCAGCCGCGGCTGGCGATATAGCCTGGCCCTCGGAATCGGACTGGCACTGACACTCTATGCAAAACAGCAAGCTGGCCTGTTGTCACTCGGAGCCCTGGCACTGCTGCTAAGCTACCGCTGGCGCAGCAAGCCGGACCAGCATCAGCTGCCATTGCTGCTCGCCATACCAGTGATCGCAGTCGTTGTGTTTTTGCTGGCAATCGTGCTGGCTGGCGCAGGCTGGCAGCCGCTGCAAATAGGACTCGCTACGGTCGCTGATTATGAAAAGGAGGGTTCCTGGTGGTTTAACCTCTATGTCCAGTTGCGGCGCGATGAGACAGCCGGCCTGGCCGCGTTATTCAGCGGCCTGGTGCTAGCCGGCTGTTTGTGGCGCAAGAATTCGCGTTCTACTAAGACCCTGGAACTGGTTCTCTTCCTGGCGATCGGAGCCTTGTGCACGCTCTGGCAATTGCGGAGCCGTGCTTACCACCATTACATGCTACTGGCAGCTCCCGGCCTGGTGATCAGTACGGTGTTGTTGTGGCGGGAAATTTTCCCGGCCCGCGCGGAAGGTCAGCGAAAAACAGCCCTCCTACGGTGCGCCCTGATCCTGCTGATCTTCGTCCCCTTCCTGCGTGATGCTGGCATTCGTGAAAGTTTTACCGTTTGGCGTCTACCACGAAGTACCAATTTTGCCCCCCGGCAACTTTGGCACCAGCAATCACCCGTGGCAAAAGATCTCCAGCAATTACCAGTCTCTCCCGGGGAAACGCTCTACGTCGTCCCCGCCCGACACAACTCGGTCTATTTCGTCTTGCAAACCCAAACCTCATCTCCTCGCGGCTATCGTTTCGAGCAGCTGCCGCTGGCAAAAACCGACTGGTCGGTCCATTCGAGAGTGCTGCTTCTCAAGCCACCGGCCTGGGATGCCAGTGACCAGCAGGTGATTTCTCCAGAGGTCCTGATTCAATGGCGAGCAGCGCTGCAGCAAGCGGGCTTCCAGACTGGGCGGGAACTTCCCACCATGGTCCTTTATCAGCGGGCTCCTTAGCGAGCGGCAAAGAACTTCTCGATCTGGTCAACCACGCGGTCCTGCTGGGCGGTCGTGATCTCGTAAAAGAGAGGCAGTCGCAGCAATCGTTCACTCAGTGATTCGGTCACCGGCAGCGAGCGCGTTTGGGCAGAGAGTTGCTGGCCCATCTTCGAATTATGCAACGGTACGTAATGGAAAACCGCATGGATATCCTGCTGATTAAGATGTTGTATTAGCGCCTGGCGAGTCTCCGCATCACTGGTAATGACATAAAACAGGTGGGCATTGCTCTGGCAGTCCTCCGGGATCGATGGCAAGCCGAGGTGCCCTGCCTGGGCTAACGGTTCCAATCGCTGCCGGTAATACTGGCAAACCGCTTGCCGGCGCTCAGTGATTTCATCCATCTGCTGCAGCTGGGCATAGAGAAAGGCGCAACTAATCTCGCTGGGCAAGTAAGAAGACCCCCAGTCGACCCAGGTATACTTGTCGACTTGCCCGGCAAAAAACTGCCGGCGATTGGTCCCCTTGTCACGGATAATCTCAGCCCGCTCTGCCCACTCGTCGCGGTTCACCACCAGGGCTCCTCCCTCGCCGCAACCAAAGTTCTTTGACTCGTGGAAACTAAACGTCCCGGCGTCCCCAATGCCCCCGAGCGGTTGCTCTTGATAAAAACTGTTCACCCCCTGGGCAGCATCTTCAATGACACGCAACCCGTGTTCCTCTGCCAGCTTTCCAAGTGCATTCATGTCGCAAGCGACACCACCGTAGTGAACTGGCAGCAGCGCCCTGGTGCGGGGACCGATCAACGACTCCACGTCAGCGGGATCCAGGTTCAATGTCTGCTCGCTAATATCGGCAAACACGGGGGAGGCCCCTGCCCTGGCAACGGCCAGGGCAGTCGAGACGAATGTGTAGGAAGGCAAAATCACTTCATCGCCGGGACCCACATCGCACAACATGATGGCCATCTCGAGGGCAGCCGTGCAGGATGGGGTCATTAAAACACGTGCCAACCCAAATCGCTGCTCCAACAGTTCCGCGCATTTGCGGGTGAAGGGGCCATCGGAGCCGATCTTGCCGGATTCAACCACTTCCCTGAGATAATTCATTTCCTGGCCGCTAATCCAGGCGCGATTAAATGGGATCTGCTCAGTCATGGCATCTTTCTGCTTAACAAGCCACCATTGGCTTGCTTGGACTCACTGATCATCCCTGATAAACTGCCCATTGGCAACCGCGATCTTGCCTTTGGTTATCACCACTTTCCGCTGTTCCAAACCCTCGAATTCCTGCTCCAGGAGTGTTACCCATGCCCGGCCATTTCCGCTACTCGTTATGCCTCGGCCTGCTGATCCCATTGCTACTGATCCCACCGGCCACAGCCGATGAGTTACCGGCTGAAGTAACGGTTGCCACCTGGAACCTGGAATGGTTTTTTGATGACCAGCAGGCAGATAATCTTACTCCCCTGTCACGTGCCCAGTCAGCTCCTTCGAAAGAAGAATGGCACTGGAAACGAGACCGGGTTGCCGAAGTCATCGCCGAAGTGAAACCAACGATCCTGGCCTTGCAGGAAGTCGAGAACCGACGAGTCCTGCGCGAACTGACCCAGCAACTCAAATCCAAATACCAACTGCAGTATCGGATCGCCTTCGTGGAAGGCTGGGACACCTACACCGAACAAGATGTGGCCATTCTCTACCAAAGCGGACTCGTCCAATACAGTCGCCATGAACAGTCCCGGGACATGTATGAAAGCAAAGAGTTCTACAACGTCTCCAAACACCTGGTAACCCATTTCCGCTGGCAATCCGGCGATCAAACCGAAGAACTAACACTGGTTAACGTTCATTTTCGAGCCAGTGAAAAAGGAGCATCCCTGCGACAGCGACAGGCAAAACTGATTCGCCACTGGATCAATCCCCACTTGCAACGGGGAAGTAATGTGATCGTCTTAGGTGATCTCAATAGCGAAGAGAATTGCCAGCAGCCCGATTCTGACTGCGAAGTTGGCCTGCTTTGCGGACGATCCCAACAAGGAACCCTCCCGCTGACAGACCTCCATCGCCATCTCCTGCCAGCCAAGCGGGCAACACACATGATCGGCAAACAATTTGATCGTATTCTTATCAGCCCCAGCCTGCAGCGCGACGATGATCAAAAACGAGATCTCGTTTTTGATTCGATTCGCTCAGCAAAAGATCTCGTCGTCCGAGGTGAAAAAGCAGATACCGAACATCGTGATATCTACTACAAGATTCCCCAGCAAGAACGTGATGTCAGTGACCACTACCCACTGATCGCACGCTTCAAAACTAAATGACCTGACTAGAAAACCGTGCCCTCCATGAACGATCAAGCAGACCAGCAACTGCCCACCATCCGCCTCGACCAGTTCCTGCAATTGGGCCAAATCGTGGCCAGTGGAGGCCAGGCAAAACACCTCATCCAAAACGGACAGGTCACCGTCAATGGGGAAGTTGAAACACGCCGCCGCCGGAAATTGCAGCCCGGCGATCAGGTTGCCGTCGGAGACGAATTACTGGAAGTCGAGTTAGAAAGTTAGTCAGCGTGGGCAGCTTGGCAGTTTTAATATTCTAACCAGCCTTCCCAGCTTCCCTAAAGGAACTGGGATTGGATCTTTGCTGACCCGCAAATGGGCAAGGAAAGCCCTTTTCCATAGATTGGCGCATTGCTAAAGAGTATGCTCTTGTAAGATTAGGCGAATTGGGTGCTCAAACCAACGCTAAGTGGTCGAGGGTCATGGATCGGACGGAGCTACTACGACTGTATCGGGTCAT
>Ga0310342_100002228_pt1 | contig 12418 bp, 9 predicted proteins | sample S15DNA20500_MG_FD_206155 | JGI IMG/M metagenome (GOLD analysis project Ga0310342, IMG submission 206155) | Marine microbial communities from station ALOHA, North Pacific Subtropical Gyre - S1503-DNA-20-500_MG | ecosystem: Environmental > Aquatic > Marine > Oceanic | place: Pacific Ocean: North... | reverse complement strand
CTTCACACAGTCCCTCGTCCTGCTCACGATCGTCGTCTCCCTCGTGATGTTCGTGATCGGCAACAGCATCGTCACGGCGTTCGGTCTTATGGGCGCGCTGGCAATCATCCGTTTCAGGAACGTCCTCAAGGACACCCGAGACACGGTCTACATTTTCTTCTCGCTCGTCCTGGGGATGGCGCTTGGGTCTCAACGACACCTCGCGGCTCTCGTCGGGACGGTAGCCCTGCTCACCGTCGCGCTGTACCTGCACTTGACGCGGTTTGGAAGCCTCACTTCCTTCGACGGACACGTGAGCGTGCGCGTGGCAGCCGGCACGGACTTTCCCTTCCCCATCCTGAAGCGCCACTGTCGCAGGACTCGACAGATCTCCGCCCGGCACAGAAGTGAAGAGGAGGTGGACTACGTCCTCGAGGTCCGCCTGCGAGACCGCAATCGTGGTTCGGAGCTGGTCGGCGAGCTTCAGGAGGCAGCCGGGATCACCGCGGCCTCCCTGGTCCTGAGAGACGAACTGGCGGAGATCTAAGGAGAACCCGAGAGACGACATGGCCAAGAGCAAGAGACTTCAGCGAATCAGCACCCCCATCGGGCAAAGGCTCAATGGGCTGTTTCGTGGACCTCTCACCCTGCTCTTTTGGTCAGCGGCCGGAGTCGGTGCCTGGATGATCCACCAGAACCGTCCGATCTCCCAGGAGTTCATCGGACTCGTCCGGAGCCCCGAGGTCGAGGTCGCATCCACGATCGACGGCCGCATCGATAACCTCTCTATCGCGCTCTATCAGTTCGTCGAGACAGGCGAGGTGATCGCGACGTTCGACCCCGCCCAGATCCAGGCTGGCATCGCCACGGCCCGCACTGAGTTGACCCAACTACGCTCCGAACTCGGGGCTGAGCGCGCGCGGCTGGAGAACGTTGAGCGCGTGAACGGCTTCGATCGCGCCATGGAGCTGCGCCGCTATCTCAGCGACGAGTCGGAAGCCCGCATCGAAGGCCTGCAAGTTCAAGGGAACATCGCGTCGAACGTCATCCAAGAACAGCGCCTCAGAGTTCGCCTCACTCGTCTCCAAGCGCTCGCGGCACAGGGGCTCACCCCCACGGCTGAGATAGAGGAGCTCGAACTCCGGATCGAGCGCACGGCCGCAGAGATCGCGTCGGATCGAGAGCTGTTGGCTTCCAACCTTGAAGAGCTCGTGAACGCTCGCCAGCGCACGGAGTTCTACCGCGAGTCCTTGCCGGAGCCAGCGCAACACGACCCGATCATCGAGCCGCTGGACCTCGCCCTCGACGTTCAAGAGGCCGCGATCGACGAGCTCCTGATCGCAGCGCGCGAGCTCGTGGTGCGAGCGCCGGTCGATGGACACGTCGCCTCACTCTTCGGTCATCGCGGCCGCGTCGTCATGGCAGGAGATCCTCTCCTGAGCCTCATCCCCTCCGGTGTCCTCGAAGTGGAAGTGTTCATCCCAGAGAGTGACCTCGGCGCTCTCAAGGTCGACGACACGGTGCTGCTCACCTCGATATTGGACCCGACGCTCTCGGTGGAGTCCCTCGTGGTTCGGATCGCACCGGACGTGCGCGCGCTGCCCAATCGCCTGTGGCTAGATCCCGCGATCCCCGAGTACGGACGCGTCGCGCTCGTACGGGGCACTCCCTCGCTGAGCTTGTCCCCGGGAGAGCGCGTATTGGTGAGGCGACCCGACACCGGGTCGTAGGTCTCCCGCCTCTCCTCCCGCTCTGGTCAGGTGAACAGCCTGCCCCGTACCTCGTCCAAGTGAGCGGGTCGGGTGTGGCAGCAGCCGCCCACCAAGGTCGCTCCCGCCTCGACCCAGCGCTCTACGGCGTCTGCGTAGGCGGAGGGGCCCAAGGGCTCGCTCGGAACGACCTCGGGATCGAGGGGGTCGAAGGGTCCTGGCAAGGCGTCCGAGGCGTTGGCGTAGCCACCGACGGGACCGCTCGAGAGCTTCATCAAGCGCGGGATCGCGTCGGTGACGAGGTTCGCCCCGCAGCAGTTCACGAGGTGGGCGTGGACGGACAAGTGGGCGGCGACGGCGAAGGCATCCTCTAGGGTCTCCCCTCCCGGTAGCAGGCCGGGACGGTTCCCCTGAAGCGTCCAACTCAACCAGACCTCGCGCTCCGTCGAGAGGGCTGCTTCCGCTGCGACGGCGGCCTCACGACCCAAAGAGAGCGTCTCACAGAGGAGGACGTCGACCCGCGGCGCGAGGAGCTTCGCGAGGCGACCATACTCAGCGCGTAACTCCTCGTCCGGCGCCACGAGGTCCGCTCGATAGCTCGTGTCGAGCGGCGGCAGGGAGGCCGCGATGCGGACTTCTTCACCCGACTCCTCCCTGGCTCGCTGTGCGAGGTCGACAGCGAGGACGCTGAGCTCTTCGACCCGGTGCGCCATGCCCTCGCGCGCGAGGAGAGTAGGAGTCACCGCGTAGTTGCACGCCGTCACAACGCGGGCGCCGGCATCGATATAGTCCCGGTGGACCGCTACCACCTCGTCGGGCGCCTCGAGGAGCGCTCGCGCCGACCAAATGGACGTGCGATGGCACGGTACCTCGACACCCCGTTCGCGGAGCTCCGTCCCCGTGCCACCGTCCAAGAGGATCACCTCAGGCGCGCCCATCGGGGAAGCCTAGTAATATGGCCCCCTCGATGGGTACACGAAGCCTCTACACCTTCTCCGCCGTGCTCTGGATCGGCGGATTGAGCTCCGCCTGGCAGGACGCAGGAGAGGTCTCCTTCCAACGCGAGGTGCTCCCCGTCCTCTCACGCAACTGCTTCCCCTGCCACGGACCGGACGCCGGGAAGCGAGAGGCCAAGCTGCGGTTCGACCAACGCGATGACGCCGTCCGAGAGCGCGACGGATACCACGCTATCCTCCCCGGCGACGCAGACGGGAGCGAGCTCATCCAGCGCGTCACGGATGACCTCGACCCGATGCCGCCGGAGGAGCACGGCGTCCCCCTCACCACTGACGAGGTCGAGGTGCTCCGCCGTTGGATCGACGCCGGCGCCGAGTACCTCCCCCACTGGTCGCTCGTAGCGCCGACGCGCCCCGAGGTCCCGGACCGCCACGAAGAGGACCCTATCGACCGCTTCGTGGGCGAGGCCTTCAGAGCGCGCGGCCTGACACCCAACCAGGCTGCCACCAAGGGAGCGCTGCTCAGGCGCCTACACCTCGACCTCATCGGCCTACCCCCCACACCTGCGGAGCTCGACGCCTTCCTCGCCGACGAGGGCCAGGACGCCTACGAGCGCACGGTCGACCGCCTGCTCGCCAGACCGAGCTACGGCGAGCACTGGGCATCGATGTGGCTCGACCTCGCGCGCTACGCAGACTCCAAGGGGCACGGCTCCGACCCCTTGCGCGAGATCTGGCGCTACCGGGACTGGGTCATCGACGCCTTCAACGCGAACAAGCCCTTCGATGAGTTCTCGATCGAGCAATTGGCCGGCGACCTACTCCCCGGTGCGACCCTCGACCAGCGCCTCGCCACGGCCTTCCACCGCAACACGATGGTCAACACCGAGGGCGGCACGGACGACGAGGAGTTTCGGGTCCTGGCCGTCAAGGACCGCGCCAAGACGACGGCACAGGTATGGATGGCGATGACCCTCGGCTGCTGCGAGTGCCACGACCACAAGTACGACGCCCTCAGCCAGAAGGAGTTCTACTCCTTCTACGCGATCTTCAACCAGACCGCCGACGCCGACGCCAGCGACGACTCTCCACGCATCGAGACCCCAACCACGGAGCAGAGAGCAAACCTCGCCGAGATAGCGGCGCGCGCAGAAGCGGCACGAGCAGAGCTACGGGCCGCCTCCGTGTCTTCGACCCCAGCGCGCGAGGCTTGGGAGCGCGAGCTCTCGATGAGCGCTGACTCGTGGCAGACCGCTTCGATCGTGAGCGCGGTCGCAGAGAACGGGACGACGCTCGAGGTCGATGGCTCCAATGAGGTGATATCGAGCGGCGCCTTGCCCGCCACCGATCACTACACCTTGGAGTTCGAACTCCCGGCAGAGATCCTGCAAGGCCTCAGGATCGAGACCCTCGCTGGCGCAGGCGGTCCAGGACCCGGGCGCGCGGGACACGGCAACTTTGTCCTGAACGACCTGCGCGCCACGCTCATCCAGCCGAACGCCGAAGCACCAACGGCCCGCTATGTCCGCGTCGAGAACCCTGGTTTGGAACGGATCATCTCCCTGGCTGAGGTCGAGGTCTTGAGCGGCGGAGTGAACATTGCGCCTCGAGGAGAGGCGCATCAATCGAGCGTCACATTCGACGGCCCGGCTGCGCTCGCCATCGACGGAGACAAGAACGGCGACCACTACGCTGGCTCGGTGTCGCACGCAGGCCCAGAGGCAGACCCCTGGTGGGAGCTCGACCTCGGCGAAGAGCACCCAGTCGAGTCCATCAGCATCTGGGGGCGCACGAACCCGGGAACACCGGTGAGGCTGAACCGCTGTCATGTGATCCTCCTCGATGAGGAGCGCACGCCCGTCTGGCACGCGCGCGTCGTCGACGCCCCGAACCCAATGGTGACGCTCGAGACGAGAGCGGCCGAGGTCGAGCTGGGCTTCGCCTCCGCGGTGGCGGACTTCGAACAGAACCAGTGGGGTGTGGCGAAGGCCATCGACCGCGACCCCGCGAGCGCATCAGGCTGGGCGGTCGCGCCACGCTTTGGAGAGGACCATGTCGCCGTCTTCACCTTCCTCAACCCTGTCTCCGTAGAGCAGGGGAGCTCCCTCCGCGTCGACCTCACTCAGTCCTACGGCGAACAGCACACCATCGGGCGCCTGCGCCTCTCGACCACAGCGCTCACTCCGATGCTGGTCTCAGAAAAGCTCCGCGCAGCGGTGGAGACGAGCGATCGCACGGCACAGCAAGAGGAGCTCCTCTCGGTGGCTTGGCAGGAGACCGCCCCGGAGGCGAGAGAGTTCCGTGACCGCGTGCGCGTGATCGAGGCCGAGCGCACAACCATCAAGGGACAGCTCACCCCGGTGATGATCGCGCTCTCAGCCGACAAGCAGCGCAAGACACACCGCCTCGTGCTCGGGAACTTCCTCCAACCCGCCGAAGAGGTCGAGGCCCAGACGCCTGCCTGCTTGCCTCCGACCGAGGTGGAGACGCCGACCCGGTTGGACCTCGCGCGCTGGCTCATGAGCGACGTGCACCCCCTGACCGCGCGCGTCACGGTGAACCGCTTCTGGTCCAGACTCTTCGGGCGCGGCTTCGTCTCCACGGAGGAGGACTTCGGCACGCAGGGAACCCAGCCCACACACCCAGAGCTCCTCGACTGGCTCGCGCTCGAGTTCGTCGAGGGAGGCTGGAACGTGAAGGGCCTCTTGAAGCAGTTGGTGATGACCGAGACCTACCAGCGCTCGTCCCACGTCACTGATGAGGCGCTCCGATTTGACCCCGAGAACCTGTGGCTCGCGCGCGGAGACCGCCGCCGCCTCTCGGCCGAGACCGTCCGCGACCAGGCCCTCTTCGTCAGCGGCCTCCTCCACGACGAGCTCCACGGACCCTCCATCTACCCACCCCAGCCCGCAGGTCTATGGAGAGCGGCCTTCAACGGGACACAGTACGCGCCTACTGCAGGACCCACGCGACATCGCCGTGGCCTCTACGTGGTCCTACGCCGCACGATCCCCCATCCCTCGATGGTGGCCTTCGACGCGCCGAGCCGCGAGTTCTGCACCTCGCGACGTCCTGTCACCAACACGCCGCTGCAGGCCTTTGTCACCTTGAACGACCCGGTCTACGTCGAGGCTGCGCAGGCGCTCGCACGCAGGATCCTCACTGAGGGCGGGGACACCGACGAGGAGCGCGCCCGCTTCGGGCTGCGCCTGTGTCTGTGCGATGAACCCTCCACAAGCCAGGTCGCGACCCTCGTCCGGCTCCAGGCTTCGGAGCGAGCGCACTACGCGGTCGCAACCGATGAAGCCCTCGCCGCCGCGACCAACCCTCTCGGGCTACTCCCCGAAGGACTGGACGCAGCGGAGGCCGCCGCTTGGACGATGGTCGCGAGCGTGCTCCTCAACATGGACCCCTTCCTCGTGAGGAGCTGAGACCGTGTCGATGGATCCTCGCCATATTCTCTCGCGCAGAGCGTTCATGACCGGCACCGCCGGGACCCTCGCCAACGTCGCCGCCGCGACGCTCATGGGGAAGGACGGACTGCAGTCACACGGCGGCGCAGACCACGCGCCACGAGCCAAGCGCGTGATCTACCTCGACATGGCCGGCGCTCCGCCCCAGCTCGACATGTTCGACTACAAGCCGAAGCTCGTGGAGCTCGACCGGACGCTCTGCCCGAAGGAGTTCATCGAAGGTCGCCGCCTCGCCTTCATCAAGGGGCACCCCGAACTCCTCGGCCCCCCGCACCCCTTCGTTCGCATGGGCGAGCGCGGCCACAAAGTGACGGCGCTCATGCCGCACTTCTCCTCGATCATCGACGAGGTCGCGATGATCCACTCGATGCACACCGACGAGTTCAACCACGCGCAGGCGGACCTGCTCATCCAGACGGGGAGCAACCAACCCGGCAAGCCGGCGATGGGCTCCTGGGCCACGTGGGGGCTCGGGTCCGAGAACCACGACCTCCCCGGCTTCGTCGTCCTCTCGTCCGGCGGCTCGGACCCGACCGGTGGATCGAGCCTGTGGTCGAGCGGCTTCCTGCCCTCCTCCTATCAGGGTGTGCGTTGTCGCGCGGCCGGTGATCCCATCCTCTACGTCACGAACCCCGAGGGCGTGGACGGCTCCGTTCGTCGACGCACGCTCGACGCCCTACGCGAGCTGAACGAAGAGGAGTTGGAACGCGTGGGAGATCCCGAGATCGAGGCGCGCATCGACCAGTTCGAACTCGCCTACCGGATGCAGACCACCGTCCCCGAGCTGATGGACATCTCCCGAGAGTCGGCGGAGGTCCTCGAGGAGTACGGCGCCAAACCCGGGCAGGCCTCCTTTGCCAACAACTGCCTCCTCGCGCGGCGCCTCTCCGAGGCAGGGGTGCGCTTCATACAGCTCTACGACTGGGGTTGGGACATCCACGGCACGAACACCGGCGACGACCTCATGGACTCCTTCCCGAAGAAGTGTCGCGAGACCGACCGCCCTATCGCCGCTTTGATCCGCGATCTGAAGCAACGCGGCCTCCTGGACGAGACCCTAGTCATCTGGGGTGGCGAGTTTGGCCGCACCTCCATGAACGAGGCGCGAAACGGCTCAATGAAGCTGGGTCGAGACCACCATCCGGACGCTTTCACCATGTGGATGGCCGGTGGGGGGGTCAAAAAGGGCATCAGCCATGGCGCCACGGACGAGCTGGGCTATTTCATCAGCGAGGACCCTGTCCACGTCAGGGACCTCCAGGCCACGATCCTCCACCTCCTGGGTCTCGACCCCCATGAGCTCAGATTCCCCTATCTTGGGCTCCAACAGCGCCTGATAGGCCCTGCAGAGGGTCCCAGGGTGGTTCACGACCTCCTCACATAGGGCTGCCAACTAGGCTCCAAGAGCCCAAAAAGCCCCTATCACGGGTAGATTTGGCCCAGAGGGGTAGAAACCACCTGCCGCAGGACCAGAATTGCGAGATTCACCCCACCCCGAGGTCGGATCCAGTGCGGTCATTGCCCGAAATCACCACTTCAGAAGCCGCTAAGGGACTTTTCAGAGGCAAAAAAGACAATCCCCAGAACATAACCGCCTATATCACAGGGGTTTATGTTTGAGAAAGGGGGTAAATCAGGGTCATGGGCAGGAATGCCACAGGCCCTTCCGAAGGTCATCTTGATCTCTTTGAGGGGATTCTGGCCCGCCGGGTCACCCCCCAATGAGCTCTTTGCCTTCTCTCACGGGTGCTCCCAGCTTGACGCGTCAAGCTGGACCAAGATCGCCCCCAAGTCCTTTCTCTGGAGAAAAATCATGGCGTCTATCTCTGACACCCTGAACTCAGTCAACAGCCTCCTCGGCGACGTCGTCCGCTTCGGCATTGGCCTTGCTGGCGCTTTCTTAGTCGTCCAAATCCTCTTCCCCGGCACAGTCGACATCATCGGCAACGTCACCGGTGTGGTTAACACCTTCACGAATGGTGGCCTCACGGGTCTCATCACGCTCCTCCTCTTCATGACGTTCATGCGTCGCTAGAGGACCTGAAGCTCAACGGAGGTGGGCCCGTCCCCCTCGATCCTGACGGGTCCACCTCCACTCTCTCCAACTGACAGGATCGAACCTCATACGGCGCACTCACGCCACCGTCCAACTTAGATCCAAGGAAACCAAATGCTGCAAGACGCTCAAGGATGGTTGAAAAGCATTACGGACTTCGGCGTCACCCTCATCGTCGCCGCGGTCGTAATTGACATCCTCTTCCCCAACGTCACGGGAATCACTGCCAACATCGGAGTGATCGTCGCGAAGTTCTCAGAGGCTGGTCTGGCCGGCTTCATAGCTCTGCTACTGTTCGCCGTCTTCTGGCAGAACAAGAGCGCGAGCGCCAAGAAGGCCTAGAGTACCGCCCAAGTCGCTAAGCGCGCCAAACGAACACCGCCCCGGCTGATGCAAATCAGCCGGGGCGGTCTCCTTTTATCCCTGGTCCTGTGCTCAGCTCTGCGGCCAGTCGTCCGTCCTGAAGGAAGGTGACGGGAGTCCCTCGGCGTTCTTGAGGTTCGGCTCGTCCGCTGCTCCCCACGCGTAACGCGCGGCAACCGGCTTCGTCACATGATCGCTCTTGACGACGATCGTGCCCCCGTCGATCACCGCTGTCGCCGGATGAAAGACCTTGTCCTCCCCGGCGATGGTGAAGTGGCTGGGCGCGCCACCCTCTGCCACGAGACCGCCGTGTACATGATCGAAGGTCAAGCGGATCGAGTCCCCCTGCACCTCATGGGAGGCGTACATCGGACCTGAGTACACCAGGCCCTCGTGACCATAGGACTCGGCCAACGCCCAGAGGGCGAGGCGATGACCCACGTCTTGCTTGTTCCTCGGGTGAATGTCCCGCGGGTTCCCGATGTCCATCGTCACCGCCATCCCGGTGTTGGGCAAAGAGAGGGTCATCGTTTGCGCCTCTCTAAGCCCCGCTGCCTGGCCGGTGTCCCCCCCGTAGCCGTAGGGCGCGATCTGCACGAAGCCGAAGGGGAAGTCCCCCTGTCCCCAGCTCGCGCGCCAGTCCTCGATCATGGCGGGGAAGAGCCTGCGGTACTGGGGAGCGCGAGCGCGATTGGACTCGCCCTGGTACCAGACGGCACCTCGGATCGCGAAGGGGACGAGCGGCGCGATCATGCCGTTGTAGAGGGCCGTCGGCGAGTTCGCGTGGAAGGAGGCCTGGACCGGGAAGGCGCCGACGTCACTGATCGAGACGCCCTTCTGATAGCGCCACTCGCCGGAAATGCCTATCGCGAGATCATCCGAGAGCCCCGCCATGCGCAGGCGCATGTCATTGGGGTTTGAGCCGAGCGACCCCGCGCCGCCCGTGTCCACGACACAGACGGTGATCTGGACCTCGCTCCCCTTCACACAGCCCTCGGGCACGACGTAGCGACGGGCCTCCTGCCACTTCCCATGGACCCTGGTCTCACCGACGAGCTCGCCGTTGACCCACACGCGGTCCATGTCGTCGGCAGGCCCCAACTCGAGGACGAGGTTCTTGCCGACCCACGAACCGGGGATCTCCACTTCGCGGCGATACCAGACGCAACCGTCGAAGTCCCCGAGGCCCACTGTGCTCCAGTTGTTCGGGACACTCGTCGCCTCCCATGTGCTGTCGTCATAAGAGGCCGTCATCCATTTCCCGGTGACGCCGGGCCCCTTCTTCTCGAGTCCCTTCCACCAAGCGAGTTGCACCGCTGAGAGGTTGGAGCCGCCGCCCTCGCGCATCTTTGCGATCTGATCGAGCGCGGGACCGAACTCGGGGAAGTTCGCCGCGAGGGTGCCCTCGCTGGTCCAAGCCTCGGCCACGGTGCCACCCCAGTTCGTCGCGATGAGCCCGATCGGGACACCGAGGTCGGTGTGGAGCTCCCTCCCGAAGAAGTAGCCGACCGCCGTGTACCCACCGACCGTGGCAGGCGAGCAGGTGGTCCACTTGCCCTGGCAGTCGTCCTTCGGAGTGGTCGACGTGACGTTCCGCACGTCGAAGTGCCGGATCATCGGCCAGTTGGCGTTCTTGATCTCCATTTCGGCGTTGTCGCTGCCGTTCACTCGCCACTCCATGTTGGACTGGCCGGAGCAGATCCAGACCTCGCCCGCGAACACGCCCTCGATGGAGACCCGGTTCGCGCCCTGGATCGTGATCTGGTGCGGACCGCCCGCTTCGGGGGTCGGGAGCTTCGTCATCCAGCGGCCGTCGTCACCGGTCTTCGTGGTGACCATCTCGTTGTTCCAAGAGCCGGTCACGGTGATCACCTCACCGGGGTCAGCCCAACCCCACACAGGCGCGTCCGTCTCTCGTTGGATGACCATGTGGTCGGAGAAGATGGACGGCATGCGCACGTCGGCGCTTGCCGTGAGCGGGAACAGGGCGAGGCACAGGACGCCGAAGAAGGCGGTACGGTGCATGGGAACCTCCGAATTGTGGTGTGTGGTGGGTGTCGAGCGGAGCGACACCCGATTGTCGGCGCGACCCCCGAGGTACGGCAAGGGGACAAACCCGAATCCCGTCCCCTCCTCGCCTGCTAGGCTCCGCGAGCCATGGACGCAATGGACGCAGAGGCTCTCGCGCGGCGCCTACCGATCGTCGGGGTGTTGGGATCGGGGACAGAGGCCCATGAGGAGCTCGCCGCACCCCTCGGCGCTGCCCTCGCGGGGATGGGCGTGCACCTGTTGACTGGTGGTGGAGGCGGAGTGATGGGCGCGGTAAGCGAGGCCTTTGCCGGCGAGACCGACCGGGAGGGCCTGGTCCTCGCCGTCCTGCCCGGGGACGCCTCGGGTGCTTCGCCCGCTGGATACCCGAACCCCTGGGTCGAGCTCCCGGTCAGGACCCACCTACCCCTCTCAGGCAACCAGGGGACGGACGCTGCGAGCCGCAATCACCTGAACGTCCTCACCGCCGACGTCCTCATCGCGCTCCCAGGGAGCGCAGGAACGCGCTCAGAGCTCGCTTTGGCCCTCCGGTACGCGAGACCCGTCGTCCGCCACGCGCGTGACGAGGGCATCGAAGGCGTGGAGACGCTCGCAGACCTCGAGGACGTGCTCGCCTTCGTCCGCGAGCACACCTCGCCTTGATCACCCCACAGGGCACCTCAAGAATGACCCCGCCCTGACGAGGGCACACCCATGGAACCCACGACCCGAAAGCGACTCGCCTGGCTCGGCGGCGTCCTCCTGCTCGCCCTGCACCTCGACTTCTGGCGTGAGCGCGGCACTGAGCTCTACTTCGGCTGGCTCCCCGAGGAGCTCGCTTGGCGGATCGCCTGGATGCTCCTCGCCTTCGGCTACCTGATCTGGTTCTGCAGTTCGGTCTGGGTCGAGGACGAGGGCTAGCGCGTCATGGACCCCACAACTTCATTCGCCGTCGCCCTCGGCGTCTACGTCCTGCTCGTCCTCGGCGTCGGGGTGCTCGCGACCCGACGTGCGGGCTCCTCGTCAGAGGAGTTCTTCCTAGCCGGGCGCGGGCTCGGGACCCTCGTCCTCTTCATGGCGCTCTTCGGGACGAACTGCACGGCCTTCGTGCTCGTCGGCATCCCGGGCCAGGCCTACCACGACGGCCTCGGCGTCTTCAGCGTCAACGCCCCCATCGTCGCCCTCGGGATCCCGCTCACCTTCTGGGCCATCGGAGCGCCGGCGCGTCGGCTCGCGAAGGAGCTCGGCGCCATGACCCCGGCTGAGCTCTACGCGCGCCGCTTCGACTCCCGCGCGGTGGGTGTGGTGCTCTTCACCTTCTTCACCCTCTACACCTTGCCCTACATGGTGACGGCGATCCGCGGCGCGGCCGTGACGCTCAACGTCGTCACCGAAGGTGCCGTCCAAGAGTGGATCGCTGGTGCTGCCGTCCTCATCGTCGCGCTGGTCTACACCTCCCTGGGCGGGATGCGTGCCACTGCCTGGACCAACGTCATGCAGGGCGCGATCTTCCTGGGCTTCATGATCGCCGCCTTCTTCGTCTTCGGGAACGGCGTGGGCGAAGGTGAGGGGATCGCCGGCGCGATGCGCCGCGTCGCCGAGCACGACGAGACCTTGCTCGGCGTGAAGGAAGGAGGCCTCTACGCTCCCGCCGCCTGGACCTCCTGGGGTCTCGCCATCTCCCTCACGGTCGTCGCCTTCCCGCACATGCTCGTGCGTCTGATAGCCGCGGACTCCGACCGCACCTTGAAGAACATCTGCCGCCTCTATCCGCTCGCGTTGATCGTCCTGTGGGTCCCAGCCGTGATGATCGGCGTGTGGGGCGCCGCCGCCTACCCAGGTCTCGTGGGTCGC
>Ga0310342_100002227_pt1 | contig 12418 bp, 11 predicted proteins | sample S15DNA20500_MG_FD_206155 | JGI IMG/M metagenome (GOLD analysis project Ga0310342, IMG submission 206155) | Marine microbial communities from station ALOHA, North Pacific Subtropical Gyre - S1503-DNA-20-500_MG | ecosystem: Environmental > Aquatic > Marine > Oceanic | place: Pacific Ocean: North... | reverse complement strand
CGCGACCGCCGGAGAACAGGGAGACGGCGAGTTGGGCGGCGCCCGTGGTCTGCCAGGAGGGCGACGTGGTGAACGTCGCGATCCCGGGGATCGTGACCTCGCTGGACTTGCTCAGGTGGGTGCGTGCGATGGAACCCGTCAGCGTTGGCAGGAAGGCGGCCCGCGCTTCGGAGATCGCGGCCCGTGCGGACGCGACGGTCGCCGCGGCTGCCTGCACCGTGTGGTTACGTACGAGCGCCAACTCACGAGCCCGCTGGAGAGAGACGCCGCGCATCGGCGCCGCGTCGACGACGGGTTCGGGGAGCGAGGGGAGGGGGGTGGCCGCCCCCGGCGTGTCGTAGCTGCGTGAGCGGTAGGTCGGCTCGTCGAGGCGTAGCGTCGAGGCGCAGCCAGCGAAGAGCAGCAACCCGAGCCCGGTTATGGCGACATGGCGTTTCATGGGCGAGCTTCCAGGCCTTGGAAGAGGAATCGCTCTGCCCGACGGGCCATCCGGGGCAGATCCTTGGGGTCGAGGATGAATAGAGCCTGGTAGGCGAGCCCGTCAACGATCGCGAGCATCATCGAGGCGACGTCGGACGGACGATGTCCGGCGAACTGACCGCGTCGACGTCCCTCTCGGACGAGCTCGGCGACCTGATCGGCGAACGGTGTATAGAGATCGCGAAACGTGGCGATGACGTACTCGCGCAGCTCCTTTCGCTTGGACGCGAGGTTCCAGGCTTCGATATACAGGCCGATCAGGGGGATCATGGCCTCGAGTGAGGTGATCAGGCCGCGAAAGAGGTCGCCGAGCGCCTTGCGCGGGTCGTCTTCGTGCCGAGCATGCTCGGTCAAGGTGTTGGTGTTCTGCTGGACGATGTGCGAGAGATACGAGCAGAAGAGGTTCTCCTTGCTCCCGAAGTGCTCGTAGATCGTTCCCTTGCCCACGCGCGCTCGCCGGGCGATCTCGTCGACCCGGGATCGTTCGTACCCGTCGCGGGCGAAGACGGCCCCGGCTGCTTCGAGGATGGCCTCCCGGCGTTCGGTCTTGGTTGCGCGTGTGATGGCCATGGTGTGAGATGCCTCGGCTGAGTGGTGCCAGAACCGACTGGTCAGTTCTGGCATCCTAACCGCGGGGTCAATCGCGCCAAGGACGTGAGGGCATGAGCGAGGTCGCGATCGGGATCGACATCGGTGGTACGGAGATCAAGTACGGCCTCGTGACGCCGCGGGGCGAGGTGCGGCACGCCGGGGCCGTGGGGACGGAGGTCGTGGCGGCTCGCGAGGGGCTTCAGCGGGGTCTCCGGGAGGTCCTCGCGTCCTGTCGCCGGCACGCCGAGTTGAAGGGGCTGGAGATCACCGCGCTCGGAATGGGTATCCCCGGGACGGTCACCGGTCGGCGCGGGACCATGCTCATGACCCCGCCCCAGATCCAGGGCCTGAAGGGTTGGGAGACCGGGACCTACCTGAGACGTCTCGCTCGCGTGCCCGTCGCCGTCGACAACGATGCGACGGTCGCCGGTCTCGCGGAGGCTCGGATCGGGGCAGGACGCGGATTCGAGACGGTCATTCTCGTAACGGTCGGGACCGGGCTCGGTGGAGCGCTCGTGGTCGGCGGCCAGCTCGTTCGCGGGGAGTACGGGACCGGTGGTGAGATCGGACACGCGGTGTTCATCCCGGACGGCCTCCCATGCGCCCACGGTGGTCGCGGTTGCCTGGAGCTATACACGTCAGCCACGGCGCTCGTACGCATCTATCGGGAGCTCGGAGGACGGGATCAGGATTCCGCTCGGGACATCGTGGCCAAGGCCAAGCAGGGTCAGCGCCGTGCGACGCGCGCGTTGGGTGAGATCGGACGCAACCTCGGGCTCGGGGTCTCGGCGCTCGCGAACGTGGTCGCGCCGGACCTGGTGGTTGTCGGTGGTGGGCTATCGGCGGCTGGCCGACTTCTGATTGCGCCGGCTCGAGAGTCTTTTAAAGAGCAGTGTTTGCCCTACGCGTCCAAGGGGGTGCGCTGGGTACGTGCACGCCTCGGCAACAAAGCCGGGTTGATCGGCGCCGCGTTGCTGGGAATTGAAGAGGGCGTCTGACCCGACGAATACGCAGTCCCGGCCTTGTCCCGGCAGCATGCACGGTGTGAGGCCGGTGTGGCGATTCCTGCCCGCGCTGTTCGGGGCATCGTTGGATTGAAGGCGGACACGACGAATCCCGACATCTTGACCGAAGTCCTTGGTGAGTTCCGGCTTGTTCGTCGCCGATCCGACTCGAGGCGGAGGTGGTGAAGCCCTGGCTTGATGAGGTGCGCGCGCTCCTACTCCGAACGCCGGGTGCCCGAGCCGTCGCTAGCAAGTGACGCCAGCTTGGCGAGGAGGGTGAGTTGTCCCGTGTGGTAGCCCAGGTGTTCGATCGAGTGGAGCATGACGCTCTGCTTGTCTTGCCCACCGAATTCGGAGCCTTCGTAAGGCGCTTCGAGGGTCGCCGTATCAACCGAGCCGAGGACCTCGATGACAGCTTGGGTGGCTTCGCGGAACCGGGCTAGGACGGTTGCCCGAGGCAGGCCTGTGGCCTGAAATTCGAAGGGACGATCTCGTTCGTAGGCCCTCCCCCCGACACCGCGGGCGATGTACTTCATCAGGTTGCCTGCGAGATGTAACACGAGGTTGCCCATGGGGTTGACCCCAGGTGCGAGGCGAGACCACAGGGTCGCGTCGTCCACATCGTCGATTGCCTGCTCCACGGCGGCCGCGCGCTGACGGACTACGGGGATCATCTTCTCTGCGAGCGTCAAGGTGTCTGCTCCTAGTGGAAGCTGTCTCTGAGGGCCCGGAAATTGTAGGATGTTGCTGGTGATCGTGGTTTGTCCACGCGCGCGGCGCTGAGCCGCGGCGCCCACATTGAGCGAGGAAGAGACCTGTCATGCGCAAGCTCCTGATCGTCGCCAGCGCCCTCCTGACCGTGGCGTCCTTGGCTCCCGAGTCCTTCGCACAGTGCTGAGGCAGGGGAGGCCGCAGCGCTGGACGCGCTGCTTCCCGTCCTTCAGCCCGCGCCCGCTCGGCCTCCGGTCGACGGACGGCGCTTCCGGGTCGCGCGGCGACGACGCCAAGTCCGATTCGTATGGAGCGTGTCATCGTCGATTGGACCGATGCTGATCTCCCGACGGCGGAGGAAGCCGGATACAGCGCCGGGGTGCTCCCGCTCAGCCACTTGGTCACCGAAGACCACCGCCCGGCTGGGTTCACCTCCGGTTTGCCGACGCTCGTATTCTTCTACACCGAAGTCGACGAGGAGAAGGCGTTGACCTTTGAGGACAGGGTCTTTGGTGATGAGCGGGTCGGGATCTCGTCGCGCTTCTTCAATTGCGTTCGCATCTGCCTTGACGACATCCCGTCGGAGAGCGTTCGCCGCCAGTACACCTCGGGTAAGGGGCCTGCGATCTTCGTCCTCGATGCTGCCGGGAAACAGCTCAAGCGTTGGGTTGGCTGGAAGACTAGCGGGGCGCGTTTGTACGCGACCATGGCTTCAGTGCTGAAGTCTCGCAGCAAGATCAGTCTCGCCTCGTTGTTGAGGAAGGAAGGGCAACTCCTCGAGAAGATCGATGAGGCCTACTGGAAGCTTGAGGATGCCAAGTTCGATCTCAACGAGTTGGCCAGCCGAAAGGGCAAGAGCGCTGAGCGTCAGCGGAAGAAGCTGGAGGCCAAGATCGTGAAGTTGCGCGCGACGTACGAGGCGTTCCTCGATGAGGAGCGGGCGCTGATCAAGCGAGCTGACCAGGCAGTCGCGGCTGACGACTGATCCCGTCCAGCACTTTTTCCGAAACAGCCCCGCACGAGCGGGGTTTTTTTTTGCCAAACCGCACGCGATATACCGTGTATGGACAGCACGTTCGGGCTGTCTGGCGGTCTACCGAAAAAGGCGTTCTAGTTGCGCTTTCACCTCTGGTAAGGTCTTGTCGGCAGAGATCCTACGTCGGTCCGCGACCCCGGTGGGCCTAGGTGGGGCGGCCATATTGACGCTGTTGTAAGGAAACGAGCGGGTCGGCCGCTCGGCCGGTGAAGAGAAGGGGCTCACATGGATCAGGGACAGGGATCGCACGTTCCCGAGCCGTTTGATCGGGGGAGAGACGCCCAGGAGGGCAAGGTTCAGCCCTACCGGAGCGCTTTAGAGAGCACGTTACGGCTGCACAACCTGATGGACCCGGAGCGGCTGTTGCCGCAAGTCCCCGAGGTACTCCGAGGGATTCTGGGGGCCTGCGCTGGTGCGCTTGTCGTGCGGCACGACGGAGAGGATGCGGTGCATCCCGTTGGGGCCTTCGATGTGGAGATCGCGGGGCGCCCCCACGTCAAAACCGTCATCGACAAGGCGATTGAAGCTGGGACGCCCGTGATAGATGGACAGGGCGTGGATCGTCACGTGGCGGTTCCGCTCGGTGCAGGCAATCGTCGTATCGGCGCGCTTTACATTGGGGTGCACGCGCTTGAGGCGCGGCTGGGCAACGCATATCTCGATCTGCTGGGGCTCTTGGGGCGTCAGATCGGGCTGGCGCTCGATAACGCTGCCCATGTTCGGGATATGGCCAAAGTGAGCGCTGTCGGCGCCGAAGACGCCATCCCGTCCGGTCTCGCGCTACGGGAGTCCAAGCGTCTGTTCGAGTGTCGTCTTGTTCGCGCCCGGCTACGAGAGTCGGGTGGGAACATCGCCGCCGCTGCTCGGTCCCTCGACATGGACCGCGGTCAACTCTCGCGCCTTCTCAAGAAGCACGGGATCAACAAACTCGATTTCAAGAATCCCAAGGGCTGACCTGGTCTGAAAGACTGGGCGCGCGCGAGCGTAGATGGCTCTGGAGGTCTCCCCATGCGTATCGCAACTGCTCTCGTGATGTCCCTGCTGGTGGCTGGTCTGGCGTCTGGCCAGATCGTCTTCGACGATCCGAAACCCAAGAAGGTCGAAGCCAAGGCCCAAGCTGCCCCCGCCGCGGGTGCGCAGGAACAGCCCAAGGCCAAGGTCTCGCTCAAGGGCTGGATCGAGTCCCTCGCCGGGGGCCTGGCCAGCAAGGACGAAGTGGTTCGTCGTAGCGCTGGCGCGGCCCTCTTGAGCGTCGGGGCGCCGGCCTTGGAGCCGATGAAGGAGCTGGCCGCTGGTGAAGGGCGGGTCGCCCGCGAAGCGAAGAAGGTCGTGGCGCAGCTCGAGCGGCGTTCTATGCGCGGAACCCGCGAGAACCCCTCGGCCCGTGCGGGTCGCGATAGTCGCCGCGCCGGGCAGGCAAACGCTGAGCGCGTGGGCAAGGCCCTCCGTGGCGCGGGCTTCAACGACGAACAGATGAAGGTCGTCGAGGAGAGCACGAAGGCCCGGCGAGAGAAGATCGGCGAGATCTTCCGCCAAGTACAGGATGGTGAGATTACTCGTGAGGAGAGCCGCGCGGCATCCCGCGAGGCCAGCAAGCAGCTGCAGGCGGATCTCAAAGAGAAGCTCGGCGCAGAGGGCTTCAAGAAGTACCAGCGCGCGATGCGACAGGTGAACGGGCGTCGCGACCGCGATCGCAAGACGGATCGTAAGGCGGACGGTTGACGCCCGGGTGTCCACCTAAGGCGTACGCCTCGAAGCGGCGGGGTCCTCCTCGCCGCTCGACCTGAAGAGCCGATCATCGTGCCCGTCGCGGCGTAGAATGCCCCCCATGTCCGATGTCGCGTTGCTCGGTCTCGGCCCTTGGGGCCGCAATCACCTCAGAGTGCTCTGCGAAATGGGCGCCCTCCGATCGGTGTGGGATCCTGATGCCGATGCGCTGTCGTATGCCCCCGCGGCGTTGCGGGCCTCTAGCTTGGAGGAGGTCCTGTCGGATACGAATGTACGCGCTGTCGTCGTCGCGACCCCGGCGCGAACTCACCACGCCCTCGCGAGTGCCGCCATGGACGCTGGCAAGGACGTCCTCGTGGAGAAGCCGCTCACCCTAGACGAAGGTCAGGCCGCGGACCTCGTTTCGCGCTCGCGTCGTCAGGGGCGGGTGCTGATGGTCGGGCACATCACGCTCTACCATCCAGCGATCGTGAAGCTCCGGGACCTCGTCGCCAGCGGGGCGCTCGGTCGGATGCGCTACCTGTACGCCAATCGATTGAACCTCGGCACCGTGCGGGATGAGGAGGATATTCTCTGGTCGTTCGCGCCTCATGACATCGCCGTGTTTCTCGAACTACTCGACGCCTGGCCGGGCTCACTCTCGGCGCACGGGGGCAACTATCTCAAGCCCGGGCGGGCTGATGTCACGGTCACGCACCTGGAGTTCCCCGATGGAGTGCGCGGCCACATCTTCGTGAGCTGGCTCCATCCCGTTAAGGAGCACCGGCTCGTCGTCATCGGCGACCGTCGCATGGCGACGTTTACCGATGGTCCCGACGGCGGACGCCTCGTGTTGTGCGAGGGCGTCCCTCCTGAGCGCGGCGCGGCGCCGCCGGACCCGGCGACGGCGGTGGATGTCCCGGTCGCGTCGAGCGAGCCGCTGCGGTGCGAACTCGAGCACTTTCTCGACTGCGTCCGCAGTCGGGAGGAGCCGCTCACCGGAGGCCAGCACGGCCTCGCGGTGCTGCGTGTGCTGGAGAGCGCGCGGCGTAGCCTGCGCCAAGCGGGCGGGCGCGTCGTCGTCCCCATGCTCGAGGCGCACGCGTGAGTGAAGGGGTCGTGGCGCATGAGACGGCGGTCGTCGACGACGGGGCGGTCATCGGCGAAGGCACGAGGATCTGGCATTTCTGCCATGTCATGGCGGGGGCCACGATCGGCAGGGATTGCGTGCTCGGGCAGAACGTCTTCGTCGCTGGATCGGTCGCCATTGGAGATGGGTGCAAGATCCAGAACAACGTCAGCCTCTACGACGGCGTCAAGCTGGGCGCCGCGGTGTTCGTCGGGCCATCAGCCGTGTTCACCAACGTGACGCGTCCCCGGGCCGCGTTTCCTCGCAAGGACGCGTACGAACCGACGGTCGTCGGGGACGACGCCACGATCGGAGCCAACGCCACCGTTCGATGCGGAGTGACGCTCGGGGTCGGTGCGTTCGTGGCGGCAGGCGCTGTCGTCCTCGATGATGTGCCGGCGTTCGCTGTCGTCGCCGGTGTCCCGGCTCGGCAGGTCGGATGGGCGTGTCGTTGCGGTGAGCGTCTCGGCGATCGTGACCACAGGTGCCTTGGCTGTGGGCGAGGATACGCCGTGGACGGAGATGGCCTGAGATTGCGGGAGGATCACTGATGGAGGTCCCGTTCGTCGACCTCGCGCGCCTGCCGGTGGAGCGTGACCGGGCCGTCCGCGACGCGGTGATGCGTGTGCTGGAACACCGTCGGTTCATTCTCGGCGACGAGGTCGATGGGTTTGAGTCGGCAATGGCTGCGAGGCTGGACGGCGCTCACGTGATCGGGACCTCTAGTGGTACGGACGCCCTGCTCGTTGCCCTGATGGCGTTCGGCGTCGGCTCCGGTGATCGTGTCCTGACCACCCCGTTCTCGTTCTTCGCCACAGCTGGGGCCGTCGCCCGTCTCGGCGCCACTCTCGTCTTCGCAGACATCGAACCCGAGACGTTTCACCTCGATCTGTCCCGCCTCGATGGCGTCGACCGTACGCGTCTCCGCGCTGCGATCCCCGTACACCTGTTCGGCGATGTGATGGACCTCGATCCGCTCCGCTCCTGGGCCGGAGAGGAGGTTCGAGTCCTGGAAGACGCTGCCCAGGCGATCGCAGCGGTTGACGTGAAGGGGCGCATGGCGGGCACCGTGGGAGAGGCCGGGGCGTTCTCCTTTTTCCCGACCAAGAACCTCGGTGCGTGCGGGGACGCGGGCATGGTGGTGACCCGCGATGAGGAGCTCGCGGGCACGCTGCAGCGCCTGCGTGGGCACGGGCAGACGACCCGTTATCACCACGCGGAGATCGGCGGTAACTTCCGGCTCGACGCGCTGCAGGCCGCTGCGCTTGCTGCCAGCCTCCCGTGGCTTGATGGTCTTACGGAGGCTCGGCGCGTTAACGCGGGCGGGTACCTCGGTCGCCTGGAGGCGGCTGGTCTGCTCGACGGTCGCCTCGTGCCACCCCGTTGGCATGAGCGGCACACCTACCACCAGTTCGTGATCCGTATTCCTGAGCGCCGGGACGCGGTGGCCGAAGGCCTGCGCGCACGTGGCGTCGGTTGCGCGGTCTACTACCCGGTGCCGTTCCACCTCCAGCCCTGTTTCGCAGGCGCCGGTTATGGCCGCGGGGATTTCCCGGAGTCAGAGCGAGCGTGTGACGAGGTGCTTGCGCTGCCGGTCTTTCCGGGGCTGACGGGCTCTGAGCAGGACGCCGTCGTCGCTGGCCTGTCAGAATTGCTGTAGCTATTCGGAAGACGATTGTCTTCTGTTGGGGGGAGGTGCCCATCGATCCGTACAATGGAGTATGGGCCCTCGTTGGGCCCCTCTCGCGAGCCATAAATGATTCCTCGGGGACAGCTTACGGTGGAACATAGCCTTACTTCCGCCCAGGAGTCGGACGAGATGCTGATGGTCCGACTCATGGATGGAGATCGGGATGCGTTCGATGGTCTATTCGAGCGCTATGCCGGTCGGCTCAGATCCTTCACTTTCCGCTTCGTGGGCGACCGCGAAGTGGCGGAGGACCTGACCCAGGAGGTGTTCTTGAAGGTGTACCGGAACCCGCGCTCTTTTGATCCGCGGGGGAGGTTCATGACGTGGGTTTTTGCGGTGGCGCGTAACGCATGCATCGACTGGCTTCGTCTCAAGAAGCTCCCCGTCGTCTCGGTCGGCGGGGGTGGCGATAGTGACGATCCCAGGCTCGATCCTGCGGCGCTCGCGGCGTACGCACCCAACGAGACGGCCGTGCATCACGAGCTCCAGAAGCGGATGCAGGAAGTGCTCGGACGACTGAGTGACAAGCTGCGGGAGGTCTTCGTCCTCTGTGCCGTGCAAGGCATGAGCTACGAGGATGCCGCGATGGTCATCGGGTGTCCGGTGAAGACCGTCTCCTCTCGTTTGTCTCGTGCACGTGACCAGTTCTTCCAGGCGTTCAAGAAATACCTGGATGTGTCGCGCAGGCGAGGAGGTCAGTAACAAATGGACTGCCAAACTGCGCGCGATCACTTCTCCGAATATCTTGACGGGCGGCTGTTGCCTGACGCGCGATCTACGCTGGATGATCATCTCGGTCGTTGCGCCGTGTGCCAGCAGGAGTGGCGGCTGTACGGGCGCGTGTTTGCGGCAGTATCCGAGCTCACGGAGGAGCCTGCGCTGCGCCCGTTCGTCGCGCCGCGGGAGAGGCCGGGGTCCCTGGATCGGAGCATCCGTCCGCTCCCATCCATCAGTTGGAGGCGCGTCCGCGCGGCGGCGGCGATCGTCGTCCTGCTCGCGGTCAGCCACGTCCTCGTGTTCGAGTTTGCGAGCGGTAGTGGCGAAGATGTGGGGCCGGCCAGGGGGTTCAATGCCGCCGCTTTTGGGGGGCAAGCTCTCGCGCCGGTCGTCGGGTCCGATTCATCGACCTTCAGGCGTCGTCTCAGCGACCATGTCGACGCGACCAACTTGCTCGCCCGCCAGATTGTCTACCTGCCGGATGACGCGTCAGACGAGGCGAAGGGCATCGTCGAGGCGCAGCTCGAGGTGCTGGACCCGCACGATCTCTGCGATGACTTCGAACGGAACAAGTCCCACTTGGGTGTCCTGGCGGGCACGGCCAACCTCTACCTGGATTTTTGGCGACAGCTCGCCGCCGGCCTTGAGCAGGACCTGGCGTTCGCGGCGAGGCCGACGCTCGTAGCGGCGATGCGTGATCGGGTCACCAAGAGCAACCTTGTCCGCGTGCTGCGTCCGGCCCGCGTGGCGCTGGCGTCCGAGCCTACGGGCCTTTCCTGGCGTGAGCCAGCCCAGGCGATCCGCTTGTTCTCGAACGAGCGCCTCGGTGTCAGTCCGGTTGTGAAGAGCTACCTCATCGCGCACGAGAAGCTCCTCAAGGCGAATTACCTAGACGCCGCTCAGGCGTTCGAGGGTTTCAGCGAGCAGCACCCAGGGAGCCGTTTGCTGGCCCTGTCCCGTTACCTGCAGGCTGAGAGCTATCGCCGCGTCGGGTTCGCGGACCACGCGCTTCGCGTGGCGAGCCAGCTTTCGTTCGGTCGACCGGCTCCAGTCATCCTGAACAACGACCCGCTCGGGACCCTCCTCTTTGTGGCTCGGCGGTCCATCCCGCTCTCCGTGTTCCGGGACGGCGCCGTCGTGCCTCGCCCGGAGACTCGCGGGCTATTCCAGCCGTTCGCTGCGCCAGCCCCGTTGCAGTGGTCGATTGAGGTGCGCGAGTTTGGGGCGTCCAGTAACCGCGGTGGGGGCATTCGGCTTGTGGTGCGTCCGACCCGGGGGCCCAGCGCCGAGCAGCGTCAGGTACGCGACCGCTAGCCCGCGACCGCTCGCTGGGGGGCATGGCGAATCGTCGATGTGCTGTGGGTTTGTGACTAAGCCGGTTCGCTGATCGTTGCCATCGCCGACTTCCCCTCGCGGGCGTTTTTCCAAGGTCCCGGATCGTCAACGCCGTGTCCCAGATTGGAGGGGCGGACGAGGCGCTGAGCCCGGGAATTGGCGGGAACTTCGCGCTGGTGGCCGCGTCTGACGAGGTGGCTCAAGCCCGAACCCTCGAGGAAGAACATGCGCAAATCGCTGCTGATCATCACCTTCGGTCTCATTCTCGCTCCGGTGAGCCAGTCTCAGTTCATCTCCGAGATCCGGGTACCGGGCTCGCGGCTCGCGAGGCCTCACTTTCACCCCATAACGGTCGAGCAGCACAGGGTCTCGGCCGCGATTACGGACGGGGTAGCCCGAACCACGGTGAGGCAGGTGTTTCGCAACCCGAACGGGGTGCAGTTGGAGGGGATGTACATGTTCCCTCTGCCCGAGGACGCAGCGGTGAGCAACTTCTCCATGATGATGGGGGGAAAGATGGTCGCGGGTGAGGTCCTCGAAAGGGGCAAGGCCGCCTCGATCTACGAGGGGATCGTTCGCCGGCAGCAGGACCCGGCGCTGCTCGAGTACATGGGCAAGCGGCTGTTCCGGGCGCGGCTGTTCCCGATCCCTTCCCGGGGCGTCAGCGAGATCGAGCTCAGCTACGACCAGACGCTCATGCGTGACGGGCACACCGTCGAGTGGCGTTATCCGTACCGCACCCGTTCGGTGAGCGGCGCACCGGTGGGGCAGGCCTCCGTGCAGGTGAAGATCAACTCCACCGATCCGGTGTTGACCGTGTACTCACCGTCACACGAGGTCGACGTCGTCAAGAAGGGAGACCACGAAGCCGCCGTCAGCTACGAGTCCAATCAGGACCCGGGAGATCGCGACTTCGTCGTCGTATACGGATTGGCGAAGGATGGATCGGTCGGCGCGACCTTGTTTGCGCACGGCGAGGGAGAGGACACCGGTGCGTTTCTGTTGCTGATGGCTCCGTCGTCGGAACTCGAAAAGGGGCGCACGGTCGCGAAGGACGTGGTCTTCGTCGTCGACACCTCGGGGTCCATGTCCGGAGGCAAGATTGAACAGGTCAAGAAGGCGCTGAATTATTGCATCAACAGCATGGATGAGAAGGATCGATTCAGCATCGTCTCCTTTGCGACCGAGGCTTCGGCCTGGAAGGGCGGTCTTGTTCAGCCGACCAGGGAGAGCAGAGCGTCTGCGAAGGAGTTCGTCGCGAAGCTCCAGGCGCGTGGCGGCACCAACATCAACGACGCGCTCGTTCAGTCGCTCGGCATGAGCAAGGACAAGGACCGCCCCTTCATGGTCATCTTCATGACCGACGGGGAGCCAACGGTTGGCGTCACCGATACCAACGGGATCCTCGGGAACGTCAAGGTGGCGAACAACGCGCTGACGCGCCTGTTCGTCTTCGGCGTCGGCGAGAATTTGAAGGTCGACCTGCTGGATCTCCTCGCTGAGCAGAACCACGGAGCGCGCGATTACGTCGGCAGCAAGGAGAACATCGAAGCTAAGGTGTCATCGTTCTTCGAGAAGGTCTCGAGCCCGGTGCTGTCGGACGTAAAGCTCGATTTCGCAGGGGTTGAGGTCAGCGAGTTGCATCCCAAGCGGTTGCCGGACCTATTTCGGGGTTCGCAGTTGCTCGTCACCGGCCGTTTTCGCGGCGCCGGGCCGGGTGTCATCAAGCTGACAGGCAAGGTCGATGGAGAGGTGGTCGAGCACGTCTTCGAGCGCGCATTCAACGACGGCAAGGGCAAGACATCGTTCGTGCCGCGGCTGTGGGCGGTCCGCAAGGTCGGCTACTTGATGGACCAGATTCGTCTGAACGGTGCGAACGACGAGCTCCAGAAGGAGGTCGTTCGCCTCGGCAAGAAATACGGCATCGTGACGCCATACACATCGTTCCTGGTGCTCGAGGACGCGGTGGCTGGTGCTCCAGTGCGTCCAGGGCGTGGAGGTGGAGGCGGTGCAGTGCG
>Ga0310342_100002226_pt1 | contig 12419 bp, 9 predicted proteins | sample S15DNA20500_MG_FD_206155 | JGI IMG/M metagenome (GOLD analysis project Ga0310342, IMG submission 206155) | Marine microbial communities from station ALOHA, North Pacific Subtropical Gyre - S1503-DNA-20-500_MG | ecosystem: Environmental > Aquatic > Marine > Oceanic | place: Pacific Ocean: North... | reverse complement strand
GCTCGACGAGGTGATCGGGTACCTGGTGACAGTGCTTTGGTTCAGCGGTCCGAGCCTCACCACCTTGGTGGTCGCCTTCTTCGTCTTCCGCTTCTTCGACGTCCTGAAACCGCCTCTGGCGCGCCGCGCCGAGTCCCTTCCGGGCGGAGACGGTATCCTCCTGGATGACGTCGTCGCAGGTTTGCACGGGCTGGTCGTGATGATTCTGGCGCGACAGCTCCTGCCCGATCTGGGCTGGTGATCGCGTGGTAAGAGAAACCTATGAGAAGGACATCCGCGTCAGCGGGATGAAGCTGGGGGCGCGGTTTGCGCTCACCACCTCCGCAGCCGCCGTCGTCGTGCTGAGCATCGCCAGCGTCCTCCTCCACAACGCGACGACTCAAGCCACAGAGAACGTGAGGTTTGCTGTGGTCCGTGACTCCATGCACCTCACCTCCAAGGTGGACTTGCAGGACAACCTGGAGATCAACCAGACGATGAAGCTCTACGAGGGAGGGCTGAAGCGCTACGAGGTCTCCCACGAGGGAGGGGATGCTCACGTCTACCAGCTCGAACGTGCGCCGAAGGGGTCGGTCGTGCTGGGCGAGGGAGAAGAGAAGCCGAAGAAGCAGCCGCCGGTTCGACTCGTCGTTCCCCTGGAATATGGAGGTGATAGCGAGGACCTACTGGGCTTGATCATGGGCATCGTCCTAGCCGTGCTCGTCGGCGTTGCCGGGACGTCCTTCCTGGTCGCCAAGCAGGTCTCGCAGCCGCTGGAGAAGCTCGTCAATGACATCCGCCAGATCTCCAAGGGTGACTTCAGTCACAGGACGCGAGTGAAGGCGGGCGGCGAGATAGCGCTCCTCGCTCGCACGGTCGATCGTATGGCGTCCAACCTGGCGGAGGCTCAGGATGCCGAGATCGAGCTCGGGATGAAGGAGCGTGAGATGGAGGTCGCCGGAGAGGTTCGTGAGGCGCTCCTGCCCCAGTCGACTCCCCAGGTCGCGGGATACGACATCGCGGGTGAGCACCACGGCAGCCCGGAGCCCGGCGGCGACTTCCACGACTTCGTGGAGACCGTCGATGGCTGCATCGGCCTCTTGGTCTGTGGGGTGAGCGGGAAGGGGGTCCCCGGCGCGTTGGTCGGTGCGACGGCTCGGGCTTACCTGCGCACAGAGCTCGCGAGCTGTGGAGAGGACGTCGAGGGAGCGCTCAAGCGGGTGAACCGATCCTTGGCGGGCGACGTGCGCAGGGGGATGTACGTCACTGCGCTCTACGCCCTCATGGATACCAGGACCGGTACGGTCCGGCTCGCTTGCGCGGGGCACAAGGTCCCGCTGATTCGGCACTCCGCGGCAGATGGGAAGCTGCACAGCTATCAGCCCGACGGCATCGCGCTCGGGTTCGATGAGGGCCCGGTCTTCGATCGGACCCTTCAGATCACCACCTTCTCACTCGAACCCGGTGACCGCGTCATCTTGGCGAACACGGGGCCGGCTCAGGTCTGTAACGAGGACGGGGAGAGCGTCGGCGAGAAGGGGTTCTACCGCCTGCTCATGCGGCTCTCCAGCGAGACCTCAGCGATGATGCTCGAAGGCGTGCTCATTGGGCTCGAGAGCCACGCGGGTGATGAGCCTTACCCGAACGACTTGTCACTCGTGACGGCACGCAGGGAGGCTTGAGCGTGGAGATACGTGAGTTTCAGGAGAAGATCGAGGAGATCTACCTCGAGCGCGACTCGGCGCGAGGGCTTGCAGGGACACATATGTGGTTCGCTGAGGAGGTGGGTGAGCTGACGCGCGCCCTGAGGCGCGGAGACACCGACGAGCTGGAGGGGGAGTTTGCTGACGTGTTCGCTTGGCTCTCAACCCTCGCATCGATCTCGAAGATCGACCTCGAAGAGGCTGTGAAGAAGAAATACGAGGGAGGATGCCCGCGGTGCACTGCGACGCCGTGTGCATGTGAATAGGGATATGGGAGCGCAAACAGGATCACTCTTCCCGATGGAAGAGGAGGCGGCAGAGCGGAAGCCCCTCAGCGGGGAGTTCGCACACGTCGCGTTGAACAGACCGCTCGATTGCGAGTTCACCTATGAGGTGCCAGCAGAGTTGTCTCCGGGAGCCGTGCCCGGCGCCCGCGTGGCGGTCCAATTCGGTCCGAAGCGTGAGGTCGGCGTCGTCGTCGGTCGTGACACTGTTTGTGATCTCTCGCCTGCCAAGGTGCGGCCCCTCTCAGCGGTCCTCGACGAACGCCCCCTGCTCTCGGGAGAGCTCCTCGCGCTCACCAGGTGGATGGCCGATCGCTACGCGTGCTCCTGGGGCGAAGCGCTCTCGGCGGTCCTCCCTGCGGGCCTGAAACGCGAGCGCTCGAGGCGCGTGATCAGGATGATCCACGCCACGCAGGCGGTGACCGACGAGGTGCTGGCCGAGCTCGCAGCCAAGAGCGAGAAGCAGCATCGCCTGCTGCGCACCCTGCTCGAGATCGGCGGGACGGTGGAGATGCGCGAGCTCACGCGTCGGCTCAACCTCTCCGACGCGCCGGCCCAGACGCTCGCCAAGAAGGGGTTAGTGTCCATCGAACGCGTCGAGGTCTCGAGCGATCCCCTCGCAGGCGGCAGCACGGACCGCAAGCGCCCGGAGCAGCTCACCGCAGAGCAGTCCGCCTGCCTCGAGCACATCGTCCCAGCCGTTCACGAGCACAAAGGGCACACCTTTCTCATCCGCGGCGTCACCGGCTCCGGCAAGACAGAGGTCTACCTGCGGGCGATCGAGGCAGCGGTGGAGGCCGGACAGGGCGCGATCGTCCTCGTCCCGGAGATCGCCCTTACACCCCAGACCGTGAGTTGGTTCCGCTCCAGGTTCGGCGACGTCGCCGTGCTCCACAGCCGAATGACTGACGCTCAGCGCCTCGACGCGTGGCTGCGGGTCTCGTCGGGAGATGTGAGGGTCGTCGTAGGGGCGCGCTCAGCGTTGTTCGCGCCCGTCGTGGACCTCGGCGTCATCGTCGTCGACGAGGAGCACGAGCCGTCCTTCAAGCAGGGCAGCGTCCCTCGATATCACGCCCGCGACGTGGCGGTGGAGCGCGCTCGACTGGAGGGCGCGGTCTGCCTCCTCGGATCGGCGACGCCATCACTCGAGTCGCGGACGCGGGCGTCCGCTGGAGAGTTCGAGCGCCTCGACCTGCCGAATCGCGTCGGTGATATGCCCATGCCGGCCGTCGAGATCGTCGATATGCGCCAGGAGCCCCGCGCTAAGGGCACCTCAGGGATCTTCTCCCAGCGCCTGCGCGTCCTGCTCCAGTCATGTCTCGAGCACGAGGAGCAGGCGATCTTGTTCCTGAACCGCCGCGGCTTCGCGCCGGTCCTGTATTGCTCTTCTTGCCGTGAGGTCGTGCGCTGCGAGCAGTGTGACGTGGGCCTCACGTGGCACCGCCGCATCGATCGCGCGGTCTGCCACTCATGCTGCGAGGAGCGCCACAGACCCTCCTCCTGTCCGACCTGCACGTCACCGGCGCTCCAGTACCTAGGGAGCGGCTCCGAGCGCGTCGAGGGTGAGCTCAGCGAGCTCATGCCTACGGCGAGGATCGCCCGCATGGACTCCGACACGATGCACAGACGGGAGGACTACGAAGAGACGCTCGAGGCTTTTGGCAGCGGCGAGCTTGATGTGCTGGTCGGTACCCAGATGATCGCCAAGGGGCTCGACTTCCCTCGCGTGACGCTCGTGGGGATCATCTCTGCCGACACGGCCTTGCACTTGCCCGACTTCCGGGCCTCCGAGCGCACGTTCCAGCTCCTCGCACAAGTAGCCGGGCGCGCCGGTCGCTCGGACCTCGGCGGTCGCATCATCGTGCAGACTGAGGCCCCGGACCACCCCGCCGTCGTTCACGCCGCCGCACATGACTACGACGCCTTCGCCGCAGCGGAGGACGGGGTCCGCGCCCAGCTCGGCTACCCCCCGCACGGCCGCCTCATCCGCGTAGTCTTCGAGCACCAGCGGCAGGCCTTGGTGGAGGAGTGCGCCGCGTCCGTGGGAGCGGCGCTCCGTGAGGAGCTCTCTGGGACGGGCGGCGTGGTCCTCGGCCCGGCCATCGCGCCCTTCGCCCAGCTCCGCGGGCGACACCGCCATCACATCCTTGTGAAGCTCCCCGACGAGGATGTGGCGAAGGCGGCCACCGAGACCCTCAGGAGCCTCGCGGTTGCCGAGAAGACCGTCGCTGTCAAGGTAGACGTCGACGCGGTCTCGATGCTCTAGACCTGCACGCCGTCCACGGTCTCACGGAAGCGCGAGAACAGGTGGGAGGAGTCGAGCGGCCCCGGCGCGGCCTCGGGGTGGTACTGCACGCTGAAGACCGGGAGCTCCTTGTGACGGATCCCCTCGACCGTCTGATCGTTGAGGTTGATGTGCGTGAGCTCGAGGTGGTCGGGCAGAGTGTCGGCGCGGACGGCGAAGGAGTGGTTCTGCGAGGTGATCTCGACGCGACCTGTGAGGATGTCACGGACGGGGTGGTTCGCGCCGTGATGTCCGAAGGGCATCTTCTCCGTCTTGGCGCCGAGGATGATGGAGAGGATCTGGTGGCCGAGGCAGATGCCGAAGATGGGAGTCTTCCCGACCAAGTCAGCGACGGCGTCGATCGCGCCGGTGACGGCGGCGGGGTCGCCGGGCCCGTTGGAGAGGAAGACGCCGTCCGGTTCCATGGCGAGGACGTCGTCGGCGGGGGTGTTAGCGGGCACGACCGTGAGGTCAAAGCCTGCGTGGACGAGGCTGCGCAAGATGTTCCGCTTGGCGCCAAAGTCATAGGCGACGCAGCGCTTGCGCGCTCCGGAGAAGGGGCTCACCCAGTCGGGGTAGGACTCGTGGTATGCCTCGTCCCAGGTGTACGGCTTCGTGCAGGTGACGGTGGTGGCGAGGTCGCGGCCGTCGGTCGAGGCACATGCGCGCGCCTTGGCGAGGAGGGACTCAGGATCGCCGTCGGTCGTGGAGACGATGCAACGCAGCGAGCCCTCGTCGCGCGTGATGCGGGTGAGCCGGCGCGTGTCAACCCCGTCGATGGCGACGATGCCGTTGGCGTTGAGCCACTCAGGGAGCGAGGTGTCGCTGCGGTGGTTGGAGGCGACCGCAGACATCTCCCGCATGACGAAGGCTTCGGCCCACGCCCGACCACTCTCGGCGTCCTCTTCGCAGACGCCGTAGTTGCCGATCAGCGGGTAGGTCATGATCACGATCTGCCCAGCGTACGAGGGATCGGTGAGGATCTCGTGGTAGCCGCTCATCGCGGTGTTGAACACGAGGTCTCCCATGGCCTCACCGTCAGCGCCGACGGAGCGGCCCTTGAGGACGGTGCCATTCTCGACGGCGAGCCATGCGGGTTTCACTCTGGGTCTCCTTCTTGGGCGGCCTCTACGCCGCCGTTGATCAGCGCCGCCGTGTAGCCGGCGCCGAAGCCATTGTCGATGTTGACGACCGTGACTCCTGCTGCGCAAGAGTTGAGCATACCGAGGAGCGCTGCGATGCCTCCAAAAGAGGCGCCGTAACCCACGGATGTGGGGACGGCTATTACTGGACTGGAGACGAGGCCGCCGACGACGCTCGGGAGCGCGCCCTCCATCCCAGCGACCACGACGAGACAGCGTGCCTCGCGCAGGAGGTCGCCATGAGAGAGGAGTCGATGCAGGCCCGCGACGCCGGCGTCACGCACTTCAGCGACGTGGGCACCGAGGAAGCGCGCGGTAACGACGGCCTCCTCTGCGACGGCGCCGTCCGATGTGCCGGCGGAGACGACCGTGACGAGGCCGGAGAGGTTCGCCTCGTCCGGGGCGCCGACGGTGACAGAGCGCGAGCGCTCGTGGACGACGGTCTCGTCGAGCTCGGCGGTGAGGAGCGCCAGTCCATCGTCGGTGGCGCGCGTCACGAGGAGCCGTCCGTGGTGCTCGAGGACGGCGCGAGAGATGTCGAGCAACTCCTGCGGAGTCTTCCCCGCACCGTAGACGACCTCCGGGTGGCCGCAGCGCGCCTCGCGCGCGGTGTCGAGGGTGGTGTGCCCGAGGTCTAGAGACGCGGGGAAGGCCCCCAGCTGGGTGAGCGCGTCCTCTACGGCCATGCGGCCGTTCTCGACCTCACTCAGGAGGCCTCGGAGCTCTTCCCTTTGCATCGTGTGTCTCGCTGCCTCCTGTTCATGGCTCGGACGCCTCGTGGGCGTCTTCGAGCCGGGCCATTGTAGCGACGGGAGTGGCTGTGGCGAGCAGCGGGTGGCTCAGCGGGGGCTCGCGTCCAGGCTGAGGTCCGCGACAGCCCCGGTGCGCCAGAGCTCCCACCCGATGCCGGCGATCATCACGGCGTTGTCCGTGCACCACTCGGGCGCCGGAAAATGGGCGGCAAGGCCCTCTCCGGCTGCACGCTCGGTCATCACCTCCCGCAAGCGGCTGTTACAGGCGACCCCACCTGCGACGAGGATTCGCTCTAGGTCGTGGTCACGGGCGGCGCGGAGGGTTTGATCCACCAGGGAATCGACGACGGCGGCCTCGAACGAGGCCGCGACGTCCGCGCGGTCGCTGATCTCCTCGGGCGGTGGTGTGGGGGCGAGGGCGTCACCCCCGCGGACGTGGTAGAGGACGGCGGTCTTCAGGCCGCTGAAGGAGAACCCGATCGAGCCATCCTTGGGTCGGTGGCGGGGGAAGGCGACAGCCTGCGGGTCGCCCTCGGTCGCGAGGCGCGCGACCTCAGGCCCTCCGGGGTAACCGAGACCCAGGATCCAGGCGACCTTGTCGAAGGCCTCCCCTGCGGCATCGTCGAGGGTGTTGGCGATGGGCTCGAGCTCGAGGGGTGAGCGCGCGACGTAGAGTGAGGTGTGACCCCCGGACACCACGAGGGCTATGCAGGGCCAAGGGGGCTCCTCGAGGGCCATCGTCGCGGCGTAGACGTGGGCCTCGATGTGGTGGACGCCGACGAGGGGGAGCCCGCGCACGAAGGCGAGGCCCTTGGCTGTGGAGAGCCCTACGAGGAGAGAGCCTATCAGGCCAGGCCGCTGGGTGACCGCGATGGCTGCGAGGTCGTCGAGGTCGAGATCGGCAGCCTCGAGGGCGGCGTCCACCACGGGGAGGATCTTCTCGAGGTGGGAGCGGCCGGCGATCTCGGGGACGACGCCGCCATAGACGGCGTGCTCAGCGATCTGGCTATGGACTTCGGAGGAGAGGACGCGACGCCCGCTCTCCACGACGGCCGCTGCGGTCTCGTCACAGGAGGACTCGATCCCGAGGATGAGGTCGCCCAAGGGGTCAACCACCTTCGGGATGTTCGCTGCGCAGGAGGGCCAAGGCCGCCTCCAGCTGTGGGTCCTCGGGGGCGGAGGGGAGGATCTCCTCCTCGCTCGAGCTCTCCCAGGCGAAGAGCTCGTCGAGCGCCTCGGCGGGCGGGTCATAGCGGTTGATGTGTCGGTGGATGAACGCCTCGGTCCGAGCGTCCAGCTCGATCACGACGTCGGGGCGGATGCCCCACGGGCGCTCGGGAGAGCGGTCGAGGTCACGCCCCGAGGGGGTCGTGTAGTAGCTGCTCGTCACCTTGACGATGGCCTTTGCTTCCTCGAAGTGGCGTACGCTCTGAACGCGCGCCTTTCCGAAGGTGGGGCTGCCGACGAGGACCGCGGAGCGGTGGTCCTGGAGCGCGCCTGCCAGCACCTCGCTGGCGCTCGCAGAGCCGCCATCCACCAGCACGACGAGCGGGAGGCTCATCGGCTCGACCTCGTCATCCGGACTTCGCTCGTAGGCGACGGGCTCTCCACGGCCGCGCGTCTTGGTGATGACGCCTTCGACGATGAAGTAGCGTGCCATGTCGATCGCGCACACCAGGACACCGCCCGGGTTGCCGCGGAGATCCAGGATGAGGCCCTCCATCTCGTGCTCGCCGAGTACGGTCATGGCTCGGTCGAACTCCTCCGTCGTCTCGCGGCTGAACGAGGTCAGCGCCAAGTACCCGATCTTCCTCTCGGGGTCGATCAGATGGGGGTGGCGTACCGTGGGGTCGAGGAGGGATCCGCGCGTGACCTCGACAAGGCGCTCCTCGCCGTTGAGGTCGGCGAGCTTCAACGTTGCGATGCTGTCCACCGCGCCCCTGAAGAGCTCGCGTGCCTCGGCTTCGTTCTTTCCCTCCAGGGGCTCACCATCGATGGAGATGATCAGGTCGCCCACGCGAACACCGGCCTTCGCAGCTGGGGAACCGCCCATGGGGAAGAGCACTCGCCCACCCTCGATAGGGCCCTTGAAGACGACGCCGATGCCAGTGAAGGAGCCCTGGGTCTCTCGGTCGAAGGTGCTCGTCTCCTCATGGGTGGAGAGATAGCGCGAGTACTCGTCCAAGCTCTCGACCATCCCCGCGAGCGCCGAGCGCACGAGCTCGTCAGGGTCGGGCTCCTCGACGTAGCGATCGCGGACGAAGTCGCGTACCTCTTGGTAGTGGTCGAGGTCCTCCTCCCCGGAGAAGGGCTGGATCTTCACCAAGATCCCGACGGCCAAGGCGCCCAAGAGGACCCCGATGAAGAACACTGACGGGGACCCCTGGGATCCGTGACGAGACTCCATCGGCTCCGGCTACGCTCCCAGCTCGGCGAGGGCCTCTTGAGTCTCTTCGTCGTTGGGTGCGACCCCGTGCCAGGCCGCCTTGTCCTCCATGAAGGAGACGCCCTTGCCGATGGTCGTGTGGCAGATGATCGCGCTGGGGCGAGCGGTCTCCTCGCACGCGGCGCAGAGCGCCGCGTCCACGGCGTCGATGTCGTGACCATCCACATCGACGGCGTGCCAGCCGAAGGCCTCGTACTTCTCGCGCAGGTCGCGGACGTTCATCACCTCACGCATGACGCCGTCGATTTGGATGTTGTTGAAGTCGACCATGACCGTGAGGTTCGAGGCTCCGTAATGTGCCGCTGCAGTGGCGGCCTCCCAGATCTGTCCCTCCTGGCTCTCTCCATCGGACGAGGCGACGTAGACACGCGTCGACCAGCCGTTCTGCTTGGCGGCGAGCGCCATGCCCAGCCCCACGGAGAGCCCGTTGCCGAGGCTGCCCGTGCTCATGTCGATCCCTAGGTCTTGGTTGCGGTGGGGGTGGCCCTGCAAGGGCGAGCCGAGCTTGCGGAAGTCGAGCAGTGACTCGGTGGGTATCAGCCCCTTCTGGGCGAGGATCGAGTAGAGGCCGGCGCAGGTGTGGCCGTTGCCGAGGATGAAGCGGTCACGTTCGGGGTCGTGGCGATTGTCCGCGTCGAGGTTGATGTGGGCGAGGAACAAGGTCGCCATGAAGTCGGCCATCCCCATCGGTCCGCCGGGGTGGCCGCAAGTCGCGGCGTTGGTCATCCGAACTGCGTCTTGGCGAACGGTGTTGGCGGCGGTGCGGATCTCGTCTCGTTGCTGGTCTGTGAGCGTCATGGTGTGGGTTCTCAGGCGTTCTGGGATTCGACGAGTGTGCGAGCGCTGGCTGCGAGGCCGGGGCCGTCCAAGCCGTAGTGGCTGATGAGGTCCCAGGCGTCGCCGGATTGGCCGAACTCATCGTCCATTCCACAGAAGGCCATGGGGACGGGTGCGCGGGTCGCCAGGACCTCGGCCACGGCGCTCCCGAGTCCTCCGCGGATCTGGTGTTCCTCGGCTGTCATGACGCAACCGCAGTCGCGCGCGGCCTCTGTGATGAGGTCAGCGTCGATGGGCTTGATCGAGGCCATGGCGATCACGCGGGCTTCGACCCCGCTCGTCGCGAGCTCTTCCGCCGCCGCGAGGGCCATCCCGACTTCGATGCCGCAGGCGATGATCGCGACGTCGCCGCCATCGCGGACCACGGCTCCCTTGCCGATCTCGAAGTTGTAGTCCTCGCCGAAGACGACCGGCGTCGACGCACGCGAGAGGCGGACGTAGAAGGGGCCCGGCTCGGAGGCGGCGGCGCGGATGGCGAGGCGCGCCTCCACGGCGTCGGCTGGGACGAGGACGCGCATGCCGGGGATGACCCGCATCAACGTGATGTCCTCGAGCATCTGGTGGGACTTCCCGTCCTCGCCCACCGTGAGGCCTGCGTGGGTCGCAGCGATCTTGACGTTGAAGCCAGGGACAGCGATCGACTGGCGGACCTGTTCCCACGCCTTGCCGGTGGCGAACATCGCGAAGGAGCTCGCGAAGACGGTCTTGCCCATCGACGCGAGACCGGCGGCGATACCCATCATGTTCGCCTCAGCGACGCCGCAGTTGTAGAAGCGCTCGGGATACGCCTGGCCGAAGGCCTTCGTCTTGGTGGAGCCCGAGAGGTCTGCGTCCAAGACGCAGATATCAGGCATCTCTTCGCCGAGCTCGAGGAGCGCCTTTCCATAGGCCTCCCGGGTCGCGGCTTGGATGGGTTCGCCTTGGTGGAGCGGAGCGAGTTCTCGGGCCATTGTCTGGAGCATGGGACTTCGGGATGTCGAGTGTTGTCTAGCCTAGGTTGAGGAGAGAAAGTCGATGTTGGGGGTAGGACCCCCTCCACTTCCTCGCGTTCCTTGGACCGTTTTAGCGGTCGGTGACGGGGCCTTCAATCAGGGGAGAGGTCTCTCTGCACGGCGGTTGATCGCCTCTGGCGACATATTGGTGTCCACTATGGAGGACGGCCGCCCACGCCCTTGGAACGCAACTGTCGCAAGCCTTTCACGGGACACCGCTTGGGAAGATTTGGATTACCTTAGAGTTGGCATGCGAGTCGCATTGCTTTTGAACCTCCGGAGCTGCTTCTGGCCCCACCCATGTACCTCTCACTCACGAAGATATGAATTCCGCCCATAGAGTCAGCCATTACCGCGCTCTCCTCACGACCGTGGCATCCCTCCTGGTGACGGTCACTTTCACCAGTCCTGCCCATGCCAAGAAGCAGGTCGGGGATGACCCGAGCACCTTGTTGGTCGCCCAGAAGACCTTCGCTACGGCAGATGCTGACATGAGCGGCTTCCTCTCTGCGAAAGAAGCAGACGTCGCAGGAATCCCGGCGCGCGAGTTCTCTGCGAGGGACAAGGACAAGAGCGGGACGTGGTCTAGTGAGGACTTCCTCCTCTACTACCACGACCTGCTGCTGAACTCAGGGAGGAAGCCTGACAAGGAGTTCCAGAACGAGGTCGCGCGCATCGAGGCTGCGCGTGAGGCGGAGAAGGCGGAGAAGGCGGAGGAGCTTCGCCGAGCCCAGGAGAGGCTGCGTAAGAAGAAGGAGCAGCAGGCAGCTGGTGAGAGCGCGACGACTAGTGGGGACGGTGAAGAGGAGAGCATCTCACAGAAGCTCAAGCGCGCCCGAGAAGCGCTCAAGGACCGCTCGGAGCGTGCAGGGGCCGATCAGAAATCTGTCGAGCGCATCGCCGGCGAGCTCGCCGAGCGAGCGCGTGATGCTGCTGGCGGATCCGAAGACAAGGTCGGAGATCCTGCGGACGATGGATGGGCGGTCAAGCTCCGTCGTGCGCGCACAGCCTTGGAGCGGCGAGCCAAGGACGGAGGCTGGAGTCGTGAACAGCTGCAGGTCGCAGAGCGTCGTCTCATCGAGCGCGCGCGCGCTGCGCAGCAGGGCGTAGACCTGACCTTGCTGCCGACCCCAGTCCGATCGAAGTACGAGCGCGCCCTCGTGGCGCTCACGGAGCGTGCTCAGGCGGGCAACTGGACCCGAGAGAAGTACGAGGCTGAGCTGGCAGACGTCCTCTCGCGAGCGAAGGACGAGCTGAACGGCAGTGGTGATGATGGTTCGACGGGAGACGCTGACCCTGAAGAAGGGGCTGAAGTCTCCGTTGGAGAGGTCCCGCAGGCGCGTCGTGACCATGAGCGCGCCTTGGCTGCTCTCGATGAGCGGGCGAAGGCCGGAGGGTGGACGCGAGCGCGATACGATGCGGAGCGCGCTGAGCTTGAGGGGCGGCTGCGGATCCGCGAGTCGAACGACGGAGAGGAGCCCTCCGATTCGAGCGAAGAGCAGACCTCCGGTGTGAGGCCCAAGGTCGGGCGGGCGCAAGAAGCGCTCGAGGATCGAGCTCGTCGCGCTGAGATGAATCGGGAACAGTACGCTCGGATCACTGAGGAGTTGTTCGAGCGGGCGCGCCTGGCGCTCCGTGGAGTCACCGCCGGGGCAAACACCGACGTCCGCACGAAGCACGAACGTGCCCTCGCAGCGCTCATCAAGCGGGCGCAAAAGGCAGAGATGACCCGCGCCGCGTTCGAACACGAGCGTGATCAACTCCTTGAGCGAGCGCGTCAGGAATCTGGCGCTGACATGGCCAACCAAGAGGACTTCGATCAGGCAAGGAAGGCGTTCATCACGGAGTTGGAGAAGGCGACCCCAGAGACACGGACGAAGTATGGGCGCGCGCTGATCGCGCTCATCAGCCGTGCGCAAGATGCGGGGATGACCCGCTCTGCGTTCGGGCACGAGCGTGACCAACTCATCATTCGTGCGCGTCAGGAAGTCACTGCCGTA
>Ga0310342_100002225_pt1 | contig 12419 bp, 5 predicted proteins | sample S15DNA20500_MG_FD_206155 | JGI IMG/M metagenome (GOLD analysis project Ga0310342, IMG submission 206155) | Marine microbial communities from station ALOHA, North Pacific Subtropical Gyre - S1503-DNA-20-500_MG | ecosystem: Environmental > Aquatic > Marine > Oceanic | place: Pacific Ocean: North... | reverse complement strand
GGACCGATATTGAGCACATCATCACGAACGCCAATGTGCTGCTGGAGACCCTGGACTCGAAGGTCAACTTCCACCGTGAAGAGACCGAGTCCCAGCCGGCCGGAGACGAGCTCTCATGACTGAGGCCGGGAAAGAAAAACAGGTGGGCGAGCCGGGGAAAATCCTGATCGTCGACGACAATGAGGAGCTCCTTGGCGCCATCTCCCGGCTCCTGGAGATGCAGGGACACTCTACCCTGACAGCGCTGAGCGGAGAAGATGCCCTGGAGATCGCGCGGAAGGAATCCCCGGATCTCATCCTGCTGGACTGGATCCTCCCGGGAATTGACGGCATCGAGGTCTGCCGAAAGCTCAAGAGTGAGGAATCGACCCGGGGGATCATGATTCTCCTGGTCACCGGCCGGGGCTCGGTAGACAACAGGATCGAGGGCCTGGATGCCGGCGCCGATGATTTCATTCCGAAGCCGTTCAAACATCCCGAGCTGCTGGCCCGGATCCGCTCTTCACTTCGCCTGAAGAAGGCCACCGACGAGCTCACCGAGCGCAACCGCCAACTGGTCGAATCACAATACGAGCTGGTGAGGACCGAGAAGATCGCCACTATCGGCCTTCTCGCCTCAGGCATCGCCCATGAGTTCAACAATATCATGGCCGGGATTTCGGGATACGCCCAGCTGGCGAAAAAGAACCCCAAGTACATGCCCCAGCTGGTGGAGGTCGCTCTCACCCAGGCCCAAAGAGCCCAGGAGTTGACCGGCAGCCTCTCCTCCTACAATCGCCGGGCAGATGAGAGCCCCGCCTGTAATGTCCAGGAGGTTATCCAGAACGCCCTCTGCCTGGTCAAAAAAGAGATCGAATCGAACGGGATCGAGATAGCCCTCGACATCGAGGCTGTCCCGCACGCGGCGATCAGTGCAGGCCAGCTGCAGGAGGTCGTTCTGAATCTCCTCATCAACGCCATCCACGCTATTGGCTCCATGGGAAAAATCACCCTGGAGGTTTACGCCCCCGGACCCGACAACCTGGTGGAGATCAGGATCTGCGATACCGGTGGTGGAATCCCGGAAGAAAATCTGAACAGAATCTTCGACCCCTTCTTCACCACCAAGGGGGCGCTCGGTGGAGGCAAGCAGGAAGGAACCGGCCTCGGGCTATCGGTCTGCTACAACATCATCCAGTCCCGCGGCGGACGAATTACCGTGGCGAGCACCGAAGGCGCAGGAACCTCCTTCTCGATCCTGCTTCCCCTGCACAAACAATCCCCGGGCGGCGGCGATGAACCGGGCTCGACGATCTCCGGGGGCGAACACCGAATCCTCATCATCGACGATGAAGAACAGATCAGGCAGATGCTCAGCGATTTCCTCGGCGCGAAGAACGTTGTCTGCTGCTGCTCGGGAGAAGAGGCCCTGGAGGCATGCCAACGGCAACGATTCGATTTCGTCATGCTCGACATCTGCATGAAAAACTCCACCAGCGGTCTCGATACCTTCCAGCATCTCAGGGAGGCCGCCCCCGGGGCCAGGATCATCCTGTGTACCGGGAACCTGGCGGAGAACATCCCGGCAACGGTCCTGGAGAACTGTCACGCGCACCTGCTCAAGCCCTTCAAGCTCGATGACCTCTCGACAATCCTGAACATGACGGTAGAGGTATGAGGGAAAATCCCGGGAAGAACAGCTCGGACGCCGGCGGAGGAGGCCTTCCCCACATCCTGCTGGTAGACGACGAAATATTCATCAGGGACGCCCTGCAGCTTTACTTCGAGAGCAACGACTTCGAGGTCTCCACCGCATCGGGCGGAAGCGAGGCTCTGAAGCTCTTCGCCCGGCAGGCGGATTCCATAGACCTCGTGCTCCTGGACCTCGTGATGCCCGGGATGCACGGACTCGAGGTATTACGCGAGCTGAAGAAAACCGACCCGGGCGTGCAGGTGATCATAGCCACCGGGTGCAACAGCATGGACAACGCCTTCGAGGCCCTCCGGCTCGGTGCCATCGACTACATAACCAAACCCATCCTCGACTTCGAGGAGGACCTCCTGAAAACAGTAGACTCGGCACTTGGATCCCGCGAGAAGCCGGAAGCCCCGCGTGCAGTGGATGTCGGGAAGACGGCCGGCTGCACGGATCCCATCGAGGATGAGACCTCCCGAGCCGGGTTTCTCGAAACCCTCGCCGGCCTCTCCGGCAGCAGGCTGCAGACCCCCCGGGAACAGACCCTTGCCTGGAACACCCTGGACAGGGGCTTCGGAGCCGATGCGGCCCTGGTGATTCGTAAAATGGAAGGCGGCGCCTGGCAATGTCTGCAAAACTGGGGGTTCATCGACATGGGCGCTCCCCGCGACCTCTGGCACGCGGAGGAAGAGGAACCCCGTGAGGCTGACGCCGGCTCCGGCTGGTCCGGAGTATTGCACGTTCCCTTCGATGGCGAAGCGGGCGAAAACTATCTCCTGCTCCTGTTCTACAGGGACCTGGCCAGCTCCGGCGGCACGAAGGTTCCCATCGCAACGCTCTCGGCGGTTTTCAGCCATGTCTACCGCGGCGCCCGGAACGGGCAGAACACCACGGACGGCACCCCCGCTCACGCCCTGGACTCGAATTTCAATTCCTGAGGGCGCAGGAAAGTCGAATGTGATCCATAGCTGGACTTGACGGCCAGCAGATAGCTCCCTATAAAAAATACGGGTTCCGCTTCTGTTTCAAGCCGCGAAGCTTCCTCTTTCCAGCAATCCATGCGAGCACTCAATAAAACAGTCCTTACGCTTTGCGCCATCATGGCCGCGTTCGTTCCAGGCGCTCCACCCAGGGCCCAGCAGGAGGAAGCCTCGGGGCTCTTTCCGCCGACATCCCAGGACTTCCAGGTCCTCTGGCAGGAACTCCGGGAGAGATCCGCCGAGAGCGACTGGAAGAGTGTCTCCGAAGGACTCGAAACCTGGATCGGGCTCCTGGAGAAGCCCTCCATCAACCTGGTCGTATCGAACGATGCAGGGGTATCGCTTGGAGTGAGAAACGCCCTGGGACGCTACAGGCTCCTGCTGCCGATCCAATGGAGACAACGGCTGCGGGAGCGAAGTGACGGCATCATAGAGGGCTTCTGGAGCGCCTATTCCAACGATACCGAGTCCATTCTCACAGATCGATCCCGGGCCCTGCTGAGGCACAGGATCCTGAGAGATTTTCCCGATTCCGGGCTCACCGCGAAGATCCTGGAGGAAGAGATCGGCTACAGGATACTCCGTGGCGACTGGCCGGCTGCCAGCCACTGGAGCCGGCGCCTCCTGGAGCCGGGCCCCGGGGGAATCGCCGGGCTCCCGGCGCGGCAAGAAACCAGGGCTCTTGTCTGGGCCCTGCAGGCGGACCTCGCCATCTCCGATCCAGTCTCCTTCTCTCTCCACCAGCGCAGGCTGAGAGAGCTCCTCTCGGTGAACCCCGGCGGAACGATCCCCCCTGAGTGGCAAACGACTGTCAACGGACTGATGGAGATCTCCTCCGACTCCATCCAGCCCTCGGACACGGCAGCCGACGCCTCCCTGAGTCCTTTCCTCGACCCAGTGACGTACAGCAGGACCAGGACCGACCTTGATGAGAGCTACAGGCCCGGCAGGGTTCTGTGGCGGCAACAGTCGAGCGAAGAGGACTTCCGCCGTTTTGTAGGCGAGAGACGAACGGCCCGCGACGGAGCCGCCCAGGACAATATCGATATCCCGATTCCATATCATCCCACTCTCACCTCGGGAATCGTTCTGCTGCAGCATGAACGCCAGCTCACGGCCTTCGACTCCGCGGCCGGCAAGCCCCACTGGCAGGCCGCCCTGGGCCCCAGGGCGGGCGGCTACCTACAGCCGGGCGCCCCCGTGTGCAACGGGCAGGCATGTTTCGCCGTTCATGGAAACAGCGTCCAGGCCTTCTCCCTGGATACCGGCATTCTGAACTGGAAGCGCATCCTGACCTACGATCCCGAGGACGAGGAACTCGGCTTGTCCGCCGCCGCCGCCGCCCCGAATGCGAACGATGAAAAAGCGGCGGTGATGATTACCCCCGCCGGCGGCACAGGTCACCGCGGAGGGCTTCTCCTGCCGGTAAACGTCAGGGTTGAAAAACAGGTACTCTGCTACCTGGCGATGGTCGATGCCGGGGGCCGGCTCTTATGGAAAACCTTCCTGGGGAGCAAACAGAATGCCGATTTCCTCGGGCTGGGTTCAACCCCATCCCCTCCCCTGGCCATCGCTCAGAGAGCCCTCTACCTGAGCAACCACGGGTTCATCGCCAGCGTTGATATCGAGGACGGCTCGATCTTCTGGATCAAGGAATACGAGACCCTCTCCCCCAGCGGGCTCAAGGAGTCCATCCGGGAAGAGAATCGATGGCACCCGAACGCTCTCCTTCCCATTGGAAATGGAGAGATCCTTGCCGCCCCCCAGGACTCAACCCGCCTTCTCTCGATTCGATCGTCCGACGGCGCGACCAGGTGGCATTGTTCACGGGAAGAATACTCGAGCCTCATCGGCCGGTCCGATACCGCGTGCTTCCTCTCCGGCTCGAAGGTCAGCGCTATCGGGCTCTCAGGCGCTGAGCGCGGAAAGACCCTCTGGAGCTTCGAACCCAGCTCCGGCCTGGCTCCCCAGGGAAGGGCATTGCATGCCGGCGGAAAAATACTCCTGAGTACCAGGCAGAGCCTGCTGCAGCTCTCCGCGCACAGCGGCGAGCTGCTCTCCCGTGACCTGTGGGACTTCCCCGAGGCGGGAGGAAACCTGCTGTTGGCGGCTGGCCGGCTCGTGGTGATCCACCCCGGAGGATTCGTGGCCTACAGCGAGCTTCGGAAAGATCTCGCGCGGCTTGAGAACCAGCAAGAGAAAGACGCCCGGCACTGGCTCGAGCTTGCCCGGCTGAGGCTGAGATCCGGAGACCTGAGAGCCGGGCTCCAGGCCCTGGAGTCCTGGGTGGCGAGCAAACCGAGCCCACCACCAGCCAACTCCGAGCTGGACCAGATCCAGCTGGCGACGGCCGAAACCCTCGGGCACCTGGCGCTGCGAGCCGAGCCGGCCTCGGCGCGGGAGCTCCTCCGATTTCGCACCCTGGTCGAAAACAACCCGTCGAGAAAGGTCAGCGCAAACATTGAGTTCGGCCTCTTCCTCAAAGCCGCCGGGAGTCCTCAGAAGGCGCTGATGGCCTTCCATGACGCACTCCGCTTCGATGTGGAGCAACCGTCCCCTGATGGGATCCGCCCGCGCGGCATCGCGGGAAACAAGGCCGTCTACAGGATTGACGGCTTCCTGCCGATCCCCGCGGAGGAATTCATCCGTTCTGAGATTCGCACCCTCAGGCAATCGGTTTCAAAGCCAGGACAGGTATTCGAGGAGATGGAAACAAGAGCCGCCGGGAGACTCCAGGCGGCCAGGAAATCCGGTGAGATCTACGGCCTCAGGGAGGTCATCCGCCTCTACCCCTTCACCGAGGCGGCAGCGGATGCCTACAAGGAGCTCTCCGTTTCCTATATCGACCGGGGAAATTCCGTCCGGGCGGCGAGGGCGCTCATGGGCTATGTGGATGACTACCCACTGCGATACGATTCCATTCGCACAGCGCTGCGCGCAGCCCAGCTGTTCTACTCATCCGGCAGAAGGACAAGAGCCCGGGCGCTCTACGAGGACCTCCTGGCCTCCCATGCCGACAAGCGGGTCGAGCCGATCCCCGGGATGGATAAAACGGATACCGTCGGGACCTACATCCGGCGACGCCTCGCCGATCCCGGGTTGCTGGAGATCAAGAGCGGCAAGCTCCATCGTCTGCACACGCCGCTGCGTATGGCCTGGCGCTCTCCAGCCGATCTCCTCTCGCCCGAGAAAATTTTCCTGGAGCCGGAGGGGGAGCGACCGGAAAACGCCAGGGACAGCTTCTTCACCCAGGGCAGCGAGATCATTGAGTCCAGGAGCGTCCGCACGGGAATTCCCTTCTGGACCATCAACCTATCCATGATCCCCGGCTACGTGATCGACCCTATCCAATACAGGAATTTTCGCTTCGCGAGAAACGGCGATAAGGAAATCCGCGGGACCTTCGCGGGAAAGCTGCTCATCCTCCATGACCATCGCAACCTCTTCGCTGTCGATCACCAGGGAGGCAAGGTCCGCTGGTCAATTCCGATAGGAATGAAGAAAGAAAAACCTGCCCCGGGAAATCCACGCGACCAGGAGCCTGTATTCAGACAACTCAGTGAAAGAATCCGGGGATGCCTGGTCACTCCTGACAGGGTCTTCGTCACCAGCAGCCACAGGCAACTCTACTGTTTCAACCACCTGGGGATGGAACTCTGGAAAAAAGAGCTGGAGTTCGATCCGGCGCAGGCCAGACCTTCGGCGACCGGCTCTGAAGTCTTCGTGCTCAACCAGCGCGACATGGGCTACAAGGGCTTCGCCATCGGCGACGGCAGCCAGGGGAGACCCTTCGAACTCGCGCGCGCCTACAATAGCGCCCGCAGGGTCGGAGAGCCCGTGCAATTAGGCAAGGGGCTCTGTCTGCTGCCGCTCACCAGGGCCGTTCTTCTGCTCGACCTCGCCCAGAGGGCTGTGCTGTGGGAATTCCAACCCGTCGAAGGCACCATCGAGCAGATCTTCCATTCCTCCGAAGCACCTGGCGAGGTGATCGCCGTATTGGCCCGGGAGGGGGGAAAGCCCTCCCTGGCAGGGCTCTCCATAGCGGATGGAAGCCTGGACTGGAGCTATGAAAAATTCGACGATGGCCCCTCGTATTTTTCCATCTTCCGTGATGGACACCAGCTCTTCATCATCCACGGGAGTGACCGCCTGAAGCTCCTGGCGCTCGAGGTTCGCCGCATCCCCGCCACCGACAGGATGAGCGTGTCCTCTCTGTGGCCGCAGAAGGAAATACACCTTGGCACCTACCTCGGCCGCCTGCGCAACCGGCACCTGCATATCCTGGAGAACGCGGTCATCTTCCCCGACCCCGGCCAGTCGATCTCCATCTACGACCGCGTGAAGGGAACGCTGCTGAGGCCTGTGGAGCCCAACCCCCTCAGCAGCTTCCTTGCCGAGAAGAGATCCTACCGCAGCGCCGTGACAGCCGGGCGCCTGGTGCTGTTGACAGACGGTGGAGGCTGCGGACTGAGCGGCGCCGGCCTCTCAGCCCAATCCGACACCGCCCGCGAAAGGATGGGCCTGCTCAACAGGTATGTCAGCGACCGGACAAAAGCCGCCACCGTCATCGACCTGGCCCTGGCGTACTTCCAGGCCAATGACCACCACACGGCCGTCGTCCTGCTTGATCTCGCATTGAAATCCGAGGGAATCCAGAGTTCCGACGACGCCAGGGGGCGCGAGGACATCGCCTACCTCCTCGAGGGGATCAAGCAGGAGGCGATGAAACATGTGAACCCACGAGAGATCACCGCCCGCAAGCTCGAGCTGCCTCCTGTCATCGATGGCAGGCTGGAGGACTCCTGGAGCTACGCCCACAGGGTGCTCCTCACCGCTCCCCGAAACCTGAACCTGATCCCCGCTCCCGGGCTCAGCCGCCAATGGGAAGGCGAAGAAGATCTCTCGGCTATCCTCTACACGGGCTGGGATGAGTCCTACTTCTATTTTGCCCTGGATGTAGAGGACGATGTTCTCAGGGCTTATGACCGCGACGCGGAAAACTGGAAAGGTGACTGCCTGCTGATCGGCCTGGATCCCGATGGGGATGGAGGCTACCGACAGGGCAGTGACGACCAGCTGATGACCCTCGGACTCACCATCCCCAAACGCCGGAAGGAAGCCAAGGATCAGGACCCCGCGGAGGGAGGAGAGGAGGGCGACCTCGAGGAAAGCGAAGAGGAGGACGATCAGCCGCAGGGACTCTTTTCGGTCAAGAAAAAGAACGACTCCAGCGGCGCCATCTACGAGGTGGCCCTTCCCTGGACCTCTTTTCCTCTGTTCAAAAACGGCTCCCCACCACCGGCGGGATTCAACTTCGGACTCAGTCTCCTCTTGACAGATGATGATACAGGCCGCGGGGCCACGAAGACCCTCAGCATCAATCCCTGCCACCTGATCCCGCGCAAACAGCGAAATGTCTGGATCTGGAGATTCATGATCCCGGAGTTTTTCCCACGGGTCAAATTGCGCTGAGAGCCCCGGACAATGAAAAAAAGAGCCCCCGGAACCTAGGTTGCGAGGGCTCTGAAAACTGGCGAGGATGACGAGACTCGAACTCGCAACCTCCGGATCGACAGTCCGGTGCTCTAACCAAATTGAGCTACATCCCCGTTAGTTTCGAAGTCAGATTCTTTAACTTGTCGGGCCTTGCTTGTCAAACCGTATTTCGCTAACCAAGGACGGGCCATTCTACTACAGATCGCCGCAATTGCCCTGAAATGACCTCCTAAACTCCGGCGTTCATACACGCTCGGCGAGCCGATATCTCTGGCTGTCCCAGTCAAAATCCTTATTGAGGTATTTTTTCAGCGTACCGGCCACCCGCTGGTTCAATTCCTCCATCTCGAGATCGGTGTCGTAGCCCGCGATGACAACCCTGCTGGCAATTTCTGAGACCTTCAGCGGCCCCCCCGCCTTGTCCAGGACATCGGTGATGTAGTCTTTCAACCGGGTCTTCTTCTTAGGGAGGATCTGGCGAACACCATCCTCCCTGAGTGCCTCATCGCTGAGCCGGTACTTCTTTCTCTCCTTGATGAAAATATCGTAACGCTGGAGAGCCTGGAAAACGGTGTTGTAGAAAGACCTCGGATTGGTGGAACTGGAGACATAGCCGACATCAGGCAGCTCGCGCTGGATCTCGGAGGCGGAGAGGGGGCCCTTGGCCTGCAAAAGAACCTGGGCGATATAATCCTTCAGGTTATTTTTTCTCTTGCCGGCGAGAAAGCTGCGCCCGTCACCTTCTTCAACTCCACCCCTGCGGGAACCAGAGCCAAAAGGATCATCGCGTTGCGAAGAATCCGCCTGGGCCTCCTGGCCACTTTCTCCCGAGCGTTCGATAACCTCTATCTGGTCCTCTAATCTTCGAAGCTCCAGGCGCAAAAGATCCCGCTCCTTCAGGAGCGCGGCTATCGTCTTATTGCTCTTCTTCTGATGGAGGAGCTCTTCAAGTTCCCTGACCGTCAACTCCTCTATCTTCTTTTCTTTAATTCTTGATAACATGATCTCTATACTTCTTTTATCAATCCTGCCTACTGACCTGAATCCACCCGGACGGGGCAGCCCGCCCTTCCCACCGGTCTGAAACGTCACAACCTGTCAATACTCATTCAGGTCCATGACCATTTACAGACAGCACTCCATGCGATCTCCCTTCACTCAATTCCCGGCAAACCAGGGAAAACGACCACCGAGTAACCAACCCGCTTGCTCCGCTTTTTACTGAGGTCGGCACACCACCTGTATACCGTCCTGGCAGGTTTGCCGAAGCAGCACACCGCAGCCCGCTCCCGGGTGGGAAACCCACTCATCTCCCCCCAGTCCGCAACTGCGAAAAACTGCGTGCTTCTCCCAATCTGCTTGCGACAAAGTATATTCAGACTCCAGTTTTTTCTCAAAACATTTATGTAACACAACCTTACCAGAACACTGATTTGAGGAGATCCGGCTCCACCCTCCCCCACATCCTCAGCCCTAGGCTGCTCACGAGAGCTGCCACAGAGTCCGCCCATGGTCCTAACTCGACTCCCGGAAAAAACTTACCCCGCTGTTCAGCCGCCGCCGCCGCCGGGGCCGGGCACCTGTCGAGAAGAACGGTCGGAAATAATTAGCGACAAGATGCTTGCAGGAAATCCGGGCGCGGAGTTTTCTTCACGGAGTGATTAGCCGCGACCGACAGGATCGGGAACCACGTCAGTGACTGATGACCTGAAAAAAACCAGCGAGGCTTTCAGCCGTATGGATGTCCCCGCCGAGACCAGGTCCCAGGCCCTGGCCAACCTGGAAAGCTGGCTGGACGATGGCCGCTTTCAGGATACCCGCCCCCAGCTTGGTTATCTTCTGCAGGCAGGACAATACGACCAGCTCTTTGATTCCTTCTTCCGGCACATCCCCTTCGGCACCAGCGGCCGGCGCGGCCCGGTAGGTTACGGAACCAACCGGTTCAACCCCTTCACGCTGGGCACCTCAATCCAGGGGCACTGCGACTTCCTGCAAACACGCGGCAAGAAGAACTCCCCCGGCGTCGTCATCGCCTACGATGTACGGGTCTTCAACGACATCAGGGAGACCTACAATAGCCTCATCCCCAATCCCCTGGTGGGGATGCTATCGGAGGACTTCGCCAGAATCGCCGCAGGGATCTATGCGGCCAATGGAATCAGGGTCTGGTTTGCCCCCGGCGGGAAGGACGGCTATGTCACCACCCCGGAGCTCTCCTTCGCCATCAGGGAACTCGGAGCGCTGGGAGGCCTCAATGTCAGCGCCTCACACAACCATCCGGATGACAATGGCGCCAAGATCTACAACGCGGCCGGGGCGCAGGCCGTCTCCCCGCTGGACCAGGAACTCGCGGAAAGCGTCGAACGTACAACATCGATCTCCAGCATTTCCTGGGATGAGGCCGTCGCGGCCGGCCTCGCGAAGCCGATTCCTCCCGAGATTCACGAGAGGTACATCGAGACCAATCTCGCGATTTCCATCCATCCTTCCGCGCGCTCCGCACGGATAGCCTTCACCCCGCTGCACGGCACAGGAAGGACCTCGGTAGAACATACGCTGAAGAAGGCCGGCTTCGAAATCCAATGTCTGCCCAGCCAGGGAGAGCCGGATGGGACCTTCCCCACGGTCCCCTTCCACAGCGCCAACCCGGAGGTTCGCGAATCCATGGATCTCGTCACCGGCTTCGCCAGGGAGGAAGGCTTCGACCTTGCCCTGGCGACCGACCCGGACGCAGACCGCCTTGGCGTAGCGATCCCGGACGATGAAGACCGCTGGAGCTTCCTGGATGGAAACCAGATCGGTCTTCTGCTGGCGGCCTATCTCCTGGAATCCTGTCCCCCCGAAGAACGCGGTGAGCGCTTCTGTGTCTGCACCACGGTTACGACCTCCCTGCTCCCCCGGCTGGTTCGCGGCATGGGCGCCCAGTCGGTGAACGATCTTCCAACCGGCTTCAAGTACATCTGCGAGGTTCTCAGATCGATCGAAGAGCATGGGCATTATAAGGAGAAGATCAGGGGCTCCCTCGACGGCTTCCTCCTCGGCACCGAAGAATCACACGGTTACCTGGTCACGGATTCCGTCCGGGACAAGGATGCGACCGGAGCATCCCTGCTGCTGGCCGAGTTCGCCTCCCGGCTCAAGGAACACGGGAACACCCTCCTCGGCCGCCTCGACAAGCTCTACCTCGAATTCGGCTACACCGCGACCCGCCACGCCTCAACCGTCATGCTGGGGGCCAGGGGGCATCTCAACATCAAGGCCATCCAGGCCAGCCTCAGGAGCTCGCCGCTGAAACAGATAGGCGAGAAGGCGGTGGAGAACCTCATCGACTATATGGACGAGGAGGGTTCCTTCGGCCCGATCCTGTCGGATACCGATCGCACAGCCAGGGACATCCTCGAGTTCAGACTTGCAGATGGGGCCCGTGTCATCTCCAGACCCAGCGGCACAGAACCGAAACACAAGATCTATGTCGAGGTCCTCTCCGACCCCATGGGCGTCGGCGCCCCGCCCGAAGCTCTGCGCGTCCGCAAATCCGAGAGCGACGCTACCGCCAGAAACCTTGCCGATGACTTCCTCACGCAGATGCTCGACCGCATAGGGATCAGCTTGCCACCCTGGGCGTTGGACATATCCGATCTCGTACCCCTGGAATGGAAACAAGACTTCGCCGGGTCTGTGATGCCGAAACTGGTCTCTGAACTCACTGCTGGAAAGTCGGCCGGGGAAGTGGAAGAATGGGTAGACCAGCGTTTGGGAAAATATGGCGCGGATTGGAGGTTGCTTGTCGGTGATGCCGTTTCGGCGTACTGCAGGCAGGAGCCTGTCGGTCCGATTGTAAAGAAAACCCTCGAGAGGCTCTTTGACATCGAGTCCCGCGCCTCCTCCAGGGAGAAAGATTAAAAATGCGAATGATCGTGAATAGACTGGCCTCAATGGTTGCCGCGGCGATTCTGATCGCCGGCTGCGGAAATACTCCCACCCCGCAATCAAAGGATGCGCCACCCTCACAGGAGGCCGAACAGCTCTCGTCCTGGCGACAGGTCTACGAATCCGCTGTAGAGGGAAATAACGTCAAGCGCTCCGCCAGGGGCTTTGTAGAGCACCGGAGACTGAAAGACCATGCGGAGGGAAGCTTCTTTGTCTACGACATCAAAGACATGAAAACTCCTGTCGGTTTCTTTCTTCCCAGCGGAGAGACCTACCGCTACATCACCGACAACAACTCCGGAAAGACCGTCTCAAAAAGCCTGGGCCCCCTGGAGCCA
>Ga0310342_100002223_pt1 | contig 12421 bp, 9 predicted proteins | sample S15DNA20500_MG_FD_206155 | JGI IMG/M metagenome (GOLD analysis project Ga0310342, IMG submission 206155) | Marine microbial communities from station ALOHA, North Pacific Subtropical Gyre - S1503-DNA-20-500_MG | ecosystem: Environmental > Aquatic > Marine > Oceanic | place: Pacific Ocean: North... | reverse complement strand
AACGCAGACAGTTCCCGTGATGCGGCTGATGATGCCATTAAACGGTATTTCAACCGTAGTTAATTCACGTTTCTCGCGCAACTTCAGGTAAGAGCGCCCCGACTGGTTTTACGCTTGAACCAGACATACCCAAACCAACGACGCTGGCCACCGCTCTCTGCCGGCAAAACCGGAATAATCACTTAATCCGCAAACTCTACTCAATCCATTTATATTGCTACAACTACGTATTTTATTTATGTGGTAAATTTTAACATCAGGTCAGGACGATCTTTGCTCTTAGCAGGCCAGACCGTTGTTGGCGGCTAATCAAACAAGGTGTCTTTTTGGGAGGGTATTCGAGTGATTAAGCCAAGCAATTTCAGTTCCAGAACCGAGACCGACACAGGGTCCGACAAACATCACCGGATCGATAGTAGCTCTGGGCAACAAGAATTAGCCTCTACGGAGCTTACTAGCGGTCACAAGAAGCTCCGTCGACGTCACATCGACCCGACCACCTGCGAGCGTGATTACACGACTCAAGAGCGTGAATTTATGCTGACCTTAGACGACTACAAACGAGCTAGCGGCCGTATGTTTCCTACTTGTAGTGAAATCCTCGAAGTCATTCGAAATCTCGGCTATGTTCAATACGATCTTCCAACTCAATCCGATGAACAAACGGTCACCGACAAAAGCGAATTACTGGTAGGTTAGGACAACCGGTAAGAAGCGACCAAAGAACTACGCACGAGGAGCGGGATGTCTCACGATGAGACATCCCGTTTTCTTCATCCCTCCTTCTTTGGGGAACCTGGAGATCCTTAAATCCGACCTTGCGACAGGCCTGTTTTCCGGGTACTCTCCCGCACGAATTAGCGGATTTCTTGTTTTATCGTGCGCAGATGATCTATGACGTTCTCCTTCGCTGCTAATACCAGTCAACCAAAGCGATTCTCGCGGCTTCGTTGTTTGCGCCGTGGGTATCCACGTTACTGGTCTTTGCTACTTTTGCTAATCCCGTTGACGGGATGTGGAATGAGCGCCCATGGCTTAAACACCCAGGGAGTCAAGTTCTTTCAACGCGGACAATACCAGGCCGCCCTCGGACAATTTCAGCGGGCTATGTCTGCCGATCCCTATAATGCCGACGGATACTACAATGCGGCGGCGACTTATCATCGCTTAGGCATTGCTCGCACCGACCGCCAGTTACTTGAGCAATCTGAGGCACTCTACAACCAGTGTCTTGATTTTGACGCGGACCACGTCGAATGTCATCGAGGATTGGCGGTGCTGCTGCTTCAAACGGATCGCAAGCAAGAAGCCTACGATTTCATCGAAAAATGGGCGATTCAGGATCCCAAGAATGCCGAAGCGCGGATTGAGTTAGCGAGATTGCACCACGAAGCGGGTGACCTGGAAACCGCCTCACTGCAACTCCAGCAAGCGCTGGCGATTGACTCACGTAATCCCCGCGCCTGGACAGCTATGGGCCACTTGCGTGACCAGTCGGGAAACACGGCCCAGGCATTAGAAAACTACCAGCGTTCCTATGCTCTAAACCGCTCTCAACCGGATGTTGCTCATCGTATCGCAACCATTTCTCAGAGTCTGAACAAGTCAGCTCCGACTACATCGGACGACGACCGGCGCATGGTGGATACAGGATCAACACCGACTCGCTGAACCTGGCAGCGGACAATCGCTCGCGTCATGCTATCGAATTCCCTCGACTAACGCCGGCAATGTGAGCTGGGCTCCTTCTCAATCAAGACCGTTGGACGTAAAATCGCATCGAGATTCAACTCGTATTCGGCCGTTGGGATTCTGAGATAAATAATGGTACACCCGCATCGGAACTACAACTTTTCCGCTGGACCTGCAACCCTGCCCCTTTCCGTTCTGCAAAAAGCTCAAGAACAACTGTTGTCTTACGGGGAAACTGGTGCCTCGGTGATGGAAATCAGTCACCGCAGCCAAACCTTCCTGGATATACTCGATTCAGCTCGCACTCGCTTGCGCAGCCTGCTGGCAATCCCCAAAAACTATCAGATCCTCTTCTTACAAGGAGGAGCGCGACTGCAGTTTTCCATGATCCCCATGAACCTGCTCGAATCGAGCGACGAGTTGGCTGATTACGTCATCACTGGTTCTTGGAGTCAAAAAGCCCATCAGGAAGCTCTCAAAGAAGCGACGCCCAACGTCGTCTGGGATGGGGCGACACACGATTACGATCGCCTTCCTCAGTGGGACCAACTCGCTTTCAACCCGTCCTCGCGATATGCCTACATCGTGTCAAATGAAACAATCCAGGGCGTCCAATATCAGTCCTGCCCGTCAACCGCTCCGTTACCACTGGTTTGCGACGCTTCTTCCGACCTGCTCTATCGACCACTCCACCTCGAACAATACGGACTGTTGTATGCCTGTGCCCAAAAGAATCTCGGACCTGCCGGTGTCACGGTCGTAATCATCCGCGATGACCTACTGGAACGCAGCCCGGATCGCTTACCGGGCTACCTGAATTACCGCTTACATGCCGAGCAGAATTCGCTCTATAATACTCCTCCAACGTTTGCGATTTACCTGCTGGACCTCGTCTGCCAGTCCATTCAGGAAACCCATGGGAACTTGGATTCACTCCACCAACTCAACCAGGAAAAAGCGGACTTGTTGTATCAAATCCTGGACGATCATCCTGATTTTTATACCGGACACGCCCAGTCCGACTCCCGTTCGCTCATGAATGTGACATTCCAAGTACCTTCCGAAAACTTGCTCGACCGGTTTGTCCAGGAAGCAACCGAAGCGGGTTTGGCGAACCTGAAGGGGCATCGGAGTGTCGGAGGAGTAAGAGCTTCGATTTACAATGCCATGCCTCTCGACGGGGTAAAAGCTTTAGCGGAATTCATGATTGACTTCAAAAATCGAAATGCCTGAATAAACGCAGCCACTGATGTTTTCACCCTGAGTATTCCCATGCCACGAATTGTCGTCCTTGACCCGATCGCTCCAGCAGGCCTGCAGCTACTTGATGCTGCAGAGGACATGCAATATGACGTCCAGACCGACCTTACGGGGCCGGCCTTACAGCAGGCGCTAGCCAATGCCGACGGAGCGATTTGCCGTAGTGGAGTGAATATTGATGCAGACTCCCTGCAGGGGAACCGGCTCTTAAAGGCCATTGTGCGAGCAGGTGTGGGCACCGACAACATCGACAAACAAGCCGCCACGCGACAAGGCGTGGTGGTAATGAATACGCCGACAGGCAATACCTACAGTACCGCCGAACACACCTTCGCCTTAATCCTGGGCCTCTCTCGCAATGTGGTACCTGCCTACCAGAGCCTCTGTGACGGCAAGTGGGATCGCAAAGAATATATCGGAACGCAGCTTGCCGACAAAACTCTCGGTATTATCGGGTTGGGAAAAGTGGGTCAGGAAGTTGCTAAACGGGCACAAGCATTTCAAATGCGGGTGGTCGGTTATGACCCGTTTCTGAGCAGTGACCAGGCAACTCGTCTGGGACTCGACCTGGTCACCAACATCAACGAAATGCTACCCGAGATTGATTACCTCACCGTCCATACCCCGTTAACCCCGGAAACTCGCTCCTTAATCGGTGCCGAAGAAATCGAGTTGCTTAAACCGGGCGCACGACTGGTCAACTGCGCCCGTGGTGGAATTTACGACGAAGGAGCGCTCGTAACCGGGTTGCAGAGCGGAAAACTGGCCGGGGTAGCACTCGACGTCTATGAACAGGAACCATGTACCGACAGTCCGCTGTTTAATCTGCCAGGTGTGCTTTGTACGCCACATCTTGGCGCCAGCACCGACGAGGCTCAGACGCAGGTTTCAATCGAAGCCGTTCAGTTGCTGCTGGCCTTCTTGCGCACAGGTGAAATTCGCCATGCTGTTAACGTGGCGTCCGTGGAACCGGCAACCCTAGCCGCCCTGGGTGGATACCTCAACCTTGCTTTTCGTCTGGGTGTTTTCCTCTCCCAGTGGCATCCGGGAAGGGCCGACGCCTGTCGACTGGAATACCGTGGTGAAGTCACCCAGGAAGACATCCACTTGTTGACCGCATCCTTTTGCTCAGGGTTGCTTGAGCAAGCGATGTCGGGAGACGTTAATATCGTGAATGCAGAAGTCCTCATCCGTGAACGTGGAATTCAGCTGGTCGAAGAAGCCCACAGTGAGATGGGTGCTTTCAGTTCCTCCATCACTGCCGAATTAACCGGTGATGGTGAATCCCACCTGGCCTCAGCCACTCTTTTCGGCAACAACATGTCACGCCTTATTCGCTTGGGAGCTTACCGGCTGGAAACGTACCTGGATGGAAACATGCTACTCTTTACCCACGACGACGTACCGGGCATTATTGGTACCGTCGGAAGCATCCTCGGCGATCACCAGGTGAACATCGCGCAAATGACCGTCGGCCGACCCGGAGAACAACCGGGTGGGACCGCGATCGGCGCTTTGAATCTCGACACCACCCCACCAGCCGCCGCGCTTTCTCAATTGTCAGAGCACCCATCGATCCACAGCGTCCAGGTCATTCAATTGCCTCCGGCAGGACAAATCCCACCCTGGCTACCGCAATAAGAATCGCCCAGGCTGGATTCTTCAATGCCCTCTTCAGGCCTCTTGAAATCTGGCCTCTCGAAAGTCATACTACGACCCTTCCTTTGCCTCTACATGTAGCGGAGAGCCCGTTCAGGAGGGCCTCTAGCCGTTGCACAAAGCCAACCAGTATTTACCTCTGAGATAAGGACACCACGAACATGTCACGACCCAATGCAGTCACTTTTAAGGGAACCCCATTGACCCTGGCTGGTGAAGCCGTAGAAGTTGGTCAGCCAGCTCCTGACTTTACCGTCTACTATTTCGAAGATGGGTTACAACCTATCACTCCAGCTGACTTACAGGGAAAGGCAACCATCATCAGCGTGGTTCCCTCGCTTGATACTCCTGTTTGCCAGGTTCAGACGCGTAAGTTCAATGACGAACTGGCTTCCCTGGGAGACCAGGTAAATGCCATCACGATCAGCCTGGATTTGCCCTTCGCACAAGGGCGTTTCTGTGGCGACGCCGAAATCAGCAATATGCGAACCGGCAGTGACTACCAGGACCGATCCTTCGGGAACAACTGGGGCATGTTGATTGAAGAGATCAAATTACTCGCACGCGGTGTGTTTGTACTTGATGCCGAGGGGACAGTCACCTATGCCGAAACCGTGACAGAAGTCGTTGATGAACCAAATTACGACGACGCCCTGGCGGCTTTGAAGTCACAGCTTTAGTTTACGTGCAAGCAAAGCGGTTCTTTAGCCTCGGCTCGCTAATTGTGCAACGATTGCATCTCGGGCCGTGGTGAGCGCTTCCGGTATTTTGGCCGGTTCGCGGCCGCCCGCCTGCGCGAGATCCGGTTTCCCACCACCACCACCACCAACGATCGGGGCAATTTCTTTCACCCAGTCACCAGCACTAACACCTTGCTCAACAAGATCCCTGGTAACACCCGCCACTAGCAGTACCTTCCCATCGTCCGATGAAGCAGCCAACAGTACAGCAATCGGTTGAAACTGTTTGCGCAATTGATCCACCAGTTGACGCATACGATTTGGATTCGCTACAGAAATTTCAGTGATCACGACCGGAACATCTGCAATCACTTCCGCCCCTTCTCGAAGTGAATCAATCGAAATCTCCTCACCCTCAGCCAGGTCAGCGATTTGCTGACTCAATTGCTGCGCCTCATTCTGCAAAGCCCGCACACGATCCGTTACATCGAACAACGAAACATTGATGGTCCTGGCCGTTTCTCTCAAGACATTTCGCAAGACCGCATAATCGGGCGATGTTGTGCCGGGTGCCGTGGCAACAGGATCATCCCTCGATTGCTTCCCAGACGGTGTCCCGGCGGAAAGTTGCTTCTTGAGATCCCGAACCTGTGCTGTCAACTGCCCAGCAGCCTGAACTAATTCGAGCGGCCCGCGGGCCAGCAATTCACCTGCCTGCTGCACCGTTTCTTGCACCTGTTCTCGATACGACTGCGCTTTCTCTCCGGTCAAAGCAACAATCCGTCGCGTCCCGGCGGCAATTCCTTCCTCGGATGTAATTTCAAACGAACCGACGTCGGCAGTACTCTGCAAATGCGTCCCGCCGCAAAGTTCCTTGCTAAATTCACCCATCGATACCATCCGAACCGGGTCCGGGTATTTTTCACCAAACAACATCATAGCACCAGCCGCCCGTGCCTCTGCCAGTGGCAGAACTTCCCAACCTACCGGAGCAGCGGCTGAAATCTGGCTAATGACGTCCTGCTCGATCTGATCCAATTCAGCTTCCGTCACCGGCTGCAAGTTCGTAAAGTCAAACCGTAGCCAGTCAGCATCAACCTTCGAGCCTTGCTGCTGAGCATGTTTACCCAGGGCCCGTTGCAACGCGTAGTGTAAAATATGAGTTGCCGAGTGGGCTCGTCGAATCGCGTCTCGACGAGAAACATCAACCCGTGCCATCGCCGTTTCTCCGGCCTGCAGACAACCTGACTCCAAGCTGCCGTAGTGAATCAGCAAATCTCCGTCTTTCTGGGTGTCTTGAACTCGAAACTGAAAAGACCCTCCATCCAACAGTCCACTATCGCCAACTTGACCGCCGGACTCACCGTAAAAGGGAGAACTGTCAAGTACGATCAGCACCTCCTGTTCATCGATCTGTTCCCAGGTATCCGTCAGCTGTTGCTCATCATCATCAGAGATGATGATTGCTTTGATAGCCACCTCCGATTCGGTCGCTTCATATCCGACAAACTCAGTTACCTGCAGGGAACGTTTTAACGATTCAATGGGACCTGTCTTAAATAACTCAAATTGTGCGCGACCTGATTCAATGCCGTGCTGTTCCATCGCGGAACGGAACCCATCCCAGTCGAACATCAGGTTACGTTCGATGGCCATCGACTCCACGAGTTCCGGTGGTACACCGTACGTCTGATAAAGCTCTGCCGCACTTTCTCCGGAAACCCGCAGTTGCTGTTGGGACTCAATTTCACCAAAGATTCGGTCGATTCGTTCCAAGCCGGCATCGATCGTGGCAAAAAACGTGTTCTCTTCTATTTCAATGACCTGAGCAACCCGGTCAACCGTTTCTGCCAGTTCCGGGTAAGGGTTTTTCATCATCTGCACGATGCAGGGAACCAGTTGTTTCAGGAAAGGATCCCTTTGTCCCAACTGATGTCCATCCAGGATCGCTCGCCTCAGTAAGCGACGAACGACATACTTCTCCTTGTTAGGCCCCGGGTAGACATTTTCATGAATGGCAAATGTGCAGGCCCGGATATGGTCTGCAATGCGACGCATGCGGCGACCCTCGTTGCTCTCTGCCTGATAGGGCAACCCGCAAATCTCACCCACGGTCTCCACGATCGGCAACAACACGTCGATATGATAGTTGGTGTCTTTTCCCTGGAGAGTGGCGGCCGTCCGCTCTAATCCCATCCCGGTATCAATGTTCTTGCTTGGCAACGGTCTCAGGTTATCCGGTGGGTCACCTACCCGGTTAAATTGTGTAAAGACCAGGTTCCAGATCTCAACTGATTCTCCCTTGTCATCCAAGTAGAATATCTCACTGCATGGACCACACACTCCATCAGGACCCTGCGTTGGAGCACCCGCTGGCCAAAAATTTTCATTTTCGTCTAACCGATGAATCTTGTTGCTCGGCAAGCCAATCTGTTCATGCCAGATTTGAGCTGCCTCGTCATCGTCCTCATAAACAGAAATTGACAGCCGCCCTGGTTCCAGGGCCAACCACTTCTTGTCCGTCAAGAACTCCCAGGCCCATTCAATAGCTTCCGACTTGAAATAGTCGCCAAAACTGAAATTGCCCAGCATCTCAAAGAAAGTATGGTGGTAAGCGGTTCGCCCCACGTTTTCGATGTCACCGGTACGCAAACATTTCTGGCTGGTTGTCGCCCTGGTAAAATCAAGCTTTACCTTCCCAAGGAAATGATCTTTAAACTGGTTCATCCCGGCGGGTGTAAAGAGCACAGAGGGGTCCCACGTTGGCACCAATACATCGCTGCTACAACGGGTATGCCCTTTGCCCTCGAAGAAACTCAAGTACATTTCGCGCAATTCGTCAGTTTTCATACCGCATCATTCAGACCCGTTAGATAGATGCCATCATCGGCCCACTTCATCTCCGACAGTACTCAACTCCGAGACAATCCGTAGCAGAGAACGACCAGATATCTTCCAAACGTCTCATGATACCTAGTCACCAGAGCGTGGACTAGTCGAGATCAATGATTGCGGCGACCTTCTGCAACGGCGCAAGCGTCCCAGCGTCTGCAAGACCATCGTGCTCCTCTTATCAGGGAGCAGCCACGTCACGGTAAGCCTTGTCTCCTTGCCCGACTGTTACTTGCACACGGACTTGCCCTGTTTGTTGAGAAACCACATCCCAGAATTCTTCCGGTGTCGCCACCCGTTTCGGACCTACATGATTGATAAACTCACCTGGTCTTAAGCCCGCGTTCCAACTCGGCGATCCCGTCTCGACAGCAACAATCGCTATGCATCCACTTGGGTCCATCTTATGCCCATGCTGTTGAAAGACCTCGGGTGGTAATGCCGTGGAATAGTCAACTTGCAAGCCCCGCCAAACCACCTCCGGTTGCTGAGCGTAAGCCGGGCGATAGCTTTCGACGTATTTCTTCGAAAGAATTGCTCGTAAAGTTACTTGGCGTCCTGGCCGCTGCAACGTCGTTCCACGCTCCACCTGCAAGGCAACTTGCGCCTTGACAGGCAATTGTCCCAACTCCCTAAACAACTCGCTGCGGTTCTCCACCGCATGTTGATTTACGTGCGTAATGATATCCCCTCCCATTAAGCCAGCCCGCGCTGCCGGAGTACCGGGGACCACGTGTTCAATCCTGGCACCAACATGTCCCTGCCCGCGCCACTCCATGCTCAAATCTTCGGGAGCGACTCCCAGGAATCCCACTTGCACTTTTTTCCCTGCCTTCAACGTCTTTAACGTACGTCGAAACATCGCATCTACCGGAATAGCATAACCGGCTGACTTCTCGTAACCGTAGAGGGCCGCTTGCGAAGTCAGTAAACCGACCATTTCACCACGAAGGTTAATTAAGGCACCTCCGCTGGTACCCAGGTTCAATTTTGCATCTGTCTGGATCAACGTACCAAAATGATGGAGGGTTTCTCGAACTGTCTGATTTGGTAACGTCCTGGGCCGCGGAGCAGCCTGTCGTCGAAGATTCGCAACGATCCCCCAACTAGCGCTTACTTCTCCATCACGTGCGATGGCATAGGGATTCCCCAGGCCAATCACAATCATCCCCTTCTTAAGTTTTTCCGCATCTCCAAGCTGGATCGGTTTCAGATCCTGAGCCTTAATTCTCAACACCGCCAAATCGGTCCAGGGATCCCCGGCCATCACCTTTTCGGCTCGTTCTACAGCGATGACCTTATACGGCTTGCGACGGACCCAAACGTAATAATCGTTCTTTTCCGGGTCACCGAGAGTGTGATAGGTCGTCACAATCATCCCTTTACGATCGATGACAACCCCAGTGAAGTATTGATTGGGTACAAACTCAGGACTGGTCGGATCAGGCCGCTCAAGCCTAAGCCCTTCTTGTTTCCCTATCGGCGCCAAGGATCTCAGGGGATCCGGTACCCCGGCGACTTTGCGACCTGCCGCTGTTTCTTTACGTACTCGAGCAATCGCGACAACTGATTTTTCAGCCTGGTCAATAGCATTGACTAGACCCTGTTCAATCTGCTGTGCCAATTCTAAAGCTGTGACCTGGCTCGCTTGGTTCTCTGCAGGTTGCTGGCCAACCAGAGTTCCCGCTAATAACAAAGTCAGCAGACCAACCAGGCAAACAGTTTCAGACCAGCGGTTTGTCAAACGCGTCATCACTCCAGGCCCCCTTTCGTCACCGGCGACCCATCCATCTGTCGACAGATGGGTCCACTGGCAAACCGGCCTGGCAACCCGTTAAACAGGTCCACAGACCTTACAATTCGTCTTCGCCGCTTCCCTCGGAAGCAGCCGATTCCGACACCGGCTCATCGGCAGCGATGGGCTGCTCGGGATCAACCGCATATCCACCAGCAATCAAAACTTTGGTCTTAATTTCTTCGGTGATATCCGGATTCTCCATCAGGTGCAGGCGCGCCTTTTCTTTTCCCTGCCCCAAGTAGGCATCATTGTATTTAAACCATGATCCACTACGTGAAACAACGTTATGGACCACGCCTAAATCAAGCATATCTCCCTCGTAACTGATTCCATTCGTGTGCATCATATCAAATTCAGCGATGCGAAATGGTGGGGCGACTTTATTCTTTACTACTTTGCCACGCACACGCTGACCAACGACATCGTCGCCATCCTTCAATTGACCAATTCGGCGCACGTCAATACGACAGGAACTGTAGAACTTAAGGGCACGACCTCCGGGAGTCGTTTCAGGACTGCCAAACATAACACCGATTTTCTCTCGAATTTGATTGATAAAAATCACTGCCGTCTTGCTCTTGGCAATCGCACCGGTCAACTTACGCATCGACTGGCTCATGAGGCGAGCCTGCAAACCAACGTGCGTGTCACCAATTTCTCCATCCAACTCCTGCTTGGGAATCAAGGCGGCTACCGAATCGATAATCACGACGTCAACCGCGTTGGATTTGACCAGCATCTCAGTAATCTGCATTGCTTCCTCACCGTGACTGGGTTGACTGACCAGCAAGGTATCAAGTTCGATACCAAGCTTTTTTCCCCAACCGGGATCGAACGCATGCTCGGCATCAATCATGGCAGCAATACCATCATTTTTCTGAGCCTGTGCCGCAATATGGAGTGCCAGCGTGGTCTTGCCACTAGACTCAGGACCAAATATTTCAATCACTCGACCACGGGGAACACCCGGTCCGCCCAGGGCCAGATCCAGGGACAGGCAGCCTGTTGAAATACCCTGAATCGGACCACGCCGCTCACTGCCCAAGGGCATGATCGACCCCTCACCAAACTGTTTCTCAATTTGCTGCAACGTGGTCTTTAGTTGTGCGTTGTTTTCAATCGTCGCCGTGACCTTCGACTCCTTCGCCGATTTGCCATTGGTCGACTGCTTACGCTTGGGCTTCTTTGCTTTTGTTGATTTTGCCATTCGATTCGTTACTTTCGATCCATCCAGTTTTGTATCAGTGACCATCATTGTACTCCTTTATCAAAACTCCGGGTCCTTTCAACCAGTAAATGACCGGCCCCGTGTCCATGCTGTGTCACGCCTCAGTTGCCAGCCCGACCCCGTCGGATCCAAGATCGAAGCTGTTCCGCCAAAGGCCGAGCACTGAACGCCTGAACACTATATCCACATTCGGCATTCTACACAAGGTCAATCCACTTATTCCCTGTTATCGCAGGCCCCTGGACACCTTTGGTCACAACCGCAAAAAATTCTTGATCTTTCTTAGGAACCGGTTTTCCCAAGAGGAATGGTGGCTAAACGCTGATAATGCGGTCCTTCCCGACTTATTTGACTGGCTACCACGACCACCTGTGCTACCAGGCATGTCACCGGGGTGCCAAAATCAGCGGGTTCCAACAAGGAAGTCAATTCAGGAGAGGATGTGGGAGAAGATCGCAAACGCCCCAGCGTGATATGAGGGTGATATTGGCGCTGTTCCCGGCGAAATCCCAACTGATTCAATCCCCGTTCTACCGATTCTTGCAGCTGGCTCACTTGCTGCCCCCCTGCTCCGATTCCCAGCCAGAGCGTTCGCGGGCGACTGGAACTGGGAAAAGCGCCCACATGATCACATTCGATCTCCAACGGCTGCAAGGCTGCCACCGCGGAGGTCACTCGCTGACAAATCTCCGCTAATTCGACGGTGGGGACCTCACCAAGGAACTTGAGCGTTAAGTGCAGGTTCTCAGCAGGGACCCATTTAACGCTGTCAGCGACTTGGCCCAACCGCTGCATCCAGTGGGCAGCCAGCTGTTTCACAGCGGCCGACACAGGCAAAGCAACAAACGTTCGGGTTCTGTCCATCACACTTCTCTTGAATCCGCTTCCAACACAAACGATCTACAATGAATCTTCGTAGAGTGACCGGCAATCTTCCAGGCGAGTTCCCTGGTCATCGGTCACGGCAATCTGTTTCCCTCCCCAGATCGAGATTCCGGCATGGGCGCCATCCTTGGCCAGCACGAACAACTGCAAATTAAACTGCGGACGACCCTGCTCATCACATTCAGCGGGCGACGCCTTGTCAACGATACGCTGGAGCACTTGCAAGCCGGCAATTTCGACATCCGTCCCCTGGCACATCAAATCGACCACAGCAAACGAGGAGAGGTTTTGCAGATTCGCTTCACCATGGCCAATGCTGCCACAACA
>Ga0310342_100002221_pt1 | contig 12424 bp, 10 predicted proteins | sample S15DNA20500_MG_FD_206155 | JGI IMG/M metagenome (GOLD analysis project Ga0310342, IMG submission 206155) | Marine microbial communities from station ALOHA, North Pacific Subtropical Gyre - S1503-DNA-20-500_MG | ecosystem: Environmental > Aquatic > Marine > Oceanic | place: Pacific Ocean: North... | reverse complement strand
TAATAGTTGTAACATCAGTTGCGTCTACATCAAAATTATATGTTGTAGAAGCTCCTGTTTGATCAGTAGCATCACCTGAAATTACACCAGTTGTTGAATTTAATATTAAACCAGCTACTGAAAGAACGGATGTTGTTTCTGCAAATGTAACTGCTTGACCATCTGGGTCAGTTGCCGCAAGTGTAAAGTGTGTACCAGTTGCATTATCTTGTATAGTACCTAAACTACCGGCCGCTGTCGTCCATGTAGGTACGCCGCCTGCATCTAATACATCTATTAATGTTGCACTTCCACCATTTGTGTTTACAACTTTAACATCATATGGTTCATTTGCTACTGAAAGATTGGGTGTATTAAATGAAATTTCAGCAGAACTAATAACTGTTGTAGAATTAGCATTATACTGTGTGGCATCGGCCCCTATTAGTTTTACTACTGCACCAGTTCGGAAATTTGTACCGTTAACGGTAACTGCTGTATTTTCAGCAGGTGCTGTTGTAGGACTTATCCCCGAAATAGTTGGTGTCGATCCAGCAAAACCAACCCATGACCCATCATTATAAATTTCTGCAGAATCTGTATCTGTATTAAGACGTAACATACCATCTGCTGGGGTACCTGGTCGTTGTGCTGTTGTTCCTGCTGGTAAATCAAAATATCCTGTTGATGTGTTAGCTTGATCAGATACTGCTGTTGCTGTAGCGGTCGCCGGAGCCGCCGGAGCATCTTGGGGAGTTGCATCTACCCATTGCGAAGTAGTGCCGTCATTATAGTATACTTTTAATATACCTGTATCGGATTCCCACCATAAATCACCAGCCGATGGTGAAGAAGGAGGAGCATCTGCTATTGTAACACTAGAACCTGCATCTGCAAAAGTTAAATTACCTGTACCATCAGTTGTTAATGCTTGTCCTGCTGTACCACCAGATATCTGGAATTGGCCAGTAGAACCTGTAATAACATGTCCTGTAGTTAGGGTTAAAGTAGTGCCGGTTGCACCACCAATTTCGTCGACTTCAATTTTACTTACATTTGGCATATAACTATTTACCAAAAGTTATTGTGATAAAATAAAGGTTATATTAAGGATTCCATGCTAATGATACAGCATGTATTCGTGTTTCTTTTGAAGCAAGTACTTGACCAGTACTAACGAGTTTATATCGCATACTTGTTGTTCCTGCTAGTCCAGTAAGATCTATACCTTTAGCAACTAATATTTTTTGATTCGAACCAAGATCAACTTCTGTTGTTAATGTTAGTTCTGGGGACCAATCTGAATTTCCATTTCGTGACACATATGCTTTTAAATCAGTACCAATTACTGTATTCGCATACATATCTTCAATATGCAAAATTAAATCCGCTGAAGTTGCAGTACTTTCTGCTGTAAAAGTGTTACTAATTAATGTCATATCACCTGCTGATGTGGTTGATGCAGAATCTATTGCATCGAAATCTACAGCACCATCGCCACCAGTGCCACCAAAACCACTATAACTACCTGGAGTCCCATGGGGTGTTGCTCCAAGTGCTGTAGCTTTACCGACCGCTCCAGTAAATGAACCCACATGACCAATAATAAGTCTGCCGCCTCCTGAAGAACCACCACCACCTTCTCCGCCAGCATCACCACTACCATTTGCTCCTGACATTTCTCCATCAGCACAAATTTTTCCGCTTGCTCCTATAGTTAATGTACCGCTTACCATAAGAATAAGTAGGCCTCCAGTTCCATTACCACCAGTGTTATGAGATGCGGGGCCACCTGGATTACCTGAACCACCCGAGTCAGTAGAACCGCCCATTCCAGGAATATATGAACCGCTATAGCCTCCCCTACCACCAAAATCTTGAGGGCCATAAGAGCCGGCGCTACCACTAGTGCCGCCGCGGCTTCCGCCGCCTGCTGAACCACCACTAAAACATGTTCCTGCGGAACCATCTTGGTTAAGAACACCACCATCATGACTTCCGCCGCCTCCGCCTCCGCCAGTACCATTTGCTATAGTACCACCTGGCGTTGTCACATCCGAATTACTACCAGTGGCTGATCTGGGTCCGCCAGCGCCACCAATTTTTACTATTGTATATGTTTTTCCTGCATAATTAGTAGGTGCTGTTCCAATTGCTGGATGATTGGCTAAAGCTGTTACAGCAGGTGTTCCTGTACCTGCAAATACAGCAGCTGCTAAAGTATCAGTTTCACCTGTCTTTTTAATTGGCATTTGAAGTCCAAGAGCATGAACTGACGCCGAATCTGATGAAGCAGTACCTGAAGGATCTGCAAATGCGCCGCGACTTGTCATGGACAATGCGCCATTAATTTCACAATCACCATCTACATATACTAACATTCCTCTACATGGTTGATCTACTGTTACAGTATTACCAGCATCAATTGTTAAATCTTTAAAATTAAGTACTGTCATATCTCCATCATATGCTGTGTTTTTAGTTGGAACAGTAAATTCAAAACAAGCAGTACAATTAGGTACATTTGTATGGTCTTGGCTAGTCGGAGCACCAACTTCGGCGGTACCACTAACGTTATGTCCACCATATGAATTATTACCTGGACCACTTGATACACTACCAGTTGTTAATACTGTATCTATATCTGTAGTATTGCTAGATTGTGCAATACCTGACGACAAAAATTGACAAGTTCCTAAACTACCATCACCAAAATGGTTACCGGGAACATTTATAACACCACTCATATATCCAGCAAGATCTCGACCTTCACCAGTTGAATTAGTTGTATCTATACCAGTAGTATCACCAAAGTTATCAATAACTTGGTCTTCCATAAAATATTTTGCTGCCGTTGTTGCTGAATGAAATGCGACAATTGCTAGATTAGTTTCCATTGTTGAAAAATCTGCCGCAACAGTTCCAAAAGATAATCCACCCGAACCGTCTGTCATCAATGCTTGGCCAACAGTACCATCTGTTACATTTAATTCTGCTACACCAACTGCGTTGGTTGCAATTTCTGCTGTACCAACTGCGTTAGCTGCTATTTGTGCATTAGAGGCAGTACCTGTCATGTCACCACCCATTGCTGGATCAGTGCCACCTGCTGCCATTTTATTCCAATATGCAGAATCTGATGTTGCTAAAGAAGCATCTGATGCATGACTAGTATGTGCTGTAATACATACATATGAATCTGGATTATTGAATACAACATCATCAACAGCATATGCTGTACTAGTTGCCCAATTATTTTTCCAATTAAACTTAATACTTCCTAAATCAACTGTTGCCATTTTGTTCTCCTAAACTATTTATCATATAGTTTAATACTGTTAAGGTATTCTTTGTCCTGTAAATTTGTATATTTTACCGGTTGTATTAGCATCATGGTTATAACCTACTTTGGTTATTACATATAGTTCTTTTAAGTTGTCTTCTCCAAATCCTACTACGCTTTCTGTTAAATTTTTTAAAGTTTTTATAACATAGTTGCCAGGAGTTGGTTCTTCTAAATAATATATTACTCCAGTAGAAGAACTCCAATCTTTTGCCCAATCACCAAATACATATTTGCCTTTTAAATCTACACATGTACTTCCTCTATAAACAAATCCACCAATTACAGATAAACCTACAGTATGATCATATTCTGCAACTGGACTAACAAGACTGTTTAGAAATACATTAACATCTATTCCTAGTGTCGCCGCTATAGTAACTGCTTGAGCATTATCAAATATACTATTTCCTTCTTTAACACTCCAACCATAGTTACCATTGTTTGTAACTATATCTATTTCTTCATATGTGCCTTGACCAACATCACCTGTCCATAACTTTCCAGTTGATGCATCAAAACTCATTCTATATGGATTTCTAAAACCATATGCATAAATTTCTTCTTTGTATGTTCCGTGTCCTATATAAGGATTATCGGCGGGTATTGAATAAGGAGATCCACTATCTACATTTATTCTTAATATTTTTCCATAATAATTTGTTCTGTCTTGTGCTAAATCATTAGGATCACTTTGTCCGCCACCATCTCCTGTAGCAATATATAAATATCCATCATTGCCAAATGCAAGGCAACCTCCATTATGATTACTTGCAGGTTGATCAAATTGGAATATAATTTCTTCTGTTGTACCTGAAATATCTGGATTACCACTTACTGTGTATTTTGCTACAATTGATTCATGATCAATTCCTGCACCTGATTTGGCTTTAGAATAATACACAAAAAATTCACCGTTTGAAGAATAGTTTGGATGAAATGCCATACCCAATAAACCACGTTCATCATATCCCGCAGTTAACGCAAGAACACTTGCTGTTAAATCTAAAAATGGAGTGCCTAAAATAGCACCGTCTTTGTATATTTTAATCAAGCCTGCTTGTTCTGTAATAAACAATCTAGTGTCAGTACTAGAAGATGTTGTTACAACAGTAGGGGATGCCAATCCACCTACTACTAAACTTATATCTATTTCTGGAACTGAATATGGATCTGCTATACCAGTTAATGATAAATTACCAGTTGTTTGATCAATTGAAATAGTTTCAGATCCTCCTAACCACCATTGATAAGAAGTACTAATAGACGGAGTAATTTCTGAATTTCCTTGACGCCACATTAAATGTCCTGTTGTTGAATCTACCCATAGTTCATGTAAAACTGATCCAGGAGTGACAGCTAATTCGGCTAGCAGTTTATCTGGAGCCGCGATAGTAACTGTATTAGTAGCGTCTGCTGAACCTATTTCATTTACTAGAATCTTACTCATAATTAATATCCATTGCTGTTAATACAACAGTGCCACTCCGTGTACTTGTGTTTCTTTCAATCCAGTTGCTTGATTAGTAAAACTAATCCTATACTTTGGTGCAGTTCCGCTAGTAACAGTAACTCCACTAACTGCGGCAATATTAATTCCAGTAGAAAATGTGCCGCCGGCAACTAATGTCGCGGATGCATAATTTGAACCGCCATCTGCTGATACTTCTGCCGTCATATCGGTGTTTAATGTTGCAGTACCTGCATTATTTTTATAAAGTACTATAATACCCATATTAGATACTGTTGAAAGTGCTGTTTGTGTGGTTGATGTGAAACTACCTGTAGCATTTGTAGTCCCAAATGATCTTGTACCTGTTGTATCCCAAATCCAAGGAGTGGAATTATCAGACCAACAAGGCATGAAAAAATAGAGAGTTGTTATTGCAGTACTGTTGAAGTTCGCACCTACTGCATTAAGACCAGTTTCTGCTGAACCATATCCACTTCCACTGTCGTAATATGTAGTAATAACATTAGGTGTATCGGTGTCATACACTGTTTTAATCTTGTGACCGACGACACTGGAAGCGGCGAAGTGAGTGCCACTTGGATATGCAGAATATGTATTCCCTGTATACGACAACATAGTGTTACTATTTTTCATAACACCATATCCATAACTATGAGACCCGCCGTGGTTAGTAATTTGGACTAGCGTTTGTTCCATCGTAAAAATACCATTGTGTTTATTAGTCTGGCTATTAAGAGAAAATCCACTTGAGCCAGTGCTTTGACCAAAGCTAGTCCTAGCATTATTCGCAGTTGAGAATGTTGGAACGTGACCACCACTGCCACCAGTGCTAGTACCATATCCGTTAACATTAATGTGATAAGCCTCAACTGTTGTTGTAATTGAGGACATATATTCCGGGTCTCCAACTCGACCAACATCAGTCTGCCCGTCAAGTCCTGTATCATCTTCAAATTGGTCGATGAAAGCATTTGATAAATTATATGCCGCTTTATTATCTGCAATGGCACTATGTAATGCTAATGTTGCAATGTCATTTCGTAAATTAGTATCATTATATGCTGTAACATGTGCTGTTACACTTGCCGCCGGCAATGTAACTGTTTTACTTGATATGTCAAATGTTGCTGCCACTTCAGTACCACTTACTGCACCGGCTGCTAGTTCTCTATCAGTTACTACATCTGAATTAATCTTTCCTGTTGTTACGGCATCGGCTGCTATTTCATTTGCTGTGACTGCGTCTGTTGCTATTTCAGAACTACCAATTGCGCCTGCCACTATTTCATTTGCTGTGACTGCGTCTGTTGCTATTTCTGCTGTACCAACTGCATTGGCTGCAATTTGTGCATTAGATGCAGTACCTGTTAAATCGCCACCCATTGTTGGGTCTGACGTCATATCAGCAAAAGTTAAATTGCCTGAACCATCAGTTGTTATGGCTTGTCCAGCAGTACCACCAGTGAGCTTAAACTGTGCAGTAGTAAATGCCATACTATGGCCAGTTTCAAAGGAAATTTCTGTTCCTGTCGCTGCCCCTATTTTGTTTACAAGAAGTGTGCCTGGCATATTATAGTACCCTTAAAATTCCTGGACCATCTACTGTCCATACTGCTGGTGATGTTACTGTAATAGGTCCAAAAACAACTGCATTTTCATCTACAGGTACTGTAGTTGTAATACTTGCAGTAACTTCATTCCAGTTGTTATAACCTTTACCTGTATTTGGTCCCCATTCTTCTGTTGTGCCGTCTGTTGTTAAAAATTTATTTTCATTTCCTGTTTGTGCAGGAAGTGAAAACTGAGCAACTGTATCCCAACTCGCATTAGTGCCGTCTGTTTTTAGAAACTTACCTGTTTGTCCTGTTTGACTTGGTAGAGCATCAACAGCACCAAACGTTAAATTACCTGCACCATCGGTTATAATTGCTTGGCCGGCTGCGCCACCTGTTATTTTAAATTGGGAAGCAGTACCAGTAATAGTTTTACCGGTAATAATAGAAATATCTGTTCCTGTTCTGGTGTCTAAACTATTGACTCTTAATATACTCATAACACTATTTATTAGAGTTTAATAGTTCTAATAATAATATTATTATTAAGGTTTGGGGTGTAATGCTTTAATTTCTGCTATGTGATCCGACCATGTTGTTGTACCATTTACAGAATCCCAATATTGCATATCAAGTTGATCTGAAAGTTCTGCATAGGCTTTAGCTCGGTTTCTAGCATATTCCTGTGTATTGTGTTCGGCTTCTAATTCTGCTTGTTTAGCCTGTATTTGTTCTACAGTTATATTATTAGGATTACCAGTTGGCCATTCTATCCGAGTTATATCTTCGCCGCGAACTGTTACTTCGGCACTAGAATCAATTGCAAGAATTGCATCAATAATTTTAATCATGCGCCTATCTCCATTAATGTCATAGTAGCGGCTTCGGATGTTGTTTCATTCCAAGATACACTGTTATGCTCATTTTTGATTTGCACTGTATAGGTTAGTTGAGACGTACTGTTGGGACTATGTAACACTGTGCCGACACAAGCACCTGCTATTCTATTACTGCTACCACCATTAGGTTGAAAACCTGTACCTCTAATAAACCGAGTCGGGGTGCCACCCGGGAATGCAGTTGATGTTACTGTTTCATACAACTGATACTCAGGGAAATATTGGTTGCCATCATTATTTCGATAACCATAACCAGTGCCAGCAAACATAACTAAGACCTTACTATCGGTTGCAGAACAAGTAATTGTTGCAACTGTATCAGTGTTTGTCCAAGATCCAGATGATGTTTGTAGTCCAGCCCCATCATCTTGAACATGAATTACTTGCAATACTTTTCCGCCTCCACCTGATGCTACTGTATCAAATGACAATCCACCTGATCCATCTGTTTTCATAAATTGTCCGGCGGTGCCACCGGTAATCTTGAACTGAGAAGCTGTTCCGGTAATAGTTTTACCGGCTTCAATTGCTATTTCAGATCCTGCATATGGTCCTAATTCGTTTGTAAGAAGTTTGCTCATAGTTATATCCTAACATTTATATTTATCATTATAATATTTTAACTGTTCCGCCGCCAATTGACCATGTATTACCTGTAACAATAGAAATAGGTCCTACGACTCCTGCATTTTCTGAAGCCAAAACAGTAGTAGTAAAAGAAGAATTAATATCACTCCAATTTTTAAAGAAATTATTTGGTGTTGTAATTTCTGGACCGGGTACAGTTTCCCATGCCATATTACCTGCAAGAAAAGTAGAAGATGTTGCTGTACCGGTTGTACCTAATTCAGTTGCACCAACTGCACCAGATGCTATTTGTGCATTAGAAGCGGTACCTGTTAAGTCACCACCCATTGTAGGGTCACTGCTTCCTGATACACTACTAAAAGATAATCCACCCGAACCATCTGTTATTAATGCTTGTCCAGCAGTACCACCTGTAATTTTAAATTGTGAAACAGAGCCAGTAAGAAATCGTCCAGATACTAATGCAATTTCAGTACCTGTCCATGTTCCTATTTCGTTTACTAGAATTTTGCTCATTTATGCTCATTTCTCATTAATCTATTCAGTATAATTATGGTAATTAACTCCACCCCAACGCTACTGCGTGAATTCTTGTTTCTTTAGTTGCTGATTGATTCAGTGTTTTTACTCGATAACGCATAGCTGTACCTGATGCTGATGTTCTTGTTACATCGTGAGCTGTAGCTATGTTATGAGTACCAGTGGTGCCTTGATTTGCAAGAGTCATAGGTGTCCAGTTTGAGCCGTTGTCTGCGCTGAATTCAGCGGAGATGTCATTCGCTAATACGGAAGTGCCGACTCCATCAGACCAAGTTAGAACAATGTCTCCTTTAGTGGGAGCGGCTAGAGCTGTAGTGGCAGTGGATACTAAAATCATATTGCCTGTTACAGCGGAACCATAAAACTGCATCTCCAGACGCCGACCACCACCATTAGTTGCGGCACCAGAAACGTATATCGCTTGGTAGTAGCGATATGAAGTAGTGTTTGCGGTCATGGTGCCATGAGTATCTGTTTGTACAGTGCTGTTATTAGTATTCCCCAGCGTCCATGTACCCCCTATATCTGTCCAAGAACTAGCGTCATTAGAACCTTGCCATTTGAAAAGACCCTCGCTAGTACCCTGATTGTATGTCCACCTAGAATTGGTATACACCTTTGAATTTCCAGCACCATGATCGAATCGGATATACCCAGTCCCGCCTGCATCAAACCACGCACCGCCTGCCGCATCATATGTGGTAACACCATTAACTAAATACTGAATACTATTTTCACCTGAGTGCCAAGGCATATCTGAGGAAACGGTTAGTAGATTTGCACCACTCATCCTATCCCCAACAAACCAACCAGCGGCTTCCGCTCCGCTCATAAACTTACTAGTGGTGTTGTGATACTCACCTGTTGAAGTGCTGAGATCGAGCCCTGCCGTTGATTCAAAGGAATCGGATGTCTGGTCTACAAGGTTATACTTAGCTAGGGAACCGTTTGATGCAACTTGAAATCCTAGAAGCGCGATGTCTTCTTTAAGGTTATTATCATCGAACTGGGTAACATGTGCTGTTACCGACGCCGCCGGCAATGTAACTGTTTTGCTTGATATATCAAATGTTGCTGCCACTTCAGTACCACTCACTGCACCAGCTGCAATCTGTGCATTGGAAGCAGTACCAGTTAAATCTCCTGCCATTGTAGGATCATGAGATACTGTTTCCCAAGTTGCTGTTGTGCCATCTGTTTTTAGGAATTTATCTGCATTTCCTGATTGGGTTGGTAACGAATCAACTGCTCCAAAAGATATGCCGCCCGAACCATCTGTTATTAATGCTTGACCAGCAGTACCGCCTGTTATTTTAAACTGTGAAGCAGTACCAGTAAGAGTTTTACCGGTTTCAATTGTTATATCTGTTCCGGTCAGTGTGCTTATTTCATTTACTTTAATTCTACTCATTTTATAATACCTTTAAAGTTCCATTGATAGACCAATCTATACCAGTTGCAACACTAATGGGTCCTACAACAATAGCATTTTCTCCTGTTGGAATTGTTGTTGTTGTATGTGCTATAATAGATGCAGTATTTCTATATCCACCCATTGAACCAATAATTCCATCTACAGGAGTTAAAGAAATGGTTGTACCACTATTTGGTTCTAATTCGTTTACTAAAAGTTTACTTGTTGGCATATTATGCTACCTCATATCTTATTACTACAATACCAGATCCACCGCCACCTGCCCAGTGAATTTCATTACCAGAACTACTATCAGGATCAGCAGTTCCACCGCCACCACCGCCAGTGTTTTCTGTGCCTGGGGTATCACACGGATCGCCATGCCGATTGGCAACTCCGCTTGGACCACCATTTAAACCATTAATACCTCTGCCACCACCACCTAAACCACCAACTGACCGACTGTTGTTTGCCGCGGCACTTCCGCCACCGCCCCCACCGCCATAATATACTTGAGTACCATCTAGAAAATCATTTTGTATTCCAGCACCACCGTCACCACCCATATCACCACCACCATTGTTGTTGCCTTGTCCATGACCAGTATTATCGTTACTGCCGGCGCCTCCGCCGCCTCCACCACCACCGTTGCCGGAACCGGTATTACCAGCACCTCCGGAGGTGCCATAAGTTGTCCAACCCGAAACTGTTGGTTTAGTAGTAGCACCACCATCGCAATGTCCACTATTCGGACGTGATCCGCCACCTCCACCACTACCACCTGCGCCGCCACCATTACCTGCAGGAGGTGTACCGCCCGAGCCATCAGATCTACCACCTGCTCCACCACCCGGAAGGGTTATCATTATAGCAGAAGAAGGATCAGTTATTACTGTATCTTCTCCTGGTAAACCAAAACGGTTGGCGTCGGTACTTCCCGGCCATTGTTTCCAAATTCGATCAGGTTCTGCATGATATGCACCGCGGCCAATATCTAAAGAATAATTTCCAGTTGTAAGAGCTAAACCAGTTGCTACTCCGACACAACCAGCACCACCACCACCTTGAGCAGTATCTTGATCACTTTGGACTCTACCTCCACCACCACCGCCTGCTACTGCAAGCATATCAATAGATCCAGGATGAGTACCTGGATTAAATGTTTGTGTCGTTCCAGCAGTTGTAAATGTATGTACTTTATAATTTGTTCCACCCGAACTATAAGTTGTTTCTGTACCACCACTAGCACCATTAAAAACACCATTAACTGTAATACTAAAAGATCTAATTGTTATGTTTACACCAGTACTATCAGTTGCCTTTACATCAAAACTATAAACTGTTGAACCACCAAGAGGGGCATTAGTAGGATCACCTGTAATAGCACCACTGGTTCCATTTAATGTTAATCCGGCACTTGTAAGAGTATTAAAATGGACTGTATCCATACTAAATGAAACTACTTGACTATCTGGATCTGTTGCTACTAATGTAAAATGTGTACCAGTTGCATCATCGTTAATTGCACCTAAACTACCGGCCAGTGTTGTCCACACAGGCACGCCGCCTGCATCTAATACATTTGCTTGTATTGCAACACCGCCACTAGGTAATGTTAATTTAACATCATATGGTTCGAACTCTACTGGAAGTTCAGGTGTTACAAAATCTATTTGTCCTGAATTAACAAATGTTACTGCTGAGGGTACATGTACTGAACTATCAGAACCTATTAATCGTACTGTTGAACCGTCTTGAAAATTAATACCAGAAATAGTTATATTTGTACCAGCTGCAATCGAGGTTGTTGGGGAAACACCAGTAATAGTAGGTACTGATCCGGCAAAACCAACCCATGTACCATCAAGATAATGTTCAAGTTGCATGAGTTCAGAATTAACACGTATATTACCAGTTGCTGGACTTCCAGGACGTTGTGCTGTTGTTCCTACAGGTATATCAAAATATCCTGTTGATGTGGCTTCAGTATCATATCCTCCGCCCGATGCAACTGGTTCCCAAGTTGCAGTTGTTCCGTCTGTTTGTAAATATTCGCCTGCTTGTCCTGTTTGACTTGGTAATGCATCTACTGCTTCCCATGTTGCAGTTGTACCGTCAGTTGTTAAAAATTTACCTGTTTGTCCTGATTGTGTAGGTAAAGCATCTACATCACCAAAAGATATATTACCAGAACCGTCTGTTATTAATGCTTGTCCTGCTATACCACCAGCAATTTTAAATACACTAGCGGCAGCAACAAGAGAATGTCCTGCTGTAATAGTTATATCAGTGCCAGTTGCGGCCTGAAGTTCATTTACTAAAAGTTTACTTGCCATAATATAGTTCTCTTATATATTTATTCGTTCATAATATTACTAATGTGCCATTAATTGTCCATTCTGCTGTAGAATTAATAGGACCAAAAACAATACCATTTTCTGTTGTTGGAACTGTAGTAGTTGTGGCAACAGTAATTTCATTGTAATTTTTATAATAATTGCCCGGTGTTTCTATTTGTCCAGCATCTGATATCCAATCCGCAGATGTTCCGTCTGTTGTTAGGAATTCACCTGCTTGTCCTGTTTGACTTGGTAATGCATCTACAGAACCCCAACTTGCACTACTGCCATCTGT
>Ga0310342_100002220_pt1 | contig 12425 bp, 11 predicted proteins | sample S15DNA20500_MG_FD_206155 | JGI IMG/M metagenome (GOLD analysis project Ga0310342, IMG submission 206155) | Marine microbial communities from station ALOHA, North Pacific Subtropical Gyre - S1503-DNA-20-500_MG | ecosystem: Environmental > Aquatic > Marine > Oceanic | place: Pacific Ocean: North... | reverse complement strand
TGATTTCGGGTTCGATCCAGAACCCGCAGTTCGGTCCCGACTGGAAGGATGTACTGCCGCGGTTCGGCATCGAGACGGCCACCGCCCTCGTCAAGCCCCTCCTCGGGACGCTTCCGTTGGACGGTATCGCAAAGGAGGAGCGCGAGGCCTGCCGGCGTTCGCTCGAGCCGCTCGAGATGTCCGCGGGTGCTCGGGCAGACTGACCGACCCGTGCCAGCTGCGCCCTGATATTTGGCAAGACGCAAAGGTGGCTGGCGCGCAGCAGGTATAGGGGGTCGTCGTGCAGGCGGTCTCGCCGTCGTCCATAAGAGTGAAGTCGAGCCGTGCCGTCGTTGGGGATCTGGCTCGTCCCGGCGTCCGCTCAGCGGCCGTAGCGGCGCTGGGCCTGGAGCTGGCGCGCGGCGAGTTGCGCGCGCCGCGCTTTGGCATCGACGACCGGCGTGTCGGGCGGCAGGTGCGCGCGGACTTCGCTCGTTTTGACGTGCTGCACCCGCGGCGCGTCCGCGTCGGCGATCTCGCCCTTCAAACCCTGGAAGCGCAGAAAGAAGAGACCTTCCTGCAGGCCGGTGGTGTCGAGCCAGTTCGGAGCGCCCGGGTCGCGTGGGGAGATCACGTAGCGGTAGCGCCCGTCGCTGCCCAGCCGGGCCTGACCGCCGGAAAGGCTGGTCTGGCGATTGGCCCACTCCAGCGCATCAAACCAATGGTTCCCGAGCTGCACACCCTGGTAGCGGGCATTGGTCTTCGGGACCGTCAGGATCAGGGCTTCGTCGTCCTTCAGGTTCCATTTGCCCATTGCTGAGACCTGACCTTCGAGGCCCTGACCGCCGGTGGAACGCGGGGCGATCATGTCGTTGTCGCTGGTGAAGAGGCGGATCTTGTCGTCGAAGTCGAGCCAGAATTGTCCAGCGTCCGGGACGGCGTCGCCGGCGTCGCGGATGTTCTTTGCGACTTCCGCGACATCGGGGTTGGGTTGGGGTTCGCCCTCGCCCCCGATCCGCACGATCTCTGCGCGGCCCGCGCGCTCGCTGGCCCAGTCGGAATGCGACCAGCGAATGAGCAGAAGTCCGCCGGTCTCTCCGGTATCGAGCCAGTTCGTGTCGTGTCGGGTGGGGCCGACGTGGAGTTCGAAGCTGCCGTCTTCGGCCAACTCGATCTGCTCGACCGAGAGCGTCGAGATGCCTTTCAGGCTGCCCTTGACGCCGGGTGCGGCTTCGTAGACCTGGAAGACGACGTCGGCCGTGGAGCCGCGCGTGGCGCGCACGAGGTAGTCGACGCCGGGACGGATGCGCGCCCCTTCGTAGAGGTTGTCGGGGTTCACCAGGCCGGTGTGCGCGGACTCCGGGTATTGCGGGCGGAAGGCGGGGAAGTCGGGATCGTCGAAGACCTGGCGGCGGGTCTGGGCGACGAGGATTTCGGCCAGATAGCGGCCACCGTCGGCGTTCTCGCGATCTGCACCGGCGGCGCGCGCCCCCTCGCCGACCTCTGCTGCACGATGGAGGCTGTCGCCCATCGCGCGCAATGACGCCCAGGGTTCGCCGGCATTCGCGGCGGAAGGTTGACGTTCCGGCGCGCAGGTGGTGCTGAGGAGCAGGGGGATCAGAAGCAGGGCGTCGGTTTTCATCGCGTTCTCCCCGCCGGAATCGTACCGGCCTTCCGCTGCATACGAGCCTACCTTCAGGAGTTCTACTAACTCGCTCCGGATTCCGGAACGGTTCCTTTGTCGGACAAAACGGCGACGGGGAACAACCCCCCAGGCCGTTGGAAAAATTGCTGGAGCCTAGGGGGATCGAACCCCTGTCCCCCAGACGGCCAGGCTCGAAGAAGCGTTAGCCGGGGCAGGGGGCGCGTTTCGGGCCCTGTCGGGGGGCGTCAGCGGGGTAGCCCCCACGGGGACGAGGGGAGTCGGCACGCTTGGGGAGGGTGTGTAGACGTTCAGCGGGACGACGAGCTTCGGGCCTGTTTGACCGCGAGTCCGGGTAACGAAGACAATGACCGGATGCGCCCGCCCCTCGCCGTTCACGCCTTCTGCGCCTCGCTCTGGGCGCCCTCGCCATCGCGGGCTGCTCGTCGCTGGCGGGGCGGCGGGGCAGGGTGAGGCCGACACGGACGGCGACGGCGTGAGCGACGCGGTCGAGGCGGGCCTCGGCACGGATCCCCTGGATTCCGATACCGACGACGAATCCGAGTACCGGGCAGGGGCCGTCGCGTGAAACGGGTCATCGTGCGTCCCTGCTTCGGACTCGCCAACCGCATCGAGGGCGTGACGTCCGCGTGGGTGCTGGCGCGCCGCTTCAAGCTTCCCCTCGCCATGCTATGGCAGCCTGGCGCGTACTGGGACGACCACCAGTGGACCGACCTCTTCCAGAACGAGATCGAGACGATCGACCGTTCCGAGTACGAAGCGGCGATCGCTGAAGGGCTCCCGCTCGCGAGTGACTGGATCAAGCGCATCTCCCAGGACGATCCGGCGACCGTCCCCCGGCGCATTCGCGAAGAGGGAGTGATCCACGACGACGGCTACTACAACCTCGTTGGGATGTTCCGAAGCCATGGCGTCCGCATCCGCGGATGCCGACGGCTGCGCCGAAAGTTCTACCGGGGGTTGCGGCCGGTTCCGTCCATCGCGAAGGAAGTCGACGAATTCGTCAAGCGCAGCTTCCGCAAGCGGCGCGTCATCGGGCTCCACATTCGGCGCGGCGATGCGATGTCGGGCCCGAACCGCGAGCAGTACGCGCCCTCGACGGACGCTGCCTTCGAGCGCATCATCGCGGAGCGCCCCTGGGCACACTTCTATCTCGCGACGGACGACTGCGATACCGAGCGGCGTTTCCGCGAACGCTACGGCGTGCGCATCATCACCTACCTCAAGGAGTGGGTCGAATCGGAGGTCGACAAGCCCAAGTCGGGGCAGCGGGCGGCGCTGGTCGAGATGTTGATCCTCTCGCGCACACGCGAGATTTTCGGGACGCGCTGGAGCACATTCGGGGGCATGGGGGGCAAGCTGGGCAGCATCCGGTGCACCGCCGCGGTCGATTGAGAGGCCGGGAAGGAACCAGGCCCCCGATACGGGCTGCTTGCGGTGCAAAGGGGCCGATTGCGGTCGTCTCGGCCACGCGTTCAACCCGAGGGACGGGGAGTGAAGCCCGAGTTCCGAGGGTCTCTCAGCGCGGCGAGTTGAGCGCCGCCACGATCGCGGCGGCAAGTTCTTTTGCGAGCTGCTTCTCGGCACGCACCAGTGCTGCATAGCCCGCGCTCTGGAGCGGAATCGACCGCGAGAAGCGAAACTCGGTGGGCGTCGAGTCCGCAGCAGACGTGACCTGGTAGCTCGCCACCAGCACCGCGTTGCCCGACATCGTTCCGTGCAGCTGCTCGACGAAGACCTCGACGCTTTGATCCCAATGCGGCACCGTGCGAGTCACCATGCCGACCTCTTCGCCAAGTGCAGAAGCGATGGCGGCGCGCAGGAAAAGGGTCAGCCCACTGTCGAGCGGCTCGGCCCATAGGTGACTCTGCGCCGGCCGCACCTCGTTGTCTTCGGTTTCGACTACGAGGCCGGGCTGGTTGAGATAGGCGGCGACCCGGACTCCACGCAGCCCGACGCGCGGCGAGCCAGGCGGAAGCTCTCGGGAGGTCGGAGCCTCGTAGCGGAGCAGGTACTCGGTCTTCTGGGGTGGCGTACTGGCGCACGCCACCCCGAAGATCAGCAGCAACGCGGGTACGGCTCTCATCGTATCCCTGCAGGCGGGACGGGATCTGGGGAGACCCGGCGAGCGAAGACGAGCGAGTTCGGCTGTTCGTTCAGGGTGATCGCGAGCTCACGGATGCTCTTGAGTGAGTGGTCCAACCCGACCAGGGCAGCCAACAACTGATCCTGCAGGGCTGAGTCCCCGGAAACGCTATCGAGTGTTTCGCGCACGTTGGCCAGGGTGGTGTCGAGAGAAGCCGGAAGCTCCTGCATCGACGGACTTGCAAGCAACCGGTCGGCGCTGTCAATCGCGCCGGTTGCCGAACTCGCCAACTGCTCGAGCGGCAGGTCGTTCAGCTTCTGAAGCAGGTCCGAGACCTGGAATTCCAGGCCCTCCAAACCGGCGGGAAGCGTCGGAATCGTCTGCAGCCCGGCGTAGCTCCCCAGCGTGGAGCCCGCCTCGCGTTCGTGGACGTCGAGTGCGATGTATTTGCTCCCGGTGATGAAGCTTCCGGTCGCGAGGCTGGCGCGCATGCCGAGCGCGACGGAGTTCTTGACGGCCCTTTGCATCTGCGCTGCACCGGTTTCGTTGTCCGGCAAGAGCAATCGCCCCGGCTGGATCGTGATCAGAACCGGGATCGGTTCACCCGCGCCTGAAATCGACAACTCTTCGATCAGGATTTCCTCGACTCTGCCGACCCGAATCCCGCGGTAGTCTACCGGAGCGCCTACGCGCAAGCCACGAATCGACTGATCGAAACGCACGATGTACTCGAGGCTCACCCGGTAGGGATGGCGATTGACGCCCGCGAAATCCTGATAGAGATCGAACGAGGCGCCGTTAGAGACCGGTTCACCCGGCGGTACGCCTGTTGGCGCTCCGAAGCTCACGCCACCGCTCAAGAGTGTAAGTAGGGATCCGGTTTCGATCTGGATGCCGTCGGCGGTGGCGTTGAAGGAAATGCCGCTGGTATTCCAGAAACGCGTCGAGCTGTTGACGAGCTTCTGGTAGGTCTCTTCGACGAACACCGAATACAGCATTTTCTCGGTTTCCACATCGAGCGTGGCGCTCTCGACGCGTCCGACGGGGTAGCCCTTGTGAAGAACCGGATCGCCCGCGCTCACCGAGCCCGCCTTGTCCCCGACCAACTCGATCTTCAAGCCGGGTGTCCCGACCGGCGTGACGGGAGGCTTGGCGAGACCGACGAACGAGGTCTTCCTGCCCGGCGCATCGCCCGGAGACAGCTGGATGTATCCGCCCGAAAGCAACGTCGAGATCCCTGACACGCCGCTGATGTCGAGTCTTGCGGTCACGACCCAGAACTCGGTGTCGTCTCGCAGCAGCGGCTCGGCATCCTTGTCGAGCCGCGCCGTCACCTCGATGCTCTTCAAGTCTTCGCCGAGGCTCACGCTTTCGACCAGCCCGACGACGACGTCGAGAACCTTGACCTTCGTCTTGCCCGGCTCGATCCCGCTCGCAGTGGGGAAGGTGATCTCGATTTCGGGCCCCTGGTTCTGATACGTGTAGATCAACATCCACAGACCCAGCAGCAACGCAACCATCGGAACGATCCATATCGGCGAGACACGCCTGCGCCGGCTCACGTTGGGTTTTGCATCAGGCATGGTTTCCCTCCTCCTGGTCCCAGATCAGTCGTGGATCGAAGGACTCCGCGGCTAGCATCGTGACGATCACCATCGCACCGAACGCGAGTGCGGCGGGCCCCGGCGTAATCACGAGCAAGCCGCCGAGTTGAATCAGTGCAACGAGCACCGAGACCACGAAGACGTCGGTCATCGACCATTTTCCGATCAGTTCCGTCGCGCGGTAGAGACGTGTTCTCTGGCGGTGCGCCACTCCGTGCGTACCGGAGATGCTCCAGGAAAGCCACGCCAAGGCCAGCAACTTGGCGATTGGAATGATCACGCTAGCGACGAAGATCACGGCCGCTACGGGATAGGAGCCGTGATGGATGAGTAGGAGGATGCCGCCGAGGATCGTGCTTTCGGTGGCGGTTCCCAACTGAACGGTGCTCATGATGGGCAGCGTGTTGGCCGGGATGTACAGCAGTGCGGCAGTGATGGTGAGCGCAATCGTCCTCTGCCTGCTGTCCGGAAGCCGGGCGTGAAGCGAAGCCCCACAAAGCGCGCAGGAATGTGCCGCGATCGGACTCAGCTTCAGGCAGACGTGGCAGCAGGCGAGACCCCTGGAAGCCGCGGTTTCGGGAGGGGAGGTGCTCACGCCTGACACGCCTCGATCTCCCGCCAGATCTGGAAGCGATCGAGGCTGCCGATCGCGGCGATGAAGCACAGAACGAAGCCGATATAGGCCCAGAAGGAAATGCCGATGACGATCGTTGCCATTGCTCCGATCTTCACCAGGCTGACGAGCACACCGATGATGAAGACCTCGACCATGGCCCACGGGTTCAGAGCGAAGAGAAGCCGTCCTGTCGGCACCAGCCACGAAGACCGGGCCCGGCGCCGCAGGGACACCAACAATGCAATCATCGTTGCGAGCATCACGGCGGGGAGCACGGCGATCGGTAGCAGCACCATCCCCGCCAGCACCGCGTGTCCCTCTTGGTACAACTCGGCTCCCGCACGCGGAATCGTCATCATCTTCTCGAGTCCGCTGGCCTGAAGCTCGAGAAAGGGAAAGCTGTTCGCCATGACAAGCAGTACGGCGGCGGCGAGGGCGAAGGAGAGTGCGCGGCTCGTTGCTTCAGCGTGGTACGCCGTGAGGAGCCAGCCGCAGCGAGGGCAGCGCGCTCGCTGGCCGGACTCCAGTTCATCGAGACCGATCATGAGGTCGCATTCGTGGCAGGCGCTACGCTGAATCGCCAGCATGGCGTGAGCCTACTGCGAAACCCGCGGAACGTCATTCGCCTCCCGGGACAAGGACGAAGACGGCCATTTCATTACCGTCACCGCCAACGTGACGGCGATCCCGGAGCCGAGCGCTGCGCTTCTGTTGGCGACGGGCCTCGCGATCCTCGCAGCGCGAAGGCGTCGGGGGTAGCCACCCGCCGCATCGAGCGCGTGGTTCGGGCCCTGTTCCTTGGCCGCGACCCCGGCTGCCGGCTCGCGCCGGCGGCGGCGGGCGGACGGCTCGAGCGTCAGACGATCGCCAGCGGCTTGAGTCCATAGCGCCGCCGAACGCTCACCGCGGCGATCGTGACTCGGGTAGCGGTCGAGCACAGCAACGCCACGGCGACCCCGGTCATTCCGAAGGGGCCGACCAGGACCGTGCCGACGACCAGCAGCACGGCGAGACCGACGCTCGACACGACCAGCAGCCTGCTGTTCATGTCGGAGCGCGCGACCACCGCGATTGGCACTCGGCCGAGGATGTTCAGAAACGCCGCGCCCACGGCGATTACCAGAGCCGGCCGCGCCGCTTCGTAACCCGGGCCGAAAGAGGACAATAGGTCGCGCGAGAACCACAGAATCAACGCCGCCAGGCCGAGGCCGAGGAGCGTGTTGATGTGGACGGCGCGGTTGATCTCGCCCTGGAGTTCGCGACGATCCTCGGGCGTTTCCAGGAGCGAACTGATCTTTGCCGCAAGCGGGGTGAGCGTCCCCTGCGGCACGATCAAGAGAACGTTGATGATCGCCAAGACGGCGCCGTAGTAGCCCAGTTCCTTCTCTCGGCCCGGTGTCAGCGCCAGTAACGTCACGTCTACCAAGCTTGCGACCTGGAAAAAAATCTGGCCGAAGATCAGCCACAGCGATGCTCGCAGCCACTCCGGCTGCTCGGGGAGGACCGGCCCCTTGCCAAAGGGCCACAGATTCCGCAGCGGGATGGGTGTTCGAACTCGGATGTAGACCAGTTGGGCGATTGCGACCACCAGGAAGCTGGTCGCGAGCACGCCGACGATCAGCAGTTTGGTCGGTGCTGCATACAGCGCCACGAGCAGAGTCGGAAACAGCACGACCTGGACACCGAGAGGGAGCAGCTTCGAGAACAGTACCGACGCCACCGGCCGACCCGCACACAGCAAGTAGGCGCCCAAGAGCAAGCCGACGGCGAACAGTGGCGCGATCCATAGCATGTAAACCGAGAGGTGATAGGACTCGATGCTCCGGGACTCGACCAGGTCCAAGCAGAACATCGAAACGCACACAATGCAGCCCACGGCCACGCTCACCAAGAATGGCCACATCACGATCCGCGTATTCCAACGCAAGAAGCCGTCGACGCTGTCGTGTGTGTGGCACTGGAGATACTTGGCGAGAAAACGCGTCGAGCTGGTCGCCGTACCCAACAGAGAGAGCGCAGCGACCATCCCGAGAATGCGCACGGCGAATACCAGATTTCCGTAGCTGTCAGGAGACAGATTTCGGGCAAGAATCAGGTTGAGTGCATACCTCAGGCCGAACGTGGCCAACGCGATAGCCAACAGTAGAAAACTGAGCTTCGCTCCGGTGAGCTTTCGTGTTTCCGTCATCAGGAGCGACCGTCTGGCCCTCTCGGGCTCTTCGAGGCGGGCCGCTTTCCGGTGTTCACGCGCCGGATTCCATTGACGCGTTGGGCTTGCGGAATTCGATCGCGAGGAGCCAGCCCCAACGCTCCTTCAGGAAACGGTCGATGGCGGCCGGTAGCAGGGGAAACATCGGCTTTGCCATGTGAGTGATCGAGACCCGCTCGGTCTCGAGTCCGGCAGCTCCGAAGGCATCGCGGAGCTCGTTGGGAGTGAAGTGGCGTTGGTAGAAGCCGTCGGTGTAGAACCCCTGGACGGTGGCGAGCGAGTGTCCGGAGAAGATCTTTCTGCGGACGATCAGCCAGTAGAGCCCGTAGAGGTAGTAGCGGATGCTCCGGCGGTTGTAGACCATGCACATCCCGCCTCCGCCGGGCTTCAGCACCCGCTGGATCTCGGCGATGATCGCCTCGCTGCGCTGGCTGTGGTGGATCACGCCCCAGGAGAAGACGTAGTCGAAGCGATCTGCGGAAAATTCGAGCGCCTCGGCATCCATACGCCGGATGGAGAGGCTGAACCCCTGCATTTCGGCGTTCCTCGCGGACAGCTCGACCGCCTGTTCGGTGAGGTCGATGGCGGTGACCCGTGCCCCGGCCCTGGCGAACAGGCAGGAAGCGCTCCCCGATCCGCATCCGATCTCCAACACCTCGCGCCCCGCCTGCATCGAGAAGTCGAAGGAGTTTTGGAGCCACGGGTTTCCGTTCAGATAGAGCTGATCCACCTGCTCGAAGTCTTCCTTCGTTCGTGGAATGCGATCGTCTTCGGTCCAATCGACATAGGTCATGGGCATCGACTCCCACCAGCGTCGGTTACGCTCCTGAGAGTCGTCCTCGTCCGCGGCCACCTCGCGTCGTACCTTGTCGACCGCATTCTTGGCCATCCGCTGTCTCCTAGGTCCGGGGAACGCGCCTAGGTTACCACCACGCGCGCGTATCGCTGCCGGCGATAGCGCTCCTGCGACGTCGCGCTCCACCCGGCGAAACGGACGACGGAATCAACGCCACATTCCAGGAAGACCCGTGTCCTGGGCGACGCTGTAGCTCCCGACCGGCACCGTTATGCAGCGTGGCATCGTATGGTATTAATCGGAACCCCCAACCACCTTCGGGTCCCCAATCCCGTATCGAAGCTTTTTCTCCTCCGCTGTTCTCCTGTTGCTCGGCTTTCTCGTGCTGCCCGGTGTCGCTCTCGCAGGGGATCGCTCCGCGCGCTGCGAGGCTGCGGTGGACCGGGCGGCGGATGCCTATAGCGAGTGCATGCTGCGTCTCGATGACCACTATGCCCGAGGGGCAAACACTGCCACGCTCGTACGACGCCAGGCGCGCTGCGAGGCCCGCTTCGAGCGGCGCACAAGCCGGGCCATCCGCCTGTACGGCGCGGACCGCTGCACGCTGTTGCCGAAACCGTTTGCGGACCGCACGCCGGCCGTCTTCGTCCAGACGAACAAGCCCCTGGGCAACACGATCCGGGTCTTCGGCCGTGCCGAGGACGGCACGCTGACGGCGGCGGGTGAGTACGAGACCGGGGGGCTCGGCGGATCGACCGTTGGCGCGCCGATGGACGCGCTGGCCTCGCAGGGTTCGCTGGTCTACCGCCACGGGCTGCTCTTCGCGGTCAATGCGGGAAGCAACACCGTGACCCTGTTCCGGGTGCACGGCAACGAACTCGAACGGCTCCACGTGGTGCCATCGGGCGGGTTTTTTCCGGTCAGCATCGCGGTGCACCGGCGCCTGGTCTACGTCCTCAACGCGGGCGGCGACGGCGCGGTACAGGGGTTCCGCCTCGATGACGGCGAGCTCTCCCCGATCGAGGGCGCCAACCGAGCCCTCGGCCTGGGCGGCGCCAACCCGCCCGGCTTCATGCTCTCGCCGGCCCAGTTGGGGGTCAGCCCCAACGGCCGATTCTTGATCGTTTCCACCAAGCACTACAACGTCATCAACACGTTCCGGATCCACCGCGGCGGGCGTCTCGCGGAGAGGCCGGTTACCAGCGCAAGCGCCACGAGCGTGCCGTTCGGTTTCACCTTCGACCGGCGCGGTAGGGTGCTGGTCACCGGGGCCGGTACCTCCGAGGTCACCCGGTACCGGCTCGATCGGGGCGGCGCGCTCACACCGACCGGCCCCTCGGTGTCCAACGGGCAGGCGGGGCTGTGCTGGATCCAACGGGTCGGCCACTACTTCTACGTCGCCAACTTCGGCAGCTCCACGATCAGCGCGTACCGGTTGGACCGGAACGGGGATCTGCTACTCGTCGCCGCGGTCGCGGCCGACACCGGCGACGGGCCCATCGACCTGACCACCAGCGGCGGCTACCTCTACGTACAGAACGCCGCCGCCGGCACCATCGATGGCTACGAGGTGCACCGGGACGGGTCGCTCACCCTCGTTACCACCGCCACCGGGCTGCCGATCTTCACCGACGGGAACGGCATGGATGGCATCGCAGCCTCCTGAACCGCCCCGCTCTCGCTCCCCCCTACTCGACAGAATCTCTACTCATCGGGCCCGGGAAAAACGCAGCTTGAACTTCCGATCTGCTGGACCAGCGCTTCGGACCAGAGATTCGAAGTGCGCCGCCGCCTTCTCGATCATCTCTTCGGATTCTTCCTCGAGGAGGAAGTCGGCATCCACGAGATCCTCGATCACCTCTTCGTAGGCCTCCACGTACTCGTGCGTCGACCCGTAGCGTGCTCGGAGTTCGTCCGCGTCGAAGGGCTCCCAGGCCCAGCGGTTTCCGCATACATCGGTGATGTCGAGCGTTCCCACGTGGGGGAGTGGCGTGGGGTGCGGCCGCCCCAGCGGAAGCACCACGTCGGGAAAACGGACTCCGCCAAGGGGTTGCCCGTCGCCATCTGTCCGAGGCGTGGCCAGGGTCTCTCCGGGAAGAGGGTTGAAGAAACACGGATTTTCGCTGGAGGTGGTCTCCGAGCAGATCGCCGGAGGCGGCGACGGCGGGGGGCCGAGTTCGAAGAAAGCGGGCTCTGGCAGCCCCTCTTTGGGACGGCGTTTCCTGCGGCGCGAGTCAAGTTCCTCGGCCAGGCCGCTAACGATCTTTCGCAGGTAGGGGCGCATGTCCACCGGATTGATGGGGAGGATCACCCCCCCGTTGCAGCCCCGTACGACGAAGGGATATTCCGGGTAGGGCATCCCGAACAGGGAACCATGCGGGTAGGGCCAATCGTAGTGACGGATCCCGGGGTGGGGTAAGGCCTCTTGAAAGAGGCTCGCCCGGAGACGGAAGTAATCCGTAAAGGCTCCCACATTCACGAAAAGCGGGTCGCTGTAGGGACGGGACAGGAGTTCTTGGGGCGTCAGCGGAACACCGTTCGGTCGCACGTAGGGCGTTTCGGGCCGACCGTCTTGAGCGAGCCGGTTGATGGCGACCCAATTGCCGTGACCGTTCACGGCGATGACGCCGTCGAAGACGCGGCGCCCCGTGACGGGGTTGCGGTTGAAGCCTTCACCCACGAAGGTCGTGACCTCCCAGCCACTCTGGCTGTCCCCCATGAGGACCAGGGTGCGAATGCGCGGCAATCGCGTTCCCCGAGGCCGGTCTCGGCGTTTCGCACGAAGTAGTCGGGCGAAATCCCGTTGGATCACCATGCCTACGCCCTGGGCGGTATTCGGCACGCCCGCGGAAATACCAGTCTGCCATTGCACTCGCGCGTAGGAATGACCGTGCTTGAAGAGAAAGCCGTTCCCAAAGTTCGGGGGATACATGACGGTGCTGGGCGCACCGGTTCCCGTGAAGCCCTGGATCCAACCGAAGAGTTGCGGACGCCCCCGGTTTTCAGCTTCAAAGAAGACAGTGCGGCTTCCGCGTCGTTGGCGCCTCGGGGTGAGCAGTTCGAATTCACTCGTGTAGGCGTAGTTCCCATCGGCATCGACGGTAAGGGTGTCGAACCCGACCACGTCGTCACCCGGTGCGACGACTCCTTCCACCGTGCCGTGGATCCGCACGTAGGGGATCCCGTCGAAACGGCCCATGGAGGCTCGGCCAGCGATGTCCACCTTTGTGATGCGCGAAAAATTCTCTTCCGCCTTGGCGGGAAGAGATGCCGCGGAAAAAGTCACCGAAAGCGCGACGAGCACGAGGGTGATGTTCATGACCCGGGCATTATTGCCTAAACAATATTCCGGCGGTCCACAGAAATCCGAACTTCGGACTAGCCACAGGGCTCAAAAAGGGCGTGCTGCTACGGTGTTTCCTCAGGTTGTTGCATGTCGTTCTTTTTTCGCGACCCGCCCCTGCGGTTCCTA
>Ga0310342_100002218_pt1 | contig 12429 bp, 14 predicted proteins | sample S15DNA20500_MG_FD_206155 | JGI IMG/M metagenome (GOLD analysis project Ga0310342, IMG submission 206155) | Marine microbial communities from station ALOHA, North Pacific Subtropical Gyre - S1503-DNA-20-500_MG | ecosystem: Environmental > Aquatic > Marine > Oceanic | place: Pacific Ocean: North... | reverse complement strand
AGCTGCGAAGAAGGATGCTGAATTTTGTCGGAAACTGTCAGATAAATTAAATGTTCCATTTTTGATTGAGAAAGTAGACGTGGTGGCTATGTCACGCAATTTAGGGATATCCCTAGAACAGGCAGGTCATCGTCTTCGATATGAAATCTTTAGTCGAATTTGTGAGCATCAGGTCGCCGACTGTGTAGTGACTGGTCATACCCGTGACGATTTAGCGGAGACCGTATTGTTGAGGCTTATTCGTGGTGCTGGCCCGCGCGGCTTAGCTGGCATTCGCCCTCGTAATGGTTTCGTGGTGCGCCCTTTACTCGATATAACACGGAAAGAACTTCGACGTTATTTAAAAGCGCGGGGATTGCCTCATCGTGAAGATGAGACTAATGAAGATACAGTTGTCACACGAAATAGAATTCGTCACTCACTTATTCCATTCTTGAGGAAGAACTTCTCCGAGGGGATTATTGATGTGTTGGCACGGGAGGCCTCAATTGCTCGAGCTGATGATGAGTGGATGAAACGCGAAGTAGACCAGGCTGTAGGTCGCATTGTTTGTTACGGTGAAGAGGGTGCTGATATTGATTCTGAGGCAGTAGCTAAACTCCCCCTCGCCCTTGCCAGACGTGTGTCAAAGCAAGTGCTTGAGCATGTCGGTGGGCGTCCAGTCAACTTTGATCAGATAAATCGATTGCTCAGCCTTATCCATACATCTTGCCGTTCAGACGCCTCGGTAGACTTTCCCGGTAGTCGTCTGTTTCAAAGCCCAGACCGAACACAACTTGTTCGGTGGAATGGTCGAAGTCAGGGTAGTACCTTGGTAGCGTCTGAGTTCGAATATACATTATCAGTGCCGGGGGAAATTAAAGTTCCCGAGCTCGGAGAAGTTGTGTCTGCGACACCTTCCGACTGCGTTCCGGAGCTTTCCGCTAGAGGTCGAACGGTTGCCGTGAGTAGTAAAAGGATAGTTTTACCTCTAACGGTTCGAAATTGGAGGTATGGAGACGTTATACGGCCTTTGGGACTTGGCGGGCACAAGAAACTACAGGACCTTTTTGTGGATCGAAAGATTTCTAAAGCAAAGCGAGGGACGGTCCCAATTGTGGCCGATTCTAGTGGCAGAATCGTCTGGGTTGCGGGACAAACACTCGACGAGGATTTTCGGGTCACCGATAGTGACCGAGGCGTGCTAATCTTGAAAGTGATGAAGTTAGGAGAGTCATCTTGAACACCTCAGTCAGAAGTTTTGCCTTCTGGATGGCGCTGGTCGTTGCTGTTGTCTTGATCTGGAATTTTTCTACTCAGTTTCAGACCGGAGACAATGCGGTTTCGTTTAGTGAGTTCGTCCGGATGGTCGATGCAGGCCAAGTCGAAAATGTCACTCTGATCGGAAATGAAGTGACGGGGTCAACCACATCCGGAGAGTCATTTCGTACCTTTGCACCACCTCAATATGAAGGATTGGTGAATAAGTTAGTCGAGCGTGATGTCGCTGTTAGTGCGAAGGAAGCTACTGGCAGTCCGTGGGCGACTTTGCTGTACACCTGGGCACCAATTTTGCTTATTCTCGGGTTTTGGATTTTCTTCATGCGGCAGGTCCAAAATGGCGGAAATAAAGCATTATCTTTTGGAAAGAGCCGAGCAAAGCTTTCTTCTAACACCCAGAAGAAAATCAGTTTTAAGGACGTTGCTGGCGTAGACGAGCCGAAGGAAGAACTCCAAGAAATTATTGATTTTTTACGTGAACCACAGAAATACCAGAAATTGGGAGGTCGAATTCCAAAGGGTGTTCTGTTGATGGGCCCTCCAGGAACGGGAAAAACCTTGCTCGCACGTGCAGTGGCCGGAGAAGCCAACGTGCCATTTTTCTCCATCAGTGGTTCAGATTTTGTAGAGATGTTTGTTGGTGTTGGCGCTTCTCGCGTCCGCGATCTGTTTGAACAAGGTAAGAAGAATGCACCATGCATTGTTTTTATTGATGAGATCGATGCAGTTGGGCGTCATCGTGGTGCTGGTCTTGGCGGTGGACATGATGAACGCGAGCAAACATTGAATCAGTTGCTTGTCGAGATGGACGGGTTTGCAGCAAATGAGGGTGTTATTTTGGTGGCCGCCACGAATCGTCCCGATGTACTGGACCCTGCGTTGCTACGGCCAGGTCGTTTCGACCGACGTATTATGGTGAATCGTCCGGATGTGAAAGGCCGAGAAGGTATTCTTGGTGTTCATACGAAAAAGATCCCGCTATCGGATGATGTTGATATGCCGGTTGTCGCCCGAGGAACCGTTGGATTTTCTGGTGCGGACCTTGCGAATTTAGTTAACGAGGCTGCACTTAATGCGGCGCGTTATAACCAGAAGCTTGTTCAGATGCAAGACTTCGAGTTCGCTAAAGATAAGGTCATGATGGGGTCTGAGCGACGGTCGATGATCATCACTGATGAAGAAAAGCAAGTGACTGCGATACACGAAGCAGGTCACGCTTTATTGGCCGTTTTAATGCCACACGCAGATCCAATTCACAAAGTGACTATTATTCCGCGCGGTATGGCGTTGGGTGTCACCCAGCAGTTGCCAGAGGGCGATAAGCATAACTACTCTCGTGATTACTTAAATGATCAGATTGCCATCTTGCTAGGCGGGCGGTTAGCTGAGGAATTAACGAACGAAGATGTAACGACGGGTGCAGGTAATGACCTTGACCGAGCTACAGAGATGGCGAGGCGCATGGTTTGCGAGTGGGGTATGAGCGAAGCTGTTGGACCGCTTACCTTTGGCAAAAAAGAAGAGCAGGTGTTTCTTGGGCGTGATTTTGCGCAGTCGCAAGATTATAGCGAAGGCACTGCGATTCGGATCGACCAGGAAATCAAGCGCATCGTTACAGAAAATTATGATCGAGCTCGTCGCGAACTTCAGATACATAAAGATGAGCTCGTCCGGATAGCTGAAGAGCTGCTCATCAGGGAGGTTCTCGATGGTGAGCAGGTTAAACGAATCGCAAAGGGGCTTTCTATTGAAGATCCTTTGCCCGATTTGACAACGGGGTCTTCTTCGCCGCCGGGGACCGCGTCGGTGGAGAAAGACGAGCAGTCAAGCATCGTGCCACCGGTGCCTTCGCTCGATAAAGCTGTTCCGCAGGAATAGTTCAAATTAGCTGACGCTGAGACTCACTGGGTCAAGAACTCCCGCAATTACTCGGCGGGCTTGTGGTTCCATGATGGCGCTACGTAAATCCTACTCGCTCTCGATACCAGGAGGAACGACACTCGAGCTTGGTGAATGTACTCGTGTCATGGGGATTATCAACGTGACACCAGATTCGTTTGCCGATGGTGGGGATTGTTTTCTTCCAGAACGAGCTATTGACCGAGCACTTGAGCTTGAAGATGCCGGTGCAGACATTCTGGATATCGGAGGGGAATCTACTCGTCCTGGGGCATTGCCGCTTTCGGTCGATGAGGAACTGCGGCGCGTCATTCCAGTCATTGACCAGCTTAGTAAACGGGTCAGCGTACCGGTCTCCATCGATACCTACAAAGGATCTGTGGCAGAGGCCGCTATTGATCTTGGAGCGGTCATAGTTAACGACATCTCTGGTCTTTCTTATGATCCGTCGCTGGCCTCAGTAGTTGCTAAGCGTAGTGTGCCGGTCGTCCTAATGCATAATCGTGGCCGGTCTCAGCAAATGTATCGCGAGGCCTCTTATCAAAATATTGGCGAAGAAATAGTAAGGGAACTTCGCATTGCCATTGACAGAGCTGTAGACGCGGGTATCTCTCGGGAGCAGATAGTGGTTGACCCTGGGCTCGGGTTTGCTAAACATGCTCGTCAGTCAACGGTCGCTTTGGCTGACTTATCTTGTTTAAGCTTGCTTGATCGGCCTGTTTTGGTAGGGGCTTCTCGGAAATCGTTTCTGGAGTCAATGCTTGGTGCTCGTTCTCCCGATAATCGTGAGTGGGGAACGGCAGGAGCGGTCGCTGTCGCAGCGTTCCTTGGGGCTCATATCATTAGAGTTCATGATGTTTCGGCACATCACGACGTGGTACGTGTGGTGGATACCCTTAGGTCAGTCTCAGTTGAGAGGCAGGCGAATTTGGAACGAGAGTGTTAGACAGTCTATTAAACGCGTTTAGCGGAATTCGGTTTGGATGGCGTGATGCGCTCGATATTTTCGTCGTTGCGTTTATCGCGTACGAATTTCTCAAGTTAATACGCCATACACGGGCTGTGCAAATTGGTATAGGAGCAGGCCTAGTTATAACGATGTACTACTTGTCAGAAGTGGTCATGCTTCGGACTGTTAATTGGTTTGTCGGGAATTTGCTGAGCTATGTGGTGTTTGCGGCGATCGTATTGTTTCAGGCCGACCTTCGGCGGGTGTTATCTCGACTTGGTAGGGCTTCGTTGTTTCGGCACTTTACCCGTAGGGGGGCCACGGACGAGATGGTCGAGGAGATCGTCACAGCGGCGGGGATGCTTGCTGAGCGAAGGGTGGGTGCCCTGATTGCCATCGAGAGGGATATTGGTCTTCGTACGTATGTCGATAGTGGGATTTATCTTGATGCGCGTGTAACGTACGATCTGCTTGTCAGTGTGTTCCAGTCTGATTCGCCATTACATGATGGTGCGGTAGTCATTCAAGAAAATCGTGTGGCTGCCGCTTCGTGTTTTCTTCCGCTGACGGTGAATGCGCAAAGTACGCATTTGGGAACTCGGCACCGAGCTGCTATCGGTTTGACCGAGGAATCAGATGCTGTTGCACTTATAGTTTCTGAGGAAACCGGAACTGTGTCACTGGTGCACGATGGGAAGATCGAGAGTGGTCTCGATAGTAAGCAGCTTACCAAGCGTCTGGATTCAGCCATGCATACACGCCGTAGTCGACTTCGAAGTTTTTCGAAGAAAGCAGAGTGATGTTCCATCGACTTTTTGTTGAGAATCTTGGGCTTAAGTTGCTCGCAGGCGCTTTGGCGGCCGGGCTTTGGTTGAGTGTGGCCGGTGAAGCAGTGATCGAACGTGGTTTCGAGGTTCCGGTCGGATTTGAAAATGTACCAGCGGATTTGCAGGTAGCTGGTGATCCGCCAGATACCGTTCACGTACGTGTGAGAGGACCGATGAGTATTGTGAATCGGTTGGTTCTTGGAGATGTTGTTGCTGTGCTTGATCTTGCGGGAGAACGTCCCGGTGAACGGCGACTGTTTGATATGTTTGCCGACCGCGTTCGCACACCATTTGGTGTGGAGGTGATTCAGGTGATCCCTTCGACGATTACCGCTGCACTTGAGACAGCAGGCGCACCGCGCACTGTTCCAGTAGTACCAGACATCGAAGGGCAACCGGCAGAAGGATTTGCTGTGGGCCGAATTTCGACGGTACCGGAGTCTGTAGAGATTGTTGGTCCTACCAGCTTGCTTAACAGTGTCGTGGAAGCGATTACTGAACCGGTGTCAATCGACGGTTCGAACGAGCGCGTACAATCCTTGGTTACTATCGGTGTGTCTGATCGGGTGTTGCGGCTTCGGACGCCGAGTTCAGCTGAGGTTACCGTTGAAATTGTTCCAGCACCGGTGGAGCGCAATATACAGGAGTTGACGATCTCAAGTCGAAGTCTCGAACCTGGCCTAGAGGTCTCGTTTGATCCCAGTAGTGTCACAGTAGGTATACGCGGTTCTGAGGTGTTACTCCAGGCCATGGAAGAGGGCGAAGTTGAGGCCTTCATCGACCTTGCCGGCCTTTCTGCCGGCCGTTACAATCTTCCGGTTACGGTGGTGTCGAGTGCCGATATAGGAATTACGCATATCGATCCGCCGAACGTACTTGTGGTATTGCGATAGGCGTAGTCCCACCCGCGTTATCAGAATTTATAGGGTATACATTGCCGTCGATGTTCGGAACTGATGGTGTTCGTGGCACGCCAGGCCATGAGCCCCTCGACGCCGACACAGTAGTTGCTTTAGGTGCTGCTGTGGCGGCGGAGTTGGGTAATTCTCCACGTATTGTCTGTGGCCGAGATACGCGAGACTCCGGAGTATGGCTTGAGCAGCACTTCGCGGCTGGGTTCTCTAGCGAAGGAGGAACACTCGTCAGCACAGGTGTTATGCCGACTCCTGGAGTGTCTTTGATAGTTTCGAGTCAAGTTTTTGACGCTGGTGTTGTGATTTCAGCTTCTCACAATCCGCATCCGGATAATGGCATCAAGTTGTTGCAGGCGACCGGTGAAAAAAGCTCCCGAGAATTTGAAAAACGCGTTGAGGCGCGTGTTCGGCGAGGTACTAATAAAGTTGACGAAGTGGTAAATAAGCCGGTTAAGACGACCGATCATATGGATCTGTACGCTGACCATTTGATTCGTATAGTCGGAAGCACTGATTTATCAGGTATTTTGCTTGCAGTTGATTGTGGCCATGGGGCGACATCGGAGATTGCTCCGTATGTCATGAATAAACTGGGTGCGTCGTGCGTAAAGCTTCATACGGAACCGAACGGGCACAATATCAATCAAGCAAGTGGGTCTACTCATCCTGAGGCCCTTCAACGCGCGGTAGTTGATGGGCGGTGTCAAGTTGGATTCGGATTTGATGGCGATGGTGACCGGGTCATCCTTGTTGACAGGAAAGGCGAAATTGTTAATGGCGATGGAGTGTTGTTTATCGCGGCACGCTATTTACAAGCATCGAGTCGCCTTCATACCAACGGCATTGTTGCGACTGTGATGAGTAATTTCGGTCTTGAGGTTGCGTTAGCGGAGTCTGGCATTCAAGTACATCGATGTCAGGTTGGTGATTGGCACGTTCGGGAGGAGATGCAGAGGCGCGGCGTGTCTTTAGGCGGTGAGCAGTCCGGGCACATTATTTTTTCTGAGTTTTTGCCGACAGGAGATGGGTTGGCGACAGCCCTGCTCGTGTTGTGCATGCTGGTTCAAAGCGGTCAATCGCTCAATGAGCTTGTGGCCGATTTAACGATTTTCCCCCAGATACTTCTTAACGTTCCGGTGAAGAAGAAACGGGACATCGCAGGTGTTCCAGAACTTGTTAGCGCGGTCCAGAAGGCAGAGCAGCAACTGTCTGGGCATGGTCGTGTTCTTGTTCGGTATTCCGGGACAGAATCACTATTGCGTATCATGGTGGAGGGGCCAGAGCAGGATACGGTTGACCGGTTGGCGGCAGAAATTGCAACGTGTGCTCAAGAGCGACTGGTGTAGCTTCAGAGAGCATCAACTTTAGGCAACATTGATAACATGCGACTTGGCGTAAATATTGATCACGTTGCGACTGTTCGACAGGCCAGGCTAGTTCGCGAACCGGAACCGGTGACAGCGGCGTTATTGGCTGAACTTGCCGGTGCCGACGGCATCACCGTTCATTTGCGTGGCGATCGTCGTCACATCCGGGATCGAGATCTTGACCTGCTCAAGGAAGTCTTATCTATCAAGCTCAATATAGAGATGGCGGCTACGCGTGAGATGGTCGCAATTGCTAGGCGCGTGAAGCCGGCGCAGGTGACGTTGGTGCCGGAACGTCCCAATGAACTTACGACGACTGGCGGCCTTGACGTGGTGCGTCATGCAGACCAATTGAAAAATACAGTAACCCGCCTTCGTGAGGTAGGCATTCAAGTTAGTTTGTTCATCGACACGGATCTCAAGCAAATTCGCAAAGCACGTGCTATCGGGGTTGAAGCAGTTGAAATCAATACAGGGCCTTATGCCGATTCGAATGAAAATGAACAGCAAAAGCTTTTGGCGGAAGTTATTTCAGCCGCACGACTCGCGGAACGGCAGCATCTTAAAGTGTTGGCAGGACATGGTCTGACGTATACGAATGTCGAATCGATAGCGTCGATTAAAGAGATTGGTGAAGTGAATATCGGGCATAGTCTCGTGGCAAGAGCGGTGTTGGTTGGGATGAAACAAGCTGTTCAGGAGATGCGTCGTCTGCTCGATTAGAACTTGGTCGCAATGGACAATCTCGGCAATTAAAAGCCGCGACATGTATCATCGATATTCATGCTACTGGGATGGCTATTACGTCTTTTACTTGCGGTGCTGGTCATTCGGGTAGCTTGGTACTTTGTGTCGGGTTTGGTCACTGGCGTGCGGGGGCCGGTGCAGAAGTCGACGGAGGGCAGCGTGGCTCTTGTTAAAGATCCCGTATGTGGGACTTACATTAGGCGGGTCGATGCTTTGAGTGCACGGGCGGGGGCAAAAACTCACTACTTCTGTTCTGAGCGATGCCAGCAGGCGTTTTTGAAGACGGCGTGAGATGAGCACAGAAGAGTTAAAACGGTCTGAGGTGGTTGAGGTTGGTAGGCGATTGCACGAACGAGCTTACGTTGCCTCGAATGACGGTAATATCAGTGTGCGGCTAGACGACGATCGTCTCTTGGCGACGCCAAAAGGGGTCTCAAAGGGGTTCATGACCCCGGACATGCTTGTTGTTACGGATCTTGAAGGCCAAAAGATCTCTGGAGAACGGGATCCTTCTTCGGAATTACTCATGCATCTTGCGGTGTATGAACGGCGTCCTGATGTCACTGCAGTCGTTCATGCGCATCCACCCGTCGCGACTGGATTTGCCGTTGCAGGAATCCCGCTTGATCGCGCGGTCCTTGCTGAAGTTATTACAACATTAGGTAGCATTCCGATTGCTGAGTACGGTACCCCGTCGACCCATGAGTTAGCCGATGCAGTTGGCAAGTACATCAAAATTCATGATGGGTTACTGTTGGCAAACCATGGTGCCATAACGGTGTCGGACAGTTTGATGAGTGCCTACTACAAGATGGAAACTGTTGAACATTTCGCACGAATTAGTGTTGTTGCACGGTTACTAGGACGGGAACGATTACTCTCACGGGAAGAAGTAAATCGTTTGCAGGATTTGAGGGATATGTACGGCATCTCAGCACCTGCACCGATTTGTCCGGATGGCATCATTACAGAGAATGATGAGACGTGTCAGGTGCTCGATGCGCCGGTGGCACCTGGTAAGCAGGTTGTTGATGAGGTACCTGGTGAATCACGTTCCAGTGAAATACCAGTGGGCGGTGACGGTGAAATTCGTTTAACATACCGCGAACTTGCGGCCTTGATAGAAGACGCCGTCAACCATTTACGATAGAAACGCGCGGGGGGACAGCATGGGTGAAGCGTTGGGGATGGTCGAGACCAAAGGCCTTGTCGCAATGATTGAGGCGGCAGATGCAATGGTTAAGGCAGCAAAGGTAACCCTCGTCGGTTGGGAGAAAATTGGCGCGGGTTACGTTACGGCTATTGTTCGCGGTGATGTCGCCGCCGTGAAAGCCGCGACTGATGCAGGAGCAGCCGCCGCACGACGGGTTGGGGAACTTGTTTCCGTTCACGTTATTCCGCGTCCGCACTCCAATCTTGAGGACGTATTGCCGATCGGTAAGGCTGGCAAATAGTCAGTGATTCTTGCCAAGGTCGTCGGAACTGTAGTCGCCACGCGTAAGGATGAGCGCCTAGTTAGTCAGAAGCTACTTTTGGTGCAGGCACTCGACGTAACTGGCAAACCACAGGGCAATCATTTGGTGGCGGTGGATACTGTGGATGCTGGTGCAGGCGAAACGGTACTGATTGTGAGTGGAAGTTCAGCAAGAATGGCCGCCGATCTTAAGGATGCGCCAGTTGATGCGGCGATTGTGGGCATTGTCGACGCGGTAGAGATTGATTCCGACTAATGCAGCTGGCCAGAGTGATTGGTAACGTCGTTTCAACTCACAAAGACCAGAGCCTGGTAGGGCAGAAGCTCTTGGTTTTGCAGCCGGTTAGCCCGCTGCGAAAGGAGATTGGGCGTCCGGTAGTGGCGGTCGATTCGGTTGGGGCTGGTGTCGGTGAAGAAGTGTTTTTTGTACGAGGTCGAGAAGCGACGTTCCCATTTTTGCCCGACCAAGTCACAACTGACGCTAACGTCGTTGGTATCGTTGACCAGTGGTCGTACCAGCCTGAAACGCAGGAACCATAGTGCGAATTGGTCGTGTGACTGGTGCTGTTGTATCGACAAAAAAGCATGGAAAGCTCCACGGGGCCAAGCTTTTGCTTGTTCAACCGATCAGCCCTGATGGTCGTGCATCAGGCGTCACGGTGCTAGCTGTTGATGCGGCTCAGGCCGGTATTGGGGACAAAGTGTTATTGGTCATTGAAGGTCGTGCAGCTGGCCAAGCTGTGCGCCGACGAGCCGCTCCGGTTGATGCCGCTATTGTCGGCGTGATCGATTCGGTGACTCGTTATGAGCGCGATTGATACACGTACGGCTATGGCTGCTAAGCAGGCCATCCGTCGTTATCTTACGAGCAAGTCTCACGGGCGGCGCAATGATGTCTCATCGGTCGACGTGGCAGTAGCTACCCATTCGAGTCAGCGCCAGTATGATGCGGACAGTACGTCCGTTGATTCGACGGATGGGCTTTGCATCATAGAGTCGGCCGTGCGTTGCGAGCATTGCGGCTACTGCCGGTCCCATGGACATTAAGCGCTCACCGTCTGTCGGCGTTGTCATGCGTCGACTTACTCGAGCCATTGATCGCATGGACAATCCCGCGATCGAAAAGTTAGCTGCAGAAGAGAAGGGTGACCCATTCCAGGTATTGATCGCAACACTGTTGTCTGCGCAAACGAAAGATGCAGTGACCCTTGAAGCATCGACCCGGCTTTTTCGTCGGGCACGTACACCACAGACGCTGTCACGTTTGTCTATTGCAACTTTGGAGCGACTGATTTACCCGGTGAGTTTTTATCGTAATAAGGCACGTCATGTAAAAGAAGCGAGTCGACAGATCCTGTCACGATTCGGGGGAACTGTTCCGACTACGATGTCCGACCTATTGACATTACCTGGTGTTGGGCGGAAGACGGCGAATCTGACACTGATCGTCGCTCACCAAAGCACGTCAAACATTTGTGTCGATACGCATGTTCACCGGATTTCAAATCGTTTCGGTTGGATCACGACGAGGACGCCGGAACAAACGGAACAAGCGCTTTATGCTGTGGCTCCGCGACGTTGGTGGGCGTTACTCAACTTGTATTTGGTAACGTGGGGACAAAACATTTGCCGGCCGGTTTATCCTAAATGTGGTGCATGTGCTATCGAATCAATTTGTCCTCGCATTGGTGTGACGCGGACCGGTAAGTCCTGAGTCGAGTTCCGGCAATCACCGTGCACGTTGATAATTTTGGTCAGAAAGAACCACGCGACATTGTTGCCAGTGCCGAGACGAAATCGTCGATTGCGTTGACCACATCTGTTGGGTCAGCACTAAAATTATTGGCCAGAATCGAGAAAGCGAGTTGTTCGCCGTCAGCGGTTTTGACGTACCCGGCTAACGTCCGGACATGTGACATAGATCCTGTTTTGGCGTGGGCATTGCCAGCTGAGGCGGTTTCCCCGAATCTATTCCTTAGCGTGCCGTCTTCGTTGGCGATGGGTAGTGTGGCTAAAAAGAAAGTTTGGTCTGACTCGTTCTGATAGAGGCGGACAAGGATATCTGTCAGGGCACTGGCCGTGAGGTAGTTGTAGCGTGATAATCCGGAGCCATCTACGACGATGGCACGGTTTCGCTGGATACCCCAATCATCGAGTACCTGGGCGACAACCGCAGAACCCCTGTCACCAAAGCTGAAACCGAGTCGTCGGTATATTGATTCTGCGAAGAGATTCTGACTCCGTTTCATCATGTCAACCGCTATCGTTGATAGCGGTTCTGATTGGTTTTCTAGGAGGCGTTGCAGTCCGTTTGTAGCCGATGCTTGTTGGGGTTTAGTTAAGTGATCAATATCAACAGCATTTCCACTCACGCCGACCCCTTCGGCTTCCAAAGCCTCACGAAGGGCCTGCACGAAAAAGCTTGTCGGATTGGCTACGGGTACTGGACGGATAATGGCAGCAGTCCCGCCGCCGATTGAGCCTGATACCATTAATTCTGCCTTACCAGCTGATCGCTGAAGCTGAATAAGACTTGGTTCGCGGCGAGAAGTGGTGGTGGTCTGGTTAATGAGCGTTAATCCTGAGCCAGCATTTTGAATAGAAATTTCAGCTGGTAGATCGATAGCGCGGTTCGGCGTGATACGTATAGCCACGACGTTTTCATGGTACTGGAGGGGACCAACTTGGGCCGCAAATCCGAACGCGAGATCATCCCACGACCACCCGAATCCTAACCGTGGCTGTGGGCTTGTGCTGCCGCGTCTGACGGTTTCCCCTATAACGACGCGGTCATCGCCGATGATGTTCCCATTGACCTGATGTATGCCTTGATTACGAAGTTTCTGTGCCCATGAGGTCAGCACGTCGTTGCCGATCGTCGGGTCTCCACTACCTCTCGCAATTAGGTCGCCGTGGAGCACATTTCGCTCTATGTGGCCGTTGGTGAATAGAACCGTCTCAAATCGATCATTCCAGCCAAGCTGTTGGGAAG
>Ga0310342_100002217_pt1 | contig 12429 bp, 9 predicted proteins | sample S15DNA20500_MG_FD_206155 | JGI IMG/M metagenome (GOLD analysis project Ga0310342, IMG submission 206155) | Marine microbial communities from station ALOHA, North Pacific Subtropical Gyre - S1503-DNA-20-500_MG | ecosystem: Environmental > Aquatic > Marine > Oceanic | place: Pacific Ocean: North... | reverse complement strand
TATCCAAGAGCAACAGGTTCATCTGCTCCAGGCGGAGCTGACTATGCCTACGATACACCAGTAGAAATTACTGGAGTAACAGCAACAACAATTACAATGAATGTTGGTATATCAAGTGATACGTCAGCACATACATTTGTAAGTGCTACTGCTGATTGTATAACAAATCCAGGTGGAGCAGACTATGTACACAATACACCAATTGCAATTACTGGAGCAACAGCAACAACAATTACAATGAATGTTGGTATATCAAGTGATACGTCAGCACATACATTTGTAAGTGCTACTGCTGATTGTGTAGCAAATTCAATGGCACATACATTTGTAAGTGCTACCGCTGGTGCGATCACAGGTGATACAACAAAATTTGAAGTTTTAGCTACAGGTTTAACGGCAACAGAATTTCAAGTTGCCCCTGGAACAAGTGCTACTGCTCAAACTTATGTTAGTGGTGGTTCAGTTGTTAAAGATGGTGGGGCTAGACTTGCAATTACTGATTTTGTTTACGATGTAGGAACAGGTATTGCAACAATTACTACAGCAACAAATGGTTTATCAGCAGGTGATACAGTAGACTTATATGGAATTATAACAAATTGTGAATATGGACAAAAAGTTTATCCACCATTACCGTTCTCAGGAACATATCCTGTTACTAAAAAGGTTAGTGATACAGAACTTAACTTTTACTTACCAGACAGTGAAGTTACAGATCATGCTTGGGTTAGTGGTGGTACAGTTAAAACAGTAACAGTTACTAATGTAGGTAGTCCAACAGATATTACAGGATTTACATATGGAAATACTAGTGGATATACAACTGTTGTTTCTATAGACCACGGGTTAGCTAGAGGCGATGCAGTAAGAGTTCAAAGTGTAAAAGTTTCTTGTTCACAAGGCGAAAAAGTTTATCCTGATGCTCATTCAAGTTCATCAATCTTTATAGTTTATGATGTTGTTGATGCTAACACTTTTACTTATGGAATGGATAAGAGTACATTTATTCACACTTATATTGACGGAGGTACTGTACAAAAAATTACATATACAGCTACTCAGTCTAAATCAGTAGGTGCATTTAAATATTCACCAAAAGGACTTTTAAACGCATACGGAACTAAACGTTTTAATTCAGGAGCATTTATTTCGTTAGATCCAGGGTTCGGACCAAATGATAGAGAAGCGTTCATCCACTTAAAATCACCTTATATACAAAACGTTACTAATATAGGCGAAAAATGTATTGGATTAAAAATTGACGGTGACTTACACGCAGGCGGACTTGACTCTTTTGTTGCAAATGACTTTACGCAAATTGTTGACGAAGGTATTTCTATATGGTGTACTAACTTAGGTAGAGTAGAACTTGTTTCGGTCTTTACATATTATGGACACATTGGATACCTTGCAGAAAACGGTGGAAAAATTCGTGCTACAAACGGAAACAACTCATATGGTAATTTTGGTTCAGTATCAGAAGGTATTGACTTAACTGAAGAATACGTTAATGCATACGTCAACAACAGATCATATCAAGCAATTATTGGTAACATTATAGTTGATAATAATAAAATTATTGCAGTAGAATATACTAATGCAGGACGAGATTATATTCCAGGAAACACAACTTATGAATGGTCAGGTGATGGGTATGGTATAACAGGAACAACTGCGGTTGTTGTTACAGCTGGAGTAATGCAAGTTAGAATGACTGGTGACGCTAGTACATTTGGCGGTGCAGATTATATTACAGCTGGCAATACAATTCAAAATGGAAATGCCACACAAGTTACATTATCAAATACTGATATTGCTATTAGTTCAGCATACGTAGGAATGGCAATTGTACTCACAAGTGGTAAAGGTGCAGGGCAAATTGCATACGTTGATACATATAACGCTGGAACAAAACTTGCTACAGTTAAAAAACCAAGTGATGATACTGCTGGTTGGGATCATATGATTAGTGGTACAGCTATTGAAACATTATTAGATAATACAACAACATATCAAATTGAACCAAGAGTAACGTTTTCAGCACCAGCTGGAGACGGCTCAACAGCTACAGCTACCGCACAAGGAAGAGCAAAAGTTGTGGATGGAAAAATAATTGAAGTTAGAATTTATAATCCTGGCGCAAGTTATGTATCAGAACCAACTGTTACATTTACAGATCCTAACAACACGGCCGATGCACCACATGAAGTTTATCTAGGTGATGGTGTATTAACGCAACCTACATTTACTGATGCAGGAACAGGATGGACAACTGTAAGTGCTACTGTACTTGATTCAGGAGAGACTAAAAATATTACAGGTGTAACATATACAGCTAATCCGTTTGCTGAAATATTACTTGTAGCAAATAAAGAATATGTTAAAGACGAAGTTACTGCTTGGATTGATGCCGAAATTGCAGGCGCAGGCTCTGGAACTTTATGGGATGGCTTTGTACATGATAAAGTTAAATGTGAAAGAGATATTGGTTACTTAATTGATGCATTCGTTCATGATTTAAAATACGGAAGTAACAGAGAAACTGTTAAATCCGCTAAAAAATATTGGATCGGAGCTAACTTTGTTGGAGGAGAAGCACTTCAGATAGTTGCGGCATATGAACAAATGAGAACTATTTTATTAGATTTTATTTTAGATAATGCGGCATATGGTTCTTTACAATCAGTAACGACACAAACTACAAATTCTGACAATGGTGAAGCTGTAGCACAAACTAGACTTGGTGAATTAATTACTATTGTTACACACGTTGTTTTACACGGACTATCAGTAGTACCTACAGATGGCGGCGATGGTATTTTAGATATTACTGTAACAGGACACAATATTACACCTAATACAAAAATTGCAATTGATGGTGTTGTAGGAACTAATCAACTAAACGCTAATACTTATTATGTTAGTATTGTTGATGTTGATACTTTAAGATTATATATTGATGAACAATTATTACATCCAGCAGTAGGAAGTAATTACTCTGCATATATCTCCGATGGTACAATTACTTACAATGGTGGATATAGAGATGAAAAACAATCTGGAAAATATATTCAAGTTGAATCAATGTTAGCAATACCACAACCAGGATCAAATATTGAATTCGCAAGTGTACCAAATACTTGGTTTAAACTTGTATCAGTTACAAACTTAACTGGTAGCAATCCTTACTCAGCATTACTACAATTAAGTCCAAACGTAGAGATTCCAGATTCTCCAGCACATGGAGAAGTGATAACAATTAGAATTAGGTACAGTCAAGTTCGACTAACTGGACACGACTTTTTGGATGTTGGTACGGGTAATTTTATCACTACCAACTATCCAGGTACTCCGACAATCCCTTCAGACCAACTAGATGAAACTATTGAAAGTGGTGGTGGGCGTGTGTTTATGACATCAACTGACCAAGATGGTAACTTTAGAGTTGGTGACTTATTTACAGTTGAACAAGCAACAGGTATTGCGACATTAAATGCTGATGCATTTAGTATTTCAGGACTACAGGAACTACAATTAGGTAGTGTTGCTGTAGGTAGTGCAGGTGCTACTATTAACGAATTTAGTACAGATGGTACATTTACAGCAAATAGCGATCAAATTGTACCTACACAAAAAGCAATTAAGACATTTATCACGTCCCAAATTGGTGGCGGTGCGTCGGAATTGAACGTAAATAGTGTAACAGCAGGTATTATTAATATTCAAGGCAATACAATCACTACAACGACTGGTGCTCGAATAAATACAACTGCAACGATGCATTTCTCAGCTGGAGTTAGTGGAGCCCCGGTAGCGATGCAACAGTTTTTATTAAGTTAAGGATTTAAGGAGAAAATAAATGGCCACAGGAAGATTAGGACACGCAGATTTGGCGGCAGGGGCGAATACAGCCTTGTATACTGTTCCGGCTAATAATTTTTCAATTGTTAGTGTGAACTTGGTAAACAGGGGATATTCAGCTATAGCAGTCAGAATTGCAGTTTGTGACACAGCAACTCCGGCACTATCGGAATACATCGAGTATGATGTTGAAGTTTTGTCGAAAGGTGTGCTAGAACGAACAGGTATTGCCTTAGCGGCAGGGCAAATACTTATTGTATACTCAAGTGCCGTAAGCGTAAGTGCAGTTTGTTTTGGAATTGAAACATCGACTGCATAAGATAAATATAAACAGTTAAAGGATAAAACACAATGGGAAGATACATATCAACAACAGGAACTTCGAGTGCAGTTATTGTAGATAAAACTACAACCTACACAGCGAAAGTTAATGAGAGGGTCTTAGCCAATACATCAGGTGGTGCATGGACATTAACTATGCCCGCTAACGCATCGTTGTTGGTAAACGATGTTGTGCAGGTTATTGATCCTACAGGAAGTTATGCAACAAATAACTTAACTGTAGCAAGAAATGGCTCAAAGATCCAAAATTTGAATGAAGACTTAACCATGAACATTAACAACGTAGCGATTACCTTTATATACACAGGTACTAGTTATGGTTGGGTAATGTCTGGTACATAAGATAAAGTAGAGGAACTTTAAATGTCGAGTTTAAGATCGTTAATGGGAGACGTAATAGGCGGAGGTAGTGTACCTATCAGAATCTTTTACGTTTACAATAACAACAGAGGCATGAACAACAGTGGTTGTTGCTGTCTATGGACAGTACCAACAAGTATTCGAAATGTTACGTTCGAAGTTTGGGGTGGAGGCGGAGCAGGCTCAGGAGCTTGTTGTTGCCAATGGTCTCAAGACGGAGCAGGGACAGGTGGTTATGCTATTAGATCTATGGCGGCAGGTTCCGGGGCAGATTTAGCTGGATGTCAATTTACAATTTGTGCGGCAGGAAACGGTTCTTGTTGTCAACAACATTGTATAGGATACACAGGATATAAGAGCTTTGTTACAGGATCAGGATTAGCGGCAACTTGTGCTCAAGGTGGATGCGGTGGAACAACTATGTGTCACGCTCACCATTCCTACAATTGCTGTCATGGCTGGCATTGTATAGACGGTGCAAGTCAAGGAGAATTCAAACTTGGAATAGGGCGTGATCATGCAATGAACACACACTATTGTCACAACCAAATGTGGGACCAAATAGGCGGAGGAGTTAAGTCCAGCTCTAGTAGAAAAAGTACAGACTTTTGCTCTGCTACAATGGTTTGTTCCGGATGTGGTTGGGGATGTTCGGATGATTATCCGTCAGGCGGAAGTTATAATGCAACTGTTTGTGGAAATCCATGTTGTTGGGGACAATGGTCTTCAGGAGGCATGGTAAAGATATCATATAGTTAAGAATGGACCTATTGAATAAGAAGGATAAATATTAAAAAGGAAATACATTATGAAGCAAATAACAAAAGATTTTACGTACGATATACCAGATGATTATTTGGCACAAACAAATTCAAATGGTGATACCGCGACTGCTTCTTATACGGGTCCAGAAAAATTGTGGGTCTTTGTAGCAGAAGCAACAGGGGCAAACAAAAGTGATTGTCAACAGATGGATGAAAACTGGGATGATAACGGAATGCCAGCACCGCCAGGCGAAGTAAAAGTTGAACTAGATTGTGCAGGAGCAGACACGTTGTTATGTGCAATATTCCTACCACACACAGTTGACCTTACACAAAAAGGCGTTGAGCGAGATTTACCAGAAGGTTATGGAATATATATTCATCCATGGCCACCATACCCAGATCATGCTTATGAAAGAGAATTAATCAAATATAACGAAGACACAGCAGATGTTTCAGACACACCTGATAAAGTACACAGAAATGGTGATTGGACATTAACTTGGAAGCAACCTTGGATAACTTGGGAAACACAAACACAACTTAGAAATAGTTTGCTAGATATGAGTGATGGTAAAGTATCATTCGATCAACCAGCAAGTGTTAAAGATCCGTGGGTTACATATAGACAAAAACTTAGAGATATTCCAGTAGTGTTTAAAAGAGGCGAAGCTGACGAATGGCCAGCACACATGGTAAAAATGCCACCAATGCCAACAATGGGTGGATATAGTGAACCGCCAGCGCCTGATGGCCAAATAGAAGTTTACGGAGAATAAGAATAAATGTCCTCATTACGAACATTACTTGAACTAGGAGGCGACGTTGGAGCGGCCGCGTTAAAATCAATTTACGTTTTTCACTCTAGTTGGGATTCTAACAGAAATAGTAATCCAGGATGTTGCTGTCTATGGACAGTACCAACAGACACAGTATGGGCGGCTTTTGAAGTTTGGGGAGCAGGCGGAGACGGCGGCGGAGTATGTTGCTGTATGCAAGGCTTTCCAGGAGGTTCAGGAAGTTACGGACGTAAAATGCTTGAAACTAAACCGGAAGCATCATTTACATTATGTGCAGGAGCGGCAGGATGTTGCAGACCAGTACAGGGATGCCAAGGATGTGGAAGTTATGCTTGTTCAGGAACAGGTTGTTGCGATGGAACATACTTTTGTTTATGTGCATCAGGAGGCGGTTACGGATGTGGCGCTTGTCATATGGGAGCGGCTTCAGGAACATACTGCGGATGTCCAACTTATAGCTGTGGATGTGTTCACGGGGCAGATTTTGCAGTTTGCGGATTTAATGGCGGCCATGCAGGTACATCAATGTGTGCAAGTTCAGCCTTCCAATTAATGCAGGCGGCACCAATGGGACAAATGGGTGCAAGAATGAGTAGAGATCAATGTAATCACACTCACGGCAGACCTAATGCAGGTCCGGCTACTTTCCCAGGTGGGGGTGGCGGAACAGGTAATACACATGGTGGTTGCTTCTGCGGTGGGCCTGGAGCAGGAGGATTAGTTGTTGTATACTACACATCTGATGTATAAGGATAAACTATGTCAAATTTAAAAGATTTTTTACCAGGTTATGATGTTTCAACTGCGCCACCACACGCATTTACAGTATCATATGAATGGAACTGGGATCATAACGAAGCATGGCCACGCCAAGCACATGGAATGCCACCTCAATCAAGATATTGTTGTACTAACAACGGCGGAAAATGTTGTCATTGGACAGTACCTTCAGGGGCATCTTATGCAGTTTTTGAAATGTGGGGCGGTGGTTCATCAGGTCAAGGATCATGTTGTTGTATGCAAGGATACTCGGCAGACTCAGGAAGTTATGCACTTAAAAGTACTAACGTAACGGCAGGCGATTCATTTACAATTTGTGCGGCAGGATCACTTTGTTGCAGACCTGAACAATCAAATTATCATGGATGTCAAACTTATGTAATGGGAACACCATCAGGATTAAGTTGCTTTTGTGCAACAGCTTGTGGTGGATACTGTACAAACTGTTCACAATGTCACGGATTTTTTAGTTGTTATAGTTGCTGTATAAACTGTTATAACTGTTCACAACAACCTAATAATGTTGACTTTGGAATTTCAGGAATTAAAGGTACGGCACAACGCTCACAGCATTGTGGTGATAGAGGATTACAATATATACCAACAGCGCCAATGGCACAATCAGGTCCAAGAATGGGACCAAATGGTTGTTGTACACGAGGCGGCGATATGTTTGGTTCATGGCCAGGTGGAGCAGGATCAAGTTCACAATCATACGGTGGTTGTTGCTGTGGATCTCCAGGGGCTGGAGGGGCAGTATACGTTGTATACTACTAGGATAAATTATGGCTTTTAAACACGTAGAAATAAAATTTTCATATGATATGCCAAATGCATATCTTTACCAATCTACTACAGAAGGTAAAAAAGGTTCTCACACATATAAAGGCCCTGAGAAGTTATGGATCTTTATGAATAAGATTACAAATAAAAGATCTGGTGATCCTGGAACAAACGATTTAGAACCTGATTTTATGCCAACTTATAGGGATTATAAGGTATTAATTGATTGTGTAGAGCATCCGCTGATTTGCGAATTACTTGAACCTGATGTTGATGATTTATTTTTAGATAATAGACCTTATACTACAGAAACATTACCAACAAAAAGAAAAAATGGTGAGTTCCATGTACATATGGAACCAGAAATGCCAAGTCCAGATCATACATACGAGATTGCAGATATAGAATTTAATCCAAACGGCCACGATCCTAAAACAGGAATAGGCGGAACTTGGGTTTATCCTTTACCTTTTAAAAAGCCACACGTTAGTTGGTATTCAGCGAAAAAAGTACGTTGGTCTAAATTAAGTGGTAGCGACGGACACGTACATGATGATATGCCAGCCGCATTAAATGAGGCTTGGGTAGATTATAGAAAAACCCTTAGAGAAATTCCAGAATTATACGGCGCTTCTTTTGGCATAACTATTGACAATGGTGGTGCAGACTACAAGGTAGGTGATAAATTTGTAGTTGATAAATCAGTTTTTGGATTTAAAGATAGTGACTTAGGCGAAAAAGATGATCTTTGCCAACCGATGGGTTGGAGACCAGGCTTTGATCACTATGATGCTTCGTTAACAAATAGAGGCGACATTCCAAAGAAAACAGATGCCAAAACAGCTATCATGGAAGATCCTAGGCTTCGATCAGACGGTGATAATCCTTTAATTCCAGAAGGAGTTATTGCAGAGGTTAAACCAACAGAAGCTACTCCGGGTATACCAGAAGGAGAAGCAATTAGTCAAGAAAAAATGACACTTGATCTTACAATTATTGTAGAAGCAGTAGACGGTGACGGTGCTATTACAGAAGTTAGAACACGTAACGCATTTTTGGGTAGACACATTAAGGCGGCACAAACACACGCTGACGTGGCAAATACACCAACTACTGATGCAGGAACAGGTGCTGAATTTACATTAACTAAAGTAGCACGTATTGACCCTTGGAAAGTTAGACTTCCAGATGCTCCTAATGATAAAGAAGCACAATGGGAAGGGCAACGTGTTAGACGTTACCAAACTGAAGAAGAAAGAAATGATCCAAGTGATGGATTCTTAATGGAACACACATATCATCCTGTTACAAACCACTATATTCCACCTGAACAAGGTGGTAATTATATGGCTAAAGACCTAGCTAGACTAAATCTAAGTACTGATGCTACATCATACGATGATGGTGTTGCTGATGGCTTACCTGCGGCTCCAAGTTCGCCTGCAGGCAAGACTAGAGTAGCTGGAACAATTACAGCCAGAAAACAATCCTAAAAAATCTAAATCCTTTAAATATCTTGCGTAACACAATTGAAGTGCGACGTAACTTAAAAAAGGATAACGGATGTCAGAAAAACGAAACACAGCCATTTTTATTAACGGTGGTGCCGGCCGGGTAATAGCATCAATTCCTGCTTTAGAACGATTTACAGAAGAAAATCCAGATGACGATTTTGTTATCGTATGTGAAGGCGGAACAGACTTTTATAAAGGACATTCTACCCTTCATGCTAGAGCATATGATGTTTGGCACAAAAATTTATTCCAAGAAAAATTAATTAATATGAACTTATGTACACCAGAGCCTTATAGGATCTGGGAGTATTATAATCAAAAATGTAGTATTGCTGAAGCATATGATATTGGTATTAACAATAAAGGCTTACGAGATCTACCTCACCCAAGAATAATTCTTAATAGACAAGAACAGATGTTTGGCCAACAACTTATTAACGAAGTTAAAGAAAAAACTAAAAAAGATAAGGTTATAGTTTTCCAACCATACGGCAGGGCAATTCAAAATAAAGACGGCATGGTCTCGGATGGAACTGGACGTAGTTTTGAAGCCGATAATGCTGTTAGTATAATTAGAAAACTTTCAAATAAAGTTGGAGTAATTCATATGGCAGAATTTCATATGGATTTTAGTAAACATAATATAAAAAATCCTGTTGCTTGTCCTCAAGGTGCAGACTTAAGAGCATGGGCTGGTATAATCTGGGCGGCTGATTATTTCTTAGGATGCGATAGTGCAGGACAACATATTTGTCATGCATTAGATAAAAAAGCGACAGTAGTTATAGGCTCAACATATCCTATAAATGTTTCTTATCCTGATGATAAAAATCTTGATATCTTAGACATGGGCGAAGGAAAAAGAGTATATTCTCCTATTCGTATTACTACAGATGAATATTCAGATAGAGTAAATGACGGCATCATGACAATGAATAATAAAATTGAAGATGTTATTATAGAGTCAGTAATGAATGGCATCAAAGGTAAAAAGCGAGTAGGGTCACAATATACAAAGGCAAACTAGTGAAAAGGTTGTTTGCATTTGGTTGCTCTTTTACTAACTATGCGTGGCCTACTTATGCTGATTTTTTAAGTTACGAATTTGACAAATACGAAAACTGGGGATTTCCTGGATTAGGAAATCGTGCAATAGCAGAACGCATAGCTGAATGTCACGCAAAAAATAATTTTAATAGTAACGATACTATTTTAGTTCAATGGACAAGTCATGTTCGCAACGACTTTCATACTTTTAAAGAAATAGAATATAGCAAAGAAAAATTTATTCATGGTTACTTTAGACCTACAAATAAAATAGGTTGGAAAACACAAGGTAATATTTTTGGTAGTGGTAATCTAGAAATAAATTATGATAATAAATGGATTAATTCGTTCTGGGATGAATACAGTTATGTTATGTATACTATGAATGAAATATTACTTACCCAAGGATTATTAGAAGCAACTAATTGTACATGGCGTATGATTACTATTAGCGATATAAAAAAATTAGGTAGTGATGTACCAGACATACAGGGTGAAACATCACGTGATGATATAGATTTATGGGAAGATAAACCTGAATTTAATTGTTATAAAAAAGCAATATTTGAAGGAAAGTATAAAGATAAGTGGTTAGAACCTATAGGATTATTTGCTTGGAAAAGAAAAGAAGATTTATATACTTTTAAAGGACCTAATGATCCTGAATCATATAAAGATTTTCATCCGAGCCACAAACATCATTACGAATATATGAATAAAGTTGTTAGACCAAGTTTAAATATTAATAGTGAAAATAACAACAAACAGCAAAGTACATATAATAAGATTACAGAACTTAAAAAACAAAATAAAGATTTTATTAGTTTTGAAGAACAAATAATACATAATAAACCACACGAAGGATATATAGGATTTTAAGATGGACAAAAAACCCGTATGGATTGCCGGAATAGCTCGAGGACATAATGCTGGCGTATGTTTATTAAAAGATGGCGAAGTTGTTTTTGCTATAGAAGAAGAAAGACTAACACGTAGAAAATACGATGGCGGTCCTTATGCCTCTATGGTTAAGATTTTAGAATATACTGATAAACTTGATTTCTTAGTTGTTGCCCATACACAAAATTTATCCCAAGCTGGAAAAGTTGATTTTAGTGGCGACGATGTTTATACAGGACTAGCAAGAAAATTAGGTTTAATAAGTAGACGCGATTATGATGTTTTTGGAAAAGGGCACGAACAAGTAATTGATCTAAGTCATATCCATCATAAATTACACGCCGCAACTGCTTTTTATAGATCAGGATTTGATGAAGCTGTAGCACTTATTGTTGATGGAGCGGGAACATTTCTTGAATTTCAAGTAACAAACGATCAAGGCGTTAAAGAACCTACATTGTGCTTTGAAACTGAAAGTATATTTAATTGTAAATATCCTCATACGTTTACTACTCTTTATAAACATATTGGTGTACGTGGTCCTATGGTTTCTAGCCACCATGACGACTTTGGTAGTTATATGTATGACGAACCTGAAAGTAATACTCATGAATTACATATTACTGAGAACGCAGGTATTGTTAAAGCATACGAGGCAGTAACAGAATACTGCGGCTTTCAATTTATAGAAGCAGGAAAAACTATGGGACTATTTCCTTATGGTAAGCAAGATGATAGAGTGCCAAAGATTTGGCGTTCTGATGGTAAAGTAAATGTTGCTGATAGACAAGTTATTGTACCAATGTATCCTAATGGTGCTAACGTTAATCTTAATATGTATGATTATCTTGTAACAGGAGAAACAGGTTGGAATGTTGATGAAACTGAATATGAAAATCGACGTAACATGGCTTATTCTGTACAAACAGAATCACAAGATGAAGTTGTAAAACTTATAAGAAAAGCTGTTAAGATGAGCGGTAAAAATAAAGTAGTTATTAGTGGAGGCTATGGATTAAATTGCGTTGCAAATTATCATTACTTAGGAGCATTAAAAGATAAAGATATAGAGATTTATGTTGAACCTGTTTCAAATGATGCAGGAACAGCCATGGGTGCCGCACTTTATTTTTATAGAAAGTTAACTAAAGATGAAACTGTACATCAACAAATAGATACACTATTTGAAGGTCCAGCATATTGTTATTCTAATGATGACATTGAAAGCCTTGTAACAAAATATAATGCTGTAATTGAAGACTGTGATGATGAAAAGGT
>Ga0310342_100002216_pt1 | contig 12430 bp, 3 predicted proteins | sample S15DNA20500_MG_FD_206155 | JGI IMG/M metagenome (GOLD analysis project Ga0310342, IMG submission 206155) | Marine microbial communities from station ALOHA, North Pacific Subtropical Gyre - S1503-DNA-20-500_MG | ecosystem: Environmental > Aquatic > Marine > Oceanic | place: Pacific Ocean: North... | reverse complement strand
GCTCTTCGGTCCAGCTAGGGTCTGTGGGCTTCTTCTCGCTGAACGCTCCGACGATGGATTCGGCGACGGGGCCTAGCTGAGCGAATGCGGGCAGGTCGCCGACTCCAGTTATCTCTTCGCCGGGTATCTTCCCCGGGACTAGGAAGTTAACTAGAGCGGGGAGGGCAAACATGGCGTCTACCCCGGCGTGGGAACGCTGGATGTTGAGGCGGAATCGCTTTTCGTCTCCAACCCGTAGCGATACCTGGCCTGAGGCGTCCACGGCGATGCCGTCCTCGAGGGCGCCCATGAGCGAGTGGGCCATGACGGAGGCCTGGCTCGGGTCCTCGGAGAAGCGACGCCAGGCGTAGGGGATGAACTTCCGTGGGAAGGTGTAGTAGGTGAAGGCTCTCTTCGCTACCTGCTTTTCCAGGGAGGTCAGGCGGGCGTACTGTACGTTGGCTTCCGCGCTTACGGCTGCGGCAGTGCGGGGGTCGAGGCCGGAGCGGACGCCGGCGAAGAAGTTCATGAGGCGGACTGCGACCTCGGAGGCCTCGGTTCGCTCACCTGCTTCCCCCACGCCTTTTCCTACCATAGCCTTAACTCGGGCTCCTACTTTCTCCTGCTCGCCTACCCGGGCATAGCGGCGGATACGGTCGACAGCACCTGAGATCCGGACCTGGCCACGGAGGCCCTCGGAGATGTAGGTGGCGAATAGGTTCTCCCCGATGATGGCGTCGAGGAGCTCGCTCATGTCGTAGGACCGACCGGTTCCCTTTAGGCTGAATACATACTCGTCCAAGCCGTCGACCAGTTCGGCTTTTGTTCCCCCCGCTCTGTGGCTGGTACGTCGTATGGCGCGGACGCCCTCGAGATAGTGCCCTACCAGCCCAGGCTTAGTGAAGCCGGAGCCGTCGCCGAGGCGGTTGATGGTAGGGTCGTACTTCCGGGCCCAGTCCTTGCTATCACTGAGGAACCGGAGGGCGTCCATCATGCCCAGGGTGGTGTCCTTGGCTGAGTGCCCTGCGGTTAGGGACTGGAAGAAGCCGGAGGCCAGGTTGGCGGTGTGGAACCCAGGGGTGAAGACCGTCTGGAATTTCTTGACGAAGTTATGTACCTGGTCGTATACCATGCCGAACTGGCCCCCGACCTTGTACTGCTGGCGGAGAGAATTCAGCATCCCCTCGGCCGCGTACTGGTCCCCGTAGATTATCTCCTGGTCCAGCATGTTCAGGAGGGATCGCTCATCGCGGATGTCGTCCCCGTTGCGCACAAGGAGGTCATTCAGCTCGCCGTGGGCGGCTAGATTGCTAACCGTGGTGCCTATGTCGGCCCCCTTCGCGTCGGCGAAACTGTGGGCGCGGGTTGGGGCCATGAGAACACGGCCCTCAGAGATGTCGGCTAGAGCTAGAGTGCCTACTCTGCCGTCGGGGTACTCGATTACGAGGCTGCTTGCCTCTGTTACGAGTTCCTTCGTGTCATCGCCGTTTATGTGCAGGGGCTTGAACTTCCCGCCTTCGTCCTCTAGTTGCTGCAGCTTAGCCTTTATCGCTTCGCTGCGGTACACCACCTCGGACTTCGGGCCCTTCTTTACGAAGCCCACCACCCTGGCCCGGAAGAGGGGGGCAGCTTGCTTGCCCCCTTTCTCCATATCGCCAATGAGAGTGTTGACGAAGTTGGCGGTATTGTCCGTCTCCTTGACCTGAGCGAGTCGGGTGTAGATGGAGGTGAACGGGCTCTTCTCGTAGGCGCTGATGGACTTACCCTCACCTGCGAATACCTCGTCTATCTTCTTGGCTCTTTCCTCGTCTCCTACTTTCCGGTATTCCCTAACTAGCTCGTTTAACTCATCGATGGTAAGTGAGTCCAGGTCGCGGGCGTGGGTGGCGGCTAAGTCGGAACTAAACTTGCGGATAGTGGACTCGGGTGTGCCCCCCAGGATTCGGTGCAGCTGGCGGGCCCCCTCGCGGCTGAGGATGCGGGGTACATAGGCGATGGGAGCCCCGGCGGAGAGGACGCCTGAACGGTAGGAGGCGTCGAGAATCTCTGCCTGCATATCACGTATCTCGTCCAGGACCCCCTTGCCTGCCTTGCCCATCTCGCCCCTGGCAGTATTCTCGATGTGGCGACCGATGACCTGCAGATGCCGCTCGATCTCGCTGAGGAGAGCCGTGGGCGGTTGGATGCCCTTGGCTGACAGACGAGCTAGCTCGTGGGCCCTAGCGCCCAGCATGGCCTGGTTCCACCCTAGTGTAGAGAGGGAATCCGTGTCGCCACGTACCCATACTGGCTTCCCCGTACCGTCGAGCTGCTGGACCTGGAGAGCCTTAGGGTCGAGGGGGTCGCGGAGCACCTTGGCCGGGCGAGCCTGGCCTTTCTTTGGCGGAGGTAGGCGTTTGAGACCCATAGCCCGCATGTGAATCATCTGCGTTAGTTGGGCGATGTCGTCCTGTAGCACCTGGAGTTCTTCGCCGCCCTTCTTAGTGCGCCTGGTACCCTTACCTGGCCGCGTCGCCCGGAGCTTTTCTCCCGGGCCTACCCGGATAGGGAGGAACTTTCCAGGCGCAACCTCGGTTCTCCCTAGGCGGAGTTCCAGCGATTCTCTCCTGTTCAGCAGGTCCTCGGTGGATAGGTAGCCTAGGCGCTCATGGGTGAAGCGGTCGTTATCGTCCAACCTAGCCCGGAGGCGGTAGCTCTCTACCTCGTTCCGCATCAGGGGCTCGACAGCTTGTGGGGTATAACCCGCCTCGAGCAGCCGCTCCTCGAATCGTACCTGCACTATCTTCTTGTCCAGGAGGCCACGGCCGAGAGCCGCCACGGACTCGGCGGCGTCCGCTGCGTGGTTCCCGCCCTGGGCCCGGAGGGCGAGGGCGCCGGAGTGGAGATACTTGGTTGCTCTGTTTATGTAGGACCAGACTGCGCTCTGGAATTTCTTCGGGTCCTGGGTGGCCAGGCTGACCAAGACGGATGGTTCGTCCGTGTGGGGAGCGGTCTCTAGGATAGCCCGGACGTATTCCTCGAAGGTGTCTATGGGCATGTCCATTTCCTTGGCGGCGGCGGGGATGTTCCGCTCGATGGCCGCTGCTCGGTGGTCTACCGATACAGTCGCCCTAGCTAGGCGGTCGGCCATCTTGTCTGTATGCTTCTGGTAGTTCTTGAGTCCTGAATCTGTCTGTAGCGCCTTGGTGGTTGCTGTGCGGAAGGCCCGGAACCCCTCGAAGAGCCGCTTGTTCAGGTCGCCCCTCACCCCCGCCTCTGTTAGGTGGGTGAAGTGCTCGGTTTCCTTGCCCACTACTCGGTGAGAGATGACCTCCCGGTGGGCGTCGTCCATGCGGGTAACGAAACTCTCGATGCCCGAGCGGAATAGCTTCGGGTCGGCGGTGACGGAGGCGGAAGAACTCCCCGTGATGGCGGCCCAGTAGGAATCCGCCCTAGCGGCCGCGCTCTCGGCAGACCCGCGTTTAGGGTCGTATCCTAGGGCATGAAGGAGACGGTCATGGAGGGTGAACGTCTCTCCCTTAGCTATAGCCTCTTTCTCCCTCTTTATCTCCCTCGCTAGTTGCTTCGGCCATTCCGCTGGCTGCCTGGCCTCTTTCGCTGCTACCTTCAGGTCGGCCAGGATGACTTCCTTTGTCCGGCCTTTACCCGCTGTTTTTACGCCTAGAGTCTTGGCCCACCCGCGAAGGGTGGCGTAGGAAGCCTTGTTGAATACCTGGGGGTTTAGTACCCGGCCGGCCAGTTTGTGTCTCCCGAGGATTCCCTCGAAGTCGGCTAGTCTTTCTCTGCTCGCGGCGAGGCGTGGCTCGAAGTCCTCGAACCGCTCGATTACCTCGTCTAGCCCGCCCGATTTGTCTATCTGACGGTATATGGCTACCCCCCGATCGTCCATCAGGTCCACGAGGTGTTCAGGGACTGCCGCTAGATCGCGGTCCCAGGCGTTGCGGGTATCGTATATCCAGTTCAGGCGGCCGCCGGCGGCGTAGCCCTGGACGGCGGACTTTACAGCGTTGTTCACCGCTCGGAATGGGCGGGCTATGGCGCTGCTCTTGAGGGCGTCAGGGACGTAGCCCATCGCCAGGCGGCCGCCCTTCTTCCAGACGTCGTTATGGACCTGCCACCAGTTGTTGTACTTGGTGTCGAGGGACTTGCCGAGGCCGAACTTCTCGTAGAACGGGAGGCCAATGGCCAGCTCGCGTTTGTTCTGGTGTTGTTTCAGGCCTTCGAGCAGTAAGTCGCCGTCTCCTATCTTGTCCAGGTCGCCGGCGGCCCGCTGTAGTCCCGGGAGTTCGTCGGCGGGGGCGTCTCGCATCGATTTCCGGGCTAGGTCTCGGGCTCCGCCTACCGTGAGCTCCTCGTATTTCTTGGCCCCCATCGCTGCGCGGAAGGTTTCCGAGGTCCGGAGCACTTCGGCGCCCTTGGCTCCCTTGGCGAGGACGGATAGGCCGCCGGTCAGGTAGGTCAGGGGGTCGGTGAGGATTGCGGCGCCTATCTGGGTGCCGAGGTTGTTCTTCATGTCGGTCCCGAAGGACTTGTTGAGGATTTCGATCCATTCCTCGTCTAGGACATCGTGCTTGTGCTCTGTAGCCAGAGATGCCAGCGGGATGAGGTCGGCGGTGAGGAGCCCTTTAGGGCCGAACAGGTCCGCTTCGGGGTCCACCCCCGCCCGGAGTAGGCGGCGGAGGAGCTGCTCGGGAATGCCGAAGGTGCTGTTCCAGAATCGTGTGAACGGGTCTATGGCTCCCCGTTCGTCGCGCCCACGTAAGGAAACCATTAATCCTCGAGCAAGGTCTGTAGGGCCCGCTTAACCTTGCCCGGCTTCTCGCGGGGAGGAAGTTTCAGCCCTCTAGCACTGGTCGGCTTATAGTGAGCGAGCTTAGCCCAGAAGATCCAGTTCCCGATGTCCTCTTTAGATGCGTCCGCGATGTTGACGAACTTGCCTTCTGTTATCTCTAGTCTATCCGGTAGGATAACACCAGCCATGCCTCCCAGTACTTGTGGCCATGTTTCGGGGAGGTGCTCTTCTAACCTTACGGCGCGCTGGGCCCAGGTGGTTCCCCTAGACCTCAGGTATACGACCTGGTCGTGAAGTAGTTCTTTCATTACCTCCGGATCTCCGGCTAGATCTTTGACAAACTTATGCGCGTTAGCTTTTACGATACCAAAAGTAATCTCATGCAGTTCTGTGAAGGAACCGTACCCGAGGGTTTCTACGGCTTTCCCTATGCGAGCTTCCATAGCAGCCGCTCCTTTGGGACTCTTAGCCCCCATTCCCGTTAAGGGGTTTTCGCCGTCAATACGTCCACCCACAGCTTCAGATACCGAGAGCAGGGTGCTACCGCTGGTTAGTGCAAAACCCACGTCGCTAAGTAAGCCGTTTATATCTGAGCTATTAGCCATATGGGCCCTATACCCGTCCCTCATATCTTGAGCCTTCTTTAAGGCATCATCCGCCTGCTTGAGCCCGACCAATGCCGTCGTATCCGTCAAGCCTTTCGACTCAGCGCTGAGACCTGCTAACCTTGCCTCCTCAGCGTTTATTGCTTTGTCCATTTCGGCCAACAAGGTGGGGTCCGGCTCCCAGGTGAGATCCTCCCCGAGGTTCAGCACCTCGGGTATGCCTGTTCCGCCCTCGTCTACGTAGGATTTCCATTGGTTTGGTTGCAGACTAGCTTTGTAGTCTCGCGTCATAGTCACCAGAGCATTTACTAGCGGCGCCGCTTGCCTGAGTTGATCAGGGCGAACTCCGGTGAAGCCTAGCCTCGAGACTAGGGGGCCTATCATGTCCCCCAACCTTTCTATCTCGTCTGGTGGGGGGCGCCCGCCGTAGCTCCACGAGTGGAGTGTCTGCTGGTCCTCCTCGGTTATTTTCCCTAGGAGGCCCTGTTCTCCGACAACCAATTCGCGTAACTGGCTGTCGATAGACATCCGGTCCAGCAGTTCGGCCGGCCTGTCCCAGTTGAGGAATAATGTATTCTTATACTTGTCTGCGAACGTAGAGCTTTCCCGTAGAAGGATAGACGGTTGCGCGGTTATAGACGCTAGTCTGCCCTCCTCATAGAGAGCATCAATTGCCGCTAGTAGGGGGTCTCCTTCCGGATTCTCCAGTATCGACCTGATGCGTTTAGCTGTGGTTTCATCCAGCAGTGACTCCACCTCAAGCGCCCGGCGAAAAGCCATATTCTGCGCATTTGTGTACAGGCTGTCCCTTACTCCTTGGTCGAGCATATTCTCGCCTACGGCACTGTCCAGGGCCGTGCCGTACTTCCTCAGCTCGGGGACAGTTAGGCCTTTACCCCCTTTGGTTAGGCCCGCTTGTATATCGGCGGCGAAGTTCGGGCCTAGCTTGGGGTTCCCGTTTTCGTCGTAGATGAGGTGTCTATCTGGGTCGTAAGCCAGCTTCTTACCTAGCACGGGCACAAGTAGTTGCGAGACACGGCCGGCCGCGACCTCGGTCTCTCGGAGCTTGATGCCCTTCGTGTGTTCGTTCAGGAGGCGGTCTTCTTTCCCGCTAATGCCCTGGAGAAAACCTGTCCTGCCGTCGCCTGGCTCGCCCTTCTGGAGCCAGGAGATGCCGTCTAGGCCAGAGTCGTAGTAGTCCGCCGCGTGGGCCGCGCCTTTTGTGCCGAGGACTTTCTCCACGAGCTCTTTGTTATCCGCAGCGCCTGATGTGCGGATCCGTTCTAGAGCTTGGGTGTCCGCCTTCATCTCTTGTCTTACTGAGTCTAGGTGCGAGCTATTAGCACCTATCAAGCTGTTCCTACCTGCGCGGTATGCGTTCAGGTGGTAGGCCTCCCTGCTGTTCATTATCTTAGCTTCGAGGGTGCCAGCTGATATCTTTAAGGCAGTCTGAGCGGTTCTCTTCACCCCGGTGCGATCGCCTAACTCGCCCGCCTGTTGCGCAAGCATGCCTAGGCCTTCCAGGGCGATTTCCGCCTGGCCCGGTTCCGAGAAGTCGATATCGTTCCAGCCGTTAACTAGGTCGCTCAGCCGGTTCGAGAAGCGGTCAGCCGCTGGGCCCTCCTCCCCTCGCTTCTCCGCCGCGATCTTTACCAGCGCGCCTACCTGCACGATGTACGGCCGGTCCGAGACTATACGCACAGGATCGTATGGGATGCCTAAGTCGTTTGCCCCGACCATGACGCCAGCACCTAGAGCAGCTAGGTCTCCCGCCTCCCCTGCGGCGGTCCCCATAGCGCTAGTTATAGCGTTGAACTGGGCCGTGGGCAGCCGAGACATGATGTTCATCGCGTCATGCGTATTCTCCGCCCCGGGGATGTTAGTCGCGAGCCATTCCGCGTTGAAAGTGCTACCAGCGGTTAACGCTTGCAGCATAGTCATCCGCCCGCGCCGCTCGTGCCCCCCAGGTCGAGTGCCGCCGCCTCCGGCTCCGGCGGCCCCGCCGGGACCTGTGGCCAGGACGCCCGCGACTAGGGCCCCGCCAAGTATTTCGCCTATGTCGCCGTTAGACATCTATTTATTCCTATATGAACGGGTAATCCCCGCTGCCCCCTCCGCCGTAATCGGGGAGGATGGAGTTTTGCGCGCCGCCGAAGAAGTCCTTGAACATATCGTCGAGGTGGCCCCCCGCAGACAAGAAGCCCAAGGCCCCGCGGGAAAACTCCCCCGCGAAGCTAGGTATTTGGGATCTCTTCAGGTCGAGGTCCATCTGCTGTTGCCTAACCTGCCATTGCTGCCCTCCGATTTGGGCTTGCGCCGCAGCGTAATTGTCGGCGCGTTGCTGATAGTACTGCGAGCTCTGCTCGCGGGTACGTATACCGGCCATGCTTATGTTAGCGAGCTGGCTGGCTCCCGCGCTGATCGCCTGGTTCAGCTCGCGGTTTCGCTGGATGCGCATGCTCTCGCGGGCCAGGAGGCCCTGGGCGGCTGCCCCGGCCTGTGTGCGGGCTGCACTCCGAACGCGGCCACCTGCGCCGACTCCGCCGGCGGCCAGTTCGGCTTGGCGAGTCGCGGCGGCGGTCTGCTGGTAGGCCCCCTCCTGGACGGCTGTCTCCATGAAGGGATCGCGAGCGGCAGCGGCTATCTTCGAGCCTTCTACTGCCTCTGTAAGAGGCCGTTTCGCTTGCTCCTCTTCTCGCTTGAGCCGCTCGGCGGCTGCTTTCGCCTCTTTCTCTTGCTTTAACTCCTTCGCCTTTAGTTCCTTCCTCTCTTTCTCCAGCCGCGCTAGCTCTTTCTTATTCGCGGCCTCCGCCCTCGCTATAGCTTTCTTTTGCTCCTTCCCCGCAGCAATCGCCTCGCGCGCAGAGGCTGCCGTTAGTGCTGAGACTATAAATTCAAAAGCCGTAAGCCCGAAGATGAAGCCGCCCTCTCGCTTGCGGCGCTCGTTCAGGTAGGCCTCCTGCGAGCGTCCGGGTTCAGGTATATCCTGGTAGTCGAGGGTTAGATCCCCGAAGAACTTCTTTACTTTTTCCCAGCGCATATCAGAATTCTAGTACGAGATTAAATGGTTGTCCTTTGGGTACATCGGTCGGCGTAATAACTAGATTTCCGCCGGACATCTTAGCAGAACCGTTGCCGCTAATGACCCGTTTCGGGTGGCCTTTGTAGGGGTGGCGGACCGTTACGGGTACGCCGGGCCCGGCGCTGGTTGCGCGGACCGTGTAGCCGGAGTCCCAGCGGGCGCCCGAGTGGGCTAGGCCGTCGATGCCGGGTCCAGGGGTGATGCGTCTTACGTTAGCCACCTGCTTCTCCGCGTATGTCTGTCTCTAGTTCGGCGATCTGGGCGCTTTCGTAGCTGAAGTTTCGGGCGAGGACGCGGTGGTGCTTGCCTCGGTAGCCTCCTGCGATAGGTAGATTGCTGTTGCTGGCTACGGCGACGAAGTCGACAGATCCGGAATCGTCGCGGTCCCCGATGCGCTCCTGGGCTAGTTGGCCGATATGCCAGCCAGTGCCGGCGACGATATTCGCGTCCGTTTCCATGAGGATGCTGTCCTCCGGAGCTGACATGGGCCCGGAGTCCACCAGCAGTGGGCCCCCTACGGCTACCGTAACCTGGTCAGCCGCGCTGAAGCCGAGAGTGGCCAGAGTGCGGGCGTCTCCGGCGGTATCGTTACCCAGGTCGAGGACAATCGAGCCGCCGGATACGCTCTTCACCACTCCTGAGGCGAAGATATCCGAGTCGACGTCCGTACCCAGCACCGCCGTATCCTGGATCACGGTCACTTGGGTGCCGACTGTTATCTGGGCCGCTGTCCAGGTGCCGGAGTCCAGGTCTACCGTGCTGCTGGTATGCCCGCCGCCCGGGATGACGCAGTTGTAGGTTGCGGCCGCTGGTGCATCTGTATGCGTGAAGTCGGCGTAGCGGGAGGTGTCGCCCGTGGCGTAGACGCCCTGGGTGCTGACCCAGGCGTCAGTCCCGGCCTCGAGGTCGCCCATGTCCAGGGCGCCACGGTCCTCGATGGTCCACTGCTGGGTGGGGAAGTGGAAGCGACAGGCCTCGCCGGTACTCTTGTTCAGGAGGAAGAGGGAGGCTAGGCTGCTGGAGATGGAGAGGCGACCCTGGTCGGCGGCCGGGAGCGAGCCCTGGATGGGCTGGCCGATGTCGGTTGTGGTGCCGTCCTGGGCGACGAGCCAGAGCTTGCCGTTGAAGGCGAAGGCTGAGCCGGCGTGGGTAACGAGGTTATTGGCGTCGTAGGCGCCGACTCCGCCGCCGAGGCTGATGGCGTCGGGGCTGGAGGGAGTGCCGGTAAGGATGGCGGCCCAGGTGCGGCCCAGGACGAGGGCGGCTCCGCTGCCTAACTCGGCGCCGGCCTGGACGTCGCCGCCCGCGATCTCGACCGGGACCTGGTAGGTCAGCCAGTAGGGGAAGGACTCCCAACCGAAGGGGCCGGGCTCGGCGAAGTAGATGGCCCGCTTGTCGCTGATGAGGGCCAGCTGGTCCTGCCAGGCGAAGACGCCCTTGACGACATCGGGGGGGCCGAAGCCGTGGGAATCATCGACCTCGAAGCCGAGGTTCTCGTCGAGGACGGAGTCCATGAAGCTCGTGTCCCGTCGCCCTAGGCGAGCAAGGAGGTGGAGCGGCAGGCCCTTGGCCGAGTCGGTCATGCGGGCTACGAGAGCGGCGTCCCCTTGTTGGGGCTCTGAGAGAGCTAATGTCCGGCTACGGAAGAGCTCTACTCCGGCGACGGAGTTCTTCGGGCCGGACGGAATGGATAGCTTCGGGGCCGGATCGCCAGGGGGATAGTTCGGTGGATCTGTGCTGCTGTCCACAACCATACCCGGATTTGCTCCTGCGGCCACATAGTTGAGAGCATCTACGTCCGCGGTCACGAAGTGATACTCCCGGCTGCCTCGGTATGTTCCTGCGTCGTAATGGGCCCACTGGCCGTAGTGGGCGATATCGGTATAGTTATCTACGATTCCATCCCCGTCGCCATAGGTGTTTCCCTCGAGATCTGTTCGTTCGTTCGTGTCGTAGGGCTGGAACTTACAGTAGACCAGGAGGTGGTTCTTTTGCGTAGTCGGGGCTATATCCGGGGCCCAGACACTTTCGAGGCGGGCGCTGAGCGTCTGGGGCACGTAATCCTGGCCTGTATGCCATTGGGTATCGTTTGGGTCCCAGCGGTCCCCGTCCCAGATGCGGAGCTCATGCATCTTGGTGGCTGTTCTCGTGTTTATGGACTTCGTAGTCCCGCCGATCCATATAAAGCCAGCGTTATTTACAATATCAGTAAACGTCGGAGAGGCTGCCTCAGCACAGGTAAGTTGATACCCCTGGAATATACTCTCGGCTCCGGGGTGGCCGTCGATACGAAGGTCTCGGCACCGGAAGTTCACCTCGCTATTTGTCACTGGGTCCGCAATATCCTTACTCGCCTCTATAATAAAGCTATACCAGGTAGCCTCCGAGAAGTCGAAGCGGGACTCTTCCCCGCTTACGGTAGCTCCGGCATTATCCTGATAAGCGGCTAGACCAGTGGGTGAATCCAGAGGTATCCTGCTCGGCCAATCATTCGTGCTCGGTCGCCAGAACCTGCGCCCAGCTACCCATGTAGTTCCCAGCCCGCCGTCTGCTACAAAGGCACCGTTAAAGAGGTTTGTTGCGTAGATCTTTAGCGATTTATCGCCAAATTCTTTGGCGTAATCGCCCAGGGTAAACAAAGGGGAAGTCTGCTCCCTGATACCCTCGGGGCTACCCGGAAGTTCTCCGTTAGTCCCGCCTATGTACGCACTCCGGAGACCCGTGAGCGTGGTATCCCTCAAAAGTGTTTCCTGATTCCATACCCATTGTACGTCAGGAGTCGAGGTCCATATCTTAGTCCTTGCCGGGAGATCCGCGTTCCTGCCTGCGTCCCATAAATTCTGGAAGTGCCCCCTCAAGCCATCATCCCCACCCGAGATATCGCGGCTAAGTCTTCCCCGTGATGTTTCGGTCCCGCTGAACGCGCCACTGTCAGATCCGGTCTGAGTTTTGAAGGAATTAAGCGCCGCATCCCGGCGCCAGCCTTCCATGAATAATAGCCTTACGGGATGATGCTTATACCAGGCACGGCCGTGGTAGAAGATGGTGTACCGGGGAAACCAATGATGGGCCTCCCTAGATGTTCCGGCGGTGGTAGCATTCGGCAGATGGACGCCATCCGCTTGACTTGTAACGGGAGTCCTGCGTATGACAGTGTGCTTCAGCGTCGCGTTATTCTGGTTCCAACCAGCTCCTGCGCCGAAGAATAAGCGGGGTTGCCTGTCGTCGCCGTCCCCGTCCCAGAAGTCTGCATTTGGGGTAAAGTACCCCTCGAGCTTAGCCCAAAAGGATCTGGTCCTTATGATCTCGTCGGTGATGGGGTTGGGCACAGTCATGTCTATCCCTGTGACGTCTATCGCAGACAGGTGTAAGAAATCGGCGGCCCTTTGAGCAAAGACCATATAGTCGTTGCCGTGTAGCCAGAATGTCTTTTGTCCCGAATCTTCTCCTGTTGCTGACCCAGTGGGGTTGGCGATATTGGTCACACCAGCTTCCCAGAGCGGATGGACCGCGTCTGTGTAGGCGATATCTGGGTCTGGCTGGGCCCAGGCGGGATCCGCTCCTCCTACACTGGGGCCACGGATTTTGATATTGGTAGGGTTATACCCGTATGTATCGGAGTACTTAGGGTGGGCCGTTGTTTTCCGGTACGCGACCATGCGATAACCTAAGTTAGCACCTACACCAAGATTGTGGGGGCTCTTCACTAGGCTAACCATGAAATCAGGAGCATTTTTCCCTCCGCTATGTGAGCCAGAGGTCGGCGTGGTCAGAGAGAAGAGTGGTATCTGATGATTGTTATTATCGGTTTGGTCGTCGTAGCTATCTTCTCGGGGGTTGGCGAAGCGGAAGCAGAGCTGGAGAGTGAAGTTCTCTCTAGGCGAGGGGTTCAGGGGGACCTTATCAGCGATACAGAAGCGCTTTGCTCTGTTGCCACTCTGATTCAGCATCGAAACGCCACGGGTGAATACG
>Ga0310342_100002213_pt1 | contig 12435 bp, 4 predicted proteins | sample S15DNA20500_MG_FD_206155 | JGI IMG/M metagenome (GOLD analysis project Ga0310342, IMG submission 206155) | Marine microbial communities from station ALOHA, North Pacific Subtropical Gyre - S1503-DNA-20-500_MG | ecosystem: Environmental > Aquatic > Marine > Oceanic | place: Pacific Ocean: North... | reverse complement strand
GATTTCCACGAAGGGGACGAGGTTCAACAGGCCGATCATCTGGTTGAACAAGCCCTCCGGCGTGGGCTCGTACATCATCTTCCACAACAGGGCGATGACCATTCCGCTGGTCACCTGGGGCAGGAAGAACAGGGTTCGGTAGAAGATCTTGCCCCGGGGCACCTCGGAAAGAAAAACGGCCAGCAGGATCGGCGTGACAAATGCCAGCACCAGGTTCAACACCACGAAGTATACCGTTCTCGCCATGCTGGCCCAGAAACTGTAGTCCAGCGCAAGAATGATGAAGTTGTCGAGGCCGACAAAGGGGCTGTTTCCGGTGATCCGGTAGTCCTGGAAGGCCATGACGAGGCCTCGAAACAGCGGATAGTATCCCCACAGGCCGATCAGCAGCAAGGCCGGCATGATCAGGACCCATGGGAGCCATCCCCGGTAGACTTCCTGCACGGACCCCTCCTGCTTCGATGCCATCGATCGCACGATCCACACCACGCAAAAAACGACGAGCCCGGCGAGAACCAGAAACACGATACGAGCGGCCGGCCGATATCGCCCCAGGGCTTCCGAACCGGGCTGGAGCATCTGCGTGGCATTTGCCTTCTGTTCGATCTCTTTCAGGGCGGAGACATAATCGAACGTCTCCCCGGTATCTCCGATAATGAGGCTCAGCAGGTTGTTGTGCAGGCTCAACATGGAAGGGGTCCAGATACCGACAAAGGGTTGCGTCGTGCGGGCAAGTGTACCGTCGGCAAGTTCCTCGAAATTCCGCTGAACGATTTGCGGAACATCCCGCAGGTAATCGTCAAAGCCCAGTCGCTGCAGTTCCATCGGCGGTACGAACCGGGCCATCCCGGAGAGCACCCTACGCCTGATTCTCGCATCGAACACGCTTTGGTCGGTGACGGCGGTCAAAACCTTCCAGACTTTGTCCCGTTCATACTTCGGCCGGTCGCCGACCGCCTCGCACACCGTGGCGAAGTTGTTGTATACCGCCACCATCCTTTTGTGCCCGGGCAACGCCGGAAACGGAAACCAGCTCAACAAGTCGGGATCCATGCCCGCCTGTTGACCGATACTTTCCATGTCCGAGATCCCGTAGGTAATCATCGCGACCTCGCCACGGCCGAGCATCTGAAACTTTTCGCTTCCCCGCTGACCTGTTTCCGCTCGCGCGACGCCGGTAATCACGTCGTCATCTTCAAAGGGGATCGTCCGGCTGCCCACCGTAACGTGTCGTTCCTCGAGGTCCTCACGGGTCAGGTTGACCGGTTCGCCGGTCTCGGGATCGATGAGCCACTTCATCCATCGCAGGCGATAAAAGAGTTCGGCAGCCTGAATGCCTTCGGGGCATGCGTAGTTGGCACGCCAGGCAGACTTTACGTCGGTGAGATCTTCACCGTTGGGAGCCAGGAAGTCCGATTCATTTGCGGGAAATTCATGCTCGATGCCCGTGGTCGGACTGGTGCGTACCTGGATCAGGGGACTGCCGCCGGCGGTCTCGACCCAGGGCAACCACATACCCGCGCCCGGCAGGAGCACGATGGCGCGCTGACCGAGCTTGATCAATGCGCCCGGCACCTCCCGCTTCGGGTCGGTAAGTTTCTGGCACCAGTAGATAAACTCTTCCCAGGTTTCCGGCGGACGGTTCGGGTCCAGGCCGGCGGCTCGCGCAAGATCCACCCGGAAGTTGATCCCGAAGAAGTGGGTGTAGGCCTGCGGAATTCCGTACACCTTGCCTTCATAGGTGGCCGCCTGCCGAAGAATCAGGGGAATCTCTTTCCACCGGTCCCATTTGGCTTCCTCGATGTCGATCTCGCCGTTGCCATTGGTGTCGTCTCCAATCCACTCGTTCAGCGGATAAAGAAATCCCTGGTGGATATCCATCCGGATGCCCTGGAAGTAAGACTCCAGAAGGTCCGGCGCGGTTTTTCCGGCAATCGCCATCATAATGGGCGCACGGCCCGAGCTGCGGCGGGATCCGGACGCCCCGGAGGGAAGCGAAAGACCGCTCCACATGACGACGCGGATTCCGGGATCTTCCTTCATGAGTTCGATCACTCGCTGGGTCACCGGCCGGATCGGGTCGGTGGGGTAGTAAAAGCGGGCGTAAACCGAAACCTCAACCGGTTCCGGTTCCGCCGCCGGCACGGGCAGAAAAGGGACACAGGTGGCGAGGACAATCAGTCCCACCAGGGCACAGGCATGGGGTTGTCGAGGATGAGAAAGCGTGCTCTGTGGGTTACATCGGTTTGGCATCGATTTTTCGGGTATGGCGCATACCATGCATGTGAGCAAAGCGCATGGCAAGCCCGTGGGGGCCGACGAGGGCTATTCGCTTCAAAAAATCCCGAAACCGCAGAAATTATGCAACCATACGGTTTCATGGAGCCCATCGGAAAATCACCCAACATTCTACTGATCACGACCGACCAGCAGCGTGCGGATACGCTCGGGTGTTCGGGAAACGAAGCCGTCTGTACGCCGAATCTTGACACCCTGGCACGGAAGGGGATCCGGTACGAGAACGCCATCTGCCAGGCACCGGTGTGTATGCCGGCGCGGGCGTGCTGGGTGACAGGGCAATACATGGGAACCCACGGGGTGTGGGCCAACGGCGTGCCGCTGGAGGATCGACCGACGCTGCTGCCTCGCCTTTTGCGACAGGCGGGCTACGGCACGGCGATGGTCGGGAAGCTGCATCTCACGCCGGCCATGGCTTCCTCCCAGCCGGGAGACGGATCGTTCGGCTTCGACCTGGTTCGTCTTACCGAAGGAGATCAGACCGGCGGGTACCGCAACTGGCTTGGGGAAACAGCTCCGAACCTGGCCGACCGGCTTCATCGAGACTTCCCCCCGAAGCGATTGTGCGATCTCTACGAGCCCGGGGAAACTCTCCCCGAGGAATTGGATTCGACGCGTTGGGTTGGGGACCAGGCCATTGCCGCCTGGCGCCGGCGTGTTCAACACAAACCAACCTTCATGCATGTTTCCTTTCCGGAGCCACACCACCCCTTCGCGGTGCCGGAACGATTCGCCGCAATGGTGCCCCGGGAGAAGATTCCCGCGCGCGTTTCCGCCCCGGTCGACTGGTCCGTGCTGCCTCCGCACTTCGAGTTGCTGCACCGGGGTCGCCACCCGCTCATCGCGCAGCCGTTGTGTGACGTGACCGAGGATGAGTGGCTTCGCGTTCGCACCAATTACTATGGAATGATCAACTTCATTGACGAACAGATCGGGCGCATACTCGACGTCATCGAAGACGACGACCGGCTTACGTTAATTCTTTTCACGTCGGATCACGGCGAACTACTCGGTGATCATGGGCTGCTCTACAAGGGGCTGTTTCACTACGACGCCCTCCTGCGCGTGCCCCTGATCGCGGCCGGAGCAGGGGTTACGCACCGGGATGCCGTGGTCTCGAACAGCGTTCAGCAGATCGACATCATGTCTTCCGTGCTTTCGATCGCCGGTGTGGGAGTGCCGCCCGAGTGCCAGGGCCGGATGCTCCCCGGACTCGGATCTTCCCTGGATGCCGCGCCGTACCGATTCACCCTCACGGAACAGCGGGGCCCATGGTTCACGCCCGAGCGTCGCGTCGTCACGCTCCGATCCACGGACTGGAAACTGTCGGTCTACAATGATCGGGGGTACGGGGAAATATATCATCTCGCCGAAGACCCGGATGAACAACGCAACCTGTGGCATGAGGATTCCTTCGCCGGGAAAAAGATCGAATTGTTCCACGAACTGGCAATGCGACAACTCGACGCATCGACGCCAGGCGCCGGGCGCACGTTTCGTGCGTAAGCAGAGGGCGACGGATCGGGGCAGGCCGCACTCTGCCGCAACATTTAGCCTTGTCATCGCCATCATCCTTAGGCTTTCTACCTTCATGGCTACTGCATCGATCGAAAACCAAACCACTCTGAGCCGCTGGCTGGAGCGACTCACCTCCCCGGGCCAGCTAGCCCAACGCGCGGAACGACAGGTGGACCTGGCTTTCACCTCTACGGACGAGCGTTTTATTTGGATCACCGATCACGGCGAGCGCGTGGGCTTGATCGACACCGTCGAAGCCCTGTTCGAATGGGTCGCACCACACCCGGGGATTGACACGCCGCAGCCGCGGGAGGTGCCGGCGATCTACCATGCACCAACATTTCAGGGCGGACGCATCATCGCGCAGTGGTGGCTCTGCGGCACCATGAGCGGGGAACGACGGCCCGCGCTGCCGTGGCCGATCGCGCAGGATGTACCGGTTCCGCAGAACAACGACGTCGAAAATCCTATCGTGAAAACCAAACCGAAGATGGTTTGGCACTTCGAAAACGGCGGTGGGGACTCGTTGCGATTCTCCATCGCCCATACGTACGCCCATGATGACTCCATCCTTGGTGAACATGTTTTCACCTTGAGTTACGACCCGCTAGCGGACAGTTACGTGGCGGATGTGACTGCGACATTGGGCGCGCCCAACCACTACCTGATCGAATGCTGCAACTTTTATACGGGCGGCGTGTATGACAATCGCCCGGCCCGCAAGCGGCATCAATGCACGATCTGGTCTCATCCCGACGGACGATGGGTGCGCTGGCCCCACAATCCCGTGGGATACATGACGCCAGGCATGAATAGTGACGAGCGGCAAATCGGTGTTTCTCCCGGAGATGAGGGCGGCGGATTCATCGGTTACTTCATGGATCCTCACACCAATCCCGTGCTGGACTTTGTTGACCGCAACTTCGATCTCGTCGGCGCCACATGCTGCAATATTTATGACGAGCACCTGATCTGCCTCCCCCCGGAAGGCTATACGGAAGCCCATCGCGAGTGGCGGACACGTTTTCGCCTTTACAGCCTGCTGCCGGAGGTGGCAGCGCAAGTCGTGCGGGAATCCGTGCTGATCGATTACGGCGTGGATGTGAACCATCCGAATTCGATAGTGACCGAACCCGGATGGAGTGACGAGGATGCGAGCGGGCGCGTGAATTACAATCCCCAGTTTCCTTCGTTTTACTATGGGTGCGTCAACGATTTCGAGTCTCCGGTGCCGTACGACCGGACGATTGCCGGCAGTTATATTCACGCGAAGTTATTTGAAGACGCCGAGGTGTATTGGGACCGGGGTTGCGGACATTCGGGTACGAGTTCGATTCGGGTGCGCGGGACCGACGGGGCGAAGGCCGACGCGCGCAGTAGCGGGCCCACGCCCCATCTCGACCCGGACACGACCTATCGCCTTTCGGGGTGGATCAAGTGCGAAGATGTATTGGGAAACGGCGCACGGATCCGATTGGACGAAATCGGCTTCAAACCTACCGACAAGCACAGCAGTCATGTCGCGGGACCGGTACGCGGCACCTGCGACTGGACCTATGTAGAGGACACGTTTCGCACACCAGCCGATGGGCAGTTCGGCTGGTTGTACCTGGACCTGGAAGGACCGGGAATGGCGTGGTTTGATGATGTTGCGTTGGAGGAGTGCTGAAGCAAGCTCGGCGGGGGCGTTCAAACGAAAGGCAGATGCAAATGATGAGAATCCAAGAATACTTGCTGGTCATGTCGTTGTTCGTTGGCTTTGCCGTACCGACAACGGCGGAGAACCCTCCCCCTCCTTCCGGCCCGTCAATCCTGTTCTGCACCCCTAAAGGTGTGGCGCTTCGGCCCTATTTGGACCTCGACTGGCTGGGAGAAATTCACGAGCTCGGTTTTCAACCCGACTACACCGAGAGCAGCACCGAGTTGGATTGGGAACGGATCAGCCAATACAACATCCTGGTGTTGTACGGGGTCCCGGAGCCGGACGAAGGCGAGCGCAACTTTCTCTTTCCACGAGAGGGCCCGCGGCTCGACGAGTATGTCCGGCTCGTTGAGCGTTACCTCGACGCTGGGGGCGGGGTGTTCATGATGGTACATACAGACAACGCCGATGAGGGGTTGCGAACCCTGATTGAACCATGGGGTGCCCGCCTGCCCCTGGAATTCTATGTCGAAACCGATCAGGACCGAATCGCCCAGATGCCACGCATGCGCGGGCACGAGCCGATCATGCGCGTCGACACGATTCTCCCTTCGCCCGTGACCGAGGGTGTGCGCAATCTCTGGCTGCCCTACGGGGAGCACTACAATGCCTCCTGGACCGGCCCCATCTCCGTCTCGGATGATTGGCAGGTCGTGGTCAAAGGCACGCCGACCTCCCACACGATACCGATCGATCTGAAGAAGACCGGGATTGACCCCCAACCGGACCCGCTGGTACGTCCCGGCGGGGTGAAAAAACCCGACCTCATGGCGATCCGTGAGTACAAGCGTGGCCGGATCTTCCTGGCCGCCCACGAGGTGCCGTTCTCCATCGGCTCCGGTACCCAGTGGCTTTTCAATCGTCGATGTTTGTCACGGGGAATGAACGGCATCGAATCCGATTTCGAGCGAATGATTCTTAACACGATTCGCTGGCTCGCCGAACCGAGCTTGAAGTCCGGCGCGGTGGGAGGGTACACGGCAACGACGTCCCGCTTGACGCCACCGAACCTTCGCGCGGGTGCCAAGAAGGAATTCGAAGATAAGTTCTGGTCTGCCAAGGAGAAGGCTCTGCATCGCTCCAAATCCGGCGATCCGGTCTTCCGCGGTCTCATCGGCGCACAATCCGAATGGAGCGGTGCCAAGGGCAGCGTGGCCGACTACGCCGCCTCCGCCCGGAAAGCCGGTCTCGACTTCCTGATTTTTTGCGAGCAGTTCAACAAACTCACCCCCGAGTCCCTTCGCGAACTTGGCGGCGAATGTAAACAACACAGCGACAGCAAATTGCTCCTTCTTCCCGGCTACAAGATCGATACCAATATCGGCAATCACATGTTTTTAGCCGGTCACGATCTGCCGTGGCCTAGAGACTCGATTCTAATCGGTCCAGACCAGTCCATTCTTGCCGTTCAACGCAAGAAGGGTGAGCCGGCTGAATTCCTGCACTGGGTCCTGTATGACCACGAGCGCTACGAAGGGCACATGGTGGGTTATTTCAACTTTGACGACCCGCGCGCCATGAAGGTGGCCGACCTTAAGCTCAACTCGGCCGCGGCCATCCTATTCTATCGTGACGGCAAGCGGGTCGAAGACCTGACGGAAGATTTCCTGGTGGCGGTGGAAGGAACGCTGACGTCGATGCCGGTAGCCTTCAACCTGGTGCAGTCGCCGGAAGAATTGATTCGGGAGGTCCGTAGCGGCAACGCCCTGACCTACGCCCAGGCGGCATCAGTGAACGAACTGGTCAAGACCTGCCTGCGTTGGAACAGCCAGTACGATGGGATGAACGTTTTCCCCTCCGACGGGCCGATGATCCGCGCCTGGCCGGAGACCGACCGGACCGCGGCCACCTACGGCGCCGAGTCGTTCGTAGTCGATGCCGAACTGATGGAGTCGGAACTTCACGTCACCTCCGACATCGGACTGGCGGAGATCCGGGTCATGAACGGCCGGCGGCAGGTTCGCAGATTCCTGCCGGGCGGGGCGAAAAGCTTTCACGAGGTTCTGTATTTGCCGGGAATCGTTCAGCAGAACCTGGTCGTGATCGCCGAGGACATGCAGGGCGGAAAGGCTGTCAGCTTCCCGCGTCGCTGCTGGAAGCCCGGCTCGCTGTGCGTTGCCTTTTGCGGGGATCATGTGAATGATTGCGGGCACGGCCTGCTGGCCCGCGGCATCGGCATGTTTCGATCCCACATGTATCCCGAATTTCCCGGCGGCGAGACGTGGGACGGCGGGCCGAAAGGACTTCGCCCGGTGGTGCATTTAGGCGCGACCGAACCGCAGCTGACCAGCAGCCTCGGGGCGGAAGGCATGGGAATGAACGCCATCCCCATCATGGAGTCCACCGACGACCAGGCGATCGTTGTTCGTTCCGTGAAACGGGAGGTATACGACCCGGAAACGCCTCCGATCAACTCCTGGCATACGTACGGGCCCCTCGATCCGTCGCGACTGCTTGAGTCGATGCGAAGGTACACCGAATACAACCGCCCGCTCCATGGCGTCCAGCCGACGGGCTGGGCAGCTTATAGTGTTCGAGGCGGTGCCACGATGGCCAATTTTTCCTGCCATGTGACGTTTAAGGCCGACCAGATGGTCGAGACGTTGCAACTTCAGTCGAGCGACTGGAGGACCAGCAAGCCGGTGGCCGTCGTGGTCGGACGCGGTACTACGTATGAAGAATTCGATCTATCGAAGGTAAAAGAAACGATCCGGAAACGAATCGACACCGAGGAGTGGTTCGGCATCTATTCGACGGCGACCTACAACAATGTTTTGTTCATCAACCGCAGCAATCCGCTCATATTGGAGGTGATGGTCAATAAGGATAGCTGGCAGGCCGGGCTCTTCGCGGATATCGCCGGCACGAAAGTCAAGGCGGGGGAGTCTTATCATCACGAACTGTTCTCGGTCAACGAAGCGATCGACACCGAGGCCCGCGGGCCCGAGCGGTTTCTAAGGGTACTGGCGTATCTGCGCCGGCCGGAGGGGATGAAGGTCATCCGTGGGCGGGTGTTGAACAGCCCCGGATACTTCGACGTCGAGGCAGAGAGGAACGAACCCATCGAATTGAAGGTCAGGCGCCCGTCTGAAGAAATCGCCTTGACGATACCGGTACGTGTGGACGCGTTGAACCCGAGATGGAGCGCAGGGCTGTTTCAGATTGCCGGCCACACCACCGGGAATTATACGGACGGGAAGGAAGTCTACACGTCCCTCGGCTTCGACATGGAGGGGTATGTGCACGCGGCCCTCTACCCCGACCAGGTGCCGGAAACGCACGTGGTCATCGGCCATCCGATCGTCTGCGACAACGCCGAACTGGTCCTGGAGGTCATGCCGCGGTCGAGTCAGAGCGGGGCAAAATACGAGTGGCACATTGCAGCGAACAATCCTACGGACAAACCGATCACGGCCCGGTTCAAACGAGCGATGGACTTGCCCGGACTTGAATTCGCCCCGCAGCGCCACACAATCGCGGCGGGAGGATACTTGAAGCTAACGAGTTCTTCATTGTGGGCCAGAGATCGGACTGATTAGGGCCCCCACCGGCTTCACGCGGCTGGGGCGAAGGATTCTGCATACTTGACCACAATCACCCGCTCCCGGCGGGAGCGTTTTGAAACCGTCTACGGTCGCAGATCCAGCACTTGGTAGATGCGGCCCGGCGTCACGGCATCGATGGCTGAAATGGTCCCGCCGTTGCCTCTCAAACGGGGTCCCAGAGCGAACCAGATCGTGCCCCCGTCGTCGCTGTATTGAGGCTCGTACGTTTTCGCGATTTCCGAGGGAAAGCTGATCTCCGTCCCATCCACGGGTCCTTTGACATGGGTGATCTCTCCAATGAATCCGGGCACTCCGGAGCGGACCAGGATATCGTCCATCTCCATGAAAGAATTGCCTGCACCATTATTCTGGAACATGACGAAACGTTCCGAATGGTCCCACGTCAACAGCCCCTCGACAGTCGCCGACCCTACCATTTCTCCCGAGGCGCCGGATGTATCGTTGGTGGCCGGCCTGATCTCGAATGTGGAATTTGTACCTTCGGCAAACATCGAGAACTCCAGCACCGTGGTTCCCGCCACGATCTCCCGCAAGGTGTTTATCTCCTCATCCCACGTGACGACGCCAGAGGTGTGGTTTTTGAGCCGCACTTCGTCCAAGACGAGACCCGAGGGATTGGAACCTCCGTTTCCGAATACCTGCCATCTCAACCCCCCATGCCGCTGATTGTCTTGCTGCCCGAGGCTCCCACCGAAAAAGTAGAAGAATAAGCGATCATTCATATTAAGCAGCTTGATTTTTCCGGAAGCGGTTACGCCCCCTGGCGAATTGGGGTCGAGGGACGCCTGCGTGAGGAGAGTGCCCCCTTCTCCCAACAGAATCATCATGTTGGTTTCATCGACCGAATCGTTCAAAAGCGTGTGGCCGGTAAACGTCTCCCATTTCAAGAGGTCTATTGAGTCGTCATTAAAATCGTCGAAAACTTCCCTGGCGGCAAACGTAGTATCGAGTACCCGAAAGGCCCGATCCGGCACACCGGCAAATGCAGAGCCGGAGAAATTTGAGGCTCCATTCCCCTGGATCTCGATACCCAGGTCCTCCCAACCGTCATCGGGAATCGATGAAAGATCGTCGGAGAATTGCGCCTGGTAGATCTCTCCCGAATCCGTCGGATACGAGATCTTCACCGCCTCGTTCGTTTGAACAGCTGCAACCAGCGCCGGTGGCGCTGCCACGATGATTTCCTGTGTAATATTGTCGATCATGGTGGGTTGATTGGTATTGGACGTTCCCGTTCCCTTGGACCCAAGGTAGCTCCCGTTGCCCGAGAACAAGTTCAGTCGGAATGTGTCGACGACCGTGATCGGCGTACCGAGAGATCCGGAATCCCAAATCAGATCTCTGGCAAATGGCTCACTTATCGAGTCAGGAGATGTCGCGCCGATATCTACAATCCGGAGGTTCCAGAACCCGTTGCTCAGAATCGTCATCGTCACCTCGTACCATCGGTCGAGATTGTCTGTGCCGGAAGGCACGGAACTGAACGGAAACGAGGAGCCGGATCCAGCGGTACTGGTGAACGAAAATACTTCAAATTGCCCGTTATTGTCCCCAAATTTCTCATGGTATTGCACCCTCACCAGGGGAAGACCGGTCACGGAGTCCACCAGGCTCGCATGGAAAATGATCGTTTCCGTACTCTGATAATCCCTCTCTGAAGGGTTCAGCTGGAAGGTGACCGATCCCTGCGACATGGGGGCAAATTCAAGATCCGTGTGCAGTAGTGCCTTGCGGTTCCCACTCTCGTCGTCGCGCCTCAGGCGCATGTGTTTTGAGGAGCCGTCGAACGTTTCATCGGGAACCGCGATCCCGGGACTGCAACAGGTGACCTCCCAGTCCGGCCCCACACCTTTGTCGTTTCGTGTCCAGCCACTGAATGGCACCGTGGTCGGATCTAGAAATGCACCGTTCGCAACGTTGTAGCTCTCGAAATCCTCGATCACCACCGGCCCTCCCCCTCCAGCCTGAACTGCCATTGTACCCGCCACCACACCCGCAACAACGTATCTGGTTTGGCGCTGGGCGCGCCTCATATAATCGTGCATTTTCAACTCCTGATTTTGTTGAACTCTGTTCGATCCATCATCGTGAAACGCGCTTCCACGCGCCTTGGCTTATTGCCCGGGCCCTTTCAATTCTTAATTGCAGAAGAACACCGGAGCGTCCCGAGGCAGATTTGTTCCCGGTCACTGAACACATTACCAAACCACCGCCTTCGCCCAAAGCCGGGGAGGTGGTGCGAAGACGCGAGGCTGTAATGTTCAGCCGAGTTACTTCTTTGCTCCTGTGCCGTGCGTGGAGGCCATCATTTACGATAAGTGCGCTTCGTGGGTTCCCCACCAGGTCGGAGTCGAAGGTTGGATTCACGCCCGCCAGGTTGTTGATCACCGCCGTACTTCCCGCCGGCACGCTCGTCAGCAACCAGTCATCGGTCATCAGCGAATCCCCATCACTGTCGTACGAGCCACCCCCACTCACAACGCAACCGTGACATGGGTCACCTCCACAATCTGGTCCAGGCCCGCGAACGCCACCGGCACGTGGTTCGGCCACGGTTTCCTCTTCACGGCCGCAGATCCAGCACCTGGTAGTCTCGACCGGGCGCGACCAGATCGAAAGCTGACAGGGTCAAGCCGGCGATGCTTTCCACCCGGGGGCCCAGATCGAACCAGGTCGTGCCGCTGTCGTCGGTGTATTGAGGCTGGTAGAAACTCCCCCGATCCGTGGGATATTGGATCTCCACCGCTTGGACGGGATCTTCCAACCCACCGAGTTCAACCCCGGTTCTCCTCAGGAAGGGGCCGGCCCGGATGTTGTCAATCCGGGTGGGTTGCACGCAATTACATCCCCCGTTCTGCGAGCCGGTCCTCAGGCGAAACGTATCCATTGAGCTGATTCCCACCGGTAATTCCCAGTTCGTGAGAGCAAAGACTACCCCGCGGGCTGAATCGCTCTCCGTACTACCGGGAGCCACCGGCCCGATGTCTTCGCAGATGATGTCCAGCAATCCGGTGTCCTTAATTGTGAGAGAGATGCTGTACCAGCGGTCGAACGAGTCATTGCCATCCGGGACAGTGCCTTCCCCAAGGAGCACGTCGTTCCAATCGTATACTTCGAAGTCACCGGAATTGCCACCATCCAGCTCCCAGTAAAGAACCCGGATCACATTTGAACCGGAAACGGAGTCATAGAATGATACGTGAAACGCGCCAGCTTCGCCCGCCACGCTACCGCTTGTCCCGACGCTCGAGGGGTTCATCTGGACTTCGACCGTACCGTTGGATATGGGGCCGCCGGTAAACGCCGTAAGGTCGAGGTCGGTATCGAGTACCGAATGGTTGGGGCTTGCTT
>Ga0310342_100002212_pt1 | contig 12438 bp, 8 predicted proteins | sample S15DNA20500_MG_FD_206155 | JGI IMG/M metagenome (GOLD analysis project Ga0310342, IMG submission 206155) | Marine microbial communities from station ALOHA, North Pacific Subtropical Gyre - S1503-DNA-20-500_MG | ecosystem: Environmental > Aquatic > Marine > Oceanic | place: Pacific Ocean: North... | reverse complement strand
GACCCGATCCCAGAGGTTCTCCGGGTGTCCCTTGAATCCCTTTCCCTCGGCGGTTTTCTTCCAGAGAGCCTCTCCGGATGTGCCAGAACGTGCCTCGATTCCCTTCTTGTTCGAACTGACCAGTACATCGGCGGTTTCGGAGAAACCGACCCAGGTGACAATCTGGTCGGTTACCTGTTCCCAGACCTGTTTCCCGGTGCGGGTATCGATCGCCTTGATGACTCGATACTTGGACGCCTCCGGCACCAGTCCCTTGCGTTTCCAGTCATCGAAAAGGTGGCTCAGGGCACCGTCGAAATAATAGACCTTGTCCGGGCCGATGGCGACCAGTGGGCAGCTGACCGTGGCCTCATGACGCCAGTAGGGATCACCACTCGCGCGGTCAAAGGCCTGGATGGCGACCGGCATATCCTCCCCATCCTTTTTCTCCCAGATGGTTGCCACCAGCAGGTCGTTGCTAATTCGCATTCGACCCCAGCGCTGCTCGGAGGAGGGAAGCGTGATCTCCTTGACCGTCTTGCCCGTGGCCGGATCGAGAAGCTTACAGGAATTCCCATCGGAGAAGTAAATGTAGTCGCTGGCAACCACGTAGTGGAATCCAACTCGAACCTGCTCAAAGTAGTTTCCCCGCCGCCCGGGACTGGTCCCCTCGGGCAGCTTGATCTTCCAGAGAACCCGGCCGGTGTAGACATCGATGGCGGCAAACACCTGGGGTCCTTCAATGAACATCCGCCCGTCGATGACCGCCATGCTCGGGGCCCAGTAGTGCCGGTTATAGAACAGCTCGCCGGCTGCGGCCGGTCCACCAAACCAGAGCACCCCGAGTGGGGCCTTGACTAACTCATCACTGGAGGTCAGCGAGTTGGCGGCATCACCATACTCGTGAGTCCAGTTGGACGATCCGACAAGCGCGCCGGCGCGAGTGATTCGCGTGATTCCGGATTCCCACTTTAGCTTGGCTTCCGGAAGTCCCCCGGCTTCCACGATCCCGGCGATCCGTGTGTGGACCTCCTGTTCAGTAGGCAGGTAAGCATTTCCTCCATAGGGCCGCAATGACCGGTAGAGGGCACCCAGGTCCCCGCGGAATGGTTCCCCCGCGATAATCACGCTGGCGAAATAGACCGGCAACTCGGCCGTCCCCAGCTCACCGACCTGCGCGGCCAGGCGGGTCCCATAGATCCCCGCTTTTTCACAGCGTTCACGCAGCGAGGCAACTTTCTCGGCACTCGTGTCCATCACCACCAGTCGCAGGCGGGTCTGCGCGAGTAACTGGTCCACTAGTTCACCATTGCCAATGCCGGCAACCAGGCAATAGGCTTCCAGGTCCGTTGTTTCTGTTACCACCTGTTTCGCTAGTGCTGCCCAGGGCCCGTCGGCAGGCGGCGGTACCAGGGCTGTTGTTTCCAGTGCATGGTTCTTCACTCCTGCGTCCCTGGTCATGAAACAGTAAAGCCTGCTGGATTGGGAGACGACGATCAGCCGGCCATTGGCGGCGATCATACTCCGCGCGGGAGAATCGATCGTGGCCTGCCAATGGACCTTGGCCGATGAAGAATCGGCCGCAGGTTCAAGAGCAAAAATCTTTGTGCCGATGTGACCGTAGTAACGACGACCCGCCTGCAAGTGAATTTTCCAGTCCGCCGAGTTCTCCGAAACCGCTGCCACAAGCTCGGCACGCGTCATCTTCCAGGAGACCGGCAGGATCTGGACTTTCTGTTTGTTCCCCTTCCGATCGACCACCTCCACGAAAGTCGGGTTCTTGACGTTCAATCCGACCACGTCATCCCCCCTGGTGCCGACGACCCCGTCCGGGCCGTTCACCGGGCGGTGAACGTCGCTTTTAAGAGTACGTTTGTCTGCAACGTTATAGACCTGGTCACCATGAAATATGAAATCACCAAGAGCCGTCACATGGTAGTCGGTCTTGCCACCGTAGCCGAGCGACAGCATCTGGTCGCTTTCAAGATCCAGGCAGGCGCTGATGCCACGTCCACAGGGCAGGTAAAGCCGGCCACCGGCCGCTACCGCGTAACCCTGCGGTGTGAGGGAGTTGAGCGTGCGGGACTGAAAACCGGGGGCCTGCTGTTGGTTGGGAGTGATCGGGAAAGAGTAAAGCAGGACACCCTCAAAGGGCCAGACGCCGGCGGTAAAGTAGATCTGGTCGTCGGCGAGGACCGGTCCACCACGGATGGGCCAGACCGAGATCACTCGCTCGCTGCCAATTGCCTTGCGCTGGGCCGGCCTGGCTGCTTTTCGCCATAACAGTGTGCCGCTTTCGGCTTCGACACAGTAAATGAAACCATCGTCCGAACCGAAATAGACCTGCGCATGGGCGACGACCGGGGCAAAACGCACCGGGCCGTCTGCAAAGACCTTCCAACGCACCACGCCGGTGTTTGCATCCAAGGCAATGACCGAATCGGTTGCGGAGGAGGCAATGAACACCAGGTTGCCTGCAGAGATCGGTTCCAGCGTGGCATCGAAGTGAATACGTGGATCCTCGGGCCAGGCCATCCGCGGGGCGACCAACTGGCGAGTCCATCTCAGTGTGAGGTCCGAATGAAGTGTTTCACTACTTGCCGCACTTCGGCCAGCATCGTGACGCCACATCGGCCAGTCTTCGGACTGGATATTGGCAAGCGGCACGGCCAGCAGGAAAAGAACCAGCAAGTTCAATCGAATCCACGGTCGGAACATCTTGGCGTGTCGCATGATTTGTTGTCCCCCAGGGAACTGGTATTTTCAGGCTCTGGTCACGAATACATGCTTGATGATAATCTTGTTGACTGTCCGATGCGCATCTTTCTATGGGTTTTTGCTTTTACCTGCTGTTTCTTATCCTGGTCGCAGCTTCAGGGTTTCTTGATTTCCTGGGCAACATGGCAATAGACACAGGAAAAGGTCAACATCCGTGGATTCATCAGGTGCTTTGATTCCTGGTAGGGAGCGAGTTCCGCATGGCATTCGAGACAATCCATGTCTCGTTCCAGCACGATGCGGTGGGAATGCTCGAAATGCCAGTAGCCTTCACGCTGGCTCCCTAGCGACGTGTGAATGTCGTGGCATTTCCAGCAGCCGTCGGAATCAAGACCCTCGACGTGCCCGGGGAATTCCTCCAGGGGATGGGGTGGGGGCCCGGACGGGCGCGGATGTTCTCCGATAATTGCCTGGGCGGCGACGCGGCCCGTTAGCACACAGGGGCCAAGAAAAGTTCCCTCCAGCGCCGCCTTGCCATTGATGCCAGCCAGTCCCGTGAGCTCTCCGACGGCAAAGAGTCCCGGGATTGGCTGTCTTTTCTTGTCCAGAACCCGGCACTCAATATCGATCGCGACCCCTCCCATGCTCTTGCGAGTCAGCGGGTAGGCCTGCATGGCGTAATACGGCGGTGTGGCCAGGGGAGGAGAGGCCTCGTTGTTGTAGTCACTGCGGTCAGGGCCGAAGCGACCAAAATCCTCGTCCTTGCCGGCCCCGACCAGCTGGTTGTATCTTGCCACGGTCGCGATGAGCTGTTCTGCTGGCAGCCCGCTCTGGACGGCCAGTTGTTCGAGCGTGTCCGCCTTCTTGACCAGTTGCCGGTTTTGCAGGATCAGCCGGTCCACCTTGTCAAAATCAGACCACTCCGATCCTGAGACAACAAATTCTTTCTTTGTCGATTCGTCAAAGACAAACCAGAGGGTCGCCTTCTCCTGCTGTAGCAGCCGGGGCATCACCTCCTTGGCCCAGTTATGCAAGTTGGCAAACCGTTTCCCCTGTGGGTTGACGATGATCCCCCACATGTTAGCCGCACTCAGCCCATGGTGACTGTCGGGTGACCGGGGGTCAGGAATCCCGGTAAAGTAATTCCACTGGTAATCCATGTTGGCCAGGTCCGCACCCGCCCCGGTCGCCAGCCGATGGCCGTGGCCGACCGAGTTCCGTCCCGAGCCGGCCAGGATTTTCTCGGGAAAGGGAAATTCGGCCGGCCAGAATTCACGGACCATGTCCAGGTTGCTCTGGAAACCTCCCGTGGCCAGCACGACCTGTGCTGCTCGAAGTTGCCTGCGTGTGCCGGTTCGCAGTTGGATCGCTTCCACCCCGACAACACGTTCGTCCTCGACCAGCAGCCGGGTTACCTGGGAATTCCATTGAAAATCGATGTTCTGCTGGGCCAGGCAGGCATGGTAGATCGGCGTGACCAGTCCGATACCGCGGCCGGCCGGCTGGTGGAAGCGGTCCACGGAATTTCCCGGAGCCGTTTCCACGCTCTCGAATGTGATCCCGAGCTTGACCAGCCAGTCATGGATGTCGTGTTTGGAGCGGTCCACGTAACGGCGGACCCAGGGCTCGTTGGCCCCCTCCCCCCACTCGATGAAATCCCGGTAGGCCAGGTCCGGGGAATCCTCCATTCCCAGTTCACGCTGCAGCGGGGAATCGACAATGGAGATGCCCCCCTGGGACATCACAGCGTGGCCCCCGTAGACGGAGGACATGTCCACGATCGTGACATCTATTCCTCCCCGGCTCAGTTCCAGGGCCGTGGTCAACCCTGAAATTCCAGCCCCGACGACAATCACGTCATGCTTCTGCCCGGCTGCGTTCACGTCTGCCGCCGGGGCCGGTCTGTTGCCGGTGTCGGACTGGCAGCCGGGAAGCAGGACGATGCAGGCAGCGGCGAGCAGGGTTGTCTTTGAAATCCAGACCATGCCAGCGGGAATATTGAATGCTCGGGGGAGGAGAAGGGCTGTGGGGCAAAAGCGCCAGTATAGCGGGAATGGCGGGGAGCGTGTTTGCCTGCCCAAGCAGGGTGGACGTGACATCTCGAAACGGGGAAAATTCTCTTTTCCTGCCGGTAAGATAATCCCCTGAGGGAAGTACCTGAAAAATGCTCGCTCAACTTGCCCGTGGGGAAACCGGAAGGATCAGCGAAATTCTCGGGGACGACGACCTTGCCATCCAGTTGATGGAAATGGGACTGGTTCCTGGCATCGATATCCGCTGTATCGGTTCGGCTCCCCTCGGTGACCCATTGGAATTTGAACTGCTCGGTTTTCGGCTTTGCCTCCGGCGCAAGGAATGCGAGCGGATCATTCTGCAGGATGATTAACTTTTTTCTCTCTGATTGCCCATGAATCAACTCCTTGTGGCCCTGGTCGGGAACCCGAACACGGGGAAATCCTCCCTGTTTAATGCCCTGGCCGGCCTGCGTCAGCAGGTTGGTAACTACCCGGGCGTTACCGTGGAAAAAAAGACGGGCCGGTTCCAGGTTGACGATACCGAGGTCATGCTGGTGGATGTGCCTGGGACTTACAGTCTGGCTCCGACTTCTCCCGACGAGCAGATCGCGGTCCATGTGCTGCTGGGTACCCAGCCCGGCACGAACAGGCCGGACATGGTCCTTTGCGTAGTGGATGCAAGCAACCTGGCTCGCAATCTCTACCTCGTTACCCAGGTCCTGGAGATGGGCCTGCCGGTTGTTGTCGCCCTGAACATGGTCGACATCGCTGCAGAGAGGGGCCTGGAAATTGATATCCCCGCGCTGGCCCGGCTGCTCGGTGTGCCGGTTGTTGCCACGCAGGCAAACAGGAAAAAGGGGATTGACGAGCTTCGCCAGATGCTTGCCGGCGCCCGGGTGGAGTCGGCCCCGGTCGTTACTTTTTCCGGCCCGGTCGAACACCAGGTCGATCAGCTTGTGGAGGATCAGAGCCTGCCGGAAGAAATCAGGAACTCTTTCCTCGCTCGGCGTCTACTTCTGGATGTCACTGGTTCGCTGGCCAAGGGATTGGCATTGGATGGCAATGCTGAAAAAACCTTTGCACGTGCCCGCGAAGAGGTGGGACAGGATCAGAGGATTCATGGGCTTGAACCGGTTGTTCGCTATGGCTGGATCAAGCAGGCACTTGACCAATTGCTGGTCAAACGAGAGACGATAAAGGATGCCGGCCGGGGCAGATTGGATCGCCTGTTGACTCACCGGGTCATGGGCAGCGTGATCTTTATTGTCGTGATGGGACTTCTCTTCCAGGCAGTGTTTAGCTGGGCACTTCCGATGATGGACGTGATTGATGGCAGTTTCGCCTGGCTGGGAAGTACTGTTGGCAGCTGGATTCCACCCGGTGCTCTGCAGTCCCTGGTTGTGGATGGCGTGATTGCCGGCATTGGCTCGGTCGTGATTTTCCTGCCACAGATTGTCATCCTTTTTTTCTTTATCGGCTGGCTGGAAGGGTGTGGCTACATGGCCCGGGCCGCCTACCTGATGGATCGCTTGATGGCCAGTGTGGGACTCAGCGGCAGATCGTTCATTCCACTCCTCTCCTCCTTTGCCTGTGCGATCCCGGGCATCATGGCAGCGCGGGTGATCAAGAATCGACGTGATCGCTTGACGACCATCCTGGTGGCTCCGCTGATGAGTTGTAGCGCGAGGTTGCCTGTTTACGTGTTGCTCACCGCCGCCTGTATTCCGGACCGGCGCCTGCTCGGAGGCTGGATTGGCCTGCAGGGGCTGGTCCTGTTTTCCATGTACATGCTGGGTATCGTGGTGGCAGTGATGGTTGCTTTTCTTCTCAAAAAGACATTGCTCAAGGGTCCCACGCCTCCATTTGTGATGGAGTTACCCAGCTTCAAGCTTCCCAGCATGGTTGTTGTCAGCCGGCGAATGCTCTCGCAGGGATGGGATTTTGTCCGCCAGGCGGGGACGCTTATTTTCGCCGTCACCGTGCTGGTCTGGGCGGCCGGTTACTTTCCTCATGATCCCCTGGTCGAATCCCAGGTGAGAGAACGATACCAGCCGCGAATCAATTTATTGACCGATGGAGTACAGCGTGAGGAACTTCAGCAGAGAATGGATGCGGAGATCAATGGTGAGTACCTGCGGAACAGTTTCCTGGGAAAAATGGGGCGGATGATCGAACCGCTCGTACAACCGCTGGGTTGGGACTGGAAAATCGGCGTCGCGGTGGTCGCGTCGTTTCCTGCCCGCGAGGTGGTGATCGGTACGATGGGAGTGATCTATAATCTGGGTAGTGATGCGGATGAAGAATCCGCTACCCTGCGTGATCATGTGCGGGCAGCACACTGGGATGACGAGCCGGACAGGAAAGTCTTCACGATTCCCGTGGCGCTCTCGATGATGGTCTTTTTTGCCCTCTGCGCGCAGTGTGCGTCCACCCTGGTCGTGATGAAACGGGAGACGCAATCCTGGCGATGGCCCCTGTTCACGTTTGTTTACATGACAGCAATTGCCTACCTGGCTGCGATGGTGGTATACCAGCTTGCATCACTCTTCTAGGAAACAATGGTCCTGCAATGAACGCTGATTTCCAGATGATCGCAGTTGTCATCATTGCCACCGCGGCGGTTCTCTACCTGGCTTACCGTGGATTTCTATTTTTCCGTTCCGGGGGTGCAGGTGGATGTAGTGCCTGCCCGTCTAACAGTTGCTCCGAGGAGCAGGCCGTGCACGAGATCCAGGTTCGCCCGTCATCATCCGAAACGACTCTCGATGGAGAAGTGAGCCGGACTCCCGGAAGTAGCTGACTCCATGCCGAACGGTTTCCCCGCCATGATACGAATAACTTCTCAGCGACTCCTCCTTTTAGCACTCAGCTGCTTGCTGACCGGCTGCCATGAAACGGGTGGGAAGGTGGTGGGCAGCAGCAAGGAACTGCTTCCGATCTACGGAAGCCAGCAGGTGATCGATATCGTCCAGGCGTCTACGGATGTCCATGCCTATCGCCTGGCTGACGCCGGTTACTACGAGGATGACCTGGCCAGCTATGACCGTGCCGGCGAACCGGTCCGTGTGGCCGAGGTCGATCGTGTGACGCTGAGGGATCTGCTGCTGGATGAAGGAAGTTACAAGCTGGGATTGGCCAAGGAGTGTGAACCGGTATTCGGCGTGGGAGTGAGTTTCGTGGCTGGGGAGCAGGCGGTGGATATACTCTTCTGCTTCGAGTGCGATATTCTTGCGGTCTACCAGGACGGCAAGGTGGTCGGTGATGGGGATTTTAATCCTGCCAGTACTCACCCCCGGGGAAACCTGCACCGCCGCCTGGTCACCCTGGTCAAGAAGTTCTTTCCCGCCGACGACGTGATCCAGCAGCTCCGCTGAGCCGTGGGCTTCACTGGCGAAGGTCGTTGATGGAGAGAGCTGAGAAAGTGATCCGCTGGTAGCTGTCGCGCTCGTAAACGATCGCGACCCGGCCGTCCGGGAGTACTGCCAGGCAGCTGTAGGCAGACGATCCCTCGTAGAGCAGCCTGCTGTGCGGCCATGTTCTGCCGTCATCCAGGCTCAGCCGCACGGTCATCTTTTCTCGCCCCGACACGGAGGCGGGGTTGGCAAACAGCATCCAGCTCGAGCGTCCGCCTCGCTTCGGCGAGTAACCGACCAGGCTGGCCTGGCAGGTTGGTTCGATCAATGTCTTGTCCAGCGTCATCTCTGACCAGTGCAGCCCGCCATCGGTGCTGGTGGCAATCAGACGCTGCTTGGCCAGTTCCGGCTTTCCGCCGCTGCGAGCCAGGTGGTTACGTGCATTGATCAGCAAGGATCCGTCTGATCGCTCGGCCACCTGGCACTCGTTTGAATGATCTCCCAGCACGCCCCCCAGTTGCCAGCTGGAGCCGTGGTCATCACTGTAGATCACGTGCGATCGGCTGGGTCCACCACGGTCCTTGGTCTGCCGATGATCGCAGGGGATCACCAGCCGTCCCTTGTGGGGGGCATGCCGCAGCTGGATGCCGACTCCCGGTCCCGTGGCATACCAACCCCAGGCCGGTTTCTTAACCTGGTCCGTGATGTCGGTCGCGGGATCCCAGGTCTTTCCCTCGTCACGACTATGTGTGATCAGTACCCGGTCATTGCCACGGTTCATGGTCAGCCAGACAATTCCGGTGGCACGGTCCACCACGGGGCAGGCATTGCCGATAGTAATGATCGCATCACCCCCCTCCTCGTGGACAACCTGGGTTTCATTCCAGCTTCTTCCGCCGTCGGTGCTGCGGCGCAGGAGCATGTCGTTGTCCCCGTCATCGATGGAGCTTGTCTTGCGACCCTCGCAGAAGACCAACAAGGTTCCACGGGTGGTGACCACCATCGCCGGGATCCGGTAGGTGTGGTAGCCACCCTGGCCAGAGGTGAACAGGTCATCCTGGGCAGGAGGATCTGCCGAGGCGAGTAGTGGAAAACCGGCCACCAGGACGAAGAGGAATCGGGACAGGTGGGATACTGAGGACATGGGATTGGATTCCAGTAATCGCTGGCAGGGGAGGGCAGTCCGCATCAGTGAACCGGGGTCATTCTACTTCCTGGTCGGAGCGGTTGGCAAACAGTCCGGCGGCTGGATGTCAAGCTGGAAACAGCTTCACGAGATGGCCCAGGGCAAGTGAGTGACCCCTTCGGCTCATGGACGGCCCTGTTGTCGTGCCTTGAAGGACTGCTTGGCGCGAACGGACTGGGCATCCGATTCCGGAACCACGGTTTCCCATTCGATCCCCAGGTTGTAGCCGGTCTGGATATGGGCGTTGTGGGATTTTACCTGCGGGGTAAAGTCCTTGAGTGCCGCAGCCAGGGTCTGCTTGATCTCTTCCCCTGACGCGCCGGCATCAAGCTGCGCCATCACCTTGCCGGAGACGCCGAAAGTGCCAGGTTCGATGATCAGGATGGCGGATGCATCCCCTGCTCCCGCGATCGGCCGTAGATCCTTGCGCTCGGTGGTCGAGGAAAAAACGAATTGCCCGGCAAAATCCGCGCTCCAGGCCAGGGGCAATATCTTGCCATCAACCTCTGCCAGCTTCTTCTTGTCCGCTGCCACGGTCACAACGAGTGGCCGGTTGTCGCAGGCCGCGGTGTTCAGCGCCACGTCCACCTTGTGGACCAGCGGCAACTGGAGATCGGAGAAAGCACTCTGGTTGGCCCTCGGGTACTTGGCCGAGATCAGGTCCAGGCTGGATGCCATTGCCGGGGCATTGGAAAAGGCCTGGAAAGGCCCTCGCCCAGATCGTGTCAGCTTCGTTTTTCCATCCGGCGCCAGGACACAGAAGACCGTGTTGGGCAGTGTCCCCGCTCTCACACCCAGGATTCCCTCCATGTACTCGTACTCGCCCTTGTTCTCGTAGGTCAGCAGGCGGATACAGACGAAACTGCGTGACGCCTTCGCGACGTCGCTATTTACCAGGAAACTCCTGATATTTCCCTGCATGCCTGGTCACCAGACTCCTGGAACACCAAGGCAGGCAGGAGCCCCGGAGATAAGCAGGATGGGCCGGCCACTGCGTTCCGCCTCGGCCAGGCCATCGGCCAGGTTGCCGTACCAGGCAATTCGTGGAATCGAGTTCTCTTCGGCCCGGACCAGCGTGCCGACGGCAAGCAGAAGGGCGGTCCCCAGGATCATTATCTTCTTCATGGTATTGGTATCCCGTGAACCGCGGGCAGAGGAAGGTCTCTTGTTTATTTTATCCGTGGTCAGCGCTCTTTGGCGAGACATGTATTTAACCCCGGCGGGCCAGCAGGGTTCCCTTTTTTATGCCAGTCCGTCCAGTTGCCAGCGATCGACCTGCTGTCCCTGCGAATGCCAGACCTGGTCACGCGTGCCGGGGACAAAGTCAAAACCTTCCAGGTGCATGGTTGATTCGGCAATCGGCCAGCGCCGCTGGGGCTTGTTTTCCTTCTCCGTTGTCAGTTTTTCCAGTTCGAACTCGTAAAGCCCGTCCATCTCACCAAAGGTGTGGATCGTGTAGAGCCGCTTGTCCCGGATCACCAGTCCCTGGGAGAAGTGCATCGCCTTGGGGTAACGAAAGATGGCATCTCGCACCAGCTTGTCTTCCTTGATCTCGTAACGGTGGATTCCCAGGTCCGAGAGATCACCGACCCAGACATGCGTTCCGTCGAAATAGACCGGGTCGATCCAGGTCACGTCGCCGGTGATGTCGAACTGGCGGATGATCTTCAGGTCACGCGCCCTCAGTTCCGTGACCACCGACTTGCGTGTCCCCTTGCTGGTCAGCCAGCCACCCCAGATCGATTCACCATGGTGGCTGATGGCCCCGATATGGTCGACCCCCTCGACAGGGATGGAGGTCGAGCTGAGGTATTTCCATTCATGGGTGAAACGGTGCAGCAGGCCCTTGCCTCCACCGTTGGTCGCAGCAAAACAGTGTTTGGACCCCACCGCCAGTCCCTGCACCGCCTGCTTTCCCTCCGGCAGGACGTGTTTGTCAAGCAGCGTGCATTTCCTCTCCTCGATGGCATCTGTATCTGCCTCACCGGCCGAAGCGGCAATGGAAGGCAGCAGCAGGGAGCCGATCGCGACGTCACGCAGCAACTCTCGTCGATTCAAGGTCATGGTTCTTTCCTGGAGAACGAGGATGCAGGGAAAAGAAACAAGCTTCTGCTGCAATATACCGCTGGCGGAAACCTGTGACCATGAGAGAAACTGCCGGGAGCGGTGGCAGCTCAGGCGGGCGCCATTTTCTGCTCCGCCCGTTCCGCTATGATCTCCTGCTGGATGCTGGCTGGAACGCGACGGTAGGTATGAAGTTCCAGGGTGAAGGTGCCCTGTCCCTGTGTCAGACTGCGGAGGTCGGTCGCATAACCAAAGGTCTCGGCCAATGGGACCTGGCCACTGATCAAGATTCCCTTGCCAAGCACGGTGGTCGAGGCGATGATGCCACGCCGGCTTGCCAGGTCACCGGTGATCACCCCCTGGAATGAACCCGGACACTCGACCTCGACTTTCATGATTGGTTCAAGCAGTACAGGCTTGGTTTTCTTGAAGGTCGCTCGGAAGCACCCCCGGGCACATACCTGGAAAGCCTTGTCACTGCTATCCACGTCATGAAAGGAACCATCGTCAAGTGTTGTCCGGAGTCCAATGACCGGGTACTGGGCCAGCGGTCCCTTGAGCAGGCATTCTCGAAATCCCTTCTGGACGGACGGGATAAACTGCTTTGGCACTCGGCCTCCCACCACATTCTCCTCGAATTCGAACTCCATCTCGGATGACGGCGTGAGTGGTTCGAAGGTGCCAATGATATGGGCGTACTGTCCGGAACCCCCGGTCTGTTTCTTGTGCTTGTAGTTGTACTTGGCTGCCACGGTGGGGGCCTCGCGGTAGCTGACCTGTGGCGGACTTGCCTGGACGACCACCTGGTACTCCCGGCGGATCCGTTCGAGGTAGACTTCCAGGTGAAGTTCACCCATGCCGGCGATCAGGATCTCGCCGGATTCCTGGTCACTGCGGACCTGGAAGGTCGGGTCTTCCTTGCGGAAGCGGGCCAGCGCCTTGCCGAGTCGGTCTGCATCATTCCGGTTTTCCGGATTGACCGCGATCGTGATCACCGGTGGGGGGACGTAGATACTCTCGAGCGTGCAGAAGTCCCGCTTGCTCGCGTAGGTGTCACCACTGGCCGCATCAATACCCATCACGGCGACGATATCCCCGGCGGTTGCTTCGTCGATCTCCACGC
>Ga0310342_100002211_pt1 | contig 12438 bp, 7 predicted proteins | sample S15DNA20500_MG_FD_206155 | JGI IMG/M metagenome (GOLD analysis project Ga0310342, IMG submission 206155) | Marine microbial communities from station ALOHA, North Pacific Subtropical Gyre - S1503-DNA-20-500_MG | ecosystem: Environmental > Aquatic > Marine > Oceanic | place: Pacific Ocean: North... | reverse complement strand
GATGGCAGGCGAAAGATCTTTATTTCGCTGAAAATACAAGGGTGTATATCCTACATGAGTATCTTCCATAATTTCAAGAGAGTCTAAGATAGCAATTTTATATCCGCCATTTTCATATAATGCATAAGCAACCTTACCACTTTCATGGATATCCGGCATAAATGCACCTCCAGTGACATTAGTCACATACCCTTGTTTATCTTTGCCGATATAATATAGATTAAAAATGCCGGAACGATCATCACTGTAAACTATTCCTGCTGAGCTTATATCCGCTTGACGTTCATCCCATAACGCATTATTTGTAACACTTCCACTAGTGCTATCGGAGAAATTCAAATAATAAATATCCTTGAAATGGTTCATTGTTATATCATAGATCAAACGGTTATTCATGGAATCATAGTTTAAACCACCAATGATTTCACGATCTTTAAATTTTGTCAATTGCTCCGTTGAATTACTTTTAAGATCAATCTTAAAAATGTTTTGGGTGCCATCATTAGTGGCTAAATAATAAATAGTACTATCTGAACCAACTACCGGTGAGAAAGCCCGTGCATCCTCAGTGATGCGATATTCTTTTTGATTTAAAAGATCCATTTCGAATAGGTCATAATATTTAGATCCGAATTTGTTAGGGGTTTTTGCCTTTTTGGAATAGATAATATTTTCCCCATACCAGGTTGGCTTTGAATATACTCCTTCAACGATATTATTTACTGATCCATCCGTCATATCATAAATGAATAAATCTGTGCTACCAAAATAATCGTGATCTTGATTGGAAATATAAGCGATCTTTGTCCCATCTTCATTCCAAGTTGGAAATAGATTTGCTGAACCTTTGTACTCAATGATCTGCCTCTTTTCTTCATGATCCATTATCGATTGGCTTAATGTTTCATAACGAATGTTCAAGACGTTCACAAATTCATTATAGATGGTTTGGCCATCCTTTCCTGTGACATTTTTGATGGCAGTGTTGATTGAATAATTCATTGGTTTACTTAGGGATGCCATGATTTTTTCCAAAGACTCTGGACCATATTTCAGTGAGAGGTACCGAGAAAGGGCAAATCCGGCATTGTAAACCGATTCATTCCCTATTCCGCTTTTGCCAAAGGTGTTCATTTCCGCCCATGAAAGCATATTCCCTTTTAGAATGCGATCTCGTAAGATCATATCACGGATGGAATCCCAATTATCCCATTCAGCGCCGGGATACATGAATTGACCTGCGCCCTCAGCAAGCCAAGGTGGTATTGAAGTTCCTGGAATTGGATAACTTACAAGTGTATTAGGATAGCCATAGAGTACGTCAGGGCGTTTTTCTTTTTCATATCCGATCCATTGTAAATACCCGCCGGGTATAGATTTTCCAAACTTTTGGGCACGCTGGATGGATACTATATGAGTGAACTCATGTGCAACCACATTCTGAAGCCATCGATGAGACCCGCGCAGTTCATAGTCTAAAGGGCTTGTCCAGATAATAATCTTATTATCATAGAAATAGGCAGCACCATTGGATATATCATCTGTATCGGTGAAAACAATGTCTGTTTTATCAAAAGGTTCATATTGATAATAATTTGTAACAAAGGGATAAATAAGCTCTGCCACATAGGCCCCTTCTCGGGCAGACTGTTCAGTATGTGAATAAAAATGGATCCGGAAATGATCAGTTTCAATAGACTGCCAATCCAGTTCTGGATGGTTATATTGCACTTGCCCAACAATGAAGGATATCCATAAAACGAAATGAATTAATTTCATTTAATAACACCCACCTTGATGATTTCTTCTTCGGATTTTCCTTCATTGCTTACTACCACTCTCGCAAAGTAAACACCAGATTCGATATTAGATACATCCCAAGGCATTTCAAAAACACTCGTATAGGGGTCATTATCATCCTGTATAGGAAACTTTTCTTTTATTCTCATACTTTTTGATTCAATTGGAAATCCTGCAAGATCAAAAATATTAATATCTATTGATTCAACCACTCCAACTTGAATTCTAAAAATTATATTTTTCCCGTAACTCGGATTGGGATAAGCGTAAGACAATTCATTATTAAGTAGGTAGGAGTTGTATTTAGAAGATGCTTCTGGAATTGAAGTGTATCGAGAATGATCAGGAGACGAGTATACGTATTTCCAATCATTCTCTAAACCGTATGTATCTTTTTTATATTTAATAACTTGGTTGGTTGTAATGATTGCATGACTACCTTCATAAATTCCCAAACCCATCAATTTATAACCTGTAGAAATACGATCTTGCTCAATACCCTGATGGTCTAAAATTGTAATAATCCCATTTGATGTTTGATAAACCAATTCTGCTTTATCATCTTCTATTAAATCAATACCTAATACCGACCCAATTGCATCGGCTTTGATTGGAAAACCATTTTTATAATAAAAATTTGGATCAAATCCATGGATTGTACCATTTTGATCAGTTGCTAGGATATCAATAAAACCGTCACTTTCAAGATCGATAAGTGAAACAGATTCAAATTCTCCATAATGATTATGCGTTGATCCTTGGGCTAATCGATCATGATGCAAAAATACATTTCCCATTTGGTTAGACTCATAAGCAAACTGGGACATCTTGCCTTCAAAAGTTTTAACAGAATTTTCATCTATTTGTAAGTAGAGTGTATCATCATTAAAAACAATTCTTTTCTCTGCCCCATCCGCTTTAAGTAAGTTTACATATAAGGTATTCTTTTTTATGTTTTCCCACTGTCTTATAAAACTTCCTTGAGTTTTATCATATTCAAACCATTCAAAAATCTGATTATCGCCAACTTTTTTTACAGTGGCTAAAGCAGTTGGATTTGCATTCTGTGCCACACAGACTTGCAGATTATCACCAGTTTTTTTGTAGAATGCATTCACATTATCCAGGTCATCAGCCCACCAAAGAGAATCGCCTTCACCTACAAAATCTAAATCACCATCTCCATCCACGTCCCACTGAAAGAGAATGGATTTACTTTCATCCATGAGAAATGCTATATCATAACCAGAAGAAAGTGTAAAGGACATCGTTTTTCCAGATTGGGAAATATTATTGATATTAATACCTGTATTGACACCGGCATTAGATTTTGTATTGGGATAGGAAAAAGATGAAAAATTCATATTTCCTTCTGCATTGGCCCGATAGTATTCCTGGTTTTCAGCAAACCACATATCCCCCCAATATCCAGATGAAGGATCTGTTAATAAATTCGATATATACCCAATATCCTGGGCCCCATCGGCTTCCTCAAGATCCACCCCCCGGTGCTTTCGATTGGCATTAATAGAAAATGAATCCATCCCTTCACGAATTTTCTTTTCATCAATATGCCAGATTAGCAATCCAGATCCAGGCAAGCCCAGATCATAATTGGGTATATCCGTAATAACACCATATTCATTTTTTTTCACACCTACAGAATCCATAAGGACATTAATTAATGGTGGATGTTGGCCAGTTTTTTCCCAAACAGCGTATCGGGCCGAATCCATGCTAACCCCATCCCGAATCCAGTTATTGCGATTTTCCACTAAAAAATATTCATTTTCACCTATGAAAATTTTTGCAATCTGGTTGGCACTTCTATCATCGAGCTGCACAAGTTCATTATAATTGATATCAGTTGGTATTTCCCAGCCAGCATTAATTCTTGTCCATGCATCTGGTGGTGCGGGGATGATACCGCGTCCATTGTTTGATCCTTGATCCATCAAACTAAAAACACCTACACCTGATTGGCCTGATTCCAAATCCCATAATGGCGGCAGGCCTAGAGAAAATCCAATCATCATAGCCATAGTTCCAGTCAAACTGTATTGGATATCACATGGGTTGGATAATTGATTAAAAAGGGATTCATCATAAAAAAGATGGTTTTGAGTTTCTGGAAGAATAATACCATGGGAAATAGTGGTACCACCTATGGATATTGGTCCTCCTAGGTGAGTATTCACCATATCATTATCCACGTAAGTTGATGGAATATCTTCTGGTGTTGGATCTAAAAAAGGCAATTTAAAATCTTGACCTACACCTGGGTGGATAACAGCAAGTAAATCATACTTACTGAAATCAATCTGATCAATGTCATATGCCGCTAATAACGCCTCATTTAAAAGTTCAGTGATTCGTTTTTCGTGCACATCCTCTTTGCCTAATTCATGGTAATAATTCATAGGTTTTTGGATCACATAACTTGACTGATTCTTTTGCGGATATACGGTTGAGTTAACCATATCTAACTTAAATTTTTCATAGGATATGCTTCGGAAGTAATTATTAACTGCTGCAAGGTGAGACTCGAAATAGTTTTTATCATGGGGAGGTTGGTCAATTGTATAATTGCCACACTCAATACTTTGTTTCGCATATAAATAATCGCCATTACCAGTTACACCAGGATATATATCCGATGGAAAAGAAATACGAATGACAGCAACCTTCAGGTTACCTAAGACATTCGCGCTGAGAGATAAAAAGGCGGAAAGCAGAAAGGCAACTGCCCATCTGCAAATGATGACTCTACTCATATGAAATTCAGATTAAAACTGAACATTTATGGAGAACCGCATCGTATTGGTCAAAGGATGACCAGGTTCTCCAGATGTATACCCAAAATCAAATCCGTAGTTAGAAAAACGCAAACCCACACCAAAGGTTGGGTTAGAAATTTTACCCGTTTTATCATAATAATAACCAGTTCTTAATGCAAAATAGGTTGAATACCAATATTCCATACCAAAATTATGAACTAACTTATCCAATTCATCCTGAATGGTACGGTCATCAGCAGAACCTACTTCTTTTTGTCCCCACTCATTGTAAATACCCCAATGATCACCACCGAATACAGCATTTTCTGTCTTAATCATTTCTTCTGCATCTCGCTTACCATTAGCGTTGGCATCACCAGCCCATTCCCAACCTCCGATCTTTCGATCCGTTTCCTCTCCTGCCGGCGCACGATCAATATCACCACCGAGTAGCCAATCATCTACCCAAGAGGTAAATATTGCCTTAAAAAGACGGTCTTTATGTGCGACTTCTAACTCGCCATTTCGATTATAATCAGAATTTTTTGTACTTTCTTTTCCATTTTTATTATACCCGCCAACAATTCCATCTCCATCCCAATCCATATCAGGATAAGAAGCCACTAATAGTTTGTCAACATCATAGACTACTTTTATGCTGTTATAATCATTTTTAAATACCTCATATCCCAAACCAAGTGTCAAGTTTGTAGGTTGCGGATCCGCCTGATCAGGATCAATGAATGAAACTTTTGGACCAATATTCGTCATCGTGACTCCTACATCCAACCTTGGTGTCAAAAATCCTTTATTCATATATCCAAGATCAAAACCAAAATCCGTTGAAGTTCCTTTACCTTTTTCAGAGCCAGTTCCTATCTCAACTAAATGTTGATAAGATATTTTGGCATTCATTCCAAAGGATGAGGTTGATGAAAGTTTTGTACTGTAAGAAAATGCCGTTGCCATCATATAAGAAGTGAATTTCCCCTGGTATTGAGCGTATTCATCCATCCGAACCTGCTCACCTAGATTAAGGTATATCAAATGGCCGCCTAAGGTGCCTAAATTGGGAAAATGTCGTCGAAATCCTAAAAATTCATAGTAGAGGTCGTCAGCTAAATTTGGAAGCCAATTTACATGCATGAAGGCAATTTCAGAACCCTCCTGGAAAGCGAGTCCCGCTGGATTCCAGTAACTGGCAAAAGCATCATTGGCTACAGCAACCTGTGCCTCTCCCATGCCGCCGGCACGTGCGCCAGGCGATATCAACAGGAATATTGCACCTGCTTCACTTTGTGCATTGAGGGACGGACCGCTAATAAGCAGAAGCGCCACCACAATTGAATATATCCGTTTCATATTGAAGTCCTTTACCCCGATCTAGGGCATAATGTTTAATAATGTGTGAAACGATTCAACCGTTAGCGATGTTTTATGTGCGCTCCTGTTATTTTAGTGAAATTACCGTGTTACTAACGAATCAGGCAAGAACTTGTCATATTATTAATTTCCTGGCCATGTGGATAAAATTGGGATATATGTTATGGCGAAAACACTAAGAAGCATGACCAAAAAGAATGGAAGCGTAGACTTATAAATCGTTGGCATATCTTCTTCGAAACGATAGGCAGATAAAAAGAGATTCATTCCCACCGGGGGAGTTAAAAATCCTAATTCAAGATTTGCAATAAAAATAATTGCTAGATGAACAGGGTCAATTCCAAAATAAGCACCTAGTGGTGTGATTAATGGAACTACAATAATAATTGCCGAAAAAATATCCATCATACAGCCTACTGCCAGAAGGAACAAATTTAATAATAATAGAAAAACAATTTTTGAGTCAATGGCTGTTTTGACCCACGCCAGAAGTTTTAACGGAATTTGGGCATCTACTAAATAGCTTGTAAGCCCCATGGCAACACCTAAAATGATTAATACTCCGCCGATTAAGGTTGAACAATCCAGAATCACCTTTTTCATATCTTGCCAATTCAGGTCTTTATAGATAAAAACTTCTACGATAAATACATAAAGCGTTGTCATTGCTGCTGTCTCAACGAGTGTCGTAAATCCACCAAAGATGCCAAATAAAATAAAAAACGGAATTACGACCTCCCACTTTGATTCCAAGATTGATTTTTTTATTTCATTAAAATCTAGTTTATATCTTTTCACCTGCTGCACCTTCCCTTGCCAAACCGCCCAGCCACCAACCATGGCCACTCTTATAAACCCAGGGATAATTCCTCCTAAAAAAATAGCTTTGACTGAGACAGCAGCAGTAACACCATAAATAATCAAAGGCAAACTGGGCGGGAATAATAATCCCAAGGAACCTGATACAGTGATTAAGCCAAGCGAAAAATGTTTCGAATAACCCTCTTTAACTAATAATGGAAACAAAAGTCCGCCTAAAGCTAGAATTGTTACACCTGATCCACCAGTCAAGGCTGTAAAAAAACCACACAACAAGACGAGCACAACTGGCGTTCCCCCTGGAATCCATCCGAAAAGTGAACGAAACAATTTAACGAGTCTTTCAGACGCTTTACTTTCAGCTAATATATAGCCTGCTAGTGTGAATAGCGGAATCGTTGGTAATGTGGGTGAAACAACAATTCGATATGTTTCGGCTGAGATGGCAGAAAGCGGTGTCCAGTCACGCCAGAAAAAGAGAATAGCCAGACCACCCAGTCCTATAAAGATTGGTGCGCCCTTGACCAGTGAAAAGAAAATGCAAAAAATAACAATCCACATAAAAAACATTGATTCCTGTAAAGGTTCAAAATAACGAGTTAAAAAAATAATAAAAGTGATTCCAAATAACATAATGCTACGATTTTTCCAACTTGCATAACCATTGATCAAAAGGTGAATCGCAATAAGAAAAAATCCTAGCGGCATAACAATTTGTGCAGCCCACCGTGGTAATAGAGGAGCAATGTCTACAGGGTAATCCATTTCTATTTTGACCAATTCCCAACTACCATAGGCCAGCGCCAAAACAATGAAAATGGTGGTTACTTTTCCAATAAAATTGAACCAGTTTATCTTAGATTCTGATTCAAACAGGGGTTCTGTTGTGAGAGATAATAGTTTATTTCTCCGGGCAGCGATAACGGCGCCTGCAAAACCAATCCATAATGTAAAATGCTGGACAAGAACCGAAGAAGCTGTCACACCGGTTGTACCAAAAAACCGTGTAATTACCTCAGTAGCTGGCAGAAATACGAGAGAAATAAATACAAATAAAGTAAAATATTTTTCAATAGTTCTGATATTAAAATATGTCAAGGGGAGGAAAAATAGTTTTAACGGGAATCCATTTCCTTTTTGATTTCCATTAATCTGTCAAAAACTTTTTCATCAATAAGTGATCCTCTGATATCTGGATACATTCCTTGGATAAGTGCTTCCCATTTATCCACTTGCTCAGCCGTTGGTGTATTTACTTTTAGACCATATTCTTGCATCACCTGTACCGCCTTATCTGTTTCATGCCTGTTCTTATTTTGAAAGCCATTACCAATTTTTTTAGCAATTTTTTCCATGGCCTCCTGGTGATTGGGTTTAATACGTTTCCAGGTTCGTAGATCGATAATTATAGCGGCGGTCAAATTTCCCCATTTCATATCTAGCATATTATCAGCTATTCCAAATATTTGTTGGGATAAAGTATACATGGGATTAAACCCAATAGATGTAATCAACCCTGTCTGCAAGCCAGACAGAACATCAGTCATTGCCAATGGTACGGGCTGATATCCGTGTTTTTCATAAAGTAAAGTGGATTTGTAATCCCCTGCCCATATAAAAATTTTTGTACTTTTAAGATCCTCAGGAGTATATACCGGCTTCGTTGAAAACCAATAAGCCCATCCTACATCAACCATGGTCAAAATTTTAAATCCATTTTCTTCTGTTATGGAAAATAAATCATCATTGAGTCGTTCACGAACAAAATCGACCTCCTCATACGATTGGTACAGCATAGGCATATAGAATGCGGTAAAATATGGATTTAACTCGGACATCCCTTCATTGGTAATAGCAGCTCCATGAATTTGGCCAATTCGCATTTTGCGAATCATGTCAGATTCATCACCAACGATACCTCCGGGATAAATTCGTAAACGGATTTCACCATTGGTGGCCTCAGTCCACTGCTGTCCTAAATCCACCAATATTCCATGCCATTCAGTCCCTTCAGGGGCCAAAGTAGCCATTTTAATAACAATTTTTTTTGCCCATAAAAATTGAACAGATAAACAAATAAGCAATATGGAAATAAGTCGATTCATGCTCGTTTGGGTTTAATAAAAAAATTCATCAATGTTATCTAGGAGCCATTGGGCTCGATTTCGGTTGATATGATTCGTCAAACGTAAATCATCGTCAGCCTTAGTATCAATATTTAATGCTTTATATAGTAAATTCATGAATTCATTCCTGTTTTGCGTAGAAATCGATACACTTTCCGCCATCGTTACATATGGTCCCAAGTCTAACCCATTAGACGATTTAACCGCTTTTTCAAAGTAATCACGGGCTATTTCTTCTTTATTAACCGGTGCATCATGCCGACTAATGGTATAAGATATCATAGCACTATACAAAGCACCCTTATTCCAGTCTGGATCAATAGCCAATGCCGCTTCAAGCAAATATCCAACCCTGGGTAATAGGATCACCCATTCCGGATTTGCACGACTGGATTTAATAGCACCACCATAAGCTGCTGCTGTCCAGAATAGATTTGGAATATCTTCTTCTTCAAATTTCACCTGCTTATCTGATTTTCCAGAAATCCAATTTTCATATTGATCGGTTTTTAGTGTTAAAGATTGATTCCCATATTCAACCGCTTTTGAAAAATTAAGGTGCGCCTGCCCATAAAGTTGTTTACCACCATTATAGTCTTCCATAATGAGCCGATCAGCTTCTTCCATGATAAACCCATAAGTATACTTTGTCCAGGCCTCGCAACCTTTCTGAAGCAATTCAGGATCATTAGGTTTTTTCGCAAGTTTCTTTTCTATTCCCTGAACATAATAATTAAAGCCGCCTTTGGCCCATTCAGGTTTTTGCTGAAGTACCACAAGCTGGGGACTGCATCCCAGTCCAGCAATTAAAATTAGGCTAAATAGTAATTTGGGAAGAAAATTTGGAGATAGATACGAAATTTTAATCGTGTAGTTCACGATATAACGGGAAAGATTCACATAGAGATTTAACTTCCATTTTCACTCGGTTGATAGTGATATCATTATCAATATCTGAGATAACTTGATCAATTTTATCCACAATTTGATTCATTTCATTTTCAGCCATGCCACGTGTCGTAATGGCGGGCGTCCCCACTCGTATACCACTGGTAATAAAGGGACTTCGCTGGTCAAATGGAACCATATTTTTATTAACTGTGATTCCTGCCCTCTCAAGAGCTTTTTCTGCTGCTTTTCCGCTAACGCCTTTATTTGTTAAATCAATAAGAATTACATGTGTATCCGTTCCTCCGGAAACAAGTTTATAATCTCTAGTTAATAACTTATCTGCCATCGCCTTGGCATTATTTACAATTTGTTGCGTATAAGATTTGAATTCCGGTTTTATGGCTTCACCAAATGCTACTGCTTTGGCAGCGATAATATGCATTAAAGGGCCACCTTGTATCCCAGGCATCACCATAGAGTCCAATAATTCCGAAACCATTTTTATTCGACCAGATTTGGGTGCTTTAATATCCCAGGGATTCTTTACATCTTTACCCAACATAATCATGCCACCCCTTGGACCTCTCAGTGTCTTGTGGGTAGTTGTTGTAACAACATCGCAGTATGACATTGGAGAAGGATGAATACCAGTGGCCACTAATCCAGCTGGATGTGCAATATCAGCCATTAAGTAGGCACCATTTTCACTAGCAATTTCATGAAATTGCTCAAATTCAATAAATCTTGGATATGCACTACCACCACAAATAATGAGTTTCGGCTTATGTTCTTTAGCTAGTTTTTGGACTTCGTCAAAATTAACCCTGCCAGTATCCTTACTGACATGATAAGATACTACATTATATAGTTTGCCAGAAAAATTAACAGGACTACCGTGAGTTAAATGTCCACCATGTGCAAGATCTAGTCCCATAATGGTATCTCCTACATTGAGAAATGTCATCAATGCCGCCATATTTGCTTGTGATCCTGAGTGTGGCTGCACATTGACATATTCACAATTAAATAATTTTTTTGCACGTTCTCGAGCTAAGTTTTCAGCTTCATCCACGTGCTCACAACCACCATAATATCGTGCGCCTGGATATCCTTCAGCATACTTATTCGTCATGACACCACCAGCCATTTCAAGGACAGGATAACTCACAAAATTTTCCGATGCGATCAACTCCAAGGTATTAGCTTCCCTGGAAATTTCACGCGTCAAGGTTTGATATAATTCAGAATCAGTGTTTTGTAAAAAGGTAAAAGCCGTTTTGTTAAATGGCACTTTTTACTTTACCATCCCTTTTCTTTATCCAGCCGCTCAGACACCCATTTATAACATTCGCCTTCAGTTTTAATATAACCACGGTTTTTAATATTTGCATCCATCATAAACCACTGAGCTTTTCCAAAAAGAACTTCATTTTCTTTCAGCCAATCTTTTGAACGACTGTATCTTGAGTATCCTTTTAACTCAGCATCTTCAAATAATTGATATGCTAATGTTGCTACAACGCGGTCATCAGTTGAAATATCAATTGAACGGCAAGATTGAAAACCTTTATAATAAACATTTCCCTTAGCTCCCATAGCTTCACCTTCTTCAGATATATTCACAGCTTTATCTGCCCAATCATATGCAGAACTATAGTCTTGATTCTCCACATATACTTCTGCAATTTTTACAGCGACGCGAAAATCTCTTGAGTCAAGACGGAATAATCGCTCATAAGTTTTGGCAGCGGCAAATAATTTATCTGCCATGTCATAGGCATTACCTAGTTTCCGTAAGGCAACTTTGCTACTAGGATCCACATCGACAACTTGTTTTAATACATCTGCGGCATCATCAGGTCGGTCTGCAGAAACCAATTTATCAGCGTAATCTAATCCGTATGATATATTATCGGGATTTTTTTCAAATCTATTTTTATAAATATCCAGTGGATCACGCCCACTTAAATCATAAGCATAGGCCAAATCACTTTGAGCTCCTTCATTATTAGGCTGCAGTTCTAATATATCTTTCAAAACCGCAATCTGATCATCATATCTTTCCTGTTCACCGTAAAGTTTTGCTAATTCACTTTTTATATCTAAATCTTCTGGCGCTAAGAATGATAAACGATCTAATTCATCCATTCGTAAGTCTGTTTTTCCTTGTTTATCATAAGAAAAAGCAAGGCGCTTTCTTAAATCAATATTATCTGGAAGGTAAGTAAGGCCTTTTAAAAGTACTAACTCAGAGCTGTCATATTTGCCCATATACTCATAAGCAATAGCATAATAAAGATATACTTCTTCTGGTTCTTCTCGATCACATCCTAAATCTGTTAATTCATCATAGGCACGTACCGTAGCTTCCCAATCGCGATTTTTATAGAATTCAGCTGCGCTACTAAATATACGAGGACAGCGGACTTCACGGATTGAATCAAGGCGTGCAAATTCAGCGGCATCCGCATCGGCGTCAGACTGCTCTGGCGGAACACACATGGTCATAAAAACCGCCGCAACTCCTAACAATAATAATTTTTGAAAAAACATCTTTTGAATCATTGTTTTTCTCTCCTTCTTAGAAACCAAACGTCCCCCAGGCTAAGTCCTATATTAAATCCTTTAACTAATTCCTTATA
>Ga0310342_100002210_pt1 | contig 12442 bp, 11 predicted proteins | sample S15DNA20500_MG_FD_206155 | JGI IMG/M metagenome (GOLD analysis project Ga0310342, IMG submission 206155) | Marine microbial communities from station ALOHA, North Pacific Subtropical Gyre - S1503-DNA-20-500_MG | ecosystem: Environmental > Aquatic > Marine > Oceanic | place: Pacific Ocean: North... | reverse complement strand
GACTTCTCCTGTCCTTCGCGAAGGCGGCGGTACTGCTGATCGAGCATCTGGTTCTGCTCGATGAGCTCGTCCACCACCGCCTTGTGCTTCAGGTGGACCTTCACCAGTTGATCCAGGACTGGCATCTCCGCCTTGTTCACGAACCCGTCGCCTCCCGCACCGAAGGCGCGGCTCATCTCGTCCGGGTTCGGGGCCTGGTTGCTGTAGAGGACGACGGGCACCTGCGACGACTCGGGCATCGCCTTCAAGCGACGACAGATCTCTATCGAGGAGATCCCCGTGTCGATGGATGCGGCCACGAGAACCAGATCGAGCGGCGCGCCGCGCACTTCCATGAGGCCGCTCGCGCCGGTCTCCGTGGTGATGACCTCATATCCGAGGTCGCTCAAGCGGCTCTTGACGATCAACCGGTTGCCGGCGTCGTCATCGATGACGAGGATACGGTTCACTCGAACCCCTCCGGGGACGATTCAGTGTGTGGAGACGCGGGGTCACCAGCGACCGCGACTCGGTCGGCGTGACGGGGATTCCCGCGGCTGTGCCGAAAGTAAGCGGCCGAGGCCTCCGGTTCCAGACCGGACTTCTCGTTCATGGGACATTGCACTTCAGACCACAGCGATCCGATCTTCGGAGAGGAGGCGCATTTAGCCCTCGAGGACCTCGGTTCCGAGCGTGATCCGTTGAAGGTGGCGACCCGCTTGAAGGCCTCCCTAGAGCCGGAACTCGCGCGCAGGTGCGCTGAGCTGCATGAATTACGCCTTCGTTCTCGGTCTAGGTTCTGCAATGAGTTCCCCCTGTACATGACTCCGCCCGGGCTCTCCAGAGCCAGTTCCGAAGCCGCCGCGAACGCACGAGCAGCTCGTATTTTCTCGCGTCTGCCACGCGCCTGGGTGAGCGATGCCACCTGCGGCATCGGCGCGGACACCATGGCGCTAACGAGGGCGGGCGCGCGGGTCATAAGTTCTGACATAGATCCCCATCTCGCGGCCTGCGCGTCAGCCAACCTCATCGCGTACGGACACGCGGCGCGCGTCGTCGTCGCAGACTGCCTCCAACCGCCGGCTCTCTGCGACGTCTTGGTCCTCGACCCGGATCGCCGCTCTGGTGGAACGAGGACTCTGGATCCCGAGCGCTGGAAGCCCTCTTTGACCGAAGCCCTCGAGCTCGCGCTCCAATACGAAGGCGCCTGCCTGAAGCTCGCCCCCGCGATGGAAACCGACGCAGCCGGGATCCCTCAAGACCTCCCCCACCACTGGCAGTGGGTCTCCGTGAACAGAAGCCTCGTCGAACTTTGTCTGTGGACCGGCGCCTTGTCCTCCGCCGGACCGCGGGAGGCCACGCTCGTCAGGGCAGGGGACATCGAGGCCAGCTTCACCGGGGATCCGGTGCCCACCAACCCTATCCCCACCGAACAACGCGAAGACCCCCCCTACCTCCACGACCCCGATCCGTGTCTCGTCCGCTCCCGACTCCTCGGAACACTTGCGGCGGAGCTCGGGCTCCGAGCCCTCCACCCCATGCTGGCGCTGCTCGTGGGAGAAGCCCCTGCGTCGACGCCTTTCCTGGACTCGTTCCGCGTCCTGGGCAGCGCCCCACTCGATCGACGCCGCGTCCGGAACCTCTTGCGAGCACATGATGTCGGCCCGATCGAGGTCCGCAAACGCGGCCACCCGGACCCCGCAGAGGAGCTCGCGCGCAGGTTCAGGGGCCCGGGCGAGCGGCGCGGGACCCTGTTCGTCACGCGCTTGGACCGGGGACACCGCGCCTATCTCACCGAGCCTGCTTGAGCCTGGGTGGTGGGCGATGAGGGACTCGAACCCACGGCTTCCTCCTTGTAAGGGAGGCGCTCTAACCAACTGAGCTAATCGCCCGGAGCCTGGAGGAGTTCTAAACGGTATCCTGCCGCGTGCTCACCCCCAAGGGCTCATGCAATCGAGCCCGCTGAACAAGGACGAAAGAGCATGCGAGTAGCAATCGTAGGAACCGGATACGTCGGATTGGTCGCAGGCACCTGCTTTGCAGAGAGCGGGAACGATGTCATCTGTCTCGACATCGACGAGAAGAAGATCGAGCGTCTGCGCTCGGGGGAGGTACCCATCTACGAGCCCGGCCTGGCCGAGCTCATGAGCCGCAATGTGGCCGATGGACGCCTGAGCTTCACTACGAAGTACTCCGAGGCCATTCCAGACGTCGACGTTGCCTTCATCGCCGTCGGCACCCCCCCCGGCGATGACGGCAGCGCCGACCTCAAGTACGTCTTGAGCGCCGCGCGCTCCATTGGCGAGCACATGACCGGTTATGTCGTGGTGGTCGACAAGTCCACGGTTCCGGTCGGGACGGCGCGAAAGGTGATGTCCACCCTCAAAGAAGCCACCGATCACCCCTTCGACGTCGTCAGCAACCCCGAGTTCCTCAAGGAGGGCGCGGCCATCGACGACTTCCTCAAGCCCGATCGCGTGGTGATCGGCATGGAGAGCTCTCGTGCCGCGGAGACGATGATGCAGCTCTACAGCCCCTTCGTTCGGACGGGCAACCCGATCCTGGAGATGGACATCGAGTCGGCTGAGATCACCAAGTACGCGGCCAACGCGATGCTCGCGTCCCGGATCTCATTCATGAACGAGATCGCCAACCTGTGCGAGCGCGTAGGGGCCAACATCGACGCCGTCCGCAAGGGGATCGGCACGGACGGACGCATCGGTTCACGGTTCCTCTTCGCCGGCTGTGGCTACGGCGGCTCCTGCTTCCCCAAGGACGTCAAGGCGGTCATTCAGACCGCGGGTGAACACGACTACGACTTCCGCACCCTGCGCGCCGTCGAAGAGGTCAACGAGCTGCAGAAGATGGTGCTCGTGAACCGCGTCAAGGAGCACTACGGAAACATCGCTGGCAAGCGCTTCGCGCTCTGGGGACTTGCGTTCAAGCCCGGCACCGACGACATGCGAGAGGCGCCCGCCGTCGTCATGGCGAACGCGCTCCTCGACGCCGGCGCGACGGTCTCGGCATACGATCCCGAAGCAATGGACATGTCGCGTGAGCACTATCTCGGCGACAAGATCGACTACGCCGAGCGTCCCCTCGACGCCCTCGCCGGCGCCGACGGGCTTCTGCTCGTCACCGAGTGGAACGAGTTCCGCAACCCGGACTTCGCCGCGGTCAAGGAGGCGCTCCGTGAGCCCGTCTTGTTCGACGGGCGCAACCTCTGGCGACGCGACCTGCTCGAGCAGATGGGCTTCACCTACTACGGGATCGGCTGCTGAAGTCGTGAGCCGCGCGGCCAACGCAGGACGAGTCCGGTAGCCCAATCTTTCGCGGCATGCGGCGCGAGGATCCCCGCATAGAGCTGGAGCAGGATCAGTCGACCAACGGGATACCGTCTTCGCGCGAACCGTGACTCGAGCGCGTGTGAGACGCAACGTGCGACCTTCGATGCCGGCGGAGCCGAGCGCATGGAGAAAGACGCGACCTCGTTCATGCGCTCGATGCCCACCGAATAGAGCGCCAGGCGCTCCTCGTCCACCATCTCCATCAGCTCCTGAGCAGCTCTGCCGGACTTCTCCCAGATCGGCGTGTTGATCGGTCCGGGCTCGACGAGGGCGACGCGGATTCCCCATGGGGCCAATTCCATTCGGAGAGCGTCTGAATAGGCCTCTAGGGCGAATTTTGACGCGCAATAGGCCCCCATGAAGGGATTCGAGACCCGCCCGGCTATCGAGCTCATGTTGACGATTCGTCCCCTGGTCGCGCGGAGCCCGGGCAAGAAGGCTTGGGTCACCTGCGCCTGGCTGAAGAAGTTGACCTCGAACTGCCTCCGCAAATCGCCGATTGGGAGCACTTCGAGCGGAGAAGCAACGACGATGCCCGCGTTGTTGACGAGGCCGTCCAGTTGGATGCCATCACCTTCGAACTCCTCGGCCAAGGCCTCGATGTCCTCTGAAACCGTGACGTCCAACTGGACAGGCTTGAGCGCGCCGGTGCCGGAGAGCCTTGCGGCGTCCTCGCGGATCGAGTCGGCATCGGCATCCTTGCGAACACCGGCGAACACCCGGTGGCCGCGAGCAGCCAACCGCCGCACCGTGGCACGTCCGATCCCGGTGGAGGCCCCGGTGACCAAGACGGTCTTCGGTTCGCGCGCGATCATGTCGTTCCTCCTGGAGAAGAACCCAGGCGGCCCAGCCCGATGGAAACGAGCCGAGTCGCCCGACGATATCGTGATGGTTCAGCCCCGCTGTGCGGGTCGTCACCGACGATGGAGACGAAGGAGCCCAACTGTGCGATCACTGAACGACACCCTCATACACTTTCGCGCTCACGGAATCGGAGAGAAATCCCACCCGTTCGCCTCGGAAGTGGCCTCGTGTCTGCCGTTTGCTTCGAACAAGACCTCCGTCTTCGTCGAAGTGTCTTACGCGAGCATGGGCGCTCTTCGTTCACTCCCCTGTCTCATGACGTCTGTGCACTTCGCGTCGAATCGCGGTCGCTAGCGGTGAACTCTCCAACAGGGTTCGCAACTCGCGGCCCTGTTCCGTCGCTTCGAGGGAGACCCTCGTCAACTTCACGCGACACAAGTGCAGCACGCCTGCCGCCCCTTCGAGGTCGCCGTCGTTGAGCAACTGCCGACCCCACCGCTCGAACGCGTCCAACCTGGCACGGGGCGTGACGCCGTCTTCTGCTACAGCCCTCAAGACCTCTGCGCCAGAGTCCCGACGCCCCATCGCGGCGAGCGCCACTCCCCTCAGGACGGCGGCCGACTCGGCGAACCTCGACGGGACTTCGTCCCCGGAAACGGTCTGCAAGAGGCAAATTGCCTCCGCATGTCTGCCGACAACCATCAGTATCTTTCCGCCCTCGAGGGCGCTGCGATGGCTCCACGGGGACGAACCGAACCTGGCGCCCCCGGTGAACTCCCTCAGCGCGGCCTCGTGGAGACCTCCTGCGCGCAGGAGCTCACCCGCGCGGAATGCGCAGAGCGCCCTCTGATTCCGGGTCCCCACCCCACCCACACCTGCGCGGAAGGAGCGCACGGCGCCCATGCGAAGAGCCTCTCGCCGAAACGGCTCCTGGCTCCGCATCCGCCACTTCAGCGAGCCGCCACGAGTGAGCGCCTCCGCCGTCGGCTCCTGGTGCGCGATGATCGCGACGAACAGGGAGACGGCGAGCACCGAACGAACGCTCAGCGCCACGACCCTTCCAGGGCCTGCACGACTCGCCGCCGAAGCTTCTGTCGGATCCTGTAGAGGCGGCTCTTCACCAACGCCCTCCGAACACCGAACGCTTCACTGATCGCGCAAGGACTCATCTGCTGGAAATAGGCTGCCTGGACCAGACGCCGCTCGTGATCGGGCAGCGCTCGTATCGCCCCATCCAACAAGGAGGACAGACGATCCGACTCCACCTCCTTGTCGTACACCCAGAGCACGTTCTCGACGAGTCCGATCTCCGGATCGAGCTCACGCCCCTCGGTCACATCGAGCTGGCCATTCTCAACCACCGACATCCCTCGACGCGCCTCGCGGCCCCGCAGGCTCTTCAGGACGTTCCAAGCGATGCGCTCCATCCAAGAGTCCATGCGCAGTGGTTCGCGCAGGCCCACCCTGTAACGCGCCGCCCGGATCATCGTCTCCTGAACGACATCGTCGACGACGCTCTTGTCCTGACTCCATCGGAAGACCTTTCTCTCCAGACGACCTCGACGCTCCTCCAGCCCATCCCAGTCCGAGACTCCCTCTTTCACTCCTGCCTCCTTCGTACGTGCCGCGATCGTCATCCGACGAACAGACCACACCCACCGAGGAGGGTCGTCACCGCGCGCCTTTGTGGAGAACTCACGCCGGTCGCACCGATAGACGGAGCGGTGAGTGATCCCTATCGGACGCTCCCCCCGGGAGCGATCGGGAGGCCACAGCCCGCTGGAGATGCTCTCCACAAGCACCCGAGGCCCATTCCTTTTACTGGAGAGCGCTCTGCTTCCAGTCTTGGTCCCGGGCAATGGCCCGGATTCCCCGCTCAGCGTTTCTTCGCGAATCCGCGGGCTTCTTTGGCCCACTTCGTCCCGGGATACTGCCGGACGACAGCGCCGAAGAGCTTGTTGGCGTTATCGCTCGCCTCTTCGGTCTCGATGAAGGCGTAAATGCGTCCGGCGTAGAACATGGAGCGAGCAGCGTATTGACTCTCGCCCTTGTACAGGACGACCACGCGCATATAGGCCTTCAGCGCGTCCTGGAGGATCGCCTGGTTCGCGGGCAACGCCGGGTTCTTGGCTCCGGCCTGATAGAAGCAGTCCCCCAATCCCGACCAAGCGATCGCGAGGGTGCGCTGATCAGACTTCGAGTCCTTGGCAACGCGGTCGAAGATCGCCTGGGCCTTCTCGAATTCCTTTTCTTCGAGGAAGCTCTCTGCGCCGATCGCCTGAGCACGGTTCCGAACACTCGTGAACTTGTTGCCGGCCTGGCTCGCCACGCGCCCGAGGGCTGTGCGGCGGTCCTTTCCGGAGAGAGCTCCGTCGAACGCGACGGCCGCAAGCTTGGCCTCCAATTCCCAACGCTCCGAGATCCCTCGCTCTGCGACGAGTTTGGTGACAGCCTCGAGCGTCTTCTTCGCCGCTCCGGCCTTGCCGTCGAAGAACTGAATCTCGGCCTTGAGCAGCAAGGCTGCCGGAACGTATCGGGAATCGGAGAATTTCGTGACGAGCAGGTCGGCTGCGACGAGAGCTTCCGCCGTCTTGCCCATCGAGGCGTTCAGTTCGGCGAGGCGCCAGGCGGCGTAGGCCGGCGCCCAGGCGGGACGCACCCGATTGCCTTTGCCGAGTATGTCCAGCTTGCCCTCGAGGTAGACACTGAAGTCGTTGACGGCGTCGAAGACCTGGTCGTCTGCGACTGCGGTCTCCGCGCGATCGATGAGCGTCGGCATCGAGCTGAATTGGATGTGCAACACATCGCTCGAGGGCATCGTCAGCCTGCTGTTGCTGCCTTCACGTTTGTACGTGACCTCCAACAGGCCCTCTTCGACGACGGTGCAGTCGTCTATGGAGCGCCCTTCCGTCGTGTGGATCGTGTCGGCGCCGGCGAGGGCAGCGAGGAGAAGCGGAGCGAGGAGGGTCGGGGGGAGAGATCGGGTGGACATGGGTGAGATGGCTTTGGAAGCCCTCAGGGAGGGCCGATTGTGTCCGGAATACCGCTCAGGCATGCGCTGGTAACGCCATAAGGAGGCCCTCCAGCGCGAGAGACGGCCGAGCAGGATAGGTGTGTCCTGCGATGGCTGTCAACGCGCAGCGGGTGCGTGGACCAACATTGCCTCCCGGAGGCGGTCTGCGACTTCGGGATCCGTCATGCGGGCGACGAGGGCCAGGGCGAACTCAATCGATGTCCCAGGGCCCTGGCTCGTGATCACGTTGCCGGACTCCACGACTCGTGAGACACCCACGGTCTCGATTCCGCCTGCGCCGAGCTCTTCGCGAACCGCCGGATGACTCGTGATCGCGGCATCGCAGATCACCCCGGCCTCGAGAAGGACGAGCGGCGCGGCACAGACCGCAGCCGTGATCCGCTGCTCCGCAGCGAGCCTCCGCACGAGCCCGAGAACGCGCTCGTCCGCCATGAGGGCGCGTGTCCCGGCCATCCCGCCGGGCAGGACGACTGCCTCCACTTTGTCGAGATCCACCTCGTCGATCCAGGCGTCCGGCTCGATGCGGATGCCGTGCGCCCCCTCGACCGCGCCTCTCTCCAGGCTCGCCATGACCACGTCCAACTCGGCGCGGCGCAGGACGTCGACGATGGCCACGGCCTCGATCTCCTCGAAGCCCGCCGCAAGGGGAACCAGGATTCGTGTGCTCATTCGGTGAGTATAGCCGGGCAGCGTAGGATGCCCCCTTGACGCACGACGCAGAGAAGAGCCTCCGACCCGTACTGGTCAGCGCCTGTCTCCTCGGACGGACATGTCGTTACGACGGCGAGCACAACGCAGACGCCACCCTCCTCGACGAGCTGGCCGCGCGCGGCGAACGGGCAGTGCCTTACTGTCCGGAAGAGAACGGTGGCTTGGAGACGCCGCGTCCCGCGGCGTGGATCGAGTCGCAGGACGCGGAGGCGGTTCTCGATGGCGCCGACCGCGTCGTGACCCATGAAGGTCGCGATGTGACCGCCGAGTTCCTCGAGGGCGCACGCGGCGCGCTCGCCGCGTGTCTGGAGACGGGCGCCGAGCGCGCCTACATGAAGGAGCGCTCACCGTCATGCGGCGCGTGCTCGACCCACGTCGCCGGTGAGCTCGTCGACGGTCCGGGTGTGACGACAGCGCTGCTTCGCCGCGAGGGGATCGAGGTCGAAGGCATGGAGGGGCGACGCCCCTGACTCACTCGGCCGGCTCAGCGACGACCACGACGTGGAAGCCGAGCAGGGAGAGCCCGGGGATCGCGCAGATAACCCTGTCGACGACCAGGAAGAGCCGCGTGAGTAGCGCGCTGCCCGGCAGGAACCGAAGCATGCCGAGGTGGTCGGGGAAGCCCGCGAAGACGTAGGCGAGCACGCCGTACCGCTTGACCTTGGTGACCCGGAAGCCCGCTTGCTCGCAGAGCGAGACGATCTCTTTCTTCGTGAAGCCCTGGTCGCCCTCGTCGAAGTGCTGGCTCTTCTTGTAGAGCGCCCAGCGCGCGAAACGGATCAGCGGATTGTCGTTGCAGGGCTCGCTCATTATCAGCCTCCCGCCCGGGCGCAACGCAGCACAGCAGTGCGAGAGGAAGCCGACATGATCACGCGTGTGGTGGAGGCTGCCCTTGCAGAACACCACATCGAAGCACGCGGGCCGGAAAGGGAGCCGCTCCGCGTCACCGGTCACGAGTCGTGCGCCTGGGACGTACTCCTCCGAGACGCACAACATTTCGTGGCTGATGTCGAGCCCCACCGAGCCCGGGTGCTCCTCCTCGAGCTCGGCGAGGAAGAACCCGGTCCCGCAGCCGAGGTCGAGGATACGTGAGGCGCCCGCCTGCACATGGGAGATCATCTCGGCGTGCCAATCTTCTTGGAACAGCCGCGAGAACTTGAAGCTGTAGCGGAAGGCGTACCGTGGTGCGAGGGCACGGTGCAATTCGATCTGGGCCTGGGCGTTGGTCTGAGCCATGAATTAAGGAGCACGAGTCTAGCGCCCGCACCACGCCCTCCATCGTCCAACACGCCCCCTTGACCCTCGTGATCTCACGCTGAACAGACCCCGGATCCGAAGAATGAACTGGGCCAACGTGGGAACCCACCTTTGCGTATTGGCACCATGCTCACCACATCATGCTGAAACACATCGGATCCAACTGGACGCTCAGCGGCCTACAGCTCCTCGCGATGATGTGGCTCACGCCCTTCATCCTGAATGAACTGGGCGCCGGCCCCAACGGCGTGTGGATCACCATCGTCTCGATGACGGGCTTCCTCTCCCTGTTCGTCATGGGTGTGCCCATGAGCACGGTGAAGCACATCGCCGAGCACGTTGCGCGGGGGGACACGGAGAAGGCCAACGGCGCCATCGGGACGAGCGCGGGGATCAGCCTGTGTCTGGCAGGCTGCGCTCTCGCCGTAAGCGCACCCCTCTACTTCGCGTTCGAGAGAGGGCTCTTGGCCAGCGAGTCCTGGTCACTCGACGCCGCCACCCTCGACCAGGCGCGCGTCGCCTGGTGGATCATCACGGCCCAAGTCTGTAGCGCCTTCGTCATGCGCCTCCCGCTGGCGATCTTCGACGCCCACCGCGACTTCGTGACGCGCAATCTGCTCCTGGGTTCGTCCCTCGCGCTGCGCGTCGTCCTCGTCTTCGTCCTGCTCAGCCGGGATCCGAGCATCTCCGCCCTCGCCTGGTGCTTGGTGGGCGTCCAACTCTTCGAGTGGATAGGCGCGTTGTTCCTCATACGTCGTCGCCACCCGGGCATCCGCTTCTCCCTCCGCGCCTTCGACCGCAGCATGGTGCGCGAGATCGTCGGCTTCAGCTTCTTCGCCACGCTCGTCAACGTCGGCACGATGCTCGCCTTCCGTTCCAACGCGATGATCATCGGCGCGTTCGGGAGCGCCAACGACGTCACCGACTTCGACATCGGCAACAAGTTCTTCGAGCCGCTCGTCGGGGTGATGATCGCCGTCGCCTCCGTCGTCCTCCCGACAAGCACGCAGCTGGATACCCAGGGCCGCAGGAGCGAACTCTCCGCCATTTTCCTGAAGTGGTCGAAGGTGTGCGTCTCGATCGCTCTCCTCGTGGGCACCTACCTCCTCGTCCTCGGCCCACGCTTCCTCGCCGTCTGGATCGAGCCTAGATACGAGGACGCCTCCGGCATGGTCCTCAGGGTGCTCATGGCCTCCTTCCTCTTCTACCTCCCGGTCCGTGGTGTCGCCCTCCCCATCCTCCTCGGTCTGGGCCAAGCAAGGCGGCCTGCGCTCGGATTGCTCACGATGGGCGTGGTGAACATCGGCCTCTCGATCTATCTCATTCGTGACCACGGGATCCTGGGAGTGGCGTACGGGACAGCCATCCCCAACGTGATCTACGCCGCCTGGGTCCTGCGTGAGACCTGCCGATCACTCGAGGTCTCCCTCGGTGCCTGGTGCGCGCACGTCTTGGGCAGGACGGTCCCTGCAGCCCTCCTCCCGGCGGCCGGACTCTACTGGCTGCTCGAAGAGCGGCCGCCCGACGACTTCACGGAGCTCTTCCTTGCCGGCGGCGCGAGCGCGCTGTTGTTCGGGGTCCTGTGGGTAGTGTTCGTCTACCGCGGAGACTCCGACTTTGCCCGCGGAGCCAACCCCGAAGACGACGAGGGCTAGCTCTCGTCGCCCGACATCTTCGGGAGTAGGGCCATCGCGAGGTGCCCCAGGACACCGAACAGGACCACGTTCCCGAGCTGCACCAAGTGGGCGCTCACCCCGACCGCCAGGGCTAGCTCGGGGTCGACGCCCCACAAGCTCATCCCCAGGACCCATCCACCCTCCTGAGTCCCGAACCCCGCGAAGCCGTTCACCGGCAGGAGGTTCGCCAGGGTGGCGAAACCCGCGGCGAGGACTGCGGGAACGACGATCATCTGGTCCTCCGGCCAACCGAAGGCGGGCAGAAGGACCGAGTAGAAAGTGATCACGCCGCCCCACAGCGCAACGGAGATGCCCGTCGCGCGCATCATTCCGCCGTGAGCGCCCGCCTCATCGAGCGCCTCGGAGAAGCGACCGATGAACAGGACCGCTTTCGTCCCCACAGGCGTGCTCTCGATGCGCAGGAGCCGCAGGAAGCTCACCATCATCGAGACGAAGCCGGCGCGGCGCACGAAGACCCAGGCAGCGAGGAGTCCGACCACCAAGAAGACGGCGCCCACGGCGAACAGACTCGAGCTCAGCCCTGCGGCCAGGAACGGAGCGAGCCAGGTCACGAGGAACATGCACGCGCACAAGACCACGAGGTCCAGGAGACGGCTGACGAGGAGGGAGGCCATGCTTGCCCGCGCGGGAACCCCACCTACTCCGGAAGAGTAGAGGATGAAGGTCGCCTCGCCGGACTTCAGCGGCAGGACGTAAGCGGCGAGGTTGTGAGCAGAGCTCGCCGCGAGGACCCGGCCGAAGGAGGGGCGAACCTCACCGGGCATGAGGGTGGAGAAGCGCCACGCCCTGAGGAGGTAGATCCCGGCGTGCACGGCCAGGGCCAAGAGCCACTGCCCCGGGGTGAGGCCTGCCAGGGTGTCCATGATGTCCCCCGGCTCCACGCCTCCCCAGGCGACGAGGGCCCACAAAAGCCCCGCAGCCACCAATAGGGAGGCCAGGACGCGTACGAGCATGGAGGAGAACTTCACGTGGGAGAGTGGGAGTAGGTGCCCACCTCCTGCTATCGGCCCCTCAGTCGAAACGCACGTGGGTCCCGCCCGAGTCCTCTGCCAACCACTCCAGAATCTGGAACGACCCGCCCACCGCGATCGCGTTGATGATGATGTCGCGTTCGGCGTTCCAGCGCTTCACGTGTTCGCGAATCTCGAACGGATCGATCACATCACCCGTGGAGGGCTCTCCGTCCGAGAGCAGGAAGATGGTGTCCACGTCCGGGTCCATGAATGCGTACTGCAAGGCCCCGTAGAGGTTCGTCCCCCCCATGGCCCCCAAGCGATCGACGTACTCTCGCGCCTCGTCGCGACTGCGCTTTCCTGAGTCCATGACGCCCTCCTCCAGCCAGGATTCGACCCCGCCGGAGAACGTCAGGAGGTTGAACAGCGCCTTGGAGTTGAGCCCGTCGATGCACCTGTTCAGCTCACGCTGCGCGACGGTGATTCGCGGTTCACCCAGATCACCGACGTACTTCGCGCGGGTCGACTCGTTCATGGACCCCGAGACATCGATGATGAAGATCACGCGATGGGAGATGATGCGAATGCCGAAGAACTTGACGGAGGTGATCTGGCGCAGTCGGCGCTCCTCTTCTTCCTTGCGGCGCTTGCGCAGTTCGC